>WNFS01000363.1_pt1 | contig 47646 bp, 45 predicted proteins | sample 5400141 | NCBI WGS metagenome assembly WNFS01 (sample SAMN13153358, study PRJNA577476) | soil metagenome | isolation source: 60 cm saprolite under Madrone tree | place: USA:California | collected 2016-06-14
ATCCGGAGATCACGACTGTCCAGGGCGACGCGCTCGCATTGCCCGTGCGCCCCGGGTCGGTGGACGTCGTCATCTCGGCGATGACGCTCCACCACCTCCAGCCCGAGGAGGCGGTCCGCTACCTGGCTGAGATCGACGCCGCCTCGCGGATCGGCTGGCTGGTAAACGATCTCGTGCGCGGGCGCGTGGCGCATCGCCTGGTCTGGGCGGCCACCCGTGTCTTTTCCCGGAACGCGATGGCGCGGCACGACGGCCCTTTGTCTATCCTGCGCTCCTACACGCCGCCCGAGGTGCTCGCGCTTTGCGAGAAGGCGGGACTCTTCGACGTGACCGTGGCGCACTATCCGATGCTGTTCCGCCAGTGTGCGATGAGGGTCAAGCCATGAAGGCCCTGCCATGAAGGTCCTGCCATGAAGGTGCCGCTGTGAAGGTGCCGCTGTGAACGTGATAGACGTCGTCGTGGTGGGCGCGGGGCCCGCCGGCGCGGCCACGGCTATTCTGCTGGCCGAGCGCGGCTGGTCGGTGGCGCTCCTCGACAAGGCCGGCTTTCCGCGACCAAAGATCTGCGGCGAGTATCTCTCTCCCGAGGCCGCGCGCATCCTCGACAGGCTCGGCGTGCTCAAGACGGTGGACCAGGCGGGCGGGCAGCCGCTCCGCGGCATGAGGATCGTCGCTCCCGACGGCACCGTGCTCGACGGCGTCTACCCGACGACGGGACTCTGGCGAGGCTATCGCGACCACGCGCTCGCCGTCCCGCGGGAAAAGCTCGACCGCATCCTCGTCGAGCGCGCGAAGAGCCTTCCCGCGGACGTGAGGGAGCGCCACCGCGTGACGGGTCTCCTGACCGAGAACGGGAGCGTCGTCGGAGTGAGGGCGCAGGATGAAGACGGTCGGGATCTCGAGCTTCGCGCGCGCCTCGTCGTGGGAGCGGACGGCCGATCCTCGGTGGTGGCGAAGAGCCTCGGGCTGGTGAGGCCGCACCCGCTTCGCCGCATGGCGCTCATCCAATATGTGAGCGGCATCGAGGCCCTGGGAGAGCGCGGCGAGATCTACATCGACCCTCCCGACTACGCGATCCTGAACCCCGTGGCGCCGGGGCTGGTCAATCTGAGCCTGGTGGTGCCGCTCGGCCACGCTGCGCCGTGGAGCAAACGGCTCGAGACCTTCTTCCGCGCGCGGCTCAAGCAGCTCCGCTACCTTGCCCCGCGGCTCGCGGGCATGGAGCCGGCGGGACGGCTGATGGCCATGGGGCCGCTCGCCTATCGCGTGGGCGAGCCTCGCGTGGGCGGCGTGCTCCTGGCGGGCGACGCGGCGGGCTTCTACGATCCATTCACCGGCGAGGGGCTTTTCACCGCCCTGCGCTCGGCCGAGCTCCTTGCCGATACCGCTCATTCCGCGCTGACTCTCGGCGATCTGTCTGCGGGGGCTCTCGCGCCGTATGCGCGGGCCCGCAACCGCGAGCTCGCCGCCAAATCGCGCGTCACGCGCGGCATCCAGCTCCTCATCGCGCGCCGCGGTCTCGCGAATCTCGCCGCCCACGGCCTCGCGCGCCGACCGGCGCTGCTCGACACGCTCATGGGCGTGATCGGCGACTTCGTACCTCCCCGCGAGCTCCTGGGCCAGGCCTTTCGGCGGCGCGATTGATCAAAGCCGGTTGACACGTCCCGTCAGGCGTGTCAGTCTGCTGTTCGTTTCTTTGACCTGGCTTCGCATATGCGAACATCCACAGTCGCGACCCAGCCGGTTGCCGTCCCGCCGCGGATCCACAACCGCGACGCTGGTCCCCGCGCCCTCGGCCGAGCGCTGGAAGTGCTCGAGGCGCTGGCCCGTCGCCGCGACGGGGCGACCCTCTCCGGGCTCTCCCGGCGTCTCGGCTCGCCGAAGAGCAGCCTTCTCTATCTCCTCCGCCCGATGACGCGCCTGGGCTACCTCGTGCGCAGTCCTGACGGGCGCTACCGGCTCGGCCCCGCTGCCTTCACACTGGCCATGGCGGCGCTGTCCAACCGCGAGCTACCAGAGATGGCGCGGCCCTTCCTCGAGGACCTGGCCGCCACGAGCGGAGAGACGGCGCTGCTCGCGACCATGGCGGGAGACGCGCCGGTCGCCGTCTATATCGACAAGGTGGAGAGCCAGAACACCGTCCGCTACACGGCCCGTATCGGCGAGCGCCGGCCGCTGTACTGCTCGGCGATCGGCAAGCTCTTGCTGGCCTACCTCTCGCCGGCAAAGCGCCAGGAGTACGTCAAGACGACGCGGCTCAAGGCCTTGACGCCAAAGACGCCCGTGACCCGCGCGGCGCTGCGCCGGGAGCTGGACGAGATCCGCAGCACGGGTCTGTCGGTCTCGGTGGACGAGATCACTCAAGGCGCGGCCGGTCTCGCCGCGCCTATCTTCGACCGTCGTGGGCAAGTCGTAGCCGGCCTCGTGCTCGGGGCCCCCAGCCAGCGCGTCCTGGCCGAGCAGCCGCGCCTGGCCGCCCTCGTCATCGAGAGCGCGCGCGAGCTCTCCCGCGTCATGGGCTTCGGGGCCGAGCCTGCGCCCTAGTTCGATCGACCGGGCGCTCGTCCCGCGCTGAGGCGGCGTTAGCGTGAGACCAGCGGAAGGGAGTTCGGATGAGCGCTCGCGCGAAGGAGCCCAACCGCCAAAACCGTGGTCTTCCACGTTCAAGCTTCAGACAGAGCGCTCGCGCGAAGGAGCCCAACCGCCAAACCGTGGTCTTCCACGTTCAAGCTTCAGACAGATCGCTTGCGCGAAGGAGTCCTACCGCCAAAGCGGGTTGTTCGACGTATGAGGTTCAGTAACTGGCTGAGGCAGCGGCGCGCGCGGCTGCTGCAGCTGTGGGCGGTGGGGCTCGTGGCGGCCTGCGCCGTCACCGGCGCCTCGGCGATGGGCTACCTGGAGTCGCTCCAGGCCCGCGCGCTGGATCTCCTCATCTATCTCCAGAGCCCGCGCCAGCCGTCGGGCCTCGTCATCGTCGCCATCGACGACGCGGCCTTCGACGCGCTCGACCGCCGCCAGCCGCTGCCGCGCGACTACCTGGCGCGCGTGCTCCGCGGCGTCACGCGGGCGGGCGCCGCCTCGGTCGGGTTCGACATCTCGCTGCGCACCGCGGGCGCGCCCGAGGCCGATCGCGCGCTCGCCCGCGCGATCCTCGAGTCCGCCGCGGGCGCCGAGCGCCGGCTGGTCGTCGCGGGGACGTCGCTGCCGGCGCGCGGCCCGCTCGCCGATCCCGCCGTCACGCGCATCGTGATCGCGAGCGCCCCCGACGTGCCCGTGGACGCCGACGCCATCGTCAGGCGCGCCGCGCTCCGGGTCGGCGGCGTGCCCTCTTTCGCCGCCTCCGTCGCGAACGTTCCGGTTCTCGATCCCGCGGCCGTGTACCGGATCAACTACGTCGGCCCGGCGGGCAGCTTCCTCGCCATCCCATCGGACGCCGTGGCGGCCATCGGCGACCTGGGCGTCGACATCGCGGGCGACAATCCGCTTCGCGGCCGCACCGTCCTGATCGGCGGCACTTTCACCGACGGCCGGGACATGCACCGGACGCCCTACGGCCTCATGCCAGGGGTGGAGATCCAGGCGAACATCGTCCACATGCTGATGACGGGAAGTCTGGTTCGCCCGGCCGGGTGGCTCGCGGGCTTCGTCGTGCAGCTGGTGGCCGTGCTGCTGGCGGGTTTCGTCATGGTCGCGATGCGCCCGCTCTGGGGCACCGTGGTCTGCCTCGCGGGCGCGCTCTGCCTGGGCGTTCCGGCGAGCTATCTGGCCTTCAGCCGCGGCGGCTACTGGGTGGACTTTCTCTTGCCCGTCGGCGTGACCTCGCTCCTGGGCGTGGGCGCCGATATCCTGGCGAGGCGTCGGTTGCGCGACGCCCTCGGCCGCTACGTCAGCCCCGACATCGCCACGCGCGTCGAGCGCAACCCGGCCAGCCTCGCCGGGGAGCGTCGCCAGGTCTCCATTCTCTTCTCGGACCTGCGCGGCTTCACCACGCTGTCGGAGCGCATGGCGCCGGACCAGATGGCGGCGAGGCTGACCGAGTACTTCGACGCCATGACGACGACCATCTTCGCCCGTCGCGGCATGGTCAACGACTTCATCGGCGACGCCATCCTCGCCGTCTTCGGCGCCCCGCTCGACGACCCGGCGCATGCCCGCCACGCCATCGAGAGCGCGCTGGCGATGGGCGAGACGCTGGGGGGACTCAACCGGCGCTGGCAGGCCGACGGGCTGCCGCCTCTACGCATGGGCCTGGGCATCCACACGGGGGAGGTCTTCGCGGGGAATGTGGGCCGGGCGGGCAAGGTGAAGTACGCTGTGGTAGGCGACACCGTCAACCTGGCCTCGCGTGTGGAAAGCTTGAACAAGGAGCTGGGAACGACGATGCTCGTTACAGAGGCCGCCTACCGGGCGGCGGGGCTGGATCTCGAGGTCGTCGATCGGGGTCCCATCAGCGTCAAGGGAAGAGAGGAGCCCGTGCGGGTCTACGAAGTGATCGGAGTGAGGCCCACCGCGGGTCCGGGAGGCTCGAAGCCATGATCACGAAGCGGGGAGGGGCGGCACTGGCCGGCGCGCTCGTGCTGACGCTGGCGACGCTCGCGTATGCCGCGGATCCGATCGGCGTCCTGACGGAGATCCGCGCCGAAAAGGGACGCGTCGAGGTCAAGCGGGCGGGGGAATCCGACTGGAAGGCCGCCCAGCCACTCCTCGCGCTGCGTCCCGGCGATCAGATCCGCGTCACCGGCGAAGCGCGCGCGTCACTCGTCTTCACGGGCGGGCGCGGCGCGCAGGCCGTCTCCGCGGCCAATTCACCCTTCACGGCGCAGCCTCCCGCGGCCGCGGGGGCGGGTGACAAGGCCAAGGCCCTTGCGGGCAGCGTGACGGATTTTCTCGCGGGCAAGCAAAAGGACCTCGCCTACCTGCCGCTCTCGGTGCGCGCGGTTAAGCCGCCGCGCGTGGCACAGCTCCAGCCGCGCGAGACCAAGCTCCTGCCCGGCCCGGTGACGTTCGAGTGGAGCGGCTCCGATACGCTCCGCTACAAGGTCCGCGTCCTGGGACCGCCGGGCGTTCTCTGGGAGCAGGCCAATCTGCCCCGCAAGCCGGTCGCGTATCCGGCCTCGGCGCCCGCGCTCGAGCCCGGCGTTCGCTACTCCTGGCAGCTCGAGACGGAGGGACAGCCGATGCAGCAGGCGGAGTTCCAGATCCTGAGCGCGGACGAGGCCAAGCGCGTGCGCGAGTCGCTCGACATCCTCGTGCCCGCCTCGCTCTCCGGCTACCCGCCCTCGAGCATCGCGCTGATGCGCGCCGGCTACGTCCTGCGCGACGGGCTCTATGCCGACGCGCGGCGCGAGCTCATGACGGCGCTGGTCAAAGACCCCGACGAGCCGACGCTCCATCTTCTCCTGGGGCAGGTCTACGAGCAGGTCGGTCTCGGCGAGCTCGCCCAGCGTGAGTTCATCGAAGCGCGTGACCTTTCCGGCCGCCGCTAGCGGCACCTACTCCCTCGGCCAGGATCTCTGCTAGGGGCTCTGGCGCTCGGGGCTCTGGCGGCTCGGGGCCGGCGGGCTGCTCGGAGATTGCACGCGTGGAGGAACACGCCGGCGCCGCGGCGGTGCGGACAGCTCTTTCGCCAATTCGGGCATGACGGACAGGATCAGGGGCAGGTTTCCCTCGCGCAGTGGCCGCCCGATGTGATCACGGATCCAGCGGGCGTCCCACCACTCGAGCGGCGTCACCGACACGCCGTTGATCAGCACCTCGAAGTGCAGGTGATCACCCAGCGCGAGCCCGCTGCTGCCCGTGCGCCCCAGCTCCTGCCCCTTCGCGACCTGGTCCCCCTCTTTCACGTCGATGGACGAGAGGTGGGCGTACAGCGTCTGGAGCCCCAGTCCGTGGTCCACGACGACGGTGTTGCCGTAGATCGAGAGGGGTCCGGTGAAGACGACGGTCCCCGAATTGGCAGCGGGCACCGGGCCATGCTGCACGGCGGCCAGGTCGTAGCCATAGTGGATCTGCGTGTCCACGTTCTGGCCGTGATAGCGGTACGTCCGCGTCTCGGCGAAGTTGGAGAAGACCTTGGTGTTGGCCGGCTGGACGAAGACGCCGTCCCAGATGGGGCGGGGCTGGGTCTTCGCCGCGAGCGCGCGCTTGGTCTCCTCGGCCTGCTTGCGCTTGTCACGGTTCACGGTCAGGAAGGCCTGGAGCAATTCCTCCTTCGGAATGGCGCCGGTGCGCTCGGGCAGGAGCTCGGGCAGCTTGCGCTCCAGGAACTCGTCCTTGACCTCGATCGTGTCGGTCTTGAAGTGGCGCGGCTTGACCTCGACGGCGACGTTGCGCGACGTGACGTTGCCGGCCTCGTCCTGGGCCACGGCCGTGATGGGCGTCCCCGCCTGGTAGTTCCAGGGCAGCGCGACCATGGCGGCGTAGAGGTTGGTCTCCGCCGGGCCCGCCGGGTAGGCGGGGAAGGACAGCGTGCCGACGCCGACCGCGACCCGCGACGCCCCCTTGGAGCGCATCACGACGAGGCCGCCGCCGCCCTGTGCCCAGTAGCGTGTCGCGGCCACCACCTCGAGCGAGGGCGGCGTGAAGTCGAGGGTTACCGGCGCCGTCACGATGGGCCGGTCGTCCACGCGAATGGGCCGCCAGAAGCCGTCGCGCGCCAGGACCTCCAGCGTCGCGGCGCCCTCGCGGAGCCCCAGGGTTCCGCCCGTCACCTGCAGCGCCACCCGCTGCTCGTTGGTCATGGCTCCCGTGAAGGCCTGGTGGAGGATGACGACCTTCGCCGAGCCCTGGCGCAGCCGGATCTCCACGGAGCGCACGCCGCCCCTGGAGGCGACGAGGTCCACGGCCAGCGGCGTCCTGACGCCGATCCAGCGCGGCACGGGATCGAGCGCGGCGCGCACGCCGGGCACGGCCTGCCGCCAGGCGAGGTACCCGAGGACTCCGACCACGAGGAACGAAGGGATGGCAATGATGGTGAACCAGAAGCGAAACGTCGAGCGCGGCACGGGCTCATCATAGCAAGGCGCGCTCGCCCCGAGGCCGGGAATGTGCTAGCAGAGAGGGGAGATGCGAGCGATTTGTCTCTGGCTCGCCGCGGCGGGCTTCGTGGCGAGCGCCGCGCTGCACCTGCTGTCCTTCACGCCCTGGGCATCCCTGGCCGGCGAACGGGCCGTGTGGGCGCTCGGCATACTCGTCTTCGCGCTCGCGGCGGTCATGGTGGCGCGGCTCAGGCGCACTGCGGTCATCGGCCGGCGCTGGGCACGCGTGGCCGTATACGATTGGCGCGCCCTCGTGCGCGCCGTCCCGCCCGGGCTGCAGCTCCTCGTGGTGGGCGCCGCGCTCTATGCCTGGATGAACTTCGTCCTGTGCCTGCTGCTCGATCTGCCCGCCGAGGCCCAGGCGGCGATCACGCTCCGCATGGCCTCGGGTCACCTCATTTTCTTCTTCCTCGTGCCGCTCGTGTTCTTTCGTTGGGTTGACACTCCCATGCCCTTCCGCTAGAGTGTGGCGGGTTTGTACCTGAAAGCACAATGTCACGACTCGTCTGGCTGATCCCGCTCTTCCCGCTCGCGGGCGCACTCCTGAACGCGCTCTTCGGCCGCCTCACCGGACGCCTCGCGCACTGGATCGCCGTCCCCGCGCCGGGCCTGTCCTTCGTCGCCTCGTGCTTCGTCTTCGCGCGGGTGTTCCACGGCGAGACGTACGTCGGCCAGCTCTTCCCGTGGATCAGCGCCGGCAGCTTCACCACGGCGGTGACCGTGCAGGTGGACCAGCTCTCCGCCGTCATGCTGCTCGTGGTCACCGGGGTCGGCTTCCTGATCCACGTCTACTCGGCCGGATACATGCACGGGGATGACGGCTTCGCGCGCTTCTTCACCTACCTCAATCTCTTCGTCTTCTCGATGGTGATGCTGGTGCTGGCGGCCGACTTTCTCGTCCTCTACGTTTTCTGGGAGGCGGTCGGACTCTGCTCGTATCTCCTGGTCGGGTTCTGGTACCAGAAGCAGTCGGCCACCGACGCGGGCAAGAAGGCCTTCATCGTCAACCGGGTCGGCGACTTCGGGTTCGGCCTGGGCATCATGCTCATCTGGACGACCTTCGGCACGCTTGCCTACGGCGAGGTTTTCTCCAAGGCGACCGACGCCATCGGCGGGGGCACCTACCTCGCGATCGCCCTTCTGCTCTTCATGGGCGCCTGCGGCAAGTCCGCGCAGCTTCCGCTCTTCACCTGGCTGCCCGACGCGATGGAGGGCCCGACACCGGTGTCGGCCCTGATCCACGCCGCCACCATGGTGACGGCGGGCGTGTACATGGTCGCGCGCTGCCACAAGCTCTTCGAGATGGCGCCCCTCTCGCTCGAGATCGTGGCCTGGGTGGGCGGTCTCACCGCGCTCTTCGCGGCGAGCATCGGTGTCGCCCAGACGGACATCAAGCGCGTGCTCGCCTACTCGACCATCAGCCAGCTGGGCTACATGTTCGCGGCCGTCGGCATCGGCGCCTACGCCGCGGGCATCTTCCACCTCGTGACCCACGCCTTCTTCAAGGCGCTGCTCTTCCTGGGAGCGGGCAGCGTCATCCACGGACTCCACGGCGAGCAGGACATGCGCCGTATGGGCGGGATCGCGCCCCGGATGCTCGTCACCACCGTCACCTTCCTCGTCGGCGCCGTCGGACTGGCGGGCATTCCGCCCTTCGCCGGCTTCTTCTCCAAGGACGAGATCCTGGCCTCGGCGTTCCACGAAGGGCACGTCGCGCTCTGGGCCGTTCTCCTCGTGGGGGTGCTGCTGACCGCGTTTTACACGGCGCGCGTGGTCCTCCTCGCCTTCTTCGGCGGACCCCGCATGTCCAGGGACGAGGCGCACCACATCCATGAGTCGCCCGCGGTGATGACGCTGCCCCTCGCCGTGCTCGCCCTTCTCACGGCCCTCGCCGGCATCGTCGGCGTGCCGTCCGCACGCGGCACGGCCTTCGCCCGCTTCCTGGCGCCCGTGCTGCCGCTGCATCAGGCGGAGCACGGCGGCGTGACCGCGCTCTCGCTCGCGGCGGTGTCGGTGGTGGTGGCCCTGGCCGGCGTCTTCGTCGCCTGGCTCGTGTACGGCCGCGCTCCCGTGGACGCCTCACGCATCGGCGTGCCTCGCAACGCCCTGCACCGGCTCGTGCTGAACAAGTACTACGTCGACGAGATCTACGACGCGCTCTTCGTCCGGCCCATCTACCGCCTCGCCCTCTGGTGCGCCCGGGTCTTCGACCTCAAGGTGATCGACGGCATCGTCAACGGCGTCGGGTCCGCCATCGTCGAATGGGCGCTCGGCCTGCGCCGGATCCAGACGGGCTTTGTGATGAACTACGCCCTCGGCATGCTCCTGGGCGCGGTGGCGATCGTCGCGTTTCTGCTCGTGACGCGCCCGTGACCTCGATCCTTTCGGCGGTGACCTTCCTGCCCGTGCTGGGCGCCGCCGTGGTCTTTCTCCTGCCGCGCCGGGCGGAGGGCCTGGTCAAGGTGACGGCCCTCGCGACGACCCTGGTGACCTTCGCGGTCTCGGTGCCGCTGTTCACACGCTTCGACGCGTCGCTATCCGCCTATCAGTTCGTCGAGCAGCGCACGTGGATGCCCACCCTCGGCGTCTCGTACCACCTGGGCGTGGACGGGATCAGCCTGCTGCTGGTGCTGCTAACCACCTTCCTCATGCCGCTCGTCCTCCTCTCCTCGTGGCACTCGATCGAGCGGCGCTGGAAGGAGTTTGCGATCACCATGCTGCTGCTCGAGACGGGCATGCTGGGCGTGTTCGTGGCGCTCGATCTCTTCCTCTTCTACATCTTCTGGGAGGCCATGCTGGTCCCGATGTACCTCATCATCGGGATCTGGGGCGGCACGAACCGGGTCTACGCGGCCGTCAAGTTCATCCTGTATACGCTGACGGGCTCGCTCCTGATGCTGGTGGCCATCCTCGCGCTCTACTTCATCAACGGCGCGGCCACGGGCGCCTACACGTTCGACCTGCCCGTGCTCGCGCGATATGTCCTGCCCGCGGGGCGGGCGCAGAACCTCATGTTCCTCGCCTTCGCGCTCGCCTTTGCCATCAAGGTGCCGATGTGGCCGTTCCACACCTGGCTGCCCGATGCCCACACCGAGGCGCCCACGCCCGGCAGCGTGATCCTGGCGGGCGTGCTGCTGAAGATGGGCACGTACGGGTTTCTCCGCTTCTGCCTGCCGCTCTTCCCCCAGGCGACGATGGCCTTCGCGCCCTGGATGTTCGCGCTGGCCGTGATCGGCATCATCTACGGCGCGTGGGTCTCGACGGTGCAGGCCGACATGAAAAAGCTGGTCGCGTACTCGAGCGTCAGCCACCTGGGCTTCGTGGTGCTCGGACTCTTCACCCTCAACCCGCAGGGGATGGTGGGCGCGATCATCCAGATGGTCAACCACGGCCTCTCGACGGGCGCGCTCTTCCTCATCGTGGGCATGCTCTACGAGCGGCGGCACACGCGGCTCATCGCTGAGTACGGCGGCTTGTGGAAGGTCGTGCCGGCGCTGTCGGTGCTGTTCCTCATCGTCACCTTCTCGTCCATCGGCCTGCCGGGGCTCAATGGGTTCGTGGGCGAGTTCCTCATCCTGGTCGGCGCCTTCCAGGTCCACCGGCCGGCGGCCGTCCTCGCCACCACGGGGATCATCTTCGCCGCCGTCTACCTCCTGTGGATGTACCAGCGCGTGATCTTCGGTGACATCACTCACGAGGAAAACCGGGCGCTGCCCGACCTGTCCCTGCGCGAGTGGGTGATCCTCGTGCCGGTGCTGGCGTGCATCATCTGGATCGGCGTGTACCCGGTCGCGCTGACGGGCAAGACCGAGGCAAGCGTCCAGGCCCTGATCATCCAGGTCCAGGCCAAGTCAGCCGCCTCCACCGCGATGGCCGCCCGATGAGCGCTTGCGCGAAGAGGCCCTACCGATGCGCGAGCTCGTCCACCGGCGGGCGTGATACATGAGCGAGGCAATCTTGCTGCCCGTGGTGAGCCTGCGCGCCATAGCGCCGGCCGCGGTGCTCGCGGTGACGGGCTTCGTCCTGATGCTGCTCGATCTGCTGCCGCCGCGCCAGCACCGCGAGCACATGGCCTTCGTAGGGCTGGCCGGCGTCGCCACCGCGCTCGTCGCCACCGTCCTCCTCTGGGGCTCCGACGCTCCCGGCTTCCAGGGCATGGTCGTCCTCGACAACTTCGCCCTCTTCCTCACGCTGGTCATCGGCTACGCGACCGGCTTGATCCTGCTCCTGTCCATCGACTACCTGCAGCGCCGGGGGATGGAGACGGGTGAGTTCTACATCCTCGTTCTCTTCGCCGCCACCGGCATGGTCATCATGGCCGGCGCCAATGACCTCATCGTCGTCTTTCTCGGGCTCGAGACCATGTCGCTCGCGCTCTATGTCCTCGCGGGCATCTTCCGCACGCGCGAGGCGGGCGAAGCGTCGATGAAGTACTTCCTGCTCGGCGCCTTCGCCTCGGGCTTCTTTCTCTACGGCATCGCGCTGATCTACGGCTCGACCGGCTCGACCAACCTCAACAAGATCGGCGCGGCGGTGGCGGCAGGATCGGCGCGCGATCCGCTGCTCCTCATCGGCTTCGGCCTCCTGCTCGTGGGCTTCGGCTTCAAGATCTCCTCGGTGCCGTTCCACATGTGGACGGCGGACGTCTACGAGGGCGCCCCTACCTCGGTGACGGCGCTCATCGCCACCGGGTCCAAGGCGGCGGCGTTCGCGGCGCTGGTGCGGGTGCTGCTGCAGGCGCTGCGGCCGCTCCAGGGCGAGTGGGCGTGGCTCTTCTGGGGGCTCGCGGTGCTGAGCATGACACTCGGCAACGTGGTCGCCATCGCCCAGCAAAACCTCAAGCGCATGCTCGCGTACTCCTCCATCGCCCACGTCGGCTACATGCTGATCGGGGTCGTGGCGGGCGGCTCGCTCGGCAACGGCGCGGTGCTCTTCTATCTCCTCATCTACACCTTCACCACGGCGGGCGCCTTCGGCGTCATCTTGCTGCTCGAGCGCGGCGGCGAGGAGGCGGTGTCGGTGGGGGACACGGCCGGGCTCGCGGCCAGGCACCCGCTGGCGGCGCTCGCGCTGTCCGTGTTCCTGCTCTCGCTGGTCGGCATCCCGCCCACGGCCGGCTTCGTGGGCAAGTTCTACCTCTTCGGCGCCGCCGTCCGGTCGGGCTATATCTGGCTGGCGGTCCTCGGCGTGCTCAACTCGGCGGTGGCTGCCTATTACTACCTGCGCGTCATCGTCACCATGTACATGCGCGAGCCGGAAGGGACGCCGACCGACGTCGCGCCCTCTTTCGCGGGCGCGCTCGCGCTGCTGGTCGCCCTCTGGGGCGTGATCCAGCTCGGGATCATGCCCGCGCCCATCTTCGATCTCGCGCAGTCAGCGGTTCTTCCCCTGTTGCGTTAGTGGCGGTCAGGTTTCCCTACCGCGGCTGGCTGTTCGACCTCGACGGCACCGTCTACCTCGGCGAGACGCTCATCCCCGGCGCGGCGGAGGCCATCGCGGCCCTCCGGGCCGACGGCAGGCGCGTGGGGTTTCTCTCCAACAAGCCGCTCCAGACCCGCGAGGACTATGCCGCGAAGCTCAGCCGCCTGGGCGTGCCGGCCTCGCCCGACGACGTGATCAACTCATCGCTCGTCCTCGCGCGCCACCTTCGCGCGCTCGATCCCGGTGCCCCGGTCTTCGTCATTGGCGAGCCGCCGATGCTGGCCGAGATGCGCGCCCACGGCTTCGAGGTGCGCGACGACGAGCGCGTGCGGTGGGTGGTGATCGCCTTCGACCGGACCTTCACGTACGCCAAGCTCAACACGGCGCTCCAGGCCGTGAAGGGGGGTGCGCGCCTGATCGCGACCAATCCGGACCGCACCTGCCCGGTGGAGGGGGGTGAGATTCCGGACTGCGCGGGCATGATCGCCGCCGTCGAGGCCGTGACGGACCGGAAGGTCGAGGCCATCGTGGGCAAGCCGTCGCCCATCATCCTCGAGGTGGCGCTTCAGGCCCTCGGCTGCGCGGCGGCGGAGTCCGTCATCGTCGGCGATCGCGTCGAGACCGACATGATGATGGGCAAGCGCCTGGGGCTCGCGACGATTCTCGTGCTGTCCGGCGTCACGCGCCGCGACGATGCCCGAATCGCCGCCCTCGCTCCGGACCACGTGCTACGATCGGTTCGGGAGCTGATCGCGTGAGCCGCCTCCATGGAATCGACACCGCCACCTTCGACGCCGTCGTCATCGGCGGCGGGATGGCGGGAGCGGGCGTGGCGCGCGACCTCGCCCTGCGCGGCGCCTCGGTCGCCCTCCTCGAGAAAGGCGATTTCGCCTCCGGCACCTCGTCGAAGTCCTCCAAGCTGATCCATGGGGGCCTGCGTTACCTCGAGCTCTTCGACTTCCGGCTCGTGCGGGAGTCCCTGCGCGAGAAGAAGACGCTCGAGCGCCTGGCGCCGCACCTGGTGCGTCCGCTGCCCTTCCTGGTGCCGGTGTACCGCGGCTCCAAGCGCGGGCTCATCACCGTGCGCATCGGCATGTGGCTCTACGATCTCCTGACCCCGGGCCGAGAGCGGGAGCGCTTCCGCGTGGTGCGCGCGGTGGACGCGCTCGCCCTCGAGCCCTCGATCCAGGCGCAGGACCTCCGCGGCGCGGGCTACTACTTCGACGATCTGCTGCTCTTCCCCGAGCGGCTCTGCCTCGAAAACGCGCTCTCCGCCTCCCGCCACGGCGCCCGCGTGCACAACTACTGCGAGGTAGAAGAGGTCACGCGCGGGTCCCGCGGCATCGACGGCGTGCGCGTGCGCGACCTCCTGACCGACCGGGTGCACGCCGTCCGCGCCCCCGTCATCGTCAACTGCGCCGGGCCCTGGGTGGACCGGCTGCGGGATCTGGCCGGCGTTCAGGACGCGGGGAAGCGCGTGCTGAGGACGACCAAGGGCATCCACTGCATGCTGCCGCGGATGACGAACCGCGCCGTCTACCTCTCGACGGCCGACGACCGCATGATCTTCGTGATCCCGTGGCGAGAGTTTTCGATGATCGGCACGACGGACACCGACTTCGACGGCGACCCGGATCGTCTCTGGGCCACGCGCGCAGAGGTCGAGTATCTGCTGGAGGCGGTTCGCCCGGCGCTGCCCGACCCGCGCGTGGCCTTCGACCAGGTTGCCTACACGTTCGCGGGGGTGAGGCCGCTGGCCTACGAGGAGGGCGCGTCCGCCTCCAAGGTCTCCCGTGACCACAAGGTCGTGGTCGAGGGGCCTGAGGGACGGTTCCTCTCCGTCACCGGCACCAAGTTGACCTGCTTCCGGAGCCTGGCCGAGCGGGTGGGGGATCGCGTGATGCGCGCGCTCGGACGGCGCGTGCCCTCGCGGACGGCCGGGCTCACCCTCGACGGGCTGGACGAAGAGGCCGGCAAGCTCGAGGCGCGCGCCTGGATGGACGTCTCCGACGAGATCGCGGCGACCGGGCTCGCGCGCGAGACGCTCGAAATTCTTGTGGAGACATACGGGCGGAGTTACCCGCGCGTCCTCGATCTCGCGAAGAAGCTGCCCGACGGCACGGCGCGGATCTGTCCCAGCAATCCGGAGATCGTGGCCCAGCTTCACTTTGCCGTCGGCGAGGAGATGGCCGTCTCGCTCCAGGACTTTCTCCTCCGGCGCACCGCCATCGGCCAGAGCGCGTGCCTCGGCCTCGACTGCTACGAGGCGATCGGGCGCCGCATGGGAGCGCTCCTCGGCTGGTCACCGCGGCGGCTCGAGGCCGAGCTCGACGCCTATCGCGGCTACGTCGACCGGAGCCTGAGATTCCGCGGCCCGTGATTCGTGCTATAGTCCGTCCCGCTGTGAGCGCAACGATGCGCAAACGTCACGAGCCCGTAGCCCGATCGCAGCACGCCTCCGGTAGCATCACCGGCGCCGGCAACCATATGGACTCATCCCTCACGAGGAGGACAGACATGTCACGGACCACGACCGTGTGGCGCACGGCCACCTGGGCCTGCGCCCTGCTCTCCGTCGTCGCTCTCGCGCCGGCGCCCGCGGCCGCGAAGACCGAGATCCAGAGGTGAAGCCTGTCTTCAAGGGCTCGTACCCGGAGGCGTTGAACGGCGCGATTGCCGCCTATCGCGCCAAGCAGCCGCCACACATCGTCCAAGTGTATGAGGTCGGCACACAGACAATGCTCTCTTCGGGCGCCGTCTATCCCGTCTACCAGCTCATGAGCGACAACAAGATCGCCATCGACTGGAAGGATCTGATCGGACCCGTGAAGAGCTACTACTCGCAGGGTGGCAACCTCTACTCGATGGCCTTCAACTCTTCGACGCCGATCCTCTACTACAACAAGGACCTCTTCAAGAAAGCGGGATTGGCAGACAAGCCACCGGCCACCTGGGACGAGGTTGAGGCCATGGCCAAGAAGATCGTCGGTGCCGGCGGCAAGTGCGGCTTCAGCGCCGCCTGGCCGTCGTGGACGCTCGTCGAGAACATGCACGCGTGGCACGATCAGCCATTCGCGGACCACGCGAACGGCTTCGACGGCCTGGCCACCCGGCTTCAGATCAACGGGGCATTCGGAGTAAAGATGATGGAGCTGCTGCAGCGCGGGACGAAGGAAGGCTGGTTCACGTACAACGGCCGGCTCAACAAGGCCGAGTCGAACATGAGCGCCGGTGAGTGCGGGATCTTCTTGTCGTCCTCGGCCTACATGGGCAACCTCGGCAAAGCGGCCGAGGGCAAGTTCACGTGGGGCACGGGCTTCCTGCCGCGCATGGCCGGCTACCCCCAGGGTGACTCGATCATCGGGGGGGCCACGCTCTGGGTGATGAAAGGGGCGAAGCCCGAGGAGTACAAGGGCGTCGCGCAGTTCTTCAAGTATCTCGCTTCCACCGAGAACCAGGCATGGTGGGCGACCGTGACCGGCTACCTGCCTATCTCCAATTCGGCAGTGAAGGCAATGGAGGCCTCGGGCGTCTATGCGAAGAATCCGAACCTCAAGACTTCGATCGCGCAGATGACGAGCGGGAAGATCACGCCCAACAGTCAAGGACTCCGACTCGGCAACTTCCCGTCCGTCCGCGATGCCATCGAGGAGCAGATGGAGAACATCTTCAACGGCAGCAAGACGGCCAAGCAGGGACTGGACGACGCGGTCGCGAAGTCCAACGAGGTTCTCAAGGAGTTCGCCGCGCTCTACAAATAGCGGCGGCACACCGGCCATGAAGCGCGCGGTCTTCCGTAATCGATGGCTGCCGTACGCGCTCGTCGCGCCGCAGGTCGCCATCACCCTCGTCTTCTTCTTCTGGCCTGCCTTCGACTCGGTACGGCTGTCGCTCTATCGAGCCTCTCCGTTCGGCGACCGATTGATCTTCGTCGGCCTCGGCAATTTTCAGAGACTCTTCGGCGACCCCGCGTACCTGCGGAGCGCGATGACCAGCGTCGCCTTCTCGTTCATCGTGACCTTCGTGGGACTCGCGCTGGCCTTGCTGCTCGCCTCGCTCGCCAACGCGAAGATTCGCGGGCTCGGGGTCTACCGCTCGCTCTTGCTGTTGCCGTACGGTATCGCGCCCGCCATCGCCGGCATTCTCTGGCTTTTCATCTTCCATCCCTCCTACGGCATCCTGCCCTACCTCCTGTCATTCGTGACCACGTACCAGTTCAACTGGTTTCTCAAGGGCTGGGTCGCCCTGGTGCTCATCATCGTGGCCGCGATATGGAAGCAATTCGGCTACAATTTGGCGTTCTACCTGGCCGGGCTTCAGGCGGTCGAGACGTCGGTCCTGGAGGCGGCGAGCGTCGACGGCGCGGGAGTTATTCGGCGTTTCTTCGCGATCACGTTCCCGCTTCTCTCCCCAGTGACGTTCTTCCTCTTCACGCTCAACATGACGTTCTCATTTTTCGATACCTTTGGCATCGTCCACGCGGTGACCCAGGGGGGGCCCGGCGATGCCACTTCGCTCCTCGTCTACAAGGCGTGGAAGGACGGGTTCGAAGGGCTGCAGCTCGGACTGTCGGCGGCGCAGTCCGTCGTCCTCATGGCCGTGGTGATCGCCCTCACCGCTTTCCAGTTCCGCTACGCGGAGAAGAAGGTGACGTACTGATGGATCGCGTCCTGGCGGAGACCGGTGTCCTTGCCATCGAGGCGCCGATGCGCCGGCGCCGGCGCGACTGGAGCGGTGTCCTCGCCCACGCGATTCTTATAGTTGCCGTCGCCGTGCTCGCGTTTCCCCTCTACTACGCGCTCGTGATCAGCACGCAGACAGTGGCGCAAACCACGACCCTCCCGCCCACGCTGTTGCCTTCGACGAGGGCGCTCGACAACTACATGACGGCGTGGCGGAAGGCCGCGATGGCGCGCCTGCTGCTGAACAGCGCCGTGATGGCGCTGAGCGTCGCGATTGGCAAGATCGTCATTTCGATGCTGTCCGCGTTTGCCATCGTCTACTTCAACTTTCGGGGCAAGCAGCTCGTCTTCTGGATGATTTTCATTACGCTGATGCTGCCGGTACCGGTACGAATCGTATCGACCTACGAAGTCATCAGCACCCTCGGCTGGGTCAACACGTACTGGGGACTGAGCGTGCCGCTCATGGCGTCGGCCACCGGAACGTTTCTGTTCCGCCAATTCTTCCAGACCATACCAGACTCGCTGGCAGAGGCCGCGCAGCTCGACGGTGCCGGGCCCATACGCTTCCTCTGGTCGATCCTGCTGCCGCTCTCCAAGGCCAACATGGCGGCGCTGTTTGTGATTCTTTTCGTCTACGGCTGGAATGAATACCTTTGGCCGTTGATGGTCACGACGACGGGCGACATGCGCACGGCGGTGGTCGGCCTCGAGGCGCTGGTGCCTCGCGGCGGCTCGGAGCTGCCCGAGTGGAACGTGATCATGGCCGCGGCCATGATGGTGTTGCTGCCGCCGGTGGCCGTCATCATCTTCATGCAGCGCTGGTTCGTGAAGGGACTGGTGGAGACCGAGAAGTGAAGAGCCTGCTGGTCGTGGGGTGGACGCTCGGAGTCCTGACGGGCTTGACCGCACCGGGCCGGGCGCAGACGACGCCGGCCACGCTCCTCGCCGCGCATCGGGGCGGGGCGGCGCTCTGGCCCGAGAACAGTCTGCTCGCCTTCCGGAACGCGATCGCCCTCGGCGCCGACTTCATCGAGTTCGACGTGCACCTCTCGAAGGACGGCGAGATCGTCGTCATCCACGATCCGACGCTCGAGCGCACCACCACGGGAACGGGGCCGGTCAAAGATCGCACGGTGGCGGAGCTCAAGGCGCTGCGCCTCAAGGATCGGACGGGGGCGGTGACGGAAGAGATCGTGCCGACCCTCGACGAGGTCGTGGCGGTGGCGGCGCAGGGCAAGCGCCGCATGCTCCTCGAGATCAAGGTGGACCCGACGCGCGCGCGTTACGCGGGTATAGAAGAGAAGGTCCTGGCCATCGTCGACCGCCACGGCATGGCCGGCTCGACCGTCGTCATGGCCTTTGAGGCGTCCACGTGGCGGCGCGTCCGCGAGCTCCGCCCCGACATCGCGACCTGCGCGCTGTACTCGGCGCGCTCGCTCGCGGGCACGACGCTGGCGGCGGAGCTCGCCATGCTGCGGGCGGCGGGCGTGCCCTTCGTCGGCGTCGAGCACACGGCGGTGGATGCGGCGGCGGTGGCCGAGGCGCGGAAAGCGGGGATCGCGATCGGGGCCTGGACGGTCAACGACGCCGCAGGCATGCAGCGGGTGATCGACGCGGGGGCGGCCATCCTCATCACCGACCAGCCGGGTCTGGCCAAGACACTCCTCAAGCGATGACGGCGCGCCGGTTCATCCTGGCGCTCGATCAAGGCACGACGGGCTCCCGCGCGGTCGTGGTCGATCCGGAGGGCGCGGTGCGGGGGAGCGGCTACGTCGAGCTGCCGCAGTATTACCCACAGCCGGGCTGGGTCGAGCACGACCCCGTGGAGATCTGGGAGACCACCGTCCAGGCCATCGCCCAGGCGCTGGGCGCCGCGGGAATCACCGCCGCCGAGATCGCGGCCATCGGCATCACCAACCAGCGCGAGACCGCGATGCTCTGGGAGCGCGCGTCGGGCCGCCCCGTTCACCGCGCCATCGTCTGGCAGTGTCGCCGAACGGCGCCCTTCTGCGAGCGCCTCAAGTCCGACGGGCACGAGGCCGAGTTCAGGCGCAAGACCGGCCTGATGCTGGACCCGTACTTCTCCGGCACCAAGATCCGTTGGCTGCTCGACGAGGTGCCGGGGGCGCGACAGCGCGCGGAGCGCGGCGAGCTTGCCTTCGGCACCGTGGACTCCTGGCTCCTCTGGCGGCTGACGGGGGGCGCCGTCCATGCCACGGACCCGACGAACGCCTCGCGGACGCTCTGCTTCGACATCCAGGCGCTCCGCTGGGACGAGGGACTCTGCAAGGTCCTCGGCGTGCCGGCCGTGCTCCTGCCCGAGGTCAAGCCTTCAGCGGGAGTGTTCGGGGAGACGGCCGCCCCCAGTAGTGGCATGGCGACGAGTGTCCTGCCTCCCGGGATTCCGGTGACGGGAATCGCCGGAGACCAGCAGTCGGCGCTCTTCGGTCAGTGCTGCTTCGAGCCCGGCATGTCCAAGAACACCTACGGCACCGGCTGCTTCATCCTGCTGAACACGGGAGCGAGGCCGGTGGCCTCCGAGCATGGTCTCCTCACCACCGTCGCCTGGCAGATCGGCGGCTCGACGACGTACGCGCTCGAAGGGAGCGTGTTCATCGGTGGCGCGGTGGTCCAGTGGCTGCGCGACGGCCTCGGCATCATCGGGAGCGCGGGGGACAGCGAGGCGCTCGCCACGTCCGTCGCCGACGCCGGCGGCGTGTATCTCGTCCCCGCCTTTACGGGATTGGGCGCGCCCTACTGGGATCCGTACGCCCGCGGGGTGCTCGTCGGCTTGACCCGCGGGACGACGAAGGCGCATATCGCGCGCGCGGCCCTGGAGGCTATCGCCTACCAGAATCGCGACGTCCTCGACGCGATGGCACAGGACTCGAGAGCGCCGCTCCAGGCGCTGAGAGTCGACGGCGGCGCCGCGGCCAACAACTTCCTGTGCCAGTTCCAGGCCGACGTGCTACACGTCGAGGTGCTTCGCCCCGCGGTTACCGAGACCACGGCGATGGGCGCCGCGTTCCTCGCGGGAGTGGGCGCCGGGTTGTGGAAGACGGCTGACCTCGCGGGCCGCTGGCGCCTCGAGCGCCGCTTTGCGCCGTCGCCGGACACAGAAGCTCGCGCGGCGGGCTATGCAGGCTGGCGCCGGGCCGTCGAGCGGGCCCGCGGCTGGGTCGAACCGTAACCGATACTCAAGGAGGCGTTCATGGTGCGAGTCATTGCGGTTCTCGCTGCGCTGCTGGCGCTGATCGTCCCTGCCCAGAGCTCAGCGCAGGGCCCGGCCCCGATCGAGAACGAGCTCAACCTCATCACGCCCGTGTCGAAGTTCATCCACGACGCGGCCCTCAAGGCCTTTGCCGAGTACGCGAAGGAGAAGTGGAACGTCTCGGTCAAGGTCAGCGCCATCCCGGCGGGCACGCCGGTCGCCTACGGACGCATTACCGAGTGGAAGGGCAAGCCGGAGGTGGATATTTTCTGGGGCGGTGAGTCGGCGCTGTTCGAGAAGCTCGCTGAGCAAAAGCTCCTCCAGAAGGTCGAGATCTCCAAGTCGGCGTGGGACTCCATCCCCGCCTCCATCGGCAAGCCCAAGCCCATCCCGTTGAAGGACAAGGACGGGTACTGGATCGGCACCGCGCTCGAGCCGTACGGGCTCGTGTACAACCCCAAGCGCATCCAGCGGCTGGGAGCGCCGGAGCCCAAGGAGTGGGACGACCTGCTCAATCCCAAGCTCAAGGGCGAGGTCGCCCAGTGCGCGCCCACGCGCTCGTCGTCGTCCAACGCGACCTACGAGGTCATCCTCTCGCTCTTCGGCGAGGAGAAAGGTTGGGAGTGGCTGACCCGTCTCGCCGCCAACACGGGACACTTCACCGCCCGCAGCCGCGACGTGCCGACCGTCGTCGCCAAGGGTGAGTTCGCCGCGGGCTTCGCGGTGCCGTCCTACATGGCCTTCGAGGAGAAGCTGGCGGGCTTCGACATCAAGTTCGTCGCGCCCAAGTACGCGTTCGTGACGCCAGAGCCCATGGCCATCCTGGCCGGCGCGCGCAATCCGAAGGCGGCGCGGGCCTTCGTCGAGTTCCTCCTGACCGAGCGCGGCCAGAAGGTCTTCATGGAGCGCGGGCTCTTCCCGATCACGCCCAAGTTCAAGGTCCAGGGCGCGCCGGGCTCGACGGCGGAGCTGGCGGTGGAGTTCACCGGCGGCGTGCGCTCGTACTTCGACCGCGAGGTCGCCAACGTCTACGACGAGACGGTGGCGGCCAAGCGGTCCGACTCGCTCAAGACGCGCTTCCGGAACGACATCGAGGTGAAGTGGGAGGAGCTGAAGAAGAAGTAGGCGGTGAACATCACGATCCGTGAGGTCGTCAAGCGGTTCGGCGCCGTCACGGCGGTGGATCGGGCAGATCTCACCGTGCGCGACGGCGAGCTGTTTACCCTGCTCGGCCCCTCGGGCTGTGGCAAGACGACGCTGCTGAGGCTCCTCGCGGGCTTCTACCAGCCCGACTCCGGGGAGATCCGCTTCGGGGACCGCATCGTGAGCGGCCTGCTCCCGTACGAGCGGAACATCGGCATGGTGTTCCAGAACTATGCGCTCTGGCCCCACATGACGGTGGAAGCCAACGTCGCCTACGGTCTCAAGCTGCGAAAGCTCGCCACCGCCGAGATCGCCGCGCGCCTCGCCGAGGGGCTGCGCAAGGTCAACCTCACGGGCTTCGAGTCGCGCTATCCCGGACAGCTCTCGGGAGGCCAGCAGCAGCGCGTGGCTCTCGCGCGGGCGCTCGTGCTCAACCCTGACATCCTTCTGCTCGACGAGCCCCTGTCCAACCTCGACGCGAAGATCCGCGTCCAGGTCCGCGCCGAGATCCGCAAGCTCCAGCAAGAGCTCGGCATCACGACCATCTACGTGACCCATGACCAGGAAGAGGCGCTGTCGCTCTCCGACCGCGTGGCGGTGATGAAGGACGGGCGCGTACTCCAGGTCGGCGCGCCCAAGGAGCTATACGAGCGGCCGCGCACCCTCTTCGTCGCCGACTTCGTGGGCACCAACAACCTCGTGCCGGGGCGGGTCAGCGAGCGGGCCGGCGCTGAGCTCGTGGTGGACACCGCCGTCGGCCGGCTCCGCGCCGTCCCGAGCGGCCCGGTGGGCGACCGGTGCGTGCTGGCCATTCGCCCCGAGAACGTCGCGATCTCCGCCGGCGCCGCGCCGAACGGGGGCAATGTGGTGGCCGGCCGGGTGAGCTTCGTCGCCTACCTCGGCAGCGCGCTCCGCTACGACGTCGAGGCAGGGCAGGGCCAGGTCCTCAAGGTCGATGTCCGGGATCCGTGGCACCACGAGCCGCTGGCGATCGGCCGCGACGTCGTCGTGAGCTTTCCCGCCTCCGTCACCCTGGCCGTCGCCCCCGATTCCCCCGACGATGCGTAGGTCCCGCGCGCTGCCGGCGCTCGGGGTCGGGGTGATCTGGCTATTCCTCGCGCTGTTTCTCGTCTACCCCCTGACGCGCATCTTCTACGACGCCGTCACCGACGAGGCAGGGCGCCTGACCCTCGCCAACTTCGCCAGCTTCTTCACCGATACCTTCTACCTGCGCGCGCTGTGGAAATCGCTCGTCCTCGGCGTGGCCACCGTCGCCGCGTCGTCCGTGATCGGCATCGCGGTGGCCTTTCTCCTCGTGCGCTACGACTTCCGCGGCCGCAGCTTCTTCAGCTACCTGACCATGATCCCGATCATTTCGCCGCCGCTCGTGGGGACGCTCGGCTTCACCTTCATCCTGGGGCGGGCGGGCTCGGTCAACGTGCTGCTGATGGACGTCTTCGACATGCTCACGCCCATCAATTTCCTCTACGGCCTTCACGGCGTCGTGCTGGTCGAGACGCTCCATCTCTTCCCGATGATCACGCTCAACGTGGTGGACGCCCTCGGCAAGATCGATCCCGCGCTCGAGGAGGCGGCCGAGAGCGTGGGCGCCCGGGGCTGGAAGAAGTTCTGGACGATCACGCTTCCCCTGACCACGCCGGGCTACGTCGCGGGGGCGCTCCTCGTCTTCATCTGGACGTTTTCCGATTTCGCCACGCCGCTCATCCTGGGCGTCCAGGACCTGCTGGCGCCCCAAGCCTATCTCAACATCGTCCAGTTCGTGGACCGGCGCATCTTCCGGATGGGCATCGTGATCTCGGCGCTGATGGTGCTCCTGGCCGTCGTGTTCCTGCTCGTCGCCCGGCGCTGGGTCGGGCTCAAGGAATACTCGTCGCTGTCCTACTCGACCATCGCGCGCCGGCGCCTCAGCGCCCCGCGCGAGGCCGCGGCCGTCGGCCTCCTGTCGGTTTTGATGCTGCTGTCCTTCATCCCGTACATGGGCGTGGCGCTCGCGTCCTTCAGCAGGGGCTGGTCGCTGACGCCCCTGCCGCTGTCCTACACGCTCCAGCACTACGAGCGCGTCATCGTCGAGACCCCGAAGTACATCCTCAACACCTTCCTCTACTCCGGGCTCGCGGTTGCGCTCTGCATCGCCGTCGGGGTGCCGATCGCCTGGATCCTCGGCCGCTCGACGATGCCGGGGCGCGGCGCTCTCGACTCGCTCAACACCTTGATCCTGGCGGTGCCCGGCACGGCCATCGGCATCGCCTACATCCGCGCCTTCCACTTCGACCTGCCGGGCTTCGACCGGGGCCTGACCTCATTCTGGATCATCATGCCCCTCGTCCTGGCGGTGCGTCGGCTGCCGTACACGGTGCGCGGCGCCTACTCCTCGCTTCTGCTCGTCCACCGGTCGATGGAGGAGGCGGCCGCGAGCGTCGGAGCCTCGGGGCCGCGCACCTTCCGGGACGTCACGCTGCCGCTGATCTGGAAGGGCATCATCGTGGGCGGCCTCTTTTCTTTCATGACTTCGCTCCAGGAGGCCTCCGCCGTGCTTTTTCTCGCACTGGGCGGCTGGGAGATGATCACCAACGGCATTTTCGCCTTCTACATCGCGGGCTCCTCGAGCGAGGCGGCGGCGCTCGGCGCCATCCTGATCGCCGTCGCCGCCGTCAGTGTCATCGTCATCAATCGACTGGCGGCGGGCCGGATGGGCGGTGTGTTCGGGTAGCGGTTGTGCCTGACCGACAGTTTCCCATTGCATATTGGCAAGCAATTCAAGCACCTTAGCCCGCTTGTCTTCCCCAAATCGCTGTGATAGTGTTCCTATTCACATGAAGCGCCTGCGACCCTATTGAGCGCGGCGGCGAGATGGTCGACGAAGCCTCGCCGTGGCGGTCGCTCGTTATGCTCGCCTCGGTGGGCATCACCTTCGTGGTGGCCACCGCCGGAGCGACCATCGGCGGCTACTTTCTCGACCGCTGGCTCGGCACCACTCCCTGGTTCACGTTGATCGGGCTGGCCGTGGGCGTCGCCGCGGGATTTCGTGGATTCTTTCGTTCGGTCAAGAAGGCGGAGAGACAGGAGCGCGATGGGTCCTGAGCTGGTCGCACGCGTGAATTGGATAACCCTGATGCTGCTGGTGCCCGTGACGCTGGCCAGCGCGTGGATAGGCGGCACGTCTTGCGCGATCGGGACCGTGGCGGGCGGGATGCTTTCGCTGGGCAGCTTGTACTGGGTCTCGCGCGGCGTGCGGAATGCCGGCGGGTTCCTCGCGGGCGGCCGGTCGCACAAGCTATGGGTCATCGCCCTCGGTCTGCGCTATGCGGTGCTCTTCGCGGTGGTCGCCCTGCTGCTCCGCACGGGCGCCGCACACCCGCTGGGACTCGTGGCTGGCCTGTCGGTCCTGCCCCCCGTCGTGATCATTCTCGGGCTGCGCGCCGCCCGGTCACTCGTGTAGGGGATCCAGAATGGGAGCCATCGAGCACCCGCCGATCTTCAGCCTGGCCCCGCTCGGCATCCCAGACCACGTCTTCTACGCCTGGGTGGTCATGGCCATTCTCATCGCGGTTTCCGTGGCCGCGACGCGAAATCTCCAGATGGCACCGAGGGGCCTCCAGAACTTCATGGAGGTCGTCCTCGAGATCTTCCTGAACCTGCTGGACGAGGTGATAGGGCACGACGGGCGACGCTACCTGCCCCTGATCGCCACGTTGGGGCTGTTCATCCTCACTTCCAACCTGCTCGGTCTGGTCCCCGGCCTGGTCGCGCCCACGGCCAACATGTACACGACGATCGCCTGCGCGGTGATCGTGTTCGTCTACTACCACTACCTGGGCATCCGCAAGCAGGGGTTCGTGGGCTACCTGAAGCATTTCTGCGGGCCCGTGCCGTGGCTGGCGCCGCTGATGTTCCCCATCGAGGTGGTGAGCCACCTGGCGCGGGTGCTTTCGCTCTCGTTGCGGCTCTTCGGCAACATGTTTGCCGGGCACATCCTGCTCGCCGTCATTTTCCTGCTCACGGGACTGGGCGGGCTCTTCGGCTGGGCGCTGACGGGCAAGCTGGGCGGGCTCCTCCTCGGGCTGCCGGGCGGCGCGGTCCTGATCGCCTTCACCGTCGGCTTCCTGCTGCCGCTGAAGATCCTGGTGGCGTTTCTGCAGGCGTTCGTCTTCTGCCTTCTGTCCATGGTCTACATTTCGAGCGCCGTTGAAGATACCGAGCACCATTAGTAGTTCACCATTTATCCAAGGAGGGCGAGTCGTGCGACGTTCACTGAAGCTGACCCTGATGACGTGGTCGATTCTCTTGATCCCGAGCTTGGCCTTCGCAGCCGAGGGCGGCACCGGCAGCTGGGTGGGGCCTTTCGCGGTGCTGGCGGCCGGTCTGGGCATGGGCATCGCCTCTGGTCTCTGCGGCGTCGGTCAGGGATTGGCGGCGGCCTCCGCCGTGGAAGCCGTTGCCCGCCAGCCCGCCGCTGCCGCCCGGATCCAGACCGTCATGATCATCGGCCTGGCGCTCATCGAATCGCTGGCGCTGTACGTGTTCGTCATCGCCGCGATCCTGCTGTTCGTTCAGCCCGTAAAGTAGCGGTGAGCGGGCGTTCCGGATCCAGTCCGGAACGCCCGCGAACAGCATGACTCGACGCTCCCTCAAAATTCCCCGGATTCCGGAGATGACGGTTCGCCGCCTCTCCGTCTATACGCGCTGCCTCCAGCAGCTCGAAGAGGACGGCGTCAAGACGATCTCCTCGCAAGAACTCGCCGACCGCTTCAGCCTGAACTCCGCGCAAGTGAGGAAGGACCTGGCCTACTTCGGCGAGTTCGGGGTGCGCGGGATCGGGTACTACGTGTCCGGCCTCAAGGCGGAGCTCCAGCGCATCCTCGGGCTCGACCGGGAGTGGCAGGTGGCCCTGGTCGGCTTCGGCAACCTCGGCTCCGCGCTCTTCCACTACAAAGGCTTCGCGCGTCAGGGCTTCCGGATCGCGGCCATCTTCGACGACGATCCGGCCAAGGTCGGCCGCTCGGCCGACGGCGTGCCTATCCTGGCCCTGCGTGACCTGCCGCGCGAGGCCAAGGCCCGCAACCTGCAGCTCGCCATCGTCGCCGTGCCCGCCGAGTCGGCGCAGCACGTGACGGACTCCCTCGTAGCGGCGGGCATCAAGGCCATCCTCAACTTCGCCCCCGGCCGGATTCACCCGCCCAAGGACGTCCGCCTCAAGGGCGTGGACCTCTCCATCGAGCTGGAGACGCTGAGCTTCTACCTGGCCCAGGGCGCGCGATAGCCGCGCCCGGTTTGACGTCGCGGGGCGGCAGTGGTTTCCTAGACACGAGCCACAGGCGCTCATGACCGTCGCCGCGTCCGATTCTCTCTTGTCCCGGTGGGCCGCGTTCGCAGAGCTCTCGGCGGCCCTCGCCCGGGGGGTACCTTGCCTGCAGGCCGACGGGCTCTGGGGCTCCGCGCGCGCCCTCGTGGCCGCCGCCCTCGTGAACGAGACGGGCCGGTCCTTGCTCATCCTGGCGCCGGGCACCGTGGAGCGCCACCGGATGGCCGAAGACGCGCGCTTCTTTTTCGGAACCCTGGAGCCCTTGGGTAGCGCGAGCGTGCTGGAGTTTCCGCCCGCCGAGCCCACCTCGTGGCGCGGTCGGCACCGGGATCACGCGGCCGAGCGCGCCTTGGCCTGCCATCATCTCGAAAGCGGGCGCCCGGTGGTCGTGGTCGCGACACCCTCCGCGCTCGCCGCCCCGCTCCCTGCGCCCGACGAGTTCCGGGCGCGCACCTTCTCTCTCACCGTCGGAAGCACGATCGAGCGCGAGGTGCTCCTCGGGCGGCTCGAGGCCGCGGGCTACGAGCGCGTGGACACCGTCGTGGAGGTCGGGCAGTGGAGCCTTCGCGGGGGCATCGTGGATATCTTCTCGCCTACGCGCGGGCAACCGGTGCGCGCGGAATTCGTGGGCGACGAGGTGGAATCGCTGCGTCTCTTCGATCCGACCACCCAGCGCTCGATCGAGTCCGTCGGCGAGATCGCCGTCTTGCCGCTCGGGGCGGATCCGCGCTCGGCGGTCCAGCTGCCGGCCTGGTTGCCGCGCGAGACGCTGGTCGTCCTCGACGATCCTGCTCTTCTCGAGGCGCCGCCGGAGGACGCCCCCTCGGCCGTGCCGCTCGCGGAGGCGCTCGCCGGCTTCCAGCGGGTTGAGCTGCCGCTGCTCCAGCGCGGCGCCGGGTCCGCGCTGCGGGTGACCATGGGCACCCGCTCGGTGGGAGGCTTTCAGGGCCGCTTCAAGGAGCTGGCGGAAGCGATGCGGAGCTGGCGCGCCGAGGGCTTCGCCGTCCGTCTCGTCGTGGACGACGAGCAGCAGGCCGTCCGTCTCCGGGGCATCCTGGCCGAGCACGACCTCGAGCCCTGGCCCGGCGCGACGCTCTGGAGCGGTGAAGGGCTCGGCGTCATCACGGGCGATTGCGCCGCGGGCTTCCAGCTGCCGGCGCTCGGCCTCATTCTTCTCGCCGAGGCGGATATCTTCGGCGAGCGCCGTCGGCGACTTCGCCGGCCCGTCTTCCAGCGGGGCCAGGCCATCGCGGCATTCACCGATCTCAACCCCAACGACCTCGTGGTCCACGAGATGCACGGCGTCGGCCGCTATCACGGGCTCCAGACGATGCGGGTCGACGGGCGCGAAGCCGACTTCCTCCTCCTGGAATACGCCGAGGGCGGCCGGCTCTACCTGCCCGTCGAGCGGCTCGACCTCATCTCCAAGTACATGGGCGCGCCGTCGGGCGCGGCGCGGCTCGACCGGATGGGCGGCGGCGCCTGGCAGCGGATCAAGGAATCCGTCCGGGCGGCCGTTCGCCAGATGGCCGAGCAGCTCCTCCGGCTCTACGCGACTCGCTCGGTGGCCGAGCGGCCGCCGTTTTCCCCCGACACGCCCTGGCAGCGGGAATTCGAGGCCGCCTTCCGCTTCGAGGAGACGCCTGACCAGGAGCGCGCGATCGAGGACGTCAAGGCCGATCTCGAGCGCCCGCGCCCCATGGACCGGCTCGTGGCCGGGGACGTGGGCTACGGCAAGACGGAGGTCGCGCTGCGCGCGGCCTTCAAGGTCGTGGCCGACGGCCGCCAGGTGGCGGTCCTCGTGCCGACCACCGTGCTCGCCCAGCAGCACTTCCACACCTTCAGCGACCGGTTCGGCGCCTTCCCGGCCCGTGTCGAGCTTCTCTCGCGCTTCCGCAGCCCGAAGGAGCAGAAGGCGGTCGTCGAGGGCCTGCGCACCGGCGCGGTGGACGTCGTCATCGGCACGCACCGGCTCCTGTCCAAGGACGTCGTGTTCCGCAACCTGGGGCTGCTCGTGGTGGACGAGGAGCACCGCTTCGGCGTCGGCCACAAGGAGCGGGTCAAGGAGCTGCGCGCGTCGGTGGACGCGTTGACGCTCACCGCCACGCCGATCCCGCGCACGCTGTACATGTCGCTGTCGGGCGTGCGGGACCTCTCGCTCATCGAGACGGCGCCGCTCGACCGCCTGCCCGTGGAGACCGTGGTCACCGGCTTCAACCGGGCGCTGATCAAGGAGGCGATCGACCGGGAGCTCGGTCGGGGCGGCCAGGTCTTCTTCGTCCACAACCGCGTGCAGTCGCTGCCGTCGATGACCGCCTTCATCCAGGCACTCTGTCCCGAGGCGCGGGTGGTCATGGGGCACGGCCAGATGGGCGAGCGGGAGCTCGAGGCGGTGATGATCAAGTTCGTCGACGGGCAGGCCGACGTGCTGGTTTCGACGGCCATCATCGAGTCCGGCCTCGACATCCCCGCGTCGAATACCATCATCATCAACCGCGCCGACCGCTTCGGCCTCGCCCAGCTCTATCAGCTGCGCGGCCGGGTCGGGCGCGAGCGCCAGCAGGCCTACGCGTACCTCCTGGTGCCCGCCGACGGTCGCATCGACGAGACGGCCCAGCGGCGCCTGCGCGTCATCGAGGACATGACGGAGCTCGGGGCGGGCTTTCGGCTCGCCATGCGGGACCTGGAGATCCGCGGCTCCGGCAATCTCCTGGGGGCGGAGCAGCACGGCCACATCGCGGCCGTGGGGTTCGATCTTTACACCAAGCTTCTGGCCGAGGCCGTGAGAGAATTGAAGGGCGAGCCGGTCGGGACCACGGTGGATCCCGTCATCACGGTGGGTGTAGAAGCGCTCCTTCCGGACGCCTACATTCCAGAGGTGAATCAGCGGCTCGCGATCTACCAGCGCCTGACGGATCTGGACGGGGCCGACGCGATCACGGAGATGCGGCGGGAGCTCGCGGACCGCTTCGGCCCGCCGCCGCCGCCGGTAGAGGCGCTGCTCGACGTGGTCGGGCTTCGAGCGCTGGCCCGGCGGCTCCATGCCGAGCGTGTCGAGACCGGCGGGGGCCGGGCGCTCGTGACGTTCGCCCCATCGACGCCGGTAACGCCCGAACGGATCCTGGCCGCCATCGGCCGGGCCGGAAGCGGAGTACGCATGCGGAAGGAATTCATGTTGGAGGCGCCTGTTCCCGCCGGCCCCTGGCCGGCGGTACGGGATGCGCTCCGGGCTCTCCTGGAATCTCTCGCGTGAGCGGCCCGCCGCGGCTCGTCCTGGCGATGGCGATCGCTCTCGCGCTGTCCGGCTGCGCCACTCCCTCGTGGATGCCGATCGTGGGCAAGGCCAAGGCGCCGGAGGCTCCGCCGCCCGCGCCGCCTCGCAGCGAGTTCCGCGCTCCGATCCTGTCGCGGCCCGCGCCGCCCACGGACGGCGAGTCGGTAGTGGACCGCGTCATCTGCGTGGTCAACAGCGATGCCGTCACGCTGTACGAGCTGGATGAGGCGGAGGCCTACATCCTCTATGAGAACAAGCAGCAGCCGCTCGCCGGCGAGGAGCGCGTGGCCCTCCGCGAAAAGGTGCTGGCCGGCATCATCGAGAAGCGACTCCAGCTCCAGCAGGCCGAGCGCGAGAAGATCACGGTGGAAGACGCGGAGATGAAGACGGAGGTCGACGAGATTCAGAAGAAGCTGGGCGCCAAGACCGATGCCGAGTTCGAGTCGATGGTCAAGGCCCAGGGCCTGAGCGTGGAAGGCGTCAAGAAGCGGCTCCGCGAGCAGCTGCTGGTGGAGCGCATCAAGCGCCGCAAGGTCAACCTCCGCGTCTCGGTGACCGAGGAGGACATCGACCAGTACCTCAACGCCAATCGCGAAAAGCTCGAAACGGGCCTGTCCTTCGAGGCCAGGCATATCCTCTTCCTGCCCACCGCCGGGGCGGGGGAGGACGGCTGGCAGGCGGCGAGGCGACGGGCGGAGGACGTGTACACTCGCGTCATGGGCGGGGAAGACTTCGGCGAGCTGGCGCGGGACTTCTCCGACGATTCGGCCACCGCCAAGAACGGCGGCCGCCTCGGGATTCTCAAGCGGGGGGAGCTGGCGCCCGACATCGAGAAGGCCATCCTCCGGCTCTCGCCCGGTGAGCATTCGTCGCCGTTCCGCTCCGAGGTGGGGTACCACCTGTTCGAGCTCGATTCCAAGGAAACGCTGGCGGGTGAACAGCTCGCCCAGGCCCGCAACCAGATACGGGACATCCTCTACAAGCAAAAGTACGACGTCCGGCTCAACGAGTGGCTGGTGGAGATCCGCAGCAAGGCCATCATCGAGATGCGCCTCTGATAGCGGCAAGCTCCGAAAATTCGTTTGACATCTCCCGAGGGGCTGTGGGAGATTGGCCGTAGCCGTCGAGTTCAGCACCCCGTACACATTCAGCCCCCCGGAGATCGCCATCTCGCAGCCTAGTCCGAAACGGCCCTCGCCGAAGTCGTCCGACGCCACCGATGAGGCCTTGTCCGAGCCGCGTGGGGCAGGAGGCAACCGGATGAACCTGTCCGAGCTGAAGGATAAGACCATCATGGAGCTCAACACCGTCGCCAAGGACCTCGGCGTCCAGGGATTCAGCGGGCTCAGGAAGCAGGAGCTGATCTTCAAGATCCTCCAGGGCCAGGCGGAGCGCGACGGGCTCATCTTCGCCGAGGGCGTTCTCGAGGTGCTCCCCGACGGCTTCGGCTTCCTCCGCGCGCCGGACTACAATTACCTGCCGGGTCCGGACGATATCTACGTCTCGCCGTCCCAGATCCGCCGCTTCGACCTGCGAACGGGCGACACGATCTCGGGCCAGGTGCGGCCGCCCAAGGACACCGAGCGGTACTTCGCGCTGCTGAAGGTCGAGGCGATCAACTTCGAGACGCCCGAGCAATCGCGCGACAAGACCATCTTCGACAACCTCACGCCGCTCTACCCGATGGAGCGGCTCAGGCTCGAGCACGAATCGGAGAACCTGACCACGCGGGTCATGGACTTGCTCTGCCCGATCGGCAAGGGGCAGCGCGGTCTCATCGTGGCCGCGCCGCGCACCGGCAAGACCATGTTGCTCCAGAATCTGGCCAACGCCATCGCCAAGAACCACCCCGAGGTATACCTGATCGTGCTGCTGATCGACGAGCGGCCCGAAGAGGTCACCGACATGCAGCGCTCGGTCAAGGGCGAGGTCATCTCCTCCACCTTCGACGAGCCGCCCCAGCGGCACGTGCAGGTGGCCGACATGGTCATCGAGAAGGCCAAGCGCCTCGTCGAGCACAAGCGAGACGTCGTCATTCTCCTGGATTCGATCACCCGGTTCGCCCGGGCCCACAACGCCGTCATCCCGTCGTCGGGCAAGGTGCTCTCGGGCGGTCTCGACGCGAACGCGCTGCAGCGGCCGCGGCGCTTCTTTGCCGCCGCGCGGAACGTCGAGGAGGGCGGCTCGCTCACGATCATGGCCACGGCCCTCGTGGACACGGGCTCGCGGATGGACGACGTGATCTTCGAGGAGTTCAAGGGCACCGGCAACATGGAGGTGCACCTGGACCGGCGTCTGATGGACAAGCGGGTCTTTCCGACCATCAACATCGAGCAGACGGGCACCCGCAAGGAGGAGCTGCTCCTCGAGAAGGACGAGCTCCAGAAGGTGTGGCTGCTCCGTAAGGCGCTTACCCAGCTGAACCCGGTCGAGGCCATGGAGCTGCTGCTCGACAAGGTCAAGCTGACCAAGACCAACAAGGACTTCCTGAGCGCGATGAGTCAGATGGGGTAGGCGCCCGGAGCCGGGCCGCCCGCCGGAAGTGCCGGATTTCTTGCGTTTTGCCGCCTTCGCTGGTATTCTTTGAGCTTCATTCGCCCTTATCCAGTCGCCCTTTATCCAGGAGGTGGGCCGTGAAGGCTGGCATTCATCCCGAATACGTCGACACCACGATTACGTGCAACTGTGGAGAGGTCATTCACACCCGGTCCACCCAGCCGCAGATCCGGGTCGAGGTGTGTTCCAAGTGCCACCCCTTCTTCACCGGGAAGCAGAAGTTCCTGGACACGGCCGGTCGCGTCGAGCGCTTCCAGCGGAAGTACAAGAGGAAGCCGATCGCGGAGGGGTAGGGCACAGGCCGGCCGCGCGCCGCGCCACGCAGTCAGCGTCCCGAAGCGTTTCCTGTTCCCGTCTCCGTGCGCGGCGGCGTCATTGTCTGCCCAGCTCCCCGTGAGGGCGCGCCATGTTTGACAAGCTCCGCCAGATCGAGGAGCGGTATCGCGAGCTGACCCGCGCGATGGCCGACCCCACCGTGACCGGCCAGCCGGCCGTCTATGCCAAGACCGCCAAGGCCGCCTCGGAGCTGTCGGAAGTGGTCCATAAATTCGAGGAGTACAAGCATCTCCTGGGGCGCCTCGAAGAGGCCCGCCACATGGCCGCCGAGGACGCGGACCGCGAGATGCGCGAGATGGCCCAGGCCGAGGTGGACGAGCTCGCCGCCCGCCAAGTCAAGCTCGAAGACGAGCTGCGCGCCCTGATCCTTCCCAAGGATCCCAACGACGACAGGAACGTCTTCGTGGAGATCCGTGCCGGCGCCGGCGGGGACGAGGCAGGGCTCTTCGCCGCCGACCTCGCGCGGATGTACACGAAGTACTCGGAGCGCCAGAAATGGAAGGTCGAGGTGATGGACAGCCACCCGACCGGCGTGGGCGGCTTCAAGGAGATCGTGCTGTTCATCCAGGGGCGCGGCGCCTGGAGCCGGCTCAAGTTCGAGCGCGGCGTGCACCGCGTGCAGCGGGTGCCGCAGACCGAGTCGAGCGGCCGCATCCACACCTCCACCGTGACCGTCGCCGTGCTGCCCGAGGCCGAGGACGTGGACATCAAGGTCGAGGAGAAGGACATCCGGGTGGACGTGTACCGGTCGTCGGGGCCGGGCGGCCAGGGCGTCAACACGACGGACTCCGCCGTGCGGCTCACCCACGTTCCCACCGGGCTCGTCGTCACCTGCCAGGACGAGCGCTCCCAGATCAAGAACCGGGCGAAGGCGCTTCGGGTGCTCAAGGCGCGGCTGCTCGAGCGCGCGCAAGAGGAGCAGGCCGCCGCGATCGCCGCCGACCGGCGCAGCCAGGTCGGCACGGGCGAGCGCAGTGAGCGCATCCGCACCTACAACTTTCCCCAGGGCCGCATCTCGGACCACCGCATCAACCTCACGCTCCACCGCCTGCCCACCGTCCTCGAGGGCGATCTCGACGAGATCGTCGACGCGCTCAGCGCCGAGGATCAGCGGCAGAAGCTCGGGGCCGCCTCGTGACGATCACCGCGGCGTCGCTCCTCGCCGAGGGCATCCGGCGCCTGACCCTCGCCGGACTCGAGTGCGCCCGCCAGGACGCTCTGCACCTCATGGCGTCCACGCTCGAGACCGACCGCCTCGCAGTTTACGTCGAGCCACGCCGCCGCGTAGACGAGCGCGCGGCCGCCCGCTTCATGGCCCTCGTGGATCGGCGCGCGGGGCACGAGCCCGTCCAGCACATCCTGGGTTTCGAAGAGTTCCGGGGTCTCAAAATCGCGGTGACGCCAGATGTGCTGATCCCGCGTCCCGAAACCGAAGGCCTGGTGGAGCGCGCGCTGGAGCTTCTCGCCGAGTGCCCCCGGGCGCTCGTGGCCGACATCGGCACGGGCAGCGGCGCCATCGCCTGCGCTCTCGCCGCCTCCCGCCCGGATCTGGAAGTCCTCGCGGTGGATCAGTCCCTCGGCGCGCTGGCCGTGGCTTCCGAGAACGTGCGCACGCTCGGCTTGGCCTCGCGCGTGAGACTGCTCGCTGGCGATCTCCTGGATCCCCTGGCTTCCCTCGATGGCAGCCTCGACATGGTCATCGCCAATCCGCCGTATTGCCCCAGCGGCGTCATTCCCACTCTGCCCGTCGAGGTCGAGCGCTTCGAGCCGCGCCTGGCGCTCGACGGCGGCCCCGATGGCATGCGCGTGCTGCGCCGGATCATCGCCGAGGCACCGCGCTTCCTCCGTCCGGGGGCGTGGCTCCTGATGGAGATCGGCGAGGAGCAGGCCGGGCCGCTGGCCTCGCTGATGGCCGCCGAGGGCTTCTCGCGCATCGGCGCGCGCCGCGACCTGCGCGATGTGGAACGCTACATCGAGGGCTCCTGGTCCGAGGCGACCGCATCGGCTCCGCTCACGGGGACGGCCGCACAGAGGATGGACGGCTGATGGCGACCCGCCTCGTCATCGAGGGTGGCAGCCCGCTCCGAGGCGAAGTCGAGGTGAGCGCCGCCAAGAACGCCGCCCTGCCCGCCATGGCCGCAAGCCTCCTGACGGCCCAGCCGCTGATGCTCGAAAACGTCCCCGCGCTGGCCGACGTGGTAACGATGCGCAGGCTCCTCGAGCGGCTGGGCGCCGAGACATCCGCGGAGGCCGGCGGCGCCACGCGCCTGCAGGTGGCGCGCGTCGCGAGTCACGAGGCGCCGTACGAGCTCGTGTCCACCATGCGCGCCTCGGTGGTCGTGCTCGGGCCGCTGCTGGCGCGCACCGGGGTGGCGCGCGTTGCCCTGCCCGGCGGCTGCGCCATCGGCGGGCGCGGGGGACGTCCCATCGACCAGCACCTGAAGGGCCTGGCCAGGCTCGGCGCCGACATCGTCATCGAGAACGGATACGTCGAGGCCCGGGCGAGCAGACTCAAGGGCGCGCGGATCACGACCGACCTCGTCACGGTCACCGGCACCGAGAACCTCATGATGGCGGCTGCGCTTGCGGAGGGCGTGACCGTGCTGGAGAACGCGGCGCGCGAGCCCGAAGTGGCCGACCTGGCCCGATTGCTCAGCGCCATGGGAGCGCGCATCGAGGGCGCGGGCACCGAGCGCATCGAGATCGAGGGCGTGCCCGAGCTCGGCGGAGCCCGGCACCGCATCATCCCCGACAGGATCGAAGCGGGCACTCTCCTCGTCGCCGGAGCGATCAGCGGCGGGGATGTCACGGTCACCGGCGCAGCGCCGCGTCACTTGACCGCGACCCTGGCGAAGCTCGAAGAGTGCGGGGCGGCCTTGACCGTCGACGGCGACAGGATCCGCTGCGTCGGGCCCGCCCGCCCGCAGGCGACCGATATCATCACGAGCCCGTTCCCGGGTTTTCCGACCGACATGCAGGGTCAGATGATGGCGCTCCTCGGGCTGGCCGACGGGGGCCCCGCCGGAGGGCTCAGCAAGATCACGGAAACGATCTTCGAGAACCGGTTCATGCACGCGGCCGAGCTGTGCCGCATGGGCGCGCGGATCGAGACAGAAGGCGCCACCGCCGTGGTGCGCGGCGTCGCCGCCTACCAGGGCGCTCAGGTCATGGCGACCGACCTGCGGGCTTCCGCCTCGCTCGTGCTGGCCGGGCTCGCGGCGCGGGGCATTACCGTGGTCTCTCGCGTCTACCACCTGGATCGCGGCTATGAGGCACTGGAGAAGAAGCTCCAGTCACTCGGCGCCCGCATCCGGAGGGTGGCATGAAATTCGAGCTGAAGCGGGGCCGACGAGCCGCAGGCGAGGAGCGCAATGAGGCGAGGGCTGACTAGATGCCGGCGCCGCTGACCCTCGCGCTGCCCAAGGGCCGCCTGCTCGACCCCGCGCTCCAGCTGCTCTCCGCCATGGGCATCGAAGGGCTCACGGCCGACACGCGCCGCCTCCTGCTCACCGACGCGGCGCGCGACCTGCGCTTCATCTTCCTCAAGCCCGCCGACATCCCGACCTACGTCGAGTACGGCGCCGCGGATCTCGGCATCGTGGGCAAGGACATCCTCGCCGAGCAGCAGCCCGACGTCTATGAGCCGGTCGACCTCGGATTCGGCTTTTGCCGGCTGGTCGTGGCGGAGCCGCGCGAGCTCTGGGAGCGCGACGATCCGACCAAGTGGTCCTGGGTCCGGGTGGCGACCAAGTACCCGTCGCTGACCGAGCGGTACTTCTCCGAGCGCGGCATTCAAGTCGAGATGATCCGGCTCGACGGCTCGATCGAGCTGGCGCCCCTGGTGGGTCTCGCCGAGCGTATCGTCGACCTGGTGCAGTCGGGCGAGACGCTCCGGGCCAACGGCCTCGTGGAGGTCGCGGAGATCATGACCTCCACGGCGCGCCTCATCGTGAACCGCGCCTCGCTGAAGACCGCCCACGCCCGCGTCAGCGCCCTGATCGCCGGGATGCGGCAAGAGGTTGGGACCAAATGATCCGGCGCATGGACACGGCGGAGCTGGGCGCCGCGGGAGTGGCGAGGGCGCTCGACCGACCGCCGTCCGCGGTCGACCCGGAGATCCACCGGCGTGTCGGGGAGATCGTGGACGCCGTGCGCGACAAGGGCGACGTGGCGCTGCTGGAATTCACCGAGCGCTTCGACCGCGTGCGGATGACGGCGGGAGAGCTCGCGGTGACGCCGTCGGAGCTGGAGGCGGCGGAGCGGGCGGTGGGCGAGACGACCATGCGGGCGCTTCGCTACGCCGCGGAGCGCATCGAGCGCTTCCATCGGGAGACGGCACCGCGCTCCTGGCGGATGACCGACGCCCTGGGCTCGCGGCTGGGTCAGGAAGTCCGGCCGATCGACCGCGTGGCGGTGTACGTCCCCGGCGGGCGCGCGGCCTATCCGTCCACGGTGCTCATGACCGTCATACCCGCGCGAGTGGCCGGGGTGAGGGAGATCGTGCTCGTCTCCCCGCCCTCGGCCGACAAGTCGCTGAACGCCGCCGTGCTCGCCGCTGCCAGAGTGGCGGGGGTGACGGAGGCGTACCGGGTCGGCGGCGCGCAGGCGGTGGCGGCGCTGGCCTACGGCACCGAGACGATCCGTCGCGTCGACAAGATCGTGGGGCCCGGCAACCTGTACGTCGCGCTCGCCAAGAGCCGGGTCTTCGGCGACGTGGGCATCGACATGATGGCGGGACCGAGCGAGGTAGTGGTGGTGGCGGACGAGAGCGCCGACGCGGCCTCCGTGGCGGCGGACCTCCTCGCCCAGGCCGAGCACGATCCGATGGCCCGCGCCGTGCTCCTGACGCCTTCCCGCGCGCTGATCGACGGGGTCGCGCTCGAGGCGGAGCGGCGGCTCGGCGCGCTGCCGAGACGCGAGATCGCCGGCGCGTCGCTTCGCTCCCACGGCGCCCTCGTGCTGACCCACACCCTCGAGGAGGCGGTGGAGGTCGCGAACCTGCTCGCACCGGAGCACCTCGAGCTCCAGGTCGAGGAGCCTGAGGCGCTGCTCCCGCTGGTGCGGAGCGCGGGCGCCGTCTTTCTCGGTCGCTTCACCCCCGAGGTCGTCGGCGACTATGTCGCCGGCCCCAACCACGTGCTGCCGACGGGAGGCACGGCGCGCTTCGCCTCGGCGCTCGGCACCGAGGACTTCGTGAAGCGCATGAGCGTCATCCAGTACGCGGAGGCAGGGCTGAGGGAAGCGGGCCCGCACCTGGCGGAGCTGGCGCGGGTGGAAGGGCTCGACGGCCACGGGGCAGCGGCGGCGGTGCGCATCGAGGGCATGGGAGGCCAGACATGACGGCAGCGACGGCGGGCGGGGCGCCCCAGGTACCGCGCCAGGGGCGGGTGGAGCGCAAGACCAAGGAGACGCAGATCGTGCTGCAGGTTGGGCTGGACGGCACCGGCGCCTCCAAGGTCGAGACCGGCATCCCATTCTTCAGCCACATGCTCGAGGCCTGGGCCAAGCACGGGCTCATGGACCTGACGGTGGACGCGCACGGCGACCTCGAGGTGGATCTCCACCACACGGTCGAGGACGTCGGCATCTGTCTCGGCAAGGCGTTCCGGGAGGCGCTGGGCGACCGGACGGGCATCGTGCGCTACGGTGCCTCCTTCCTGCCCATGGACGAGGCGCTCCTGCACGCGGCCGTGGACATCTCCGGCCGGCCCTATCTGGTGTTCAACGTGCCCGTGAGACGAACGCGGATCTCGAACTTCGACCTCGACCTGCTCGAGGACTTCTTCCGTGCCTTCGCCTTCAACGCCGAGATCACGCTGCACGTCAATATGCACTACGGCCAGAACCTGCACCACATCGCCGAGGCCGCGTTCAAGGCTGTCGGCCGGGCGCTCGCCGAAGCGACCCGGCTCAACCCACGCATCGCCGGAGTCCTTTCGACGAAGGGGAGCTTGTAAGTCACGTGATCGCGGTTATCGATTACGGAAGGGGGAACCTGGGCAGCGTCGAGAAGGCGCTGGGGCGCCTCGGCATGCGCGCCGTGGTGACCCAGGACCCGCGCGTGATCGGAGACGCCCGCGCTCTTGTCCTGCCCGGCGACGGCGCCTTCCACGACGCCATGGGCAATCTCCAGTCGCTGGGCCTCCTCGACCCTCTCCGCGCCGCGCTCGACGACGGGCGGCCGTTCCTCGGGATCTGCCTCGGGTACCAGCTCCTCTTCACCGAGAGCGAGGAGTTCGGCCAGGGCAAGGGGCTCGACGTCATTCCCGGTGTCGTTCGCCGCTTCCCCTCCGGGCTCAAGGTGCCGCACATGGGATGGAACCAGGTCGAGCACCAAGGCGATCTCGCGATCTTCGACGGGATCCCGAGCGGCGCCGACTTCTACTTCGTGCACTCGTACTACCCCACGGCGTCCGACGCGTCGCTCCAGACGGCGACCTGCACCTACGGCGTCACCTTCCCGGCCGCCGTCGGCAAGGGCGCCCTCTTCGCGACGCAGTTCCATCCGGAGAAGAGCCAGCGCTGGGGCCTTCGCCTCCTCGAGAATTTCGCCGCCTTCGTGCGGGACGGGCGCGCGTGATGTTCGAGCCGAGACGCGCCTACGAGCCGAAGGCGTGGCAGTTCGAGCTGAAGGGCGAAGCCGTGAGGCGAGGGCTGGATGAACTTTAAAGTCATTCCCGCCGTTGACCTCAAGGGCGGCCGCTGCGTCCGCCTGCTCCAGGGCAAGGCCTCCGCCGAGACCGTGTTTTCCGACGATCCCGTCGCCATGGCTGAGCGCTGGGCGGCCGAGGGCGCGCCGCGCCTGCACGTCGTGGATCTCGACGGCGCTTTCGGCGGGGGCCCGGTCCAGACCGCGATCATCCGCAAGATCGCTCACGCCGTCTCGATCCCCGTCGAAGCCGGGGGCGGCCTGCGGACGCCGGAGCACGTCGAAGCCGTCCTCGAGGCGGGCGCGCGCTGGGCCATCGTCGGCACGCGCGCAGCGCTCGACCCCGCGTTTCTTAGCCTTGTGTGCAGCCGATTCGAGGCCCGCGTTATCGTGGGCGTGGACGCTTCCGACGGCCGCGTGGCGGTGGACGGCTGGACCCGCGTGCTCGAGTACCAGGCGGTAGACCTCGCGCGCGACGCGGCTGCCGCGGGCGCCTGCACCGTCATCTACACGGACATCGCGCGGGACGGCACTCAGGGCGGGCCCAACGTGTCGAGTACCGAGGCCGTCGCCCGGGCCGCCGGTATCCCGGTCTTCGCCTCGGGCGGTGTGGGCTCGCTCGAGGACATCCGGCAACTGGCCGCCCTCGCCGGCGTCGAAGGCGTGATCGTGGGCCGCGCGCTCTACACGGGCGCGGTGAGCCTGCGGGCGGCGCTCGCGGAGGCCCGCTAGTCCATGCTCTGCAAGCGCATGATCCCGTGCCTCGACGTCCACGGCGGCCGCGTCGTCAAGGGCGTCCGCTTCGTGGACCTCCGCGACGCGGGTGATCCGGTCGAGGCCGCGCTGGCCTACGACGCCCAGGGGGCGGACGAGCTCGTCTTCCTCGACATCACCGCGTCCCACGAGGAGCGGGCCATCATGCTCGACGTGGTTCGCCGGACCGCCGAGGGCATCTACATGCCGCTCACCGTCGGCGGCGGCATCCGGAGCATCGAGGACATCCGCATGCTCCTGCGGGCGGGCGCCGACAAGGTCTCGCTCAATACCGCCGCGCTCGAGCGGCCCGGCTTGATCCGAGAGGCCGCGCAGCGCTTCGGAAGCCAGTGCATCGTGGTGGCGATCGACGCCAAGCGTGAGCCAGGGATGCCGCTCCGCTGGGGCGTCTACACTCACGGCGGCCGCCGGTCGGCGGGGCGGGACGCCGTCCAGTGGGCGCGCGAGGTCGAGGCGCTGGGCGCGGGCGAGATCCTCCTGACCAGCATGGACCGTGACGGTACCGGCGAGGGCTACGACCTCGAGCTGACCCGCGCCGTCTCCGAGGCGGCCTCCGTGCCGGTCATCGCCTCAGGCGGGGCGGGCACGCTCGAGCACCTGCGCCAGGGCGTCGTGGACGGCAAGGCCGACGCCGTGCTGGTGGCCTCCATGTTCCACTTCGGCCGCCACACCATCACCGAAGCCAAGGGCTACCTGCGCGAGCGAGGCGTCGCGGTGAGGATAGAGGCGTGAGCGTGCTCGACGAGCTCAAGTGGGGCGGCGACGGGCTCATCCCCACCGTCGTCCAGGAGACCGAGACGGGCGAGGTGCTCATGGTGGCGTGGATGGACCGCGAGGCGCTGGCGAAGACCCTCGAGACCGGACTCGGCCACTACTGGTCGCGATCGCGCCGGGAGCTCTGGCGCAAGGGCGCGACCTCCGGTCACATCCAGCACGTGGACGGGGTCTACGCCGACTGCGACCGCGACACGCTGCTGGTCCAGGCCCACCAGGAAGGCGTCGCCTGTCACACGGGGGCGCGGACGTGTTTCTTCACGCGTCTCGGAGGGGATATGGCGCCGCAGTCCTCCGGCGCAGGCCCCGCCATGCTGGAGGTACTGGAGCGGGTTCTCCAGTCGCGCAAGGTCGAGCGGCCGGCGGGGTCGTATACCGCGGGTCTCTTCGAGCGCGGAGAAGCTCAGATCTGCCGGAAGATCGGCGAAGAAGCGACCGAGGTCGTAACAGCGGCGCTCGGCGGCGAGGGTGACGAGCGCGTGGTGTCAGAGATCGCGGATCTCTGGTTCCACAGCATGGTGCTGCTCGCCTCGCGGGGTATCCCGCTTCGCCGGGTGTTCGAAGAGCTGGCACGGCGCCACGGCGAGAAGAGCAAGCCGTGAAGGCGACGGGCCCGCTTCTCGTTGCCGTCCTCCTCACCGGCTGCAGCTCGAGCCGAATCGAACACGGCATCTTCTACTCTCCCAAGGGCTACCAGCTGCGCCTTCCCGGCGACGGCTGGGCGGTCCTCCCCGGCGGCGCGGCCGAGCTGGAGCTCCAGCGGAAGAATCCGGACGGCGGCATGCTGGCCGACGCCACGTGTGACGGCAAGACCACCAACCGGCCGCTCGCCGTGCTGACGCGGCATCTCACCTTCGGGCTCGGCCACCGCGAAACGGTCGAGACCGTCCAGAACGAGGCGGGCGGGCGGCAGGCCGAGCGTACCCTCGTGCGCGGCACGGTCGACGGGAGAGAGGTGACGGTGGAAGCCGTCGTCCTGAAGGACAAGCGCTGCGTCTACGACTTCGTGTACGTGGCGCCCGCCGATGCGTTCGAGGCGGGACGCGGCGACTTCCAGGCTTTCGTGGAGAGCTTCGCGGGAGCGACGCGATGACCGCGACGGAGTACATCAAGACGCACGGGCGGGAGACCGTCGCCTGGTATGGCGGGCTCGGCCTGCTCACGATGCGCGTGGCGCGCAACCTGACTCTGCCGCCGTCCTATTTCTGGCTCGTCGCGCGCGAGATCGACATCATGGGCGTCCGCTCGCTGACGGTGGCGCTGAGCGCCGCGGTCTTCACGGGCATGGTGCTGGCGCTGCAGAGCGCGGTCAACATGGCACGGTTCGGCACGGAAAATTACGTCGGCCCGGTGGTGGCCGTCTCGATCCTGAGGGAGCTGGGACCCGTGCTCACGGCGATCCTGGTCGGGGGCAAGGTCGCCTCCGGGATCACCGCCGAGCTCGGCTCCATGAAGGTGACGGAGCAGATCGACGCGCTCCGCGCGCTCGGCGTCAACTACCTCAAGAAACTGGTCGTCCCGCGGCTCCTCGCCGCCCTCGTGGTGTTCCCCGTGCTGGTCATCCTCACCGATGGCGTCGGCCTGCTGGGGGGGATGGTCGTCATGGTGTTCGAGCGGAACCTCGACACGTTTCTGTACTGGAACACGATCGCCTACTGGGTCGTGGTCAAGGACTTCCTGAGCGGCATCGCCAAGGGCATGGTGTTCGGGGCGCTGGTCACGCTGATCGGCTGCTACAACGGGCTGGCCACGGAAGGCGGCACCGAGGGCCTCGGGCGTGCCACCACCGCCACGGTGGTGCAGGCGGCCATGGCGGTGATCATCTCGGACTTTTTTCTCACCAAGCTCCTGTTGTTCCTCTTCTGGTGAGTCGAGCCATGGCCACGCCGCCGCTCGTCGAGCTCCGCGATGTGCGCAAAGCCTACGACCAGAACGAGGTCCTGCGCGGCGTCAGCCTCGCCTTGCCGAAGAGCACGATCCTGGCCGTCATGGGCGGCAGCGGCGCGGGCAAGACCGTGCTGCTCCGCATCGTCGACGGTCTCGTCCGCCCTACGTCTGGCGAGGTGAGCCTGTTCGGCACCCGTATCGACCGGCTGGGTGAGGAGGCCATGCTGCCGCTGCGCCGCCGCGCCGGCTTCGTCTTCCAGAGCGCGGCGCTCTTCGACTCGCTCTCGGCGTTCGAGAACGTGGCGTACCCGCTCCGCGAGCACACCAACCTGTCGCTCGGCGAGATCACCGACCGCGTGCACCGCTTCCTGTCGCTGGTGGGCTTGCCCGGCGTGGACGACCTGTTTCCCGCGGAGCTGTCGGGCGGGATGAAAAAGCGCGTGGGAATCGCGCGGGCCCTGGTGACCGAGCCCGAGGTGGTCTTCTTCGACGAGCCCACGGCCGGGCTCGACCCGACCAATGCCCGGCTCGTGGCCGAGCTCATCGCGGAGCTGCGCAAGGGCGTGTGCGACACGGCCATCGTGGTCACCCACGACATCGAATTCGCCGAGCTGGTGTCCGACCAGATGGCGATCCTCCACCAGGGGCGCTTCGCGGAGGTGGGAACGCCGGCCGCGGTTCGCGCCTCGGCGAATCCGGACGTGCGGCGCTTCCTGGCCGGCGAGCTCAGGGAGAGCTGACCCGTGCCTGACGGTCGCCGGCTCGTGCTGCAGATGCGGATCGGGGCCTTCATCCTGATCGGACTGGTGGTGTTCCTCGCCATCATCTACCTGCTCGGCGCCCAGGCGAGGTACTTCGAGCGCAAGTACGCTCTCACGGCCGAGTTCACCGAAGTGGGTGGACTGATCGAAGGGGCGACGGTACGGCTGGCCGGCGTGCAGATCGGCCGGGTCACGAAGGTCGAGCTTCCGCCCGAGCCCGGGGGCAAGGTGCAGGTAACCCTCACATTGGCCCGACGCTTCGCCGACCGGGTCCGGCGGAACTCCGAGGCCCGCATCGTCACGCAAGGCCTGCTCGGTGACAAGCTGGTGGAAATCACGATCGGGTCCGCCGACGCGCCTCCGCTCAAGCCCGGCGACACCATCGCGACCCGCAACCCCTTCGAGATGCAGGAGATGTTCTCCGCAGGCGCAGAGACGCTGGCGCAGGTCAATCAGCTGGCGGTGACCCTTCGGAAAACCATGGACCGCGTTGACCGGATGACGGATGAGGTCGAGAAGGGCAAGGGCTGGCTCCATGTGCTGATCTACGAGGAGCCCGAGAGCCTGCGGCGGCTCAACGCCCTGCTGACCTCGACGCAGCAGCTGCTGGCGCAGGCCCAGAACGACGAGAGCGCGGTCGGCGTCCTGCTCTCGCGGGACAGCGGGAAGTCGGTGCGCTCGCTGCTGGCCGCCATGGATGCGTTCGGGCGGGCCGCCCAGAAGCCGGACGCGGGCGAAGGGCTGCTGCCCACACTCCTGTACGATCCGCAGTACAAGGACGTGGCGCGGGATCTCCAGGTGGTGACGCGCAACTTCAGGGACGTGTCCGAGAAACTCGCCCACGGCCAGGGCCTGCTGGGCGGCCTCCTCAAGGACGACGGAGACGCGACCCTCGGCCAGGCGGCCGCCGACTTCCGGGTCGCGATGGCGAACCTGCGGGTGGTCACGGATCGGCTCAAGACGGGCGAGGGCACGATGGGCGCCCTGCTCGCGGATCCCACCGTGTACGAGAATCTGGTCCAGTTCCTCGAGGGCGCGCGGCGCAGCTTCCTGCTCCGTTCCCTCATCCGCTCGACCATCCCGCCCGGGGGCGCGGATGAAAAGAGCAAGGCGGCAGCCCCGGCCGCGGGGAGCGAGAAGAAATAATGGCGAGGGAACGCGCGGTCTATCGCTGCCAAACTTGCGGCTTCGCCGCGTCGAAGGCCGGCACGTGCCCGGACTGCGCGCGCACCGGCACCTACGTGGCGCTCGTCGAGGAGCGGGCGGCTCTTTCGTCGCGCGTGGGGCGACCGAGGCTTGCCGCCGGCGCCCGACCCGTGCGCATCGGCGACATCGCGGTGACGGCGGGGGAGCGCATCACCACCGGCATCGGCGAGCTCGATCGCGTGCTGGGAGGCGGTGTCGTTCCGGGCTCGCTGGTGCTGATCGGCGGCGATCCCGGCATCGGCAAGTCTACCCTCCTGCTCCAGGCGAGCCGCAGCCTGGCGGAGCGCGCGGATCCCCTCCTCTATGTCTCGGGCGAGGAGTCGGCGGCCCAGGTCAAGCTGCGCGCGGACCGGCTCGGCATCGCGCCGCGAAGCCTCTACTTCCTCGCGGAGACGGATCTCCAGGTGATCGAAGCTCACGCGGCGGAGCTCAAGCCCCGCGCGCTCGTGGTGGACTCCATTCAGACCATGTTCCTGCCCGGGCTCGAGTCGGCGCCCGGCAGCGTGAGCCAAGTCAGGGAATGCGCCGCGCGCCTCATGCTCTGGTCCAAGGGGCGCGGCACGGCCACTTTCCTGGTGGGGCACGTCACCAAGGATGGCGCGATCGCGGGACCCCGCGTCCTCGAGCACCTGGTGGACACCGTGCTCTATTTCGAGGGAGAGCAGCACCATTCGCACCGGGTGCTGCGCGCCGTCAAGAACCGCTTCGGCTCGACCAACGAGATCGGCGTCTTCGAGATGGGTGAGAAGGGCCTCGCCGAGGTCACCAATCCGTCCGGCTTCTTCCTGGCCGAGCGGCCCCGGGGCGCCGCGGGATCCGTGATCGTCTCGAGCCTCGAGGGCAGCCGGCCGCTGCTCCTCGAGCTCCAAGCGCTGGTGACACCGGCCAGCTTCGGTACGCCCCGCCGCACCGTGCTCGGCGCCGACTACAATCGGGTCTGCCTGCTATTGGCGGTGCTCGAGAAGCGGGTCGGCTTTCCGCTGCAGAGCCAGGACGTCTTCGTCAACGTGGCGGGCGGCGGCCGCGTCACCGAGCCGGCGGCGGATCTGGGCGTGGTGGTGGCGGCGGCCTCGAGCTACCTCGATCGCCCCGTGCGGGGCGACACGGTGATCATGGGCGAAGTCGGCCTGGCCGGAGAGGTGCGCGCGGTGTCGGGGCTCGCGGCGCGGCTCAAGGAGGCGGCGGCCCTGGGCTTCACGGCGGCGGTGGTGCCGCAGAACAATCTCGCGGATCACAATCTGGCGCGTGGCACGACGCATCCACTTGATGTCCAGGGAGTGGCAACGGTGGACGAAGCGGTCAAGGCGCTATTGGAGCACTGAGAGGCGACCATGATGGGCATCATCATCGTGCGGGTATTCATGCTGGCGGCGGCCACCGGGGCCGGAATGGCTTTCGGCCCGCCGCTCGGCATTCACGCGACCAATTGGTGGCTCGGCGGCGCCGGCTTCCTCTTCGGGGTGCTGGCGGTGCTCCTCGAGTGGCAGGCGCGGAAGATCCCGGTGGACCGGATCTTCTGGGGCTCCATGGGCGGCATCCTGGGGCTTGGACTCGGGCTCGGGCTGGGGACGGCCATGGGCGCCGTCTCCCCCGACGCGGGGCCGCTCGGGCGCGGGCTCTTCGGCCTGCTCTTCGCCTACCTGGGCGCCTCGGTCGCGCTCGCCAAGCGGGATGAGCTCGAGGACATGTCGGCCAAACTCTTTCCCAAGACTGCCGCGCGCCGCGAGGGGTTCAAGATTCTCGACACCTCCGTGATCATCGACGGCCGCGTCGTGGATCTCTGCGAGGTAGGCTTTCTCGACGGCACGCTGATCGTCCCGCAGTTCGTCCTCAGGGAGCTCCAGCAGATCGCCGACTCCCCCGACGCGCTCAAGCGCAACCGGGGCAAGCGGGGATTCGACGTGCTGCAGCGCCTGCAGCGGGTGCCAGGCACGAAGGTCCGGATCGAGGACCAGGACTTTCCGCACGTGCGCGAGGTGGACCGGAAGCTGATCGAGCTGGGCAAGGTGATGGGCGCCAAGGTCGTCACCAACGACTACAACCTCAACAAGGTCGCGGAGCTGTCGGGCGTGTCGGTGCTCAACGTGAACGAGCTGGCGAACGCGCTCAAGCCGGTCGTGCTGCCCGGCGAGGTCGTGCACGTCCAGGTGGTCAAGGAGGGCAAGGAAGTCGGCCAGGGCGTCGCCTACCTCGACGACGGGACGATGGTGGTGGTGGACCATGGCAAGCGACTCATCGGCCAGCAGGTCAGCGCCACCGTCACCTCGGTGCTCCAGACCACGGCCGGCCGCATGATCTTCGCCCGGTTAAAGGAGGAAGAGGGAGTGGCCAGGTGAGGTATGCGGTGAACGGAGCCGCCGCGCGAGTGGGGGAGTGCGGGGGCCATTTCGAGGCCCCCGCAGCCAAGACGAAGAGGGAGTGGCCAGGTGAGGTATGCGGTGAACGGAGCCGCGGCGCGAGTGGGGGAGTGCGGGGGCCATTTCGAGGCCCCCGCAGCCAAGACGAAGAGGGAGTGGCCAGGTGAGGTATGCGGTGAACGGAGCCGCGGCGCGAGTGGGGGGAGTGCGGGGGCCATTTCGAGGCCCCCGCATCGAAGACGAAGAGGGAGT
>WNFS01000344.1_pt1 | contig 47556 bp, 36 predicted proteins | sample 5400141 | NCBI WGS metagenome assembly WNFS01 (sample SAMN13153358, study PRJNA577476) | soil metagenome | isolation source: 60 cm saprolite under Madrone tree | place: USA:California | collected 2016-06-14
AGTTTTCACTCCTACGCTGGGACAGCAGCGAGAAGTTGCGGGTGAAACTCAATTCATCTTTCGATTTTCAGCGCCGCTGTCTGTCGCGGAGCCAAGTGATCGCCAACCTACTGGCAGGCTCTGCCGTCATGACGGCGCAACGCCTTTGGCGCAAGCTGCGCCGTTTGCCGACTCAGGATGTAACTATCACTCAGGAAATGTACTGGGTTGAACTGAAACGCGCGGTGAAAGAAAAATGACCCTCGATGCTATCATTGCAATCAATGCTATCTGATCCCGCGTTCATTAAAGCGCTGTCGTCCTCGAATATCGGGTTGCTCGAAGACGCAACTTGACGAACGTTACATCGGGGTGTCAGTTCCGAGCTTCGGTTGGGTATCCGCAGCAACGCAAGGCTTATTTCAAATCCGACTCTATCGTGGATGAAACTGAGTTTCTTAATGACGCGATGACGAAAGCACTAATCACAGGCATCACTGGGCAGGATGGATCCTATCTGGCTGAGTTATTGCTCGACAAGGGCTACGAAGTTCATGGGATCATCCGGCGGGCTTCGACGTTTAATACCGGACGCATCGATCATCTCTACAAAGACCCCCATGTGAATGACGTGCGTCTGTTTCTCCATTACGGCGATATCGCAGATTCAACCAACCTCATCAAGCTGCTCTATCGCATTCAACCAAACGAGATCTATCACCTGGCAGCGCAAAGCCACGTCCGTGTTAGTTTTGATATTCCAGAATACACGGGCGACGTGACTGGGCTCAGCACGGTTCGCATTCTCGAGGCAATTCGCCAAACAGGCGTCGAAACGAAATTCTACCAGGCAAGCAGCTCCGAAATGTTTGGCAAAGTGCGTGAGACACCGCAATGCGAGACAACGCCTTTTTATCCCCGCAGTCCCTACGGCGCAGCCAAGTTGTATGCCCACTCAGCCACGGTGAACTATCGCGAGTCGTATGACCTCTTTGCTTGCAGCGGCATACTCTTCAACCATGAAAGCCCGCGCCGCGGCGAAACATTTGTTACTCGAAAAATAACTCGCGCCGCCGCGCACATAAAGTCGGGTCTACAAAAGAAACTTTACCTTGGCAATCTGGATGCTCAACGCGATTGGGGTTACGCCAAAGAATACGTTGAGGCTATGTGGTTGATGCTGCAACAGGACAAGCCCGACGATTATGTGATCGCCACCGGCGAAACACATTCTGTAAAGGAATTTTTGGAAGAGACTTTTTCATACCTCGATCTCGACTGGCGAGACTACGTCGAGTTCGATGCTAAATATGTGCGGCCCGCAGAAGTTGATGTGCTGATTGGCGACGCTTCGAAGGCGAAGCGCGTGCTTGGTTGGGAACCGAGAGTCACGTTTAAGCAACTAGTGCGGTTAATGGTCGACGCCGACCTTGCCACCGTAAACTCTATAGAACACGAGGTCTTCGGAGACACTGACCAGTCGGATACAATCTCGTCGGTGCGCTCTCGATAATCGTAATCCGCCACTGGGTTGGTCTAATATCCGAGACGGCGCGTTAACAGAACACACTTATGACCGAGTCGTGCGAAGGTTTTCCCTACAGACGTGTGTTGGTCACCGGTGGCTCCGGTTTTCTTGGACACTACGTCGTCAATCGCTTGCGGCAGTTTCCCGGACTGGAAGTGATCGTCCCCAGCCACCGCGAATACAACCTCGTCGAGGGCTCCAACGTTGAGCGCTTACTTTCCGCAACCCATCCGGATTTAGTTATCCATCTGGCTGCAGTGGTTGGCGGTATTGGCGCAAACCAAAAGAACCCGGGAAAGTTCTTTTACGACAATCTGATGATGGGAGTCCAGCTGATCGAGCAAGCGCGCCAACATGACGTGCAGAAATTTGTTGCTCTCGGAACGGTTTGCGCGTACCCCAAATTTACGCCAACGCCTTTTCGTGAAGACGATCTCTGGAATGGCTACCCTGAAGAGACAAATGCGCCCTATGGCTTAGCCAAGAAGATGATGCTCGTGCAGGCCCAGAGCTATCGCCAGCAGTATGGCTTCAACACTATCTTCCTGTTGCCGGCGAATCTCTATGGACCGGGAGACAATTTTGACCCTGGATCATCCCACGTGATCCCAGCGCTGATTCGCAAGTGTGTCGAGGCTCGAGAGAGCGGTGCGTCGTTCGTCGAAGCCTGGGGCACGGGAAACGCTTCACGGGAATTTCTTTACGTAGGTGACTGCGCCGAAGCGGTTGTTCGTGCGACTGCGATCTACAACGCGAGCGACCCGGTCAATATCGGCACCGGGAACGAAATAAAGATATCGGAACTGATGCAGCTGATAGTACGGCTCACTCGCTTTGAAGGCGAGGTTCGTTGGCAAACCGATAAGCCGGACGGTCAGCCGCGGCGACGACTAGACGTATCGCGAGCGTATGAAAAGTTTGGTTTTCGCGCGCAGGTACCTTTCGAAGCAGGTCTAAAACGCACAGTCGAATGGTATGAAACTAATCGTACTACCGGAAGTACGACAAAAGATTCGAACTCGGGAATGGAAGTATTACATGACTCGCTCCGACCCTAACCCGGTACTGCTAATTCACATCAGTCAAGCGTCATCAAACTTTCCTGACTAATTTTCCTGACTCGCCTATGCACTATCACCTGATCGGAATCTGCGGCACGGCGATGGCCGCCCTGGCGGGAATGCTGCAAGCTCGCGGTCATCACGTCACCGGTTCAGATGAGAATGTTTACCCGCCGATGTCAACGATGTTGGCCTCGCTCGGCATTGACGTCATGCAGGGTTACCGCGCAGCGCATCTTGAACCCTTGGCTGATTGCATCATTGTTGGAAACGCAATCCCCCGGGGCAATCCGGAACTGGAAGCCGCTCTCAACCGCAAACTCGTCTACCGCTCACAAGCCGAAGTGGTAAAAGAAGAATTTATTCGCGGGCGTCGCTCGCTAGTGGTTGCCGGCACGCATGGCAAGACAACGACGACGAGTATCGCCGCCTGGGTGGTGGACCAGGGTGGGCTGGAACCATCTTTTTTGATAGGCGGCGTCGCGCAGAATTTTGGCGTCAGCTTTCGCGTCAGAGACAGCAACTACTTCATTATCGAAGGCGACGAATACGACACGGCGTATTTCGATAAGGGCCCGAAGTTTATGCACTACCTGCCGGAGATCGCGATCGTCAACAACATCGAGTTTGACCACGCTGACATTTATCCAAATCTCGATGCAGTTAAACTTGCGTTCCGGCGGCTGATGAATCTGGTTCCCGCAAACGGTCGATTGATTGCCGGTTGGGACAGCCCGCACGTTCGCGAAGTTGTCGGCGAGCTGGGCCGGAAACTGTTTACCCGACTCGAGACTTTCGGCACGCACGCAGATGCCACGTGGCGCATCAACGACGCTGATTTCTCAGGCGAGTTAAGTAAATTTGCGGTCACGCACGAAGGCAAGCAGTGGGGTGAATTTCAAACCCCGCTTATCGGCGAATTCAATTTGCTTAACTGTTTGGCGGTGATCATTGCTGCGGATGCCTGGGGAATCGACCGCCAAACAATTCGCGAGGCGCTCGCGACTTTCAAGAACGTTCGGCGTCGGGCCGAAGTAAGAGGCGAGGAACAAGGCATCACTGTGATCGACGATTTCGCTCATCATCCAACCGCGGTGCGCGAGACGCTGCGCGGATTGCGCAATCGTTACCCGCAGCGACGTTTGATCTCGGTGTTTGAGCCGCGTTCATGGTCATCGCGCCTGGCGGTTTTCCAGGACGAATACGCAAATGCTTTTGTGGACGCCGATTACGTGCTGATTGCCGGGGTGTTTGATAGTGAGAAAGCGCTCGAGAAAGGTAAGACGCTCAATACACGCAAGCTAATCGAGGACATTGCAAAACAGGGCAAGCCCGCTTTTGCCCTGGCGAACGCCGCCGAGATTATTGCGCACCTGCGGCCACAACTTCGCGCAGGCGACGTGCTGGCAATCATGTCGAATGGCGGCTTTGATGGCATTCACGAGAAACTGCTGGCGGTGTTGAAAGAAGTCGGCAGTAGGCAGGAGCAGTAGGCAGAAGTCACTGCCTGAGGTTTTTCACGTCGCGGCTATTCAGATTTTCCATTTCTCATTTACCATTTTTCATTTGCCATTGAAGCGAAGAAGACGCTTACTTTTTCGTTCCGAGGGAGTTCCAGAAATATCGGAATGAAAAATGAAAAATGGTAAATGAGAAATGGAAAATCTGAATGGATGCTAAATGAAAGACCGTGAGCAGTATCCCTATTGCCTGCTGCCTACTGCTCGCCGCCTACTGCGTTTTCCGGTTCAAACCGCGCCACCAACAGCGGTCTGGGAATACTTTTAAGATCTTCAAGCTTGCCCGGCGCAACTTCGACACGCGCCGTCAATATGCGTCGGATGCGCTTCGGTAAGACCTTTGCTGCAAGCATTGCCACGGCGCCGATGAACTCAACCACGTCCCCGCCTCCGCTCCAGTGTTCCCGTACCACCGCCGGATCTGTTCGCTCCATCAGCCTTAGCAGAGTCAGCGCGATTAGGTAAGCATCATCTACCTGACCCACAAACGGAATCATGTCGGGTATCAAATCAAACGGAATAATCGCATAGACGATAGCGCCCGCCAGCAGCGCGCGTTCGGTCGCCGGCACGCGCGAGTCGGTTAGCAGTCGCGCGCAGAGCAGCAGCAGGTTGGGAATGAAGAGCAGCAGATTTTTTAGCCGCCGCCGGGCCATTATTGCAGACATCGCGCCTCCAAGTTTTTCACAGCGAATTGTTGGTCTGCGAATCTTACGCTGGTCCTTTCCGCATCGCAAACCAACAGTTTGCTTTACACGGCTTGTCCTCTCCCGCAGTGTTCGCTAGACTCAGCACTCTCGATCAACCCGACGCTACGCCCCGTTAATCTATGGACATCCTTGAACGAATTCGTCGACGCGCTGCCTCGCGGCCGCAACATATCGTCCTGCCGGAAGGCAACGATCCGCGCACCGTACAAGCAGCGGCACTTTGCGCGCGCCAGCGGCTGGCGCGAATAACATTGCTCGGCGACGAGGCGACTATTCGCGAGACGGCACAGCGCGACGGCGCAGACCTGGGCGGTGTGACTGTCCTGGACCACCGGCGCGCGCCGGATTTCGAAAAAATGGTGGGCATTTTCCACGAGCTGCGCCGCGCCAAGGGACTGATGGCCGACGAAGCCCGCACGTTGATGAACGATCCGCTTTACTACGGAAACATGCTGGTGCGGTTGGGACAGGCAGACGGCTCGGTTGCCGGCGCCACCAATACAACTTCGCACACAGTTCGCGCGGCGCTTCACTGCATCGGCGTTCGTTCCGGATTCAAACTCGTGTCGAGTTTCTTTTTGATGGCCTTGCGTGACAGTAGTTTTGGAAGCGATGGCGCGCTCATTTATGCAGACTGCGCTGTGGTGATCGAACCATCCGCGGCGGACTTGGCCGAGATAGCGATCGCCTCCGCCGATTCGTGTCGTGCTTTGCTGGGAGCCACGCCGCGCGTTGCGATGCTTTCCTTTTCAACCAAAGGCAGCGCTAAACATAAGTTAGTAGACAAAGTCGTCGAAGCAACGCGCACCGTTAGAGCCCGCGCGCCACAACTCGAGATTGATGGTGAATTGCAGGCCGACGCTGCGCTCGTGCCCGCAGTAGCCGAATCAAAAGCGCCCGGCTCGCCGCTTTCAGGTCGTGCGAATGTTCTGATTTTTCCGGATCTGCAATCGGGCAACATTGCTTACAAACTTACGGAGCGGTTGGCGGGGGCAACAGCCATTGGCCCAATTCTTCAGGGACTGGATAAACCTGCCAACGACCTATCGCGCGGTTGCAAGGCCGAGGACATCGTCGATGCCGTTGCCATAACCGCAGTGCAATCACAGGCAAGACAAGCCGCCGGCTGAAGCTAACGAGCCTGGAATTCAAACTTTATTTTGCCGTTTCCCATCACCGACCTGAAGGTTTGAACTCGGAACTATTTTTGAGTATGCAGATTTGAGGCAACGCGAGACAGGCCTGCGTCGCATCTTACCGCCGCAAGCAAAACCCGCGGAAGGCATGCCATTATTGTGACTCGTAATCATCCGGTCCTGATCGTTTTGTCTTTTCTTCTCATTACGGCTGCTTCTTTTCGGGCGCAACAAACCCCACCACCATCGCCGACTCCGACCACGCAGGAAGAACCCGTCCGCGTCTTTACCGAGGAGGTGCGTTTACCAATCGTCGCGCTTGATCAATATGGCCACTACGATCCTACGGTTGTGCCTGACGACATCCTGGTGCTTGAGGATGGCGTGGCCCAGCAGATCAGAAGCGTACGGCACATTCCGGCGAATGTTGTGCTGGTGCTTGATACCGGAGGCGAATTAAGCGGGCTGGGAGGACTGTCGAAAAAAGCCAGTCTCACGCGTGACGTGGCTGCCGCACTGGTCAACGATCTTTCAGCGAATACCTGGATCGCGACGATGCAGTTTAATAATAAAGTCGAGTTGCTTCAGACCTGGACGCAGGATCGGCAAGCTGTCGTTAAGGCGCTGAAGACTAAACTCTCGTCAGGCAAGCGCGCGCGCTTTGCTGATGCGATCGTTGCCGCGGCTGACCAGTTGCAGGACCGGCCCGAAGGCAGTCGTCATGTTGTTTTCATAACTGATGGCGTGGAAACACCGGGCGGAAAAATCGACAAGCTTCAGGCGATCAAGCGGCTGGCGGCCACACGCGCTACGGTCCATATCATCAGCTACACAGAATTTGTGCTGCAGAAAGACGCGAAAAAGAACCCACCATTTGAAACAGGACAACTGCCTACTAATCACGATCCGATTTCGAGTAACGATCCAACCATGCCGCCGGGTCAAACGCGCAGTCCAACTTATGGCGTAACCGTGCGCTTTGATCCGGCTATGCACCGTCAGCGAAAAGCTTACGAGGCGGACGTCAAAAAGAGCCAGCAGGTGCTGGGGGCGTTGGCCGACGAAACCGGCGGACGAATTTACCTGCCTAAAGCCGACGATGAAATGATCGCACAGGCACGAGAAGCTGCGCGCGAGATTGGTTCCGAATACGTTGTTACCTATCGTCCAAAGCGACCACTGGCTCTGGCGCGCAAGGGTGAATACCGGCGCATCGAAGTGGCCTCGCGACGGGTCGGGCTGACCTTGCGCTCGCGGCGCGGCTACGTGGTGCCTTCACAGCCCTAAAATGATCAGAGGTCAAAAGTCAGAGGTCAGACAGGAAAACTTCCCGCTGACTGCTGATATCTGACCTCTGACCTCTGGCCCCTAGCTGACGACTGATTCCAGTTGTGATTCAAGCATCTGGATCATGCGGTGCACTTCGATGTGCTCTTCCTTCTTCACCAGCGACTGGGCGTGCAGCTCTTCCCAATCACGTTTGGGCACGCGATGAAACGCCTCGACGACTCTCGGGTCAAATTGTTTGCCGGCCCAGTCATCTAACTCCTGCGCAGCGGCTTCATACGATTTGCCTTTGCGGTACACGCGATCGCTGGTCATCGCATCGAACGCATCCGCGACCGAGAAAATACGAGCGCACAAATCAATGTCTTCACCACTCAAGCCCAACGGATAACCTGAGCCATCCCACTTTTCGTGATGCTGGGCAACGACGCGCGCGGCGCCTTCGAGAAAATGTATGCCGCGCAGAATCTGCTGGCCATGTGACGGATGTTCGCGCATGCGCACCCATTCCTGGTCCGTCAACTTGGCTGGTTTGCGTAAAATGGAATCAGGCACTCCGATTTTCCCAATGTCATGCAACAGTGAACCAAACTCGAGCGCTTTGATGCGTTGGTTGTCGAGTCCATACTCGCGACCGAGCCGCAAGCTGTAGGTGACGACACGTTCCGAATGTCCATGCGTTTCCAGATCTCTGGTCTCGAGCGCGGCCGTCAGCGCCCTTAAGGTTGAACGGTATGCGTCTTCGAGTGAATTTAGAGCGTCATCTAGTTCGGCGGTGCGTTGCTCGACAAGTTCTTCCAGATGGCCTTCATAACGTTGCTTGGCCACAATTAGCTCCTGATGTTCCAGCGCGCGCTTTACTACCGCCTCAACCTGACGCAGGTCAAACGGTTTCATAACGTAGTCGAAAGCGCCAAGCCGCAGCGCGCCAATGGCGCTCTCCACCGTCTGCATGCCGCTGATCATTACCACGACCGTATTGGGCGCCATGCTCTTCACCTGCGGAATCATGTCGAGGCCGCTCATGCCCGGCATGGTGATATCACTGATGACCAATTCATACTCGGACACCAGCAGCCGTTCGAGCGCTTCTTCAGCCGAGCCGGCCGTCATGCAGTAATACTGGCCGGTAAATAAATCGGAGAGTATTGCTGTTATCTCCGATTCATCATCGACAACAAGAATCCGGGATTTCACACCAGTAGACATTTGTTCCGACTCCTACCTTGGGGATGGCGGTGCGATTACCGCTTGGGAAACTTTAAGGGCTGAACGAGGGATGCGATGGCGGGTTCGGAAAAGCTGGTTCCCGCCGACAGGACTGGGTGACATTCTACAAGTTTTTCCCGATGATGGCAAACAAGTTTTTACACAGGCTTAAGTAATTGACTCTGGCAGTGTTATAGGACATTACGCGGAGCAAACAAAGCGGTCGATGGGGCTCCCTGTATGGCCATCAATGCAACTGTAGTAGGTGTGCCGGTAGTTCCCATGACGATGGCGGATATTGCCGCAGGTTTTAGCGGAAGCCGGCACAGCCAGCAAGGCCAAAAAAGTTATTACCACCAGAATTGAAAGTATTTTTTTCATCTGTCTTTCCTTTCGACGTCAAATCGTCGTGATGGGAGAGAAGACATGAACGGGGGCTTCGCTGCTCAATTTGTATTTCCCTTTTGGGAAATTAATTGAGATTGTGGATCATGGTGCCGGAGGTCGGACTCGAACCGACATGAGTTTGACCTCGCCAGATTTTGAGTCTGGTGCGTATACCAATTTCGCCACTCCGGCTTTTGCGGGGAAAAGAATAATAAGTCGAGCGAGTTCGAATGCGCAAACAGAGAACGGCCCGGGTCCCCTATTTTGGAACCACTGTTATCGAGCTACTCTCCACCTCTGAGTTTCCTTCCTCAGCGTGTGAGTAATAGCCTTTATAGCCGTAGTGATAATAGTAGTAATCGCTCGAACGCACGTCGGCTTTATTCAACACCACGCCGATGATCTTGGCGCCAATTTCGTGAAGCATCTGCCGCGTGCGCTTCACCACCTGCCGCGAAGTCTTGCCGCCGTGTACCACTAACAGCACGCCGTCAACCAGCGATGAAATAAGCACGCCGTCGGTAAACGAAGCAATGGGCGGTGAATCGATCACGATGTAGTTAAACGTCTCGCCAGCGATGTCCAGCAAGCGCTTCATCTGAGTAGAGCCGAGCAGCTCCGCCGGGTTTGGCGGAATCGCGCCAGAGCTCAACAGGTAGATGTTGGTATCCCTGAATTTATTAATCTTTGACAACACGTCGGCCTCGGTCATATCGCTGGAGAGAATCGCGCTCAGGCCATCGTTATTGCTTAAGCCAAACACCTGGTGCAAACGCGGCCGGCGCATGTCGGCATCGATCACTAAAACCTGCGCTCCGGTCTGCGCCAGTACGGTCGCGGTGTTGACCACAGTCGTAGTTTTTCCCTCAGCGGGAACGCTGGACGTGACCAATAAACTTTTCGGCGCTCTCCCCGCCGTCGATAAAAGTATCGAAGTACGCAAATGTTTGTATGCTTCTGACTGCAGGGATAGACCACTGGCGTTTATAAGCAACTCCGGACCGCTGCCATTGCCATTCGTCCGTTGCAACGCTCGGAAAATGGGCAGGAACCGCGGCGCCGGTTTGCCGGCGATAGGAATGATAGCCAGCGAAGGCAGACGCAAACCGTTTTCAATGTCGCTGGGACTCTTCAATGTGTCGTCCAGGTATTCGAGAAACAGCGCCAGTGCAACTCCGAACGCAATCGCCAACACCAGCGCCAACATTACAGCCTGCATGCGCTGCGGGCCGAAAGGTCCTTTGGGTATTGCCGCATAGTCGACCACGTGGATGTTGTTTGGCGTGCCTGCCATGGTCACGTCGTTCTCTTTCGAACGCTGCATCAAACCATCGAGGAGCCCTTTGTTGGTCTCGATCTCCTGCTTGAGGATATTGTAGTTAATGGCCGCCTGATTCTGGGCCACAGTTTCCGCGCGCTGTTTGCTAAACGATTCGCGCAATGTCTTTTCGCGATCCAGCGCTTTGCGGTAGTTACTCTCGAGGTTCGTATTGATGATCTTTTTCGCGCTGCCGCGAGTGTCCTCTAACTGTTTCTCGAGCGTTGCAATTTGCAGTGTAACATCCTTAACTTCGGGTGACTCTTCAGTATCAGTCAACAGTAACTGCGCGCGTTTTTGTCGCAACTCGGCAAGATGGGTCTTGAGATCACCAACCTGCTTATCGCTAACCTCGGCGTTTGCCTCTGCTGCTCCGGGCACCAGACTGGTCCGATAGGCGGCTTCCGCAAGACTCCGATCGTTCTCGGCTTCCAGCAATTCTTTGTTTAATCCGGCGAGTCGCTCCACCACGGTGTTCTGGCTGGCGTCTAGCGAGAGAATTTCATGACTTTGCGCGTAATTGAGTAGCTGCTCTTCGCCGTTGCGAATCTGTGATTGCAATTCGGCAATACGCTTTTGCAGATAAGTTCCCGTAACACTGTTGGTCCTGGTCTTCACTTCCAGATTCCACAGCGCAAAGGCGTCGGCGGTGGCGTTTACCACCTTAGCGGCGACCGCTGGGTCCGTGTGGTTTGCGCGGAGATCGATCAGCCTGGTCTTCTTGACCTGCTCTACTTCCAGCATTCCCTGCAGCGAATCAACGTATGGCGTGAGTCGTTCAATCTCGGCTGGTTCGTCGACAGCAGAAGTCATGCTGCTCAGCATGGGCGCGGTCGTGTCAGGCAAAACAAGACTGGTATCTTTCGCCGGCTGTTTCGCCTTCTTGAACCCAAGCACGCCCAACAGGCTTTGCAGCGTAGAACGGTTATCAACCGGCCCATCGAGAAAGCTGCGATTGTGTTCAAGGTCAAGCGTCTTGGCCACGCGCCGCAGCAAGGTCGGGCTGGTCAAAATCTGAACCTGAGTGTTGAAGTACTCAGGATCCATGTAAGAGTTATCGACGTAATAGGCATTGCCTTTTGAAGCGCCCAGCGCCGGGCTGTAGCTTTCTGTATCGACCTGCACGCGTGCATGCGCCTGATAGACGTCTGGTTCTTTGGCTTGTCGCAGTGCGGCGATGGTGGAAACGATTAATGCAAGCCCAATGATCAACCACAGACGTTTACGGATCGTGCGCCAGTAGTCACGCAGATGCATCTCACCTTCGGGCGAGTTTTCTTCGCCATAGGAAACGATCGGCGGCGTTGCATAACCATTGCGGGATGAACCGTTCGTGGGCTCAATGGTCGAATTCTTCAGGATAACTTCGAGAGCTTTAGTGAGATCGGAAGGTTCTTTCATGGGGCGATTTCTAAGCCTTGTTTGATATCTCTGGGTCCGATGAACTATTCGAACTCCGGGGACCCGATAATGCTCTTATCTTGGCGGATTAGGGAGCACCAGAATGCGGTTAAGTTGGCTGATGGAAAGTTAACACGGAGGGCGGCTAAGAGCCAAGAGCGAGAAACGACAAAAGGAAGAAAGCACCGGCAGTAGGCGTAAGACGGAAAGAAGTAGGAATTTACACAAACTTTGTGCCATTCTGCCTACTGCTTTCCGCCTTGCGTCCCGCTGCTTTCTGCCAACCGTCTTGCTTCTGCTGGCCACTGTCTTCTCCCCGCTACCTCACTCGCATCGTCGGGTCGCCGAGCAATATCCAAGTGCGGCGCACGTCGAGATCCGGCGTTGCCAGCTTGGCTTCGCGCGCGGCTTCGCCCAGGCGCAGCGGCTGGCCGCCAAACAAGAGACGATAGAATTGTGAGTTCATCTCAAACTGCGGATCCGAGGCGGTGTATCCCGAAGAAGCCCAGACCGCCACCGCGCCACCATTCGGCGCTTTCAAAACCGATTCGCTGAGACTGTCGATGTAGGCGTCGTGCGCATAACCATTGAGACAGGTCATCATCAAATAGATCGACGATCGGTTAGCGTTGGTCAGTGTACCGGCCAGATCCGAATCGAGCACGCCAGCGCCGGTCCAAACGCTTACCGATCCGTGACCGTAAAAGTTAACGATCATCGGTCCCTGGTTCAACGCATCCACCAGTTGCCCGCGCATCAGATCGTCGTTGCCGATGGCCGCGCGATTGAGCGACTGGGTGGTGACGCTCGCCGGCAACAGCGCGCGGGTTTGTGCGCTCTGCGATTCAAAGCCGTTGTCCGCAACCATCACTGCGCCACGCAACGGCACGTTCAGTTCCCTCTCCTGCTCGTAACCAATGATCTTGGAAACCATCAAACTAACCTCCGCGGGGGTACGGCCCGGCAGCCGGCCCAGGGCCATGTCCGCGCGGCCCTCCCCGGTGAAATCCACCAACCAATCGTCAGAAGCGGTTTCCATATAGTTCGTTTCGATTAATTTCGTCGGCACGAAATCATTGGCGCCCTGGTCCATATAGTTGCACGGATCCCAACTGCTGTCTCCGACCAGCAGCAGATACCCGGGCTTGCGCGCCCATGTCCCTGCGGCATTCATGAGGAATGCCTTAATTGCCAACGGCGTGTGCGCGCCATAGCTAAACTCGTCGTAGACGTCTTCAACGTCGACCACGGCGACGCTCAAGCCCTGGCTGCGACGTAAGGTAGCAAGCGGCTCGATTGCCTGACGAAAATCCCTGTGCGTGATGATCACCAGGTCCGCGCCGTTTGTATTCGCGTTCCAACTCGATGGCTTGTTGGCTGCGATCGACGACGGATGGGCCGTAAGGTCATCGGCAAAAGCCATGAACGTGCACGTATCGTTGCCCAGCGCCTGAACTCTCACCGCATAACCGGCGCCCGAAGGACTGCCGGACGTAGCCACTTCCAACGGCGAGTTGGGATCGGTGATGTCAACAAGGCGAATGTTTGCGGTGGTAAAGCCATCCACACGAACTACCGCGCCACCCGGCACGCTGAATCTGAGCGCGTTGTTGTCCGCGGTGTATTGATGCGCATAGGTCAGTCGCACATAGTCAACAAAACTGATGTCAGCATCGCCGTTACGGCTGGCAAGCGAGATAGTGTTATCGCCTTCACGTAACAAAGAACGATTGACTGCAAACTTCGCTGTCGGGTGCTTGACAGCATTGAAGGTCATGCTGCCAAGGTCGACGCCGTTCAGCATGAGGCTGACTTCGTGGCCCTGCGCAGTCAGGCCCTGCAACGCCACTTCCAACTGCACTGGCGTAACAGCTTCGCGGTCGAAATTCTTGACGGTCAGCGTTTGGTCCGTCGGGTCAGTGAAAATCAACGCGCCGAAAATATTGTCGGCGTCGCCATTCAAGAGCCGCGGCGAATAGATCAGTTTCTCGCGGCGCTCGGCAGTAAACGCAAAACTGCGCAGACCCGGGCTTTCCGTCCAGTTCTGATCGCCCGGCTTGATCTTGGGGCGCTTGGCGCTGATGCGTTTGCCCGCCGTGGTTCCATTGACCAGCCAGTAGGTGCGCGTGTCGGTTGTAGGCGTATCCAACGCCACGCCGTAAAACTCGAGCATGTCGTTCGCATTCAAGCGTGCGCCTTCGCCGCTTAAACGCACCGGCACTTCTTCGCCGTCAACGTACAACTGCAACAGCCGCGCATCTGACGATGGATCGAATCCAGCCGCGACTAATTCCGGTTGGGTCACTCGATACCAACCCGATTGCCGTACCTGAATCTTGACTGCCTTGCCACCGGCAATTGCCTGCTGCCCGGCAAGGTTCGACAACTTGATGTTCGACAAGCTTAAGTTTGTCGCAGTCATCGATGCCGGCCAACCTGCCGCATCCGAACCGCCGGCATTGTTTGAAATATTTGATAGCGACTTGTTTACTTCGTTCAACAACAGCGCGCGTTCTCGTTTGGGTGATGCGTTGCCGCGCGCGCCGGCGTAGGGATAAATTGGCCCGCTCGGCTCGCGTTCGCCGTTGAGGTACTCGCAGCATTGAAGCGCGTAAGCTTAACGGCTGTTGGCGCGACAGGCACTACTTCACCGGTCGAAAGAATTGTCGCAGTATAATTAGTCACGCCGTTAGAGAAGCTAACTTGAGCTAATTGACTTGCGGTTAAGCCGGAAGAGGTGGAACCGACAAAAATCTTACCTGAGGTACCGGAGGTACCATTGAAACCGCCCGTCCATCCGGTTATGGCAAGCTTTTTCCCGGCAGTCCAGGAAACGCCATTGCTTGCAGCAAAGGTCAACGTGTGGCTGCCTGAGCCAAGCGAAATCACTGAATCATCAGTCAGCGCAAGCGTACCTACTGTCTCCGTAAAACCTGCCGCCGCACCAGTACTAAAAGTCCCACCATTCATAATCACATTGCTGGAATCTGCCAACACGCCTGATGCTCCCAGGGTTAGTGTGCCGGCACTAATCGTCGTTGTCCCCGTATAGGTATTCGCGCCGGAGATTGTGAGCGTGCCTATGCCGGACTTCACAACGTTACTCGTCGATCCGCCACCGTTCGCGATAACTCCGGTCACCGCCGTATTGCCTGTGCCGCTGAAGGTGAAGGTCCGATTGGTCCCACTATTAGAAAGGTTGAGGGTATTGGACAGGGTAAAAGTGCCGCCAGAGATGTTGTTAGTTATTGTGGGTGAGACACTACTGGTTAAAGTTCCGCTCAGTTCGAGGTTGTTTGAACCGGCAAAGATATTGCCAGTCGCGCCAATCGTCCCGTTATTGCTAAGCGCGTTGACACCGCTTAGGTCAGTTGAGGCCGAAGTCGTAACACCATTCCAGGCGACCGTGCCAGTGCCGAACGCCGCCTTATTTCCCAGCACAAGCGTACCGTTAGCGAGGGTGCTGGTGCCTGTGTAGGTATTTGCATTAGTCAGTTTCAAAGTGACATTCACGCTATTCAATTGAAGGTTGCTGGAGAGGGTGTTAGCGCCACTGTTATTGGTTATGAGCCCGTTGATCGAGAGGACTCCCGATCCTGCGATGCTTAGGGTACGGGAAACGCTGTCACTCTCTGCCAAGAACACGTTGCCCGCTAGAGTCGTCACTGAATTATTAATTGTAAAGATGCGGGTAGCGGCACCGGAAGCGGTAACTGCGCCGTTGAATATGAAATCGTTCCCGGTACCAATCGTGGTATCCGCACCGAGTGTCATCGCGTTTGCGATCGTACGCGTTCCACCGCCAGCCTGAATGGTTCCAGAGTTCGCGGTGGTGAGTATGCCGGTTGACAGAGCGCTATCATTGCCAAGTATCAACGTTGTATTTGCTGTGTTGAGCGTCGATCCACCGGCGAAGATATTTGCGCCGTTAAGTTGAATAGTTCCAGGGCCCGAGAGGCTCAACGTAATCGAGTTTGTACTGGAGACAACTCCATTCACAATCAGCGTCCCACCTGCCGCCTGATTAAAGCGCTGCGTTGCAGCGGCCGCCGCGCCGAGAACTATAGGGGCATCGATTGTATTTGTGCCGCTCGTGTTCGCGGCGTTAATCGCGCTCGTCGCACCGGTCCCCGTATTTGTTATTGTCAGGGCAACACCAGTATTCGTACTGGTAAGGTCGTAACCGGAAGACCCAGCTGCAGAAAAGTTCAGTTCCTGAATAGTAAGTGACGCACTGAGATTGGGTTGAGTGCCTTCGACACCGGGAAATCGTGCGACATCTGCAGTCCCTGGCGTACCGCCTGTCCAATTGGTGGCTGTGTTAAAGTCAGTGCCGAGATTCGCCCAGTCTTTATTTGCTGCTTGCACAACAAAAACGACAGCTGCCACTACAGTAAGAGCGATCAACGCGGCAATTGCGGGTCGGCGAAACCACCACGCGAGCAAGACAGCGCCAAACCTCTTCGATAAAGCGTGAATTGCGCATCTGGAATCGCGAGTAACGCGAGAGCTGATGAGAAGCGTGCGAATCTGGTTGAGTTTGGCTGGCTTCATTTTTCTTTCATCCCTGTTTGCAAAAGTATTACTGGCGCCTGAAGACGACGAGCGGAAGCGCTCAACTAATTTGGACTGCGGCGGCTCGACGCCGCTTTCGGTTAGCCTCATGACTTCGTAAAAGAAAACAGTCGACTAATTGCGGTGGTTAAAGCGACGTCAAGCCGCCGCACTCCAAATATAGAGGGACGATCCAAATCGAGCCTGCTAAGTACACTTAAATCCCGCGCCTGGACAACCGGGGACACTGGTTGAACACACGCCACAGCAATCGATTGGGCTGGTGCACGGATGACATGTCGCGCCGCAAGACACCGCGGCTTCAGCGGGCGTGGGCACGGTCATCGAGATCACAATCGGTAGCGCGATGGCTGCGCCCCGTCCGATGCGCCGGACGGCTTCGCGTCGCGACATGTTTGTAATACCTGCTATGGCAGGCGGCCAGAATGTTTTGTGGTGCAACTCGGGCTTCGGACTTTCGAGCAGATGTGAGTGTTGCAGTTTATCCAAGGCTAACCAGACGACGCGCTCGTCGACGGGCGGCTGCTCGCTGCCTTCTGTCTTCTGCCTACTGCCTTCTGTTCGCCGCCTACTGCTGTCTGCTCCTGCGCCTGCTCCTGACAGTTGCGCTGCAATCTCACCGACGCTCCGGCGACCGTCGCACAGTTTCCAAATCGCGGCTGCGGTTCCGTTAAGGCAGTGAGCTCGATCGCGCGTGCGATCGTAGATGAGCAACTCGCCGTCAATATTCTTAGTAATGATTCCTTCGCTGCGTGCTTTCGGCAGAAACGCGCCCGAGTCAGGTTTCATGTGACTCCTGTTATGGATTTTGATGCGGCGGGTTGCCGGTAGCGTGGGTGAAGCGCCCGGGTCGGATACTTACTTGATGAAAAAGGCTTAACGCAAAGTGCGTAAGACCAACACACTGTCGGGGGTGTCTACGCTCGTTTGCCGTTCTGTTAAGTGCAACAATGCATCGCCAATTTACCTTCTACGAAATGAACACAGATGTAAGATCGGTCGGCAAAATATCACTCGGTCAATTCAGGGATCAATGTTTTGCGGGAAAGACGGTTTTTAGTTGCTTACCAGATTCCTTGTAAAGGCCGGCTTGCCGAATTTCTTGTAAGGACAGAATGAAGCGCAAGTGCGCGACCAATGAATGGCTCGATCAATGCGGGGCTATGCTCTTTGGACTGCGGCGGCTATTTGGACTGCGGCGGCTTGACGCCGCTTTGTAGCGCGGCGGCTCGACGCCGCTTTGTAGCACGGCGGCTTGACGCCGCTTAACCGCTGGAATGCGTCGAGTGTTTTCTTTACGAAGTCGCAGGGCTAACTAAAAAGCGGCGTCAAGCCGCCGCAGTCCAAATAAAAACAAAAAGCGGCGTCGAGCCGCCGCAGTCCAAATGAAACAAAAGCGGCGTCGAGTCCAATTAAGGAGAATTAAGGCTAAGGATAAAGATTGGCCCCATGCGCCACTTCATCGTTTTGATTCCAATGGAATCTATATGGTCACGGCCTCAACCAAAGACAAGCGACATTTCTTCAGGACACCCGAAGAACTAGATCTACTTGAGAACGATCTCCTTTTGTTAGCGAAGAAGTACCAATGGAATTTGGAGGCATGGGCCGTTTTTAGTAATCACTATCATTTCATAGCCCGGAATGAGCCCGGGTCGGGCGCGCTCAGCAAGTTTCTAAGTCATCTTCACACTGCCACTGCGGCTGAATTGAACCGATTGGATCAGGAACCTGGGCGAAGCGTTTGGTTTAACTTTTGGGATTCTAAACTGACCTACGAACGTTCCTATCTGGCGCGACTCAGCTATGTTCATAGAAATGCAGTCAAGCATGGGTTGGTGCTGGTGCCTGCAGCATATCCGTGGTGTTCGGCAGCATGGTTTGAACGAACAACATCACCTGCGATGATTAAAACGATTTATGGTTTCAAGATCGATAAATTGCGGATTGACGACGACTACTGAGTGCGCTGCGGAGGCTTGACGCCGCTTTTGGACTGCGGCTTGACGCTGCTTTTGGACTGCGGCGGCTTGACGCCGCTTTTGCTCTTTTTTGGACTGCGGCGGCTTGACGCCGCACTCCAAAGCACATCGCTTGCGAAAATTCGACCGCGCTCATATTCTTCACAACTGCAATTGCTGATTCCTTCGCGAGGTCCCCGATGCAAATTTTTCAAGAACTGGGCGAGCTGATTGAACGACGCTGGCGCAACGAAAACTACAGCGAACAACTCTTTCCCGAACTTGCAGCGCAGGCTTTAACCGAATCCAATTTGCCCGCGCAGGTCGATCCCTGGGAAATCATTCGCTGGGTGCAAGGGGCAACTAGCCTGCCCGATCAAAAAGACGTCGAGGGTCGTTTTGGAGATCCGCCAATCACGCTGTTTGCGGGACCTCGCTTTTATGTCGACGTTTATTTCTGGCTAGACGGCACCACCAGCATTCATCAACACGCCTTCACCGGCGCCTTCCAGGTGCTGCTCGGCTCCAGCATTCACAGCCGTTATAGCTTCAGCGAAACGAAAATTATCAGCGAACATTTTTCTGTCGGCGAGTTGCATCTGGAAGATGTGCAGTTGTTACAGAAGAACGATGTGCGTCTGATTAAGCCGGGCAGGAATTTCATTCACTCGTTGTTTCACCTCGATCGCCCATCAGCAACTATAACCGTGAGGACTGAACACACGCCTTCGTCCGCATTGCAGTGGGACTATCGTAAACCTTATTTCGCGACGAACCCTTTCTTCCGCAATCAGGTGATGTCCAAAAAACTGCAAACCATCGGATTGCTATTGGGAATGAAGCACAAAGACGCCGACCAGATGATTGGCGATCTCATTTGCTCGTCAGATTTTCACACCGCTTACTTTGCTCTAGAGACTTTCTTTCATAGCGTAAGAAACAATCAGATGGATTCGCTGTTTGGTTTATCGACTGGCAACGATCGCATCCAGAGCATTTTGGCGCGGGCGAAAGAGGCGCATGGCGAATTGGTCGATTTGGTTCTGCCTGTTTTTGAAGAGCAAGTCAGGCAAAACGACATCGTGCAGCGGCGTGGAAGTATTACCGGCGAAGAGCATCGCTTCTTCCTGGCTTTGCTTTTGAACGTGCCCAGCCGCGAAAAGATTTTGGAGTTGGTGAAAGCCCGCTTTCCAGAGACCGACCCGGTGGAGAAAATTCTGGATTGGGTGGAAGAGTTATCGCAGACGCGCGTGCTGGGATCAAAAGAGCCGAATGCGCTGGGTTTGGAAAACTTTGACGACGAATACATGCTCGTCTTGGAGCGATTGCTACGAAGGAAATCCACGGAAAATGTCGAGCAATTCGGTCAACCTGATGAAGGTGCAAACTCAGTAGTATCATCCGAGCGACTGTCTAAGGCTTTGGGGGAATTGCAAGCATCGTCTTTATTGAGGGCAGTGCTAACCCAAGCAGGATCTAACAAACCTCTCATGAAGTAGTCCGAGTTGTGGCTGGATGAGGTAAGGTAACGCCGTACGTGATCTGCTAAAAAGTAGACCGTGACTAGCAAGCTGACCCGGTTGGACAACACTTGCTTCCAACGCAGTGGTTACTGGAACATTGACCGTTTGATCCGCACGGGCATTGGTTGTCACGATTACTCGGCTGATTACATGACGCCGCTTCGACTGGACTTGGCGAGGCAATCGAGATGATCACCGGAAGCGCGATAGCGGCTGCTCCAATTGTTCGCATTATCTGACGACGACTAATACCAGCCGGCTTGTCGCCCGCCTGCAGAAGAAGATTGAACTTGTCGAGTTCGTCCAACGCTAACCAAACAACCTGATCGTCTAAGTTCGTTCTTCCATCGCTTTCGAGCAATCGAGCAATGTCTTTTATCGATTTCGAGCCATCACAGTTTTGCCAAACCAAAGCAGCAGTCTTGTTCAGGCAATGCGCTTGATCCGTTTTGAGATCGTAAACCAACACTTCGTCGTCAACTTCTTTGATAATCAGTTGTTCTGTGCGGGCAAGCGGGAGTTGTTCAGGGCGATCGTTTCTCATAATCCTTTCCTCGCGATCGCTGGCCAAAACAAAACACCTTTACCCAACACACCTTTACCAAGGCTGCACGGCCGGCCATGTTATGACATTAAACACAGGCCTTCGTACTTGGTGCGGCGGGAGGCGGCGGAACGCAGGTTGGAGTCTGCGCGCAATTGTTTGAGGCGCAATCGTTCGGATTGCCACAGCATCGCCCCGGCGCCAGCAACGAGGCCTGAGCGTCAGCAGTAGACGCCGATATTGAGACGATTAACGGTAACGCCAGCGCGCCTAGTCCGATGCGACGCACCAACTCGCGTCGGTTCATGCCGGCTAACTCGAACGGCTTCTCAGGAGTTTCCTCCAGCAGCGCAAACTTTTCCAACTGATCCAGCGCCAGCCATACAACTTCGTCTGGCACGGCCGCATTCGTTTCGGCTTCCAGCAACGCGGCAAGCTCTGAGACCGTTGCCTTACCGTCGCAGTGTTTCCACACGCTCGCGGCTGTCTGGTTCAGACAATGCGCCCGGTCGTTTTCGAGATCGTAAACCAGAGTCTCGTCGGCAAGCTCTTTGACGATCAGTTTTTCTTTCCGGGCCTTAGGAAGTTGAATAGAGTGCTGCACAAAAAATGCTCCTGTTGTGATCTAAAGTTTTTTTCTTGCGGCTGGCTCGAGAAAACCGCGCTTCACCGACGGTAATTTAATACCAGGGCGTTGAAACTATCATGGAGGGCATCAAAGATCAATAGTTGTCGGTTTAAAATAGTCCGATGAAGAGCAACGCGAAGCCAACTAAATTTTGGAGTGCGGCGGCTTGACGCCGCTTTTGGAATGCGGAGGCTTGCCGCCGCGGTCCAAACAAAACAAAGCGGCGTCAAGCCGCCGCAGTCCAAATAAAAAATGCTGGATCGCAAGTGAGATGCGAAGGACCTGCCCGCTAAAAACACAACGCCCAAGCCAGCTTAAAACTGACTTGGGCGGTGGTCATCATCAACTAAGCGCAGGCCTTGCCGCTGTTTGAGGATTCCGCTAAACCGTCGCACATAAAATCGTCTTGTTGCTGCGAATTCTCACTAAGCGCAGCGCTTGGTGCTCTGGCTCGGGCTCCCTGGAATAACTACGCAGACCGGATCTTGTATGCAATTATTAGACGTGCATTCGTTGGGATTGGTGCAGCAAACCATTGGCGGAAACGTCGAGGCTTGAGCCTTAGCTGTCGGCGCGACAATCGAAACGATTGCCGGCAGGGCAACTGCGGCGATGCCTAGTCGCGCAACCATTTGCCGACGCGTCATGCCGGCAAGAAATGAGGGCTTGGCCGGCGCTTCCTCGAGCAGCTTAAATTTTTCCAATTGATCCAAGGCGAGCCAAACAACTTCGTCTTTAACGTTGGAGTTTGATTCTGCGCTCAGAAGTTCCGCGATCTCACTGACATTTTTGGTTCCATCGCAATTTTTCCAGACGCGTGCGGCTGTGTCGTTGAGGCAGTGAGCTTTGTCGGATTTCAGATCGTAGACGAGAGTTTCGCCGTCTACTTCTTTGACAATTAGAGATTCCGTCCTGGCAACGGGTGATACTTTCATGCGGCCTCCCTGGGTATTTTTAGTGAAAAATAAAAGCCTACTCGGGGCACGAGGTTGGCTGGAGTCTTACCTTTTAGAATATGTGGTTGTGGGAGAAAGATACCCATCAAGCCTCAAACCTGTCAACGAAAATGTTTAACTGGTTGCACCCATTGGATCACGAGCCGAGTTCAACGAAGATCAACGATTTTCTTTGACCGCGGAAACACTGACTGATATTTTCATTTCACAAATTCAGTGTAAGAATCCTCGTGAAAAGAAAACGTCCAATCAAAACAAATCTCCAAAGTCGCGGCGTGGCAGTTTTGGCACTGGAGGGCCCTAAGCCACTGCTCAAAGTGCGGACGACACCACCCCTGAAATGGGCCGGCGGCAAACGCTGGCTGGTGCCCCATTTGGCCGCACTTTGGGAGTCACAATCCACGAGGCAGTACGTCGAGCCTTTCTGCGGGGGCTTGGCTGCGGCGCTTGGGTTGCGGCCTGAGCGGGCAGTTTTGAACGATCTCAATCCGCACCTGATAAATTTTTACGTGCAAGTGCAGCGCGGCCTGGTGATGCGGATCGAGATGCGCAATGAGGCACAGCTTTTTTATTCCCATCGTGATCGCTTCAATAGTTTGATCGCTCCCGGAAAATTTAAGACTGCCGAGGCCGCACAACTCTTTTATTATTTGAACCGTACCTGCTTTAACGGCCTTTGCCGTTTTAATCAAAGCGGCGCCTTCAACACTCCCTTTGGACGTTACAACTCGATCAACTACGCAAACGATTTTTCTGCGTTGCGCGCAGTCATTCGCAATTGGACTTTTACCAGCACCGATGTCGCCCGGTTGCAGGTTGAACCCGAAGATTTCATTTATGCAGATCCGCCTTACGACGTTGAGTTCACAACTTACAGTGCGGGTGGTTTCAGTTGGGCGGATCAAGTGCGCACGGCAGAGTGGTTAGCAGCGCATCGCGGGCCAGTGATACTGTCGAACCAGGCGACGAATAGAATTGTTAAGCTGTATCGGAAGCTGGGCTTTGCACTGCGCTTTCTTGACGGACCGAGACGAATCAGTTGCAATGGCGATCGGAGAGCGGCGCGCGAGGTTTTGGCCACCAGGAATATTTGAGTAGTGACTAAACATAGCGGGGGCATGCCCCCTTCCTGACCCTGAGGTTACAGCTGTTGCAAAAAACTACGCAACGAATTCGCTGAGACAGTCTTCTCCACATCGATTGCAAATCAGCAAAGAGTGACTTATTCAACTATGCAAAATTTCAGGTCAGGAAGGGGGCATGCCCCCGCTCTTCGATACCAATGGCCCGCAAGTGGTCCAATCAAAACCTTCCCGGAGCATTACATTACGTAACTGGGAATGTGCGGAACAGAATTCCAGCGTTCAAGAGAGATGACTGTTGTCTAGTACTTCTGAAGGTTTTTCGCGACCTGTTGCATGACTCGCCATCCAAACTAATTGCCTATGTGCTCATGCCTGAACACATTCATTTGATAGTAAATCCCAAAGACGGACGCATTCAGGAGTTTATTGGCAAGCTAAAGGGAGTCGCGGCCGGAGATATCGTAGCCGTTACCGGCGGGGAGCTTTTCACAGTTCAAAATTCACATGATGGCTCGACGCATCAAGTTTGGCAGGAGAGTTTCAAAGCTCAACCGTTGTGGAGCGGTTGGATGATCTGGCAGAAAATCAACTACATTCATTCCAATCCGGTAAAAGCAGGGTTGGTAAAGTCGGCCAAGGATTATCGGTGGTCAAGCTTTAATGCGTTCTATTCCGGGCACTCTGAGCCTCTGGCAGTAGATAAAGATTGGTGGTGGCCTGATGATTCAGAAAAGTTGTCAAAGGCTGTGAAAGAGTTGGGCTGGAGAACTTACAATAAAAGAAACTAATCAAGAGTGGGGCAAGCCCGCATACCTGACCTTGAGGTTATAAAAAGGCTAATAGAGTTAGCTTGAAAGACTCTCGATCGAGAAAAGCGGGGGCATGCCCCCTTCCCAACCCTGAGATTACTGAGCTTGGATCCTACAAATAACACCAACGTGCTGCCGGCCGCATTCAAGGGCCGCGCCATATTTCCCGGTCTCGTCAACGCCCACTCCCACGCATTTCAACGCGTGATTCGCGGGCGCACCGAATACCGCACCACCAGTGACAAGGATAGTTTCTGGACGTGGCGCGAGATGATGTATAGCGCCGCCGCGCGCCTCACGCCGGAAGACATTTACGACGCATCGCGCATGGCGTTTCTCGAGATGGCGCTCGGCGGTATCACCGCCGTCGGGGAATTTCATTACCTTCATCATGCCCCCGGCGGCAATGCGTACGACGATCCCAATTTGCTTGCTAAACAAGTGGTGCGAGCGGCTCGAGACGTGGGCCTGCGCATTGCGCTACTGCGCGTGGCCTATGCGCGTTCAGGATTTGAAGTTGATCCCGACCCGCAACAGTTAAGGTTTATTGAGAAGGACGCGGACTTGTATCTGAAGAATGTTGCTCAACTGCAAAAAGATCTGAGCGACGAAAATGGCATGGCATGGATTGGTGTCGCGCCCCACAGTGTGCGCGCGGTGCCGCTTAATTTTTTGCAAGAGATGATCGCGTTCGCGAACGTCGAGCTGCTGCCGGTGCACATGCACGTGGCCGAACAGGCCGCGGAAGTTGGAACCTGCATCAGGGAGTATGGCCGCTCGCCCATTGCGTTGTTGGCAACTGAAGGATTGCTAAGCGAACGGTTCACTGCCGTTCATGCGATTCACGTCACGCCGAAAGCAGTTCGCATGCTGGCGGAGGCGCGCGCGACAGTGTGCGCCTGTCCCACAACTGAACGAAATCTTGGCGACGGGATAGTTCCGATTGATGGATATTTCAAGGAAGGGGTGCGCGTGAGCCTGGGAACTGACAGCCAGATTCAAATCGATTTGCTGGAGGACGCGCGCGAGCTGGAGTATCACTTGCGACTACAAAAGATGGAGCGCGCGGTTTTGGCTGAAGGCACTGATACGAGCAAGTCAGCGTTGGCCGCGCGGTTGTTTGAATGCGCGACGGTGAATGGAAGCAGGTGCATAAATCTGCCGAGTACGACTCTGGAGTCTCCGGAAACGGCGGACTTTTTCACAGTTGACCTGAACGATCCTTCACTGGCCGGTGCTTCAGAAGATGATGTGCTTGCGCACATAGTTTTTTCACTCTCAAGGACAGCGATTCGAGATGTCGTGGTTGGCGGCAAACGCATCGTCGAGGACGGCCGCCATGCGCAGCAGGAAGAGATTGTTGAAAGATTCAAAGCTTTGCAGAAAAGGCTGTGGGGCTAGGAATGTTTGGAGTGCGGCGGCTTGACGCCGCTTTCACGACGCGCAGGAAGTTGAGTGCCTTCTTTCACGTAATCGCCAGGATAACTTAAAAGCGGCGTCCGACCGCCGCAATCCAAAATGGAAACCGATGACGCTCAAGCAAACACTCGCTGAACTGGTCGCCATCGATTCCGTTTCAGCGCGCGCCAACCGTCCTGTAATTGATTACCTGGCGGCGCGCTGCGAGGTAATGGGCCTGAAGACGCAACGCTTTCCTTACACCGATGACAACGGCAGCGAAAAAATAAACTTGCTGGCAGTCGCGGGGGCGAACCGGACGGACGACATTGAGCTCGTATTAGTCGGACACACCGACACCGTACCTTACGATCCCAACTGGACAGAAGCACTCACACTCAGCGAACGCGAGGGAAAATTCTTCGGACGCGGCGCGTGCGACACAAAGGCATTCATCGCAGCGGCCCTGACAGCAGTTGAGAGCCTGAAACTGAAAGGTTTACGCCGGCCGTTAGCGCTCCTCTTTACTGCTGACGAAGAGATTGGACTAATCGGCGCCAAACGTTTCGCCGAAGCGCAAGTCATGCATGCGCGTTTTGCAATTGTCGGCGAGCCTACTTCGCTCCAGCCGATGCGGGCCGGCAAGGGTTATTGCCTCGCTGAAGTAACTGTGAAAGGGCGCGAGGCGCACAGTGCTTATCCGTCGCTTGGCACTTCAGCCGTCTTTGCCGCAGCTCGTTTGCTTGCACGCATCGAAAAGATTGCGGAACAACTACGCAGCGACGCGCACGCCGATTTCGATCCACCGTACACCACGCTTAACGTAGGTGTGATCCAGGGTGGCACGGCAAAGAATGTAGTTGCCGGATCGTGTCGCTTCACGTTGGAGTGGCGGCCCATTCCCGGCCAGCTGCCGGCTCGCTTGCTCGCACTGCTCAACGCCGCGATTGCGGAAGAGTCCGCAGCCGATCACAATCTTGTTTTTGAAGTGGACGCCGCCCGGGCCGATCAAGGTTTCGAAACTTCAGCTGATTCAAAACTGGTGACGGTGCTCGAAGGGCTGACGGCTAACAGTTCGGGCACAGTCGCTTTCGGCACCGAAGCCGCCCAAATGGCCGGACTCGGGGCCGAAGCGGTCGTGCTGGGGCCCGGAAACATTCGCGAAGCACATCGCACCGGCGAGTTTGTGCCGTTGGCGGAACTTGAGGCTTGCGAAACTGTATTACGACAGGCGATTGAAGAATTCTGCTACTAATTATCAAAGCCATCCTGGGCAACGAATATGCTTCTCCAACATCGAACCCTTGTTCACTAGACTGCTCCTGTTTTCGGAATCTCTCAATGAGCCCAGCACTTGACGTCAATAATCTGCGCGTCGCAACTCCCTGCCCAAAGGCTTGGGAAGATATGGTTGGAGACGAGCGCGTCAGATTCTGCGACCATTGTCGCCTCAATGTTTATAACCTGTCCGAACTCACTCAGAAGGAAACCCAGCGTCTGATCAGTTCTTCGGAAGGAAAACTTTGCGGCCGTCTTTATCGTCGCGCAGACGGAACAGTTTTAACCAAAGACTGTCCCGTCGGTCTGCAGGCATTGCGAAAACGCATTTCAAGGAAGGCCGCGGCGGTCTTCGCGACGCTGCTGGGATTATCTTCTACAGTTTTCGCCCAGCACTCATCCAGCAATGGTAGCTGCCTGCAGCAGATTCGAATCACTAAAACGCAAAAAGTCGCTGATGAGAAAGCGCCGCTTGCAGGAACCGTTTTCGATCCTAACGGTGCGGTGATTCCGCGAGCCACCGTCATCGTCAATAACACCAGGACAGGAGTTGCCACTGCCGTCGCAGCAAACGATGAAGGTCAGTTCAAGTTCGCCGCTTTGACTGAGGGAAACTATTCCCTGACAATCGAGCTTGCACGTTTCAAGAGCTTAAGGGTCGAGCATTTGCGGCTTGAAAAGTCAACGGCCATCAATATGGACATCACGTTGGAACTTTCAGGGACTGAGGTGGTGGGATTACTGATTTCGAGACCCTCTATGATCGACACACCGCCGGGCACATTTACCATCAGCGGAGATTTGCTCATCCGCCTGCCGCATTAATTACATATGAAGCGAAATTTGTTTGGCTTGTTATTGCTGTTTCTAATTATTACTCCGTCGTTAGTTAAGGCGCAGTCTTCGGCTCCGCTTACCAGCAAAGAGCTGGTCACGCTGGTTTACCAACTGCCAAAGCATCCCGAGCTGCGCGACGAAGTTGTAGCCGATATTCGCAAGCGCGGCATTGGGTTTCCCTTGACCGACGGCATGCGTTCTTTGGTGGCCAGCAAGAGTGGCAATGACGCATTGTTGCGGCGCACGCTGGAAGAAGCTGAACGCCGCCGTTTGAATCCAACCAGTTCGACGTTGCCGCCCGAGCGAGAGGCAAATGAATTGTTGGAACGCACGCGCGCGGCCACGCTCGCCGCCGCCGATGCGATGCCTGACTTTATCGTTAAGCAAATGATCAAGCGTTCGCGCGCTTACGGCGACACCAACAACTGGCTGCCGCAGGACAATCTCACCATCGCCGTGGCCTACCGTGCCACCGCCGGCGAACAATACAAGGTCCTGGCAGTCAACGGCGTGCCGCGAGCCCAGGAGACCACGCAGAAACGCGACTACAGCAAGGACGTGGACCCGGGTGCAACCTCCAGCGGAGTTGAATATATTTCCGCCGTCGCCGACGTGTTCAAACCGCAATCGGACACAAAGTTTAAGCTGGTCGACACAGACGTGATTCAGGACCGACACACACTGGTTTACGAGTACGAAGTTTCAAGAGAACTTTCGCAATTAACCTTGCGGGCGGGTGATGCCGAGCCGGCGGTGGTCGGTTCGCGCGGCCGTATCTGGATCGATCGGGAACTGAATCGCGTTTTGCGTTTTGAGCAGATTGCCACTGAAGTACCCGCAGACTATCCCATCCGCGCAGCCACCAGCCTGATCGACTATGACTGGGTGACCATCGCTGAAAACAAATATCTGCTGCCAACTCATTCAGAGATCCTGCTGACAACAGTTGGGCGTGGCATGACCGTTCAAAGCCGCAACGAAATTCGCTTTCGCGGTTATCAGAAATTCGGCGCCGAGCTGAAGGTGATTGACGAAATCGACGAAAAAGACTTTCCACCCGACAAGCCTTAGAAAAAAGCAAAGGCACAAAGACAAAAAGCTACGGAGAAATGCTAAAGCGGAATACCGAGATGCAGGCAAGCTGCCGTTCTATTCGTTTTGCTCTCTATTTTTCGGCGCCTTTGTGGCTTGCCCTTTTCGTGGTTGGATCACACACCTTCGCTCAAACGAAGCCCGATAAAGATTATCTGGTTTACGTTTTATCCGAAGCCGCGGATACGATTTCTCTAATTCGCTTTGGACCATCCGGCGGGCGCCTGGAGCGCGAAATCCCCACTGGCGACATGCCGACCGACATCGATGGACCACATGGTCTCGCTGTATCGCGCGATAAGCAGTTTTACTACGTCTCGCTCGGCCACGGCCGTCCCTTCGGAAGAGTCTGGAAATATTCGACCAAAGATGATCGCGTTCTTGGCAAGACTACGTTAGGTTTTTTTCCTGCCACCATGGACCTCAACGCCGATGGTAGCTTGCTTTACGTAGTCAACTTCAACTTGCATGGCGACATGGTTCCTTCATCCGTGTCAGTCGTTGCCACTGATCCGATGCTCGAGGTAGCACGCATTCAAACGTGCGTCATGCCGCACGGCTCGCGCCTGAATCCGCAAGGAACAAAACATTATTCTGCCTGCATGATGGATGACCTGCTGGTTGAGATCGACACGCAGACGCTTAAGGTTTCGCGCCATTTCCTGCTAACCAAAGGGCATGAGCTGGGGATGGTTGGCCCACCTGCAACGGCAAAAATGAAAACAACCGCAGCCGGCGGAATGAAACACATGGACATGGGCGGTCAGGGCATGGAACCGCCGAAGCCCGGTGATGTCAGCTGTTCGCCAACCTGGGCCCAACCCTCGACAACGGGTTTGTCCATTTTCGTAGCGTGCAATAAGTCCGACGAGATTGTTGAAGTCGATGCAACCAACTGGAAAGTTGTGCGACGCCTGCAAGCGCGCGCCGGAGTCTATAATCTCGCGACAACGCACGATGGCACGCGTTTGCTGGCAACCAACAAACGCGATCAGTCAGTGTCGATCATCGATTTGAAAACAGGCGCTGAGCTGGCGCGCATTCGCACACGGCGAAAAGTGCTGCACGGCGTAGTCGTTTCACCCGATGATCGTTATGCATTTGCTTCCGTCGAGGGCATTGGGGCTGAGCCGGGTACGGTCGAGATAATTGATCTGGCGGCGCTGAAGATTGTGGCCAGCGTCGATGTGGCCGAGCAAGCGGCCGGCATCGACTTCGTTCGCATTGAACCTTCCAAGTGATGTTTTGCTCATTGAGCAAGTATTCCTTTCTTCTATCACTTACTTCGCTGCTCGATCGTCCACGTCTGTAGACACTGTTCGGCGAAGTTGTTTCCAAAGCTACACAGGAAAGGCTCTTTGCTAGTCTCACATTTCTGAGAGGGCTCATCAGTTGGGCCACCGCCTCGACGTTGGTATGGTCATTGCCCTGAAACGAGGTTAATCCGAAGCTGTTTGCGTTAAGGAGATCGCCCATGAAGCCCAGAATCCTCATCGTCGATGACGATGAAGCCATCACCCAGCAACTTTTCTGGACGCTTAGCGACGACTATGACGTGGTCACCGCGAATGACTTGCCGTCTGCGGTGCGCCGGGCGACTGTCTATGAGCCGGCCATTTCGATCCTCGATCTGCATCTTCCTCCCGAAACCGGATCGCCCGAAGTGGGATTGCGCATACTGGAATACATCAAAGCCCACCTGCCGAAAACAAAGGTACTGGTCATGACTTCCGCCGATAGCAGCGACGTGCGCGAAGAGTGTTTTGCAGTGGGCGCGGACGAGTTTCTCAACAAGCCTTTCGATACCGAGATTCTAATCTCAACCATGCGCCGCATGGCCCCACACTCGCTTGATCTCGCCTGAACCGGTCCGACTACTAAGCTAACAACATCTAGCTCCGCCAAAAAAAGTGATCCGCAAATTAACAGTTGCGTTACCACGACTGCAGGCTGATTACCAATCCACTTTGAGTTAACCGCCTTTTCTCATTAGCACCGTGGCTTCAGCCCGGTGATTCATCATTAGGCTCGGGGAGGGAAACCGTTTAAACGGTTTTCGGTCGAGTCGTACACCAGGTTCACCGCGCTAAAGCGGCGGTGCTAATGAAATAAGACAACCCAAACAGCATTAGTACTACTAGCTCCTCGTTTCGTGCTGACTTCTCTCTGTTCGTCTGCGATAATGACGATCTCGCAACAGTTGATCTTCAAATTCGATTGCCCAGGTTTGCAGTTCGCCAGTCATCGTCCGTCAATAATCAATGAGTGAAGCTTATGACAAGGTAAGAGGCGTAAGTGAGCTACCGATCTTTCCGTTGGCGCTGGTGTTGTTTCCCGGCGTGCCGCTGCCGCTGCACATTTTCGAACCCCGCTACCGGCAAATGTTGAATGATGTGCGCGCGGGAAATAGTCTCTTTGGTGTTTCCTATTTTGACGCTTCAACTTCTGAAAAAGACATGCCGCCTGCCGGCCACGTTGGCTGTGTCGCCGAAATCACCGAAACCCAGCCGATGCCCGATGGTCGTGCAAACATTCTGACCGTCGGGATCATTCGTTATCGCATCGAGGAATACGTAGAGCGCGATGACCCTTATCTGCTGGCCCGCCTGAGTTATTTTGAGGACGACGAAGAAGACCCGAACCTGTTGAGCGAAAGCGCGCGAGACGTAGCTGAAACCTTCACGCGCATCGCGCGCGCCGTCAGAATCATCAACGATGAGCGCGCAAACTTGCCGGACATTTCTGATACCGAGCCACAACGACTTTCGTTTTTGGTGGCGGCGGCCATGGAGGTTGATACCGACGTCAAACAGGATTTACTCGAGCTGCGCTCAACGGCTGAGCGCCTGCAACGCCTGCGTGAGATGCTCGACCGCGCCGTGTCGAACTACGAAGAACGCGCGCGCATTCATGAATTGGCAAAAGGCAATGGCCACAGTGGCCGGAAAATTGAGATGGAGTAGGGCAGACATCCCTGTCTGTCATTTCTGTTTTTTTAGATGGCACTAAGATCGAAAAAAGCAGATTTTCCATTTATCATTTTCCATTTTCCATTTGTCATCGGTACTGATGCGAACAGGAATGCAATTGTCGGAGCAAAGTAAAACTGAAGTGACAGTGCTCTTCTTCGGCGCGGCGCGGGACGTCGTGGGTCAGGCGGAGGTCCAACTTTCTTTGCGCGCAACGAACGCGGCTTCAGCATTCGCAGAACTCCTGGAAAAGTTTCCCGAGCTACGCCGCTTTGGGCGCTCACTCTTGTTTGCAGTGAATCAGGAATACGCACAGCCCGATCGAGAAATAAAAGACGGCGATGAGCTGGCCGTGTTTCCGCCCGTCAGTGGTGGCTGTGCAGCGCAAAAACCCGACTCGGAAGAAACTGAAGCGCATGCCACTGGGACCGACACTGGGACCGCGGGCGTCTCGCCCGCCTCAACGTTGGCCAACGACTTTTTTGAATTAACCAATGAACCGATCGACGTCGGTTCGGTCGCGCGCAGAGTTGTGTTGCCGGAATGCGGCGCGACTGTGACGCTTGACGGCTATGCGCGCGAGTGGACGCGCGGGCGCCGAACCCTGTATCTCGTCTACGAAGCTTATGCGCCGATGACATTCAGCGAACTTGAGCGGCTGGGACGCGAAGCTCACGACCGTTTTGAGATTGCGCACATCGGGATTGTTCACCGCACCGGGCGTCTGGAGATTGGCGAGACCAGCGTCGTCATCGCCGTCAGCGCGCCACATCGACAAGCAGCATTCGCGGCCTGCGAGTGGGCCATAGGCGAACTAAAACGCACTGTGCCGATTTGGAAGAAAGAAGTTTTCGAAGACGGCGAGGTTTGGGTCGAAGGAGAAGTCAATCTCTAGAGAGGCTGACCACAACATGGACACGAGCTAAGCTTCGTTGGTGCGTTTTCCTTAGGCACATTACAGGTGATTTTCGCACCGCATTCGCGACATCTTCCGCTGATTCTCACGAGCGGATTTAGTTTCAGGGTTTCCGTCCATTCGACAGCGGTAGTCAGGTCGCCAGCTTTCGCCATTTGGCACGCCGCGTCGGCTCGTTGGAGCAAGTCGGCGAAGCTTGTCTTCCGATCGCTTATCGCGAACCCAAAGCTTATGGATGTACTCAAATCTTGTTGATTATGGGAGAACGGAATGTTGGTAAAGGAAGTTAAAGCAAGCAAGAATCTATCGAGTAATCCTAGCTTCAACAGGATTACAAACTCATCACCACTCTGCCGGTAGGCTTTGCCCTGTAGATCTTCGATAACAAATTTCCATAAGACTTCGCCAACCTCAGTAAGTGCGACATTTCCAGCATCATGTCCGTGTAAGTCATTTAGATGTTTGAAATCATTGAGGTCGCCAAAGATTATTACGTCAAACTCACTCGTCCCTTCGTTGATTGACCGCTCCTCTTGACGTAAGGCCAATACACTCCCGAGACGTGTCCTGTCATCCGTGAGTGAGGCGTTTCGAACTTCTGCGACTCGCTTTTCAAGGCCTTCAATGGCTTCATCAAGATTCATCTAGCTGGCGCGCCTAATTCTAGAAAGTACCCGTGGAAGTTCGTTTGCGACAAGATTGCCGTAAAGCCAATCAGCAACATCCTCAGGAGAATCAAGCGGCAGGTGATCGGGTGCGACACTTTCGACCGTCCAATACGAATTCGCGGCATCTCGGAAAGTAACCTTAATTGCCCGAGGCGCCGGGTAGAAGAAAATCACTTCCAAACCTTGTCCTATTAAGTATCCACGGACTGCCATTTCCAAGGGCTGCCGTTGGCTGGCAGCAAGGTTTCCCGCTGCTCCGCCCACGAGTACACCGATTGGACCGGCGATGAGTCCGCCGGCAATCGCCCATAGAATTGTGCTTGCGGAGGCATCCGCGATGCGGGGCCGTCGTGGTACTCCTTGGATTACATCTTCGGGATTCCAGCTCATGATTGAATTATACCAGCAGGAAAACCACTTTGCGACATAGTTGCGCTTCGCTCAATCAGCATGATTAATACTTATGCTTGGTCCGTCTCTTCCTCTTCTTCCGCCGCCTCAACCAGCGAAGCGCTGGTTACCCGATCGCCTTCTTCAGTTTTGATTAGCCTGACGCCTTGGGCGCTGCGCCCTGTCTTGCGAATGCTGTCGGCTTCAATGCGGATCAGCTTGCCCTGTTGCGTGATGATCATGATCTCTGACTCAGCATCAACCGGAAAGACAGCAACAACCTTTCCTGTCTTGTCGGTCGTCTTCATGTTGATGACGCCTTTACCGCCACGCGATTGCAAGCGATAGGTCGTAATCGGTGTTTGCTTGCCGTATCCCTGTTCAGAAACGGACAGCATCTTCTCGGAATCGTCGGCAGAGACGGGACAAACCGAAACGACATAGTCGTCCGCGCGCAGGTTGATGCCGCGCACCCCGCGCGTGGCCCGGCCCATCGGGCGGACATTTTTCTCATCGAAACGAATAGCCAGTCCGTTGTGGGTGGCAATGAAGATGCGTTTCGTACCGTCAGTCAACACCACGTCGAGCAGTTGATCGCCCTCGTCGATATTGATGGCGATGATTCCATTCGAGCGAATGTTCTGAAAATCCGCCAGCGACGTTTTCTTGATTACGCCTTTGCGCGTGACCATTAAGACGTAACGGCCTGCGGCAAATTCGCGCACCGGAACTACGCCCGCAAGTTTTCTATCAGAAGGAATATTAATCAGATTGACGACCGCTTTGCCGCGCGCCGAAGCGGCAGCGTCCGGCACTTCATGGACTTTCAATTTATAGACCATGCCGTCGTCAGTAAAAATCATGATGTAAGCGTGCGTCGAGGCGATGAAGAGATGTTCGACGTAATCGGCGCCCTTGGCAGCCGCACCAAATCTTCCCTTGCCGCCGCGCCCTTGCCGCTGATAGGTGGTGATCGGCGTGCGCTTGATATAGCCGCTGTTGGTAACAGTGATGGCCACGTCTTCGTCGGCTATCAGGTCTTCGATCGAGAACTCAATGCCTTCGGCGACAATCTCGGTCCGCCGCGCGTCGCCAAACTCTTTCTTAACCTCTTCAAGCTCGTTTCCGATCACCCGGCGCAGCGAATTCTCGTTGGCCAAAATCTCTTCCAGCTCGGCGATTAGCTTGATGATTCCTTCGTATTCATCGGTGATCTTTTGCCGCTCGAGCGCGGCCAGACGCCGTAGCTGAAGATCGAGAATGGCCTGAGCTTGCAGCTCGGAAAAAGCCAGCCGCTCCATTGCCTTTTGCAGCTTGGGGACATAAACCTTGACCGTCGTGTCTGAAGGAATTCCTTTCCAGGCTTTCACCTCGCTCATGGTCTTTGTTTGGCCAATCAACCAGAGACGCGCTTGATCGACGGAGTTCGAGTTGCGGATTAAGGTAACGATGAAATCCAGCGCGTCGATTGCTTTTGTCAATCCTTCGAGAATGTGCGCGCGCGCCCTCGCTTTGCGCAGCTCGTATTCGGTGCGCCGGCGCACGACTTCGCGGCGAAAATCCACGAAGCACTCGAGCATCTGCTTAAGATTGAGCACGCGCGGCTGGCCGTTAACGATGGCCAGATTGATGACGCCAAACGACGACTGCATCGGCGTCAGCTTGTAAAGTTTGTTGAGAACAATCTGGGGCACTGCATCCCGCTTTAACTCAACCACGATGCGCATGCCGGTGCGGTCCGACTCGTCGCGCAGGTCGGAAACGCCGTCAAGCTTTTTCTCGTTGATGAGTTCGGCAATGCGTTCGATTAAACGCGCCTTGTTTACCTGAAAAGGTATTTCCGTAATTACGACCGCGTCGCGTTCCTGAGTGCCGCGTCCTATGCGGTCAATTCCCGCGCGCGCGCGCATCTGGATTATCCCGCGACCGGTCAAATACGACTTCCTCAGTTCTTCGCCGCCATAGATAAAACCTCCGGTTGGGAAGTCGGGCCCGGTTACGATTTTCAACAAAGCTTCGATCGCGATATCCGGCTTGCGCAGTAGGGCCAACGTGGCATCGATGATCTCGGTGAGGTTGTGGGGCGGAATCTTCGTAGCCATACCTACCGCAATTCCATCGGAACCATTAACCAGCAGGTTCGGAATGCGCGTTGGCAGTACCTTGGGTTCGCTTAGCGATTCATCGTAGTTTGGCTGAAAATCAACTGTCTCTTTTTCAAGATCAGAAAGCACTACGTTCGTCACGCGTGCCATACGTATTTCGGTATAGCGCATTGCCGCCGCAGCGTCGCCGTCTACGGAACCAAAGTTTCCCTGACCGTCGACCAGCGGATAGCGCATGGAAAAATCCTGCGCCAAACGCACTATCGTGTCGTAAACCGCAGTGTCGCCGTGCGGATGATATTTACCAATCACGTCGCCCACGATGCGTGCGCTTTTCTTGTATGGCTTGTTGTAAGTATTGCCGAGTTCGTGCATCGCCCAAAGCACGCGCCGGTGCACGGGCTTAAGTCCGTCACGCACGTCCGGCAGCGCGCGCCCGATGATTACGGACATTGCGTAATCGAGATACGATCGCCGCATCTCGTCTTCGATGTTTATATGATCGCGTTCAGAAGTGGTTTCCATCCGTTGACCTTTCCAGTACAATCCGCCCGCCGCGGAACTTCATTTTGCTAAACTTAAAACAGCCGTTCCGCGACATACCGCACCCGGCGAGGGCGTAAGCTTTTCGCGTCTTAAAATGATTGTGGTTCGCGTAGAATCAAGTTCAAAACAGGAGCGCTGAAGTAAGGTTTATTGTAGTCGATAAGTGCTTTCTTGGCAAACCGAAAAGTGGACAAAAACCTAATAGAATCAAGGGCTTTCGCCAGGATTCGCTTTTCACAATCTTCGCGCTGGCCGCCGGCGCCGGAAGTCTTGCGTGCGGTCCTTACTGTTGGCAGTTGACCGCGAATCTTCACCATGCCTGAAGAGCGAAAATGGAAGCGCATACGCGAACGCTTGGAGCTCAAATTACCCGTGCGTATACATTGCCGGGAGACAAAGGATTTGCAGTGGACTGAGATAACGCGGCTGATTGACGTTACGCCTTTCGGCGCCGGCTTTACCCTGAAACGCCCGGTAGAAAAAGGTCGGCTGGTGCACATGACTATACCGATGCCGCGCCAGTTGCGAGTATTCGATCATGTTGAGGATCAATACCGTGTCTGGGCTTTGGTGCGTTACATCAAACGAGCTGCGACATCAGACGAGACGCCGCTTTTTGAAGTTGGCGTCGCGTTCACAGGCAAACGCGCGCCTCGCAGTTATGAGGAAGATCCTGCAAGGCGATATGAGATTGGTGCGTTGTCAGCCGAGAGCTTGAACAGCCTTCGGGACTGGCAAGAGGCGGAATTGGCATCTTCCGATAAGCGCAGACTGACGCGCCATAACATTCCGGTCGACATGTTGATCGAAACGCTGGACGAGAAAGGCGGCGTGGAACAAAGCGAGCACACCGTGACCGAAAACATCAGCGCGCGAGGGGCGGCGCTCTACACCACGCTCGATTTACCGGTTGGCCGGTTTATTCGTCTATCCAGCTTGCAATACAAAGTGACGGCTTACGCGGCAGTGCGTGGCAGCAGCATGGGACCCTCAGGAGTGCCGCGCATTCACGTCGAGTTCGTAGATCGCGAGTGGCCCTTGTAATTTGCGACGGACTTACGCCGATAGACGCAGGATCGATCCAAAAAATAGGCTACACGTAACAGGTAGAGAGACTTTTTCAGATTCTCAAAATCCACGTTTAGTCCGCGGCTGATATATTTCTAATGCCCTTAACGAATCTGACACCCGTGAGCGACACAGATACGTCGGTAGAACAAAATTCCGCAGCTCGATCAAAACCGCGCGAGGCAATGCTGCCCGAGAGACTGATCGCGTTGATGCGTCCGCTAGTTGGTGGGTTCAGTCGCGCTTTGTGGCGTCTCGAACATAAGGGAACGGAAAACATCCCCACCGACACCGGATTGATCATTGCCGCGAACCACCAAAGCTATGGTGATCCTTTTTGGCTGGCGGTGCCGGTAAAACGGTCCATTCGTTTTCTGGCCTGGAGCGAAGTCTTTTCCTGGCCTGTGGTCGGCAAGGCCATCCGGCTCCTGGGAGCGTGGCCGCTGCAAATTGAGGGTAGCGACCCGGCTGCCATTCGACGTTCATTAAACTGGCTACGCGAAGGCGGCGTCGTGGTGATTTTTCCGGAAGGCGGACGCGGCCTGCCCGACGGCTCGATGGTTCATATGAAAGGCGGCGCCGTGCGCATGGCAATGGAAGCAGATGTTCCCATTCTTCCGGTAACTATTCGCGGAGCAAACAAGGTTTGGCCTTCGAACCAACGCTTACCGCGCCTCGGAAAAGTTGAGATAACCTATCACCCGGTTATTCACGTCGAGCAATTACCTGGAGAAGAAACGCGCGCTTGTGCGCGCCGGGAAACGGAACGGCTGGCCGCCATTATTCGTTCGGCGCTTTAACTGTTCAATACGCGCATCATTGCGTCGTGTACGCGTCCATTAGTTGCCAGAACTTTAGGCGTGTAAATGTCCAGCGGCTCTCCGCGATAATCCGTCACCCGCCCGCCGGCTTCTTCAATCAATAACATTCCCGCAGCCACGTCCCAGGCGTTCAGCCCGTCTTCCCAAAAACCATCAAAGCGGCCACAGGCGAGGTAAGCGAGATCGAGCGCCGCCGAGCCGTCGCGTCTGACGGCTTGCGCGTTCATGGTGAAGTTTACAAAGTCGCGCGCAAAATTCGGCCGCTCGCGCACGTTGTAAGGGAAACCAGTGCACAGCATCGCGGCGTTCAAATCATCAAGGATGGAGACGCGCATTGGCCGTTCGTTCAGCGTTGCGCCCTGCCCTCGTTCAGCGGCAAACATTTCGTCGCGCGTTGGATCGTAAACAACACCGATCTCGATTTGCCCTGCGCGCTCAACGGCAATGGAAACGCAGAAACAGGGGTAACCGTGCGCGTAGTTTGTGGTGCCATCGAGCGGGTCGATGATCCACTTCCAGTCGCTCTTTCCCGCCACTGCTTCAATTCCGACCGTCGCGCCCGACTCTTCAGCAAGAATCGCATGCCGGGGATAATGAGACTTGATGCGGTCAATGATTAGTTTTTCCGAAGCCAGGTCAGCTTCGGTCACCAGATCGATATCGCCTTTGTTTGACACCTGGGCGCGCCCGAGGCGATCGATAAGGACACTACCGGCATCGCGGGCAGTCTGAATAGCGAAATTAAGCAAGCCTGATCTCTCTTGGTGCGGATTTGAATTTCAACGGCAAGCATATATCAAACATTGGCTCCCAGCGAATGGGGCCTTTCGACTTTCGCTTGATGTCTTTGGTACCGGTGGGCCTCTTACTGTTGCAGAACATCTTTCACGCGCCGGCGCCTGCCATTGACATAACGATTGGGCGAGTTATCCTAATCCACACGATTTCTAACTCACCATAAGGCTGGTTTCTTTCACGACGACTCAAGGAGTTATCTGTTCATGAAAAGATCCGTTTCGTTTCTGCTCAGCACAATCATATTCGTCGCCGCCGCGAGCGCAGCTTTTGCCTGGGGCGACGATGGCCACCAGACTGTGGGCAAGATAGCGTCGTTGCGCATCAAGCCGCGCACTGCCCAAAAGATCGCGCAAATCCTTAAACCGGGCGAAACGCTCGCGAGTATTTCCACCTGGGCTGACACCGTTAAAGAACGCGTTGGCAAAACTGATCCAGATCCTGATACGAACGCGTTTCTCCAGGACGTGATCCATAACGAGAAAAATCGCGAATGGCACTACGACGATCTCCCGCTGAACTGCAAGACCTATCAAACCTGCACCGGCTTTACGCCCGACAACGACATCGTGCACATGCTCAATATTTGTATTCGCACTTCGCAGGGACATCCGGATTCCAACCATCCGCTGGGCCAACGCAACGCATTGCGCTTGTTGGTCCACTTCCTTGGCGACATTCATCAGCCGTTGCACGTCGGCTGTGGATTTATCGACGTCAATGGTCCCAATCACACGATTCTAATTGTTCGCGACCCGGTGGTTATCAAGCAAAAGAACCTGCCGAGCGATAAAGGCGCGAACGATCTGGTCATCGATAATGACCGGAAGAACCTGCACTCGTTCTGGGACTTCACGCTGGTTACTTCGCTGCTGAATGTCGTTGGGCAGGAAATCACATCTGATACTTTGGGCGCTTTCCTGCAACAAAATGCAAAACCAAAGGCGAGTTGGAATCCGCACGGGCCCATTCGCAGTTGGGCCGCGCAATGGGCCACGGATTCGCTACGTCAATCGCGAGATCACACTTACCAGTCAGTGAAAATCGCAGGTCAACGAACGATACCGGTCCTAAGCCATGGTCAACCAGTGATGCAGACCGTATTCGATATCACGCGGGCCGCCAATTACGAAGCAGTGAACCGCGAGTTGGTTCGACAACAACTTGCCAAGGCCGGCTATCGTTTAGCAAAACTGCTCGACGCCATCTACGCGGGAGCAAACAGCGAACAGTAAACAGCAAACAGCCGGAAGCTTGCTGCTGACTCCCGACCCCCGGTTGTTATTTTACTGTCTGCTTTTCACTGTTTGCTGTCTGCTGTTTACTTTTTTCTTATGAATAAGGTCAATCTGCTGCAAAAGTTTTCACTGATTCACGACCATTGGAATCCGCGCATCGTTGGCGAACTCAATGGACAATACGTGAAGCTGGTAAAATTCCAGGGACCATTCACCTGGCATCATCACGACAACGAGGACGAAATGTTTCTGGTGGTGAAAGGCCGGTTTCGCATGGAGTTTCGCGACCCCGGTAGCGAAGCGGCCGCGGCACCTCAAGCCAAAGATATATGGCTGGAGCAGGGCGAATTCTGTATAGTGCCTCGCAGAGTGGAACACCGGCCGGTTGCCGAAGAAGAATGCCACGTCCTTTTGTTCGAGCCGGCAACCACGCTCAACACCGGCAACGTGCAGGATGAATTCACTGTTTCTGTCCTCGATTGGATCTGAACAAAGCGTCGGAAATTTCGTACTAAGCAAACGAACATCGCCCTAAATCAACGCTGGAGGCTTACAACGTGAGCAAACTTTCCAATTTCGTCGCCGCATTTGTATTGGTTGGATTACTGACTGGCGCAACAGTGCAGGCGCAAACTCCGGTTGCGATAACCGTCGCGACAAATGCGAACGTCAGCACAGTGCCGCCTTCAATTCCGGCAACGCAAATCGTCAGCTCGCTTGCCAGCCTGCCTGAAGCCGACACGCTCATCTATATCAACCCGCAGCGCATTCTCAACGAAGTGGTGCCGAAGTTTATGCCGGCAAAAGATGTCGAGGGCATGCGCAAGGGTTTCGAGGAGGTCAGGAAAAACGCTGGCATCGATCCCACCAAGATCGATTACATCGTGATCGCGGTTCGCTTCAAGAAACCAACCGCCGATCTCAATTTTCAGCCGCCGGAATTCATGGCGATCGCAAGCGGCGACTTCAGCGCTGATTCTCTGCTGGTGCTGGCGCGAATGGCCTCGGGCGGCAAATTGCGCGATGAAAAGTACGGTACGAAAACTCTCGGGTTGATGACCATAGATCCGGTAGTGAAAATGGCCGAGCAGAACCCATTGCTAAAATCGTTCACAGAGGTTGGCATCGTTTCGCTTAGCGCGAATACGATTGCTGTCGGCACTCCTGGTTATTTGCGAGCCGCCATCGACGCCGGCGACGGCAAGGATCGCATCAGCGCCGAGACGCTAAATTCATTGGTCCGCGACCCCAACGCGTTGCTCAGCATCGCCGGCACGCCATGGCACTCATTTGCGAAGGGCTTTGGCATGCTGGGCACTGAGACCAACGCGCGCGCGCCGCGTTGCGAATCGAAAATTGGGGACTTCTACGTCGCACTCACTATGGACGCGACAAATTTCATGCTGCGCGGCATCTCAAACGCTGACAATCCTGATACAGCAAAGATCATCAGCAGATTGTATTCAGGCTTGCTGGGATATGCGACGCAATCCATCCCGGACGCAACTGCGAAGTCGCTGCTGAAGAATATAGCGATCACTGCCGACGGCGATGAGGTGCGATTGAGTGCCGACATACCGCAGCAGATGGTTGTCGAACTGATTCAACAGCAAATGAACAACCCTGCAACCACCAGTCCCTCTCCGGAAAAACAACCAATCAAGACCCGCCGCAGCAGACGCAGAACCCACAAATGAAAATTTAGCCGCAGATGAACGCGGATAAAGACGGATCTGAAAAAGCCAAAGTACGATAACTGGGTTCTCTGGTTTTTCCGATCCGCGTTCATCCGCGAAAATCCGCGGCTAAATTATTTCTGTTAAAAGCAAATGGGCCACGCGATCGATGTGGCCTTTTTTGTTGCGGTTTGGTTCTAGCTGGGTGGCCTTTTACTTTGCAGTCGCAAGCTGGAGTAGAAATATCACGGAAATTCTGTTTTTACTTTCCCACTAGATAACGCGTGCGTTTTCACCTCAAGTTTCCCTCAAGAATTCCTCAACCCTGCGTCAGTAACGTGTCACTCGTTGAAAACCCAAAAGTTGGCTTTGGACGATGAGGAGGACCGGCATGCGAAATTTGCGCACCAAATTAAGCTTACGAAATCTCAGAACAACAGTCCTACTTGCTCTTTTTGGCTGCGACTCTGGACTTCAGAGGAGACATCTCATGTCTCAAGATTCGCTAAAGCCATGGGTTAGGTCGCTGAGCTTCCGAGTGAAGATCATTCTGGTGACAGTCGCCTGCCTAATAGTTGCCGCAATCACAACGACGATCGCATCCAATCCGCCTACGAGCAACATCACTGTGCCCTCGAGCACCGGCCAGAAGGTCGTAGTCAACTGGAGCGGGTCAATCCCGCCGCTTGTAAATGGGTCGAGCGATTGCTCTAAGCTTGCCGATACTCCTGCTGTTGACCAGCACGTTTCGACGGTGAACGTTCCAGCCGGCATCTACAACTCGCTGAACGCGAAATTCACATTCAATGTTACCTGGCCAGACACCGGCAACGATGAAATCCTGACGGTGATTAAGCCTGACGGTAATACGCTCGCTTCTAGCGACGGCGGCACACCCAGCGAGACAGTCATCGGCAACAACCTCGCAGGGGGCGCGTACAAGATCGTCACTTGCGGCTTTGTGAGCGGGCCGGATCCGCAACCTTATTCGGGGACACTGACCATCGAGACGCTGTCGAACGCTTCGCCGCCGCCGCCATCGCCGACGCCAACGCCGGCGCCAACGCCCGTGATGCCCTACGTTCCTCGTTATTACAACTACGCAGCCGGCACGTCCTTGGGAGAAGGCGCTGGCGAGCCGACCATCGGTTACAACCCGAACACCAAGCGCGCGATGTACATCGCCGGCTTGCAGACGCTTCAAGTTACGTTCCCTGAAAACATTATGCCGCTGGGCTCTATTCCTGAAGCGGGCCCCGCTGATTGGAAAGATGTTTCTTTCCTGACCACCAGGACAAGGTCTCTCGATCCGATTCTGTTTACCGATCAAGGCACCGGCCGCACCTTCGTTTCTCAACTTAACGACGTAACCCAGGTTTACTCGGCGACCGGAAACGGGCTCACGTTGATTGGCTTGAACAGTCTGATGGCGTACAGCGATGACGACGGGGCCAGTTGGATACCGGCTCAACTCAATCCGCCGGATGGTAGTTACGACCACCAAACTGTTGGCGGCGGTCCATATCCATCCATGCTGTCGGCGCTTGCGAATCCAGTTAACAAAGGCAGCGCTGTTTACTATTGCGCTCAGGCAGGGCTAACGGCGTATTGCTCACGCAGCGATGATGGCGGATTGAACTTCGGCAAGGCGGTGCCTCTATACACCGCCGTATCGGTCAACGGGATGACAGCCTGCGGCGGCATTCACGGGCATGTGAAAGTAGCGCCTGATGGCACGGTGTACGTACCTAATTACAGTTGCGGTGGCAAGCAGGGAGTCATTGTGTCCACTGACGCCGGAACGACGTGGACTATTCGTCAGGTGTCTGGCAGTCTGCCCCCGGTCGCTGGAATCCTGGATCCATCAGTCGCTGTCAGCAAGGATCCGCCTGAGCCAGGTGGTACCTCGAATACGATCTATTTTGCCTACACCGGAAAACAGCCGGGCACAATACCCGCGTCGGAAGCCGGAGACAATCATGTTTACGTTGCGGCGAGTAGAGACCGCGGCCTTACATGGGATCCACCGGTCGATGTAGGCACTAGTGTGGGAGTCAAGAACGCGGTATTCGCCTCGGCCGTCGCCGGCGATGCTAATCGCGCAGCCGTAGCTTTCATCGGCACGACGACGAGCGGCAACCACGAGGCAGCAGATTTCAAAGGCACGTGGTATGGCTTTGTCGCGCACACGTATGACGGCGGCCGAACCTGGACCACCGTGAATGCGACACCACGAGGACCAGTCCAGCGAGAAGCGTGCATCTGGAACGAAGGCGGCAACAATCCGTGCCGCAACCTGCTAGATTTCAATGACGCCACGGTGGATGAAAGAGGACGCGTCCTGTTCGCTTTTGCCGACGGGTGCATCGATGGGTGCGAGACCGGTGGGCCAAACTCCTACACGGCGAAAGCATCCATTGCTCGTCAGTCGGGCGGCAAAGGGTTGTTTGCTCAATACGATATGCCGGAGCCCGTGGTGCCTAAGAGTCCTTATCTCACAGGCTTCCGCGACGACATGGCTTCGTACCTGACATGGAATCCTCCTGATAACGGTGGCTCTGCCATCACTGCTTATGACATTTATCGCCGCGGTAGTTCCGGTGCGGAGATACGCGTGGGACAGGCGAGTGGAAAAGCGACGAGCTACAATGATCGCACGGTCGATTCGCTGGTAAACACTTACACCTACCGCATTACAGCGGTGAACGGGGTCGGAGAAGGTGCATCCAGCAATTCTATTCCGCTTGTTGTCGAACCTCGCAGAGAGGCAACCGGCGCTTGCCAGGCGCCTGGTGTGACTGCGATTTTCGATCCAGCAGGAGACGCGAGTGACACCCAACCGTCCCACGACATCACGTCCGTCTCGATGGCTGAGCCGGAGAATCTTTCGGGCAAGTTGGTCTTCACGATGAAGGTGGTGGATCTGAAAACGATTCCACCTGGCTGGCGCTGGGCGGTGCGTTTCGGAGTAAGCAAAGGCGGAATTCAGCAAACTCCGCCGACTGACGTGACCGGCGGCCCGTCCGAAGACTATTTCGTTTCAATGGTGACCAGTGACGGCGCTGCGCCGGCCTTCACCTGGGGCGTCACCAGCGTTCCGCAAGGCGCGTCGCGCGTGTTCACGACTAAAGAGTCACTCGACGGTGCGAGCAAGGTAGAAGCAAACGGCACAATCACTTTGGTGATTTCGAAATCGCTCGTAAACAATCCCGGTCCCGGCGATCTTATTAACAACATGCTCGGCAGCGTCCGAGCGACCGTGCCCTCGGCTTTACCGGGCACGGGCGGCACTAACGAGACAATCCCGGACAGTACGGGTCCCGGCAGCTACACACTTCGCAGTGCGACGTTGTGTTTGCCTAATACTGCGCCGGTTGCGGTAATCACCGCTGACACAGACCACGGTGTTATGCCGCTAACGGTGAATTTCAATGGCGGCGGATCATACGACACTGATTCGATTGACAGCATTGCGAGCTACACCTTCAACTTCGGCGATGGCGGCGACGATGTTACTCAGAGTTCGCCGACGATTAGCCACACGTTTATTGAAGAGGGCGAATACATCACCCGGCTTGTCGTTACCGATTCGCGTGGCAAAGTCAGCTCGAACACGGCGCAGTTCCACGTTGACGTCGCAGGAGCCAGCCCGACACCTTCGCCTTCACCAACACCGCAACCGCCGTCGTGTATTGAAGACGATGGCGCCAGCGTCGCTTACTCGAACGGTTGGCATTTAATCAACTATGCGAGCGCGAGTGGCGGTCACTTCCGTTACCACCAGGGGGGTAGTTCATCGCATTTCGCGGCCCTGGACTTTAACGTTCCGTCGGGCAGCACCGGCTCGATCACTTATTCGTTTGCGAAGAGTTCGAAGGGCGGTAGCGCCGATGTTTATCTTGATGGAGTGTTCAAGCAAACCGTCAATTACGCCGGCAGCGCCGGTACAACCCAGGCGCCTGAATTCAAACCTGAATACAACGTGCAATTCGGCGCTCTGTCGTCGGGCGCGCACAAGCTGGAGATCAAGAATCTGAGCGGCGTCGTTTACGTAGACGCATTCTGTTTGCAGAACTCAGTATCCGGCGCGCAACCGACCACCGGGCCAGGAACTACCAGTAACCAGTCAAGCACTGTCTCGGCTGGGCAAACCTCGACGAGCGGCTTCACTATGCCCTCGGGTGCGCAGGAGATTTCCGTCGTCGCAGCATCGAGCCTGAATGTTCCTTATAAGCTCGTGCTGGTGAATCCTTCGGGAGTGGCGCTGCAAACCGTAGATGCTTCGAACGGCGTCGCGGTGCTGAACTCGACGGTAAACCAGAGCGGCACGTACTTAATTAAGGTTGTCAACGTCAGCCTCGGGCCATTGCAGTTCACGGTGACTGCCACGCCGTTAGTTTGCCGCTAGACGAGGATAGATCCAGCGGCGCCGTAGAAAATTTACGTCGCCGCTGGAGCGCAACGAAAAATGTTTTGTAGTGAGGCAGCAGGCAGTCGCGCGGCAGATAGCTTCCGCTGAAGGCCTTGCCGCACCCCGGCAAAGTCACCAGCGTTGCAATTCACCCGCGAGAATCTGCGGCTAATTAGCAAACAACGGCAAACAGTCCACGCGATCGGCGTGGTCTTTTTTATTGCGTTTTGATTGTGACCAGATGAATTAACGTTTCAGCCTGCCTTCTCAAGTCCTACTCAAGAATTCCTCAACCAGCCTGGCTATCGTTACAACCGAAAAAAGTATTTCGCTGTCATTACTGTTGATAGCCGTTTTGAGAAATCAATTCTTCCGCTCAAGCCGGAAGCTTCCATCCGCAGGAGGGCTGCTATGTTGCGTCGTCTAAGAACCGTTCGTTCCGGTTTTCCTACCTTCACTTCGAGTTGGCTAAGAATTTCGCTAGCTGTTGCGTTCTGTTCGCTCGCACTCGCTTTATCCGTGAGCGTGCCGCCGGCATCGTTTAGCGCCGCGCGCTCAATGTTGGCCTCCTCGAGTTCGATGCCGGACATCACGCCAGGCAGCGGCAACGTGCTGAGTGATAGCAGTGGGCCGCTCACGTTTACGGGTGGTCCATACCTGGTTGCGAATCCCTCTTCGCAAGCCACCGGCAAACCGACGTGCAACGCGGCGCTGCCCTGCGACGAATATGCATTCACAGTCTCTGTCAGTGACACCACATCGCGAAGTAAATATGTTCGCATCGAACTCGCTTGGCCGGTAGTAGGAGAAGCGCAATTCGATCTGTATGCGTTTGATGGAACGACGGCGAACGGAAGGCTAATTGCGCAATCACTTGGCGATCAAACTTACGTGATGCCCGACGTCATCCTTATTCCAGCGGCGGCCGCGGCTAATGGAACTTACACGTTACGAATTGTTCCCTTCCTTCCCTTCGGGCAAAGCGTTACGGGAACAGTCAGGCTTGTTGACATTCCTGTAGCAGCACCAGTCGATTCCGGCGTCACCCCGAGCTTTTCGAACCACGACTCTCCTGCGACCATCGGCAATAATTCAGGCGAACCGTCGATCGGAGTTGACTGGGGTCCGCGCGCGGCGGAGTTCAAGCATGGCGCCGTAAATACGGGAGGTGTGGCTTTCTTTAGCGCCAACGCAGATTCTGCTCCGGGAGCAGCGCTCGAGGCTCGCGTTAGTTTCGACGATAGCACCCAGCCGGCAACCGCAACCTGGGAAAACGTTTCGGCTACGAATGTGCAAGAGACTGCTCTGGTAGATCCGATCGGTTTTGTCGATCATCAGACCGGTCGAGTCTTTCAGTTAGAACTGATTGGAGGACAAGGCAACAGCACTGCTGCTTTTTCCGATGACGATGGAAAGTCATGGACGCCCATGATGGGCGGTGGCGTTCCCGCCGGACCGGACCATGAGACGCTCGGAGGCGGTCCCTTTAACGAGGCAGCCTTTCCGGCACCTCCGCCGCATCCACTCTATCCAAATGCTCTCTACTACTGTTCACAAAACATCGCCGGCGGAGCTGAATGCTCGCGCAGCGACGACGGCGGCCTAACGTTCGGCCCGGGCATAGACATCTTTACTCCAACTCAGTGCTACGGCGGAATTCATGGTCACGTGAAAGTCGCTCCAGACGGGACGGTCTACGTTCCAAATTCAACCTGCACTTCGGGAAACGGC
>WNFS01000237.1_pt1 | contig 47195 bp, 39 predicted proteins | sample 5400141 | NCBI WGS metagenome assembly WNFS01 (sample SAMN13153358, study PRJNA577476) | soil metagenome | isolation source: 60 cm saprolite under Madrone tree | place: USA:California | collected 2016-06-14
CAGCGTTCCCGTGGCGCCGCCGGATGTCACCGGAGCAAACACCACGTATGCATTGCAGTGGCTGCCGGGCGCCATGATGCCGTTCCAGGTGGATGTCGGGTAGCAATCGGTGCTGGAGAGCGCGAAGGGCCCCGAGACGGTGATGCTACTCACTGAGACGCCGGTTGTGCCGGTGTTCACCACCCAGACATCGCTCGCGGCGCTGGTTGTTCCTGCGGTGACCGATCCGAAGGAGACGCTGGTTGGCGAAACCGATACCGCAGTCGTGGTCGGCGTGGGAGCAGGAGGTGGAGGAGCTGGAGGATCTCCGCAGGCTCCGCTGAGCGCACAGGCGGTCGCGGAATTCAAGGCGTTGAAATCGACGCCGATATCGGTGCCGTCCGTGGCGGCACCCTTATAGGGACTCAGGGCCGAGAGGGCGTAGTTGCCGCCCAGGAGGTCGACGAAGCCCACGGCATCGAGGGAGACCGGGAAGAAGTTGTCGGGGGGAAAGCTCGACCCCGCGCCGCCGATGATGACGCTGCGATCCACCACTGCGGGGGCGATGCTCCCGACAAATCCAACGCCGTACGTCGGCGTGCCGACGTTGCTGATGTTGTTCGTGTAGGTCAAGGCCGTGTCGGTCCACGCGATCGCCCCGTCTTGGAGGCCGGTATTGTGATCGATGAGGAGGTTCGGAAGTCCCCCGATGACCTGGAACAGCCGGCCATTCGCAAAGGGACCGTAGGTGGCGGCGCTGACATCAGCGAACAGGTTGTTCTGGATCAGAAACCGTCGCGCGCCCGCGCCCTCCTGGCCCGACATGCCGACGGCCTGGCCGATGTGGCGGGCGATGTTGTTGGTGACTGTGACGTCCTGGACAACGCACCACGGACAACCGCCGCCCTGATTACGAGTTGTCAGAACGAAGGCGTTGGCCCCCTGCTGGCCGTAGGCGGCATTGGGGTCGACCCAGCAGTTCTCCAGCACGTTGCCGTCGATCAGGACCCGCTGCGCGTTCTTCAGCTCGAAGAGGTTCTTCACTGTCCAGTGGATTCCAACGTAATTGGAGCTCCGCGACCACCATCGGAGCGGCTTCAGAAGCCAGTTTCCACGGATCTCGATGTCGGAGGGCACGAGGTTGGCGACGGAGGGGTCGGCCCCGCCGAACATGATGTTCTCGCCGGCGCCTTCGAGGTAATTATTCACAATCTTGAACGGACCGAGGCCATTCCAGCCGATGATCGCCTGCGTATCGCGATCACCGGCGTGGATGTCGGAGATGTAGGAATCGATGACCGCCGTGCGGGCGTTGTTCAGGAGCACGCCCTGCTGGTAGGCCCCCCCCGGCGTGCCGTGGATGTAGGAACGGTCGACGACGAAGTTTGACCCGGTCGTGAACGCGACGAGGTTGGACTGGGTGTAGCTCTGGTCGGCGAGGGTGCCGGTGACCTCGATCCCGACCAAGCGGTAGAAGTTCGCGCCGGGGGCCGTCACGATGGCGGACGAGGAGTTGGGGGTCACGATTTTCGGCATGCTCGCAGCGTTCGTCGTTCCGACTCGCGTGCCGGGGGGCGGGAGGCTGGCGAGCGCGGAAGACTGCACGTAGATCCACCCCGGCCCCGCGTTCGCTGGCAGGGTAAAGTTGCCGGTATAGGTTGCGCCGGCCTGGAGGACGATCGTGCTGCCGGGCTGGGAGGAGTTGAGCGCCGCCTGGAAATTATCCCCGGCCCCGACGTTGATGACCGCGCCGGTGGGCGGCGCATAGTTCGTGTCCAGGAACACCTGCGGCAGCTGCCGTAACGTCGTCTGTGCGAGGCCTGGAACGGGGCGTACGAGGAGCGTGGCGATCCCCGCGAGGAGAAGAGCAAGAGCGATGCGAGTGAGACGGTGCCCCCCCAACGACATCGTGGTCCCCCTTTGTGCGGAAGACCACCGTGTCCCGGGAAGCTATCGCCCATCCTTCGGCAGCCCGGCTGTCAGGCCTGTGACCTGACCCGCGGCTTTGCGTCCCCGCCTCACGGCGGGTTTGCCCTTATCGGGAAGGGGTCTTCGCTGCGGGAGGAACCGTGCACAGCGGGTGCCAAACAGCGGTCGCGCCGGTCTCAAAGCGCTTCAAAATCTGGAAATCGCGGGGGCTTGAGTGGCTGCGTAGCGGCCGATGGGGAGTGTCCGAGCGGAGCGAGTGACAGGTTCGACGGGCGCGCATGTCCATTCTGGCATCTCGGTTCAAGTATCCTGAGCTTGTAGAACTTGCGACTCTCGTGCGGAACCCGGCAGGCTGACGGCAGCGACTAACGCCCAACCGGTCTCAGCATCGAATTCTTCCCCTTCCTGTCGCGTGTCCTGCGGCCTGCACATCGCATACCCGTTGAGGTTCGACTGACGCGTTCGACCTTGGCGCAGCGTCGACTTCGACTCCTTCCTCCTAGTCCTTTGTGATGGACGCCAAAGAGCGAGTCGCGGTGTTTTTGGTCACGCATCAGCCCCGCAGCTTCTGCGACGAATGCCTGGCGCGGGTGCTCGGCATCGACCCCTCCACGGGTCACCGCGCGGCGGTGAAGGCGGGGCGGTGGAGCGGGTTCGTCAGGGAGTACGGGGTCTGCTCGGACTGTGGTGCGAGCCGGCTGGTCACGAGCGCATCACGCTGATCCATCCAGTGCACGGGCCGGGCCGGAGGAGTTCGACCCTCCGGCCCGACGTGTTTTGGGGTGTCGACCTCTGCTTCAGGAAGGAAAGTGGCGCCGCTCTTAGAAGGGTCGCGACGAACACCCCGGAGCGGCTGGGGCGTCGAGTGCTCGGCTATCGAATGCCACCCCACAAACTATCATCCACCGGACAGGGCCGGGCATGAACCACCGAAAGATCCCGATGTCGAAGGGTTCGGCTTGTGCAGTTGAATGTCGGCACCGCCGGGCCCGGAACCGCCCAGCGTGTGGTCCGAATCGAATTCGGTCGTATAGACGGTGGCGCCGGACTTCGTCAGCCGAATCGTGAATGTATCATCCACACCTGGCTCGCCGACGTCCTTGGCCCTCACGATAAAGTCGACGTCACCGTACAGGTTCGTCTGGGCGGTGCCACAAATGTAACGGGTACCGGTCGGCTGGCCCGTCTTGGGGTCGGCGCCCGTGTCGCCGTCGAGGTCGAGGTATGCCGTGATGCTGGTCCAGTGAACGTTCAGGTCTGTGCCGTGGTCGTGGTACTCCAGATGGCCCCAGGTCGGCGACCCGTGCTTGCATTCGCCGCCGACGCCGAAGTTCGCCTTCGCACCCGAGTCGCGGACGATGAAACCGCCGCCGGTCAAGAAGTCACACGGCGGGCCCAGGAACTGGCGGAGCCGCCGGCGATGAGCACCAATGCCGCTAGTCCAAGTAGGCTGATCACGCTACGCATCGTTCTTCCTCCGCTCGTATCCCAGGCGACGAGCCTAGTGAATTCCCGCGGTCGCGGACCCGATGATCACGTCGGCGACGCCCTAGCCTGGATTATTCATGAGCGCAGTCTCTGTCAGTCCGACGGCCTGAAATGGGCCGTGGCCGCGTGTTGTGGGGTTGACGAGTGAGTTCGATGCCTCAAAGCGAACATCGCCGAGTGCAGCGGCGACCCGCGGCCGTGGGGAGCGGGGCCACGCCGGTCGCGCGAGCGACACCAGTCCCCGGGTCCCGCGGCGTGGCCGAGGCGCCGAGGGCGTTACGTGGTGGCGCCAACCGCGCGGGCCAGCTGGCGCCACGTCCGGAGCCAGGGAAAGGTCATCGGCAGGTGCAAGACGATCCGGCGCACCGAGCGCTCGACCCACACGGCGAGCTTGAGCAGCCGCTCGCGCAGCGTGGTGACCTGGGCGTCGGCGCAGGCCGTCCCCTGCGCGCGGCGCTGCAGCTCCTGGAACAGGACGTACGCGGCCAGGGTGAGCAGCCCGCGAAACTGGTTGGCGAGAAACCGCGAGCAACTGGTCCGGTCCAGCTCCAGCCCGTGATGCAGTTCCTTGAGCCGGTTCTCCATGTCGCCCCGCTGGCAATAGATCCGGTAGACCGTCTCCGGAGCGTCGGGCAGATTGGTGACCACGAACCGCGGGTTGTTCTTGGGCGCGCGCCCGGGGTGCCGCACGACCTCGGCCTTGATAATCACCCGGCGTTTGCGTGGCCACTTCCGCGCGGCGTAGCGCGTCTCGCCGTAGAGATGCTCGGTCCGGCCGCTCGTCCGAGAGAGCATCCGGGCGCGGCCCATCAGGCGCCGCGCCCGCTTCTCCAAGCGCCCGTTGCTCGCCATCGCCACGAGGTACTCGACCGGCTGGGCCTCGAGAAACGCGAACAGCGCTGGGGTCGCGAAGCCGCCATCGAGGCGCACCCGCAGGGTCGCGGTGGGAAACGCCGCGCGCAGCTTGCCCAGCAGGCGGCGCAAGAGGCCGCGGGCCCCGCGGCTGGCTGGCGCATTGCCGGGCCGCAGCACCGCCGCGACGGCATACTGCTCCGCTTCGTCGTCGAAGGTCACCGTGGCCACGACGGGCAGATAGCACCACGTGTCGTAGTGGCCGTTGAAGAAGGTGAGCTCCTGCTGGCCGTGGGTGGGATCGTCGGTGGGATCGAAGTCGATCGTGATCCGGGTGGCGCGGCCCTTGAGCCGCCGGCGATGGTGCCCGATCACGGTGTCGGCCAGCACGTGCCCCATCGCCAACAACGCCCGCGGCCCCACGGCATTCTCGAAGCGCGAGAGCGTGGGCTGCGAGGCCAAGGCCGCGCCCGCGATCGGATCGCGCTCGACCAGGAGCTTGTGGATGGCGTCGTCGGCCAGCCGGGCGGCGTCGTTGCAATCGGCGTAGCCGCAGGCGAGGCCGAAGACCCGTTGTCGAAGCAACTCGAGCGTCTGATGCCGGACCTTGCCCGGCTGGCGGCCATCCGCCAGGCACGCGGCCACGCGCTTGGTCAGCCCGAGCTGGGTGTCGATCCCCTTGAGCAAGATCGCGCCGCCATCGGAGCTGGCGTGTTCCACATCGAAGGCCGCGACGACCGGCTTGCCGTTCGGCTCGAATCTGAACGTGACTTGCGCTATACACTCTGTAGCCATCGAGCCTCCTCGCGTGGGTGTCGTAGGGCGTCCAGACACCGCTTCTATAGCACCTGCGCGAGACTCGGTGGCTCTTCTCTTTCATCCTTCGTGAATAATCCAGGCTAGACGATGACATGGAGGGCATTCACGACCGTGCTGGTCAGTGATGTTTGCTGCTCGTTGATCACCACCAGGCCTCCGGGAATGTAGATCGCCTGGTTCGCGCCTCCGCTGACGGGAATGAGCACGCCGTTGATCGAGAGATTGCTGATGTTCGAGGTGCCGGCGCCCGCGGCGCCCAGGACCGCCGAGGCCTGCGCCATGACGAAATCGGCGCCGATACTAGTCCCGGCGACGCTGACGGCCAGGGCGGCCAGCGCGGCTTCAGAATCGACCTGATCCGGCCAAGCAATCGTGGTGGCGTGGAGGGTCTCCCCGGCGAGCACCGAGGGGATATCACCGATGAGCGCCGATACCTGCAGCGCGTACAGCGGTCTCCCCCAGCGCCCCTGTGCTGGCAAGCACGGTCGTCGTTCCGCCGAGAAGGCCGAGAACGGTCGCTCGTACCGCCGTCGCCTCGCCGGTGACGGTTTGAGCTTCACCGGCCATCGGCGAGAGAGCTGCCACCATCGCAGCGACAGCGAGTAAACCTGCACCGTAAGAACCTGTGTGACGCATGCTAACCTCCCTGCGATCCGTCGGTACGCACCTGCACTCGTCCGTCCCATAATGGGCGGCTCTGTGAGTGCCGTTGATTGCGTCGCTCGCGCGGCGACTCTGGCTCCTCCTTTTCGCCCTCGGCATCTTTCGAGCCTCAGCGGAAGACGTCGGGCGCAACGAACAATCGGGCGAACCACGGAATCTCTGCGCGGATTCAAAGGACTTTGATGTGGGGATTTCACGGAGCGACTTCCGGAACTCCCGGGGGTCGTCGCGTGCGCGGGCGGGCGCCGGCACCGCGGCGGGCGCGAGGTCTTACAGCTCACGATGGTCTTCGAGCCGTTCTTCACGACAAACCCGAAGGCGAGGGCACGGGGCTCGGGCTCACCGTGGCCCGTGGCATCATCGAGGGGCACGGGAGCGCCATCAGCGTCGAGAGCCGGCGCGAGCCGCATCTGGCCCGACGCTCACCGGAGACGTCCTCAATGCGAGCGCCCGGGCATTCCCCGCGCAGACCGGAGCCCCTCAGCTCGAGAAGCCCTTCACGGCCGAGCGACGAGTTCTACTCGCGACGGCCTGACCGGAAGGGGCGAGACCGGTGCGCGTTCCCCCAGCCGTCCACGAGACCGCCGGTCTCGTCCGCTACGCCGTCCGCTGCGGCTTGATCCAGGCCTGATCACCCGTCGATCCCCGCCACTACGGGGGCCATCAGGGATTTCCCAGTCTCGATTTGCGGGACCTCCACACTTTAGGGCGGATGCCGTCACCCGCCAGACTCGTGCGAGATGCCGGCTCGAATAACCTTTCTCATCGGCCTCGTGACGGTGAGCCTGCTCCTCGTGCTCGCGCCGCGCACGGAGACGCAGAGCTTGACCCCTTCGCAAGGCGATGTGTACGTCTCGCTGGAGACCGGGCTGGTGCAGTGGCGGACACCCGACGACACCCTCCGCGCAGTGCTCGTTGGCCAGATCGCCGGCCCCGCCGAAGGTATGAGGTTCGATGAGGGCGGTAACCTCGGCCTGGCCGCCTGCGCCGGGCGCGTCCTGAAGTTCTCGAGGAACCAGCCGCCGGTCGCATATTCGGTGGAGCCGGAGGATCGCCGCTTACTCTGGATCGATCTCGCCGGCGACGGCTGCACGCTCTTCTACACGTCGCAAGGGCCGGACGTGAAGCGGTTCGACGTGTGCACGAACACGCAGCTTCCGAACTTCAACCTGAAACCGATGCCCGGTGAGACCCAGGGACTTCGGGTCCTGCCCGACGGCGGCGTGCTCGTCTCGAGCGGCGCCGTTATCGCGCGGCTCGATGACGCCGGCTCTCTCGTCCAGGTCTACGACGTACCGACGCGCGCGAGCCCTCGTACTGGGTCGGTCTCGATCTCGTTCCAGGTGGCACGTTCTGGGTCGTCGACTCCGCCTCGTCCAACGTCTACCAGTTCGATCTGGCGACCGGCGAAGTTCGGGGACGCTTCAACACCGGCGCGCTGTCTCGGACCCCCGTGGATGTCGTGGTACGACGCGCGAAGACGCCTTCGGCCCCGGGCGGCGTGATCCTCCGGTAAGGGCCTTTCGCTCCGCCTCACTCCAGCGTGACGAAGATGCAGTTGCGCAGCTTGGCCTCGATGGCCTTGGAGAGATGGCCCTTACCGTGCGTGTCCTCGACGAGGAGGACCTCGCCGGCGCCGATCCGGCGCTCCTCGCCGTCGCTCGCGGTGATCTGAACGCCCGCGTCGAGGTTGATGATGTACTGGCGCCGTGGCGCGGGATGCCAGTCGAGATCGTAATCGGGCTGGACCTCGCGGAAGATGATGCCGGTGGCGGGGATCCGCTTCGAGTGAGGCCGGGGCGCCGTGGCAAGGACACCGGTATACTCGCGGGAATGACCACCAAACCGGCAGTCGGCCTCGTCGCGGTGGCCGGACGGCGCCGCGTGATGCTGGAGGTGGCCCAGCGGTTCGAGCGCGAGGGATTCGCCGGGCTCTACTGCCCGAGCCCCGGCGACGGTCTGGCCCTGTGCGAGGCGCTGGCGCTCTCGACCCACGAGATCCCGTTCGGCACCAGCATCGCCAACATCTACACGCGCCACCCCCTCGAGTACGCGCAGATGGCGGCGTTCATCCATGAGCTGTCGAACGGCAGGTTCAGGTTTGGGATCGGCGTGAGTCACGGGCCGACCCACGCGCGTCTGGGAATCCGCGCGGGCAAGCCCCTCGACGACGTCCGGAAGTTCGTCGCCGACCTGCGCGCGCATGCGACCCAGGTGGGCGGGCTTCCACCGATTGTCCTCGCGACGCTCCGCCGCCGCATGGTCGAGCTGGCCGGCGAGATCGCGCAGGGGGTCGTGTGGGCGAATGGCGCGCGATCGCACATGGCGGCCTCGCTTCGCGGTCTCCCGGCGTCGGCGCGGCAGGACCCCGCGTTCTTCATCGGCAACATGGTGCCGACCTGCATCGACGCGGATCGCGCCGCTGCGGCGGCGCTCTTGCGCCGGATTCTCGTCCCCTACGTGCGCCTGCCGAACTACCAGAACTACTGGATCGAGGCGGGCTACGAGGAGGAGATGCTCGCGATCCGCGGCGCCATCGCGAGCGGCGAGTCCCAGCGCATCCCCGAGCTCATGTCCGATCGCTGGCTCCAGGACGTCACGCTCTTCGGGAGCGCGGCAGAGGTTCGCGAGGGCGTCGAGGCGTGGCGTGCGGCCGGCGTACGGACGCTCATCGTGGTGGCGTCCTCGACGCGGGGGGGGCAGATGGTGGCCGCCGAGGAGCTCATCCAGGCGTTCCGCTGACCACGGGAGGAAGGACCATGGGGCAGCTCGAGGGAAAAGTCGCGCTCATCACCGGCGCGAGCAAGGGTGTCGGGCGTGTGATGAGTCGCATGTTCGCCCGCGAGGGTGCCGCCGTGGTCTGCGCGGCGCGCTCGCGGGATCTGGTGGAGGAGACGGCGGAGCTCGTCAAGGCCGACGGGGGCCGAGCGGTCGCCGTCACCGGCGACGCCGCCGTCGAGGCCGACGTGCAGCGCCTCGTGGCGGCCGCCGTGAAGACCTTCGGCAAGCTCGACACCCTCGTGAACAATGCCGGTGACGGCGGTCCCACCAAGCCGGTGCAGGACTACACGGCCGAGGACTGGTTCTACACGATCAACTCGTGTCTGACCAGTTCGTATATGTGCACGCGGTTCGCGGTGCCCCAGATGATCACGGCTGGTGGGGGCGCGATCGTGAACATCGCCTCCACGGCGGGCCGGCACGGGCTTGCCTATCGCATCGGCTACTGTTCGGCCAAGGCCGGGCAGGTCGGGATGACGTACGGTCTCGCCCTCGAGCTGGCGGCGCACAACATCCGGGTCAACGCGATCGCTCCCGGCGCCATCGCCGGCGACCGCATCGATCGGGTCATCGCCGGTCAAGCTCAGGTGAAAGGGGTGCCGGTCGAGGAGGAGCGCCGCCGGTGGGTCGAGCGCTCACCGCTCAAGCGCATGTCGACCGCCGAGGACATCGCCTCGCTCGCCGTGTATCTGTGCAGCGATGCGGCGCGAAACCTCTCCGGCCAGTGCATCGCGGTGACGGCCGGCGAGCCCGCGCTCTGATGCGGCCGAAGGCGACCAGTTTCCCTACCAGGCGTTGCGACGATCCAGACGGTCTTCGACCCAGTCGAAGGACAGGACTGAAACTCGATAGGAAGGCGCGTTCGACACCGCGACTTCGAAGAACGCGCGGTTGTTGGGCGGGACATCGCGAACCCACGTCATGGTCTTGGTGATTACCGTGCCGGCGGCGTCGAGGCCCTCCACGAGCAGCTGCATGTGCGCGGCGCGCCGATTCGAAGAGTTGTACACGTAGCCGTTGACATTCCGCGCGGTCTTCGACCACTCCAGCCGGAAAGTCTGATCCAGAGACTCGCGCGTATAGGTCTCCGCAGCCTGGACGGGGGCGCTCGTCGGCGAGAGAAACGAGACCAGGCTGACCGTTCCGAGGAGCGCGCTGGCAATGACGCGGCGCATGCGGCCAGTGTCTCACGCAAGCGGCCGTCAGGCCACCTCGCCGGCCCCACGGCAACCGCCGCCGGTCGGGCGAGACACGGGACGAGAATTCGGGTATCTTCTGACGGACCGGCTGGTGCATAAGGAGACGCGTAATGGGATCGATCACTGGTTCGGAGCTCCTGGCAAAGTCACTCAAGGCGCAGGGTATGGACACGCTGTTTTACCTCATGGGCGGACCGATGCTCGAGACCGAGAGCGCCTGCATCAAGCTCGGTGTGCGGGCCATCGACAGCCGTCATGAGCAGGGTGCCTCGATGATGGCGCACGCCTACAGCCGCCTGACGCGCCGGCCGGGCGTATGCATGGCCTCCTCCGGGCCGGGCACGATCAACATGGCAACGGGTGTCGCCAACGCGTTCATCGACGCCGCCCCGCTGGTCGCCGTCGGCGGCTCGAGCCCGCGCGTTTATTTCGGAATGGATGCCTTCCAGGAGGTCGATCAGCTCTCGCTGTTCAAGCCGATCAGCAAGTGGGACACGCGCATCCTCGACGCCAAGCGCATTCCCGATGTCGTGGCGACGGCCTTCCGTCAGGCGACGTCGGGCCGGCCCGGGCCCGTGTTTCTCGACCTTCCCGGCGACATCCTGGGCGAGGTCGTCGACGAGTCCTCCGTCACGATACCGGCCCAGTGGAAGCCGGCGCCGCGCGCCCATGGCGATCCGGCGGCGATCGCGGAAGCGATCGCGCTGCTCAGGCGGGCCGAGCGGCCGCTGATCATCGCCGGAAGCGGCGTGTGGTGGTCGGACGCCGCGTCGGCGCTCCAGACCTTCGTCGAGACGGCGGGGATCCCCTTCTACACGACGCCGATCTCCCGCGGGTCCGTCCCGGAGGACCACGACCTCGCGTTCCTCTTCGCCCGCGCCAAGGCGTTCTCCGAGGCGGACGTCATCCTCAACGTCGGCACCCGATTCAACTACGTCATCCAGTTCGGTCGTGCGCCTCGATTCGCCGACAACCTGAAAGTCATCCAGGTCGACGTGGACCCGACCGAGCTCGGCCACAACCGCCCGGCGGACGTCCCCATCTTCGGCGACGCCCGCGCCGTCCTGCAGCAGCTGACGACCGAGGCGCGGGGCAAGCTCGACAAGGGACGCTATGGCGCGTGGGTCGGGAAGCTGAAGGCGCTCGACATGGAGAAGGCCCTCGAGTCGGAGAAGGCTATGAGCTCCGACGAGGTGCCGATCCACCCGCTCCGGCTCTGCAAGGAGGTCCGTGATTTCCTGCGTCGCGACGCGATCCTCGTCGTGGACGGTCAGGAGATCCTCAACTTCGGGCGCCAGTCGATCCCGACATTCACGGCGGGCCATCGGCTGAACTCCGGCCCCTTCGGGTGCATGGGCGTGGGACTGCCGTTCGGCGTCGGCGCGAAGGTCGCGTGCCCGGACACGCAGGTGGTCGTCCTGCACGGCGACGGATCCTACGGCATCAACGCGATGGAGTTCGACACGGCGGTGCGCCACCGGATCCCCGTCCTCGTCGTGATCAGCAACAACGGAGGCTGGACCGCGGACCCGAAGCAGGACAAGCCCGGACGCAATCTCGGCTACACCCGCTACGACAAGGTCGCCGAGGACTTCGGCGGGCACGGCGAGTTCGTCGAGAAGCCGCACGAGATTCGACCTGCGCTCGAGCGGGCCTATACGTCCGGCAAGCCGGCCGTGGTCAACGTCAAGACCGACTACAAGGCCCGCGCCACGACGGTCCGATTCTCGGCCTACACGACCTAGCAGCGCGGGAAGCTCAGGGGGCCGTCGAGGCCCCATGACAATGAAGCGAGCTCGAGGGGCGCCCCGGTTGAGCCGGGGCGTCTCTGAGCGATGGGGGTTTGGGGGGCCCGTCGAGGCCCCCCATGTAAATCGAATGGCCAAGGCGCTCGACGGGATCGTGGTGCTTGACCTCACGCAGTACGAGGCGGGGCCGAGCTGTGCCCAGATGCTGGCGTGGCTCGGCGCCGACGTCATCAAGATCGAGCCGCCCGGCGGCGAGCCGGGGCGCCGTGCGCTATCGGAGCGGCCTGATCAGGACGCGTTTTTCTTTCTGCTCCTCAACGCCAACAAGAAGAGCGTCACGCTCGACCTCAAGTCCGCCGAGGGACGCGCCCTCCTCACGCGGATGGTCGAGCGCGCTGACGTCCTGGTGGAGAACTTCGGCCCGGGCTCGATGGAGCGACTGGGCTTCGGGTACGAGGATCTTCGCCGGCTCAACCCCCGGATCATCGCGGCCTCGGTCAAGGGCTTCGGCAGCAGCGGTCCGTACGCCGACTACAAGAGCTTCGAGATGATCGCCCAGGCAATGGGCGGCGCGATGAGCGTCACGGGTGCCGCCGACGGGCCGCCCGTTCGGGTCGAAGCCGGACTGGGGGACACGGGCGCCGGGCTCCACCTGGCCATCGGCATCCTGGCCGCGATCGTCCAGCGCCAGACGACCGGCATTGGCCAGCGCGTCGAGGTCGCCCAGCAAGACGCGGTGCTCAACCTGGTGCGCATTCACCTGCGCGAGCAGTATGTGACCGGAAAACCGGTGCCGCGGCGCGGGAACCGCTCCCCCGGCGCCTCGCCCTCGAACATGTACCGCTGTCGGCCGTTCGGGCCAAACGACTACGTCTTCATCCACTGCGCCACGCTCGAGATGTGGCGCACGCTCTCGAAGATCCTCGGGCGCCCGGAGCTCGGCGACGACCCGAAGCTCGCCGACCGCATGGGGCGGGCCGCGCGGAACGACGAGCTCGACGCGCTCGTCGAAGCGTGGACCGAGAAGCGAACCAAGCACGAAGCGATGGAGACCCTGGCCGGCGCGGGAATCCCCTGCGGCGCCGTCCTCGACTCCGGCGAGGTTCTCACCGATCCCTCGCTGGTCGAGCGTGGCATGGTGGTCGAGCTCGACCACCCGACGCGTGGCCGGTTCCCGATGCCCGGCAACCCCGTGCGCCTTTCCGACTCGCCCACGGACGTGAAGCGCGCGCCGCTTCTGGGAGAGCACAACGCCGAGGTGCTCGGCCGGTGGCTCGGCTGCGGAGCCGACGAGCTCACGGCGCTCGCGCGGAAGCGCGTGATCTGACGCGCGCGCGAGGGGTCCGATTCCGGAAAGAATGATGGGTCGGATTGGCAAACCAGCCTGTCACAAGCCCCGGAAACCAGCCACGTAACCCCACGGGAACAATCGCCATTTTTCACTGAGACCCGTGGCATTTCGCTTGCTCGTTCGAGAACATGCTGCCCATGGCTCGCACGGAAAAGCGCACGGACAAGCCGTTTGATCGACCCACGAAGCGGGTCCTCATCATCGACGACGAGGAAACCATCCGGCAGGTGCTGACGGAGTTTTTCAACAGCTTCAACCACGGAACCAACTACAAGGTCGAGACAGCCTGCAACGGCGCGGACGGAGTCATGATGGTGCTCCGCGGACGTCCCGATCTGGTCCTCATCGACCTGCACATGCCGGTGATGGACGGGCTCCAGGCGCTCAAGCAGCTTCGCAGCATCGACACGACGGTTCCCGTGATGGTGATTACCGCGAGCCGCGACAGCAAGGCCGCCGCCGAGGCTCTCAACCGCGGGGTCTTCGCCTTCATCCCCAAGCCCTTCGACTTCGGCCAGCTCGACCATCTGGTCGCGCTGGCTCTGGCGGCTGGGCGACCCCGGCCGCCGTCGATGAGCCACGCGTGATGGTTCTCTGAAACGAGCGCGCAGTCTTTCCGCGCTACCTGATCAACCCGTAGAGCTTCCCGGCGTTCTCGCAGACGATCTTGCGGCGTACCCCGGCCGGCAGATGACCCAGCTCGCGGGCGATGTACTCGCGAGAATCAGGCCACACGCCGTCGGGATGCGGAAAGTCCGAGCCCCACATCACCTTGTCCTCGCCGAGCTCGTCGATCAGCTTCACGCCGATCGGGTCCGTCTGGTAGGTCGCCCAGCACTGCCGCTTCCAGTACTCGCTCGGCGGCATCGTGAGCGAGAGGTCCTTGAACTGATCCTCCCACTCGGCGTCCATGCGCCAGAGGACGTAGGGGATCCAACCGATCCCGGACTCGCCGAGTACCAGCTTCATGCGCGGATAGCGCTCGAACACGCCCGCGAAGATCATCGACGTGAGGATGTTGGACATGTTCATCTGGAACTGGGTGATGTTCGACGCGAATGCTGACCGCGCCACGGGGAGCTCGACCTTCGGCGCGTCGGGGGCGTTTGCGCGTGTCGGATCCGAGCCGATGAGGATGATCTTGCGGATGTGGTCGGGCGTGTAACCGCCGACCGTGTGGAAATGCAGCGGCAGCCCGCAGCCGTCGATCACGTCCCAGAGCGGGTTCCAGTAAGGATCCCAGAGCGGTCTCAGGTCCGCCGAGTTGGCGATGTCGAGCCCGCGGAGGGCACCGCGCTTGACGACGCGCTCGACCTCGGTGATGGCCGCCTCCAGCGGATGGTTCGGGATCGAGGCGAGCCCGGCGTAGCGGTCCGGATGAGTCGAGCAGAAGTCGGCGAGCCACTCGTTGTAGATGCGCAGGACCTCGACCGCCGCCTCCGGGTCGTTCATGCGCCCCGTGGTGCCGAGGACCCCGTAGAGCACCTCGGCCTGGACACCGTCGCGGTCCTGGTCCTTCAAGCGTAGCTCGGGGTCGGTGACGCGGCGGATCCCGCGCTTGCCGTCCTCGTAGAGACCCGTCGATGCCATCCGATCGGAGCGGTGGATACGCCCGGGGATGTACTCCCGGCCCGCCGAGCCCATCCCACACGCGAGGCCAAGGCTGGCGCCCTTGTTGGTGACCCAGGCCGGACCCCGCGGCCCCTCCCTCGTGTACGGCATCCGTTCCTGGAGGGCCGCAGAGGCCTTGGACGTGAAGAGGTCGGGCGGAAGCCAGCAGAGATCGAGGTGGCAGTCGGCAGAGATCATTTCGTATCGCATGGCCGGGAGCGTAGCAGCAGCGAATTGACAAGGCAAGTCGGCGGCTCTAGGGTGCAGCGAGCGTCTCCGGGTCGAGCCACAGAGGGAGGACGGAACATGAGATTCAAGGGACGGATCGCGCTGATCACAGCTGCGGGCCGGGGCATCGGGCGGGCGACCGCCGAGATCATCGGTCGAGAGGGCGGGACCGTGGTCGCCGTCGAGCTCGACAAGGAGAGCCTGGATCAGGCGGTCGGCGCCATCCGTACCGCGGGCGGCACCGCCCACGGTCTCGCGGCCGATGCGCTCGACGCCTCCCAGGTTGCGGGCGTGGTGCGACGGGTCATCGATGAGCACGGCCGCATCGATGTCCTGGTCAATGCGGTCGGCGGCAGTACCATCATCCCGAAGCCCGCCGCCGCGGTGGACGAGCTGACGCTCGACGACTGGCAGCGCCTGCTCCATTTCAACCTCACCGGAACCTTTCTCTTCTGCAACGCGGTCGCGCCCGTCATGAAGCGCCAGCGGGGCGGCAAGATCGTCAACATCTCGTCGATCGCGGGGCGCGGCCTGAGCCCCACGAGCAGCAGCGCCTACGCCACCGCCAAAGGCGGGATCATCGCCTTCACCCGCAAGCTCTCGTTCGAGCTCGGCCCGTACGGGGTCACGGTGAACGCCATCGCTCCGAGCCTCACGTTGAGCCCGCGGCTACGCCCGCGCTGGGATCGGATGTCTCAGGAGGAGCGCGCTCGGGAGAATTCGCGGACGCCCCTGGGCCGGGTGGCGGAGCCCGAGGACCAGGCGCGCGTCATCTGCTTTCTCGCGTCCAGCGACGCCGACTTCGTCACCGGGGTGACGATCGACGTGACGGGAGGTCAGTAGCCGACTGCCTGCCGCGCGATGTCGGTGTCGACGAGCTCCTCGAAGCGGTGCGATCGCTTGATGAAGCCGCCGGCCAGAAGAATCGCTTGCAGCGCGTCGAACCCCGTCCGCGTCAGCACCGGATCGCGCGCCCAGGTGGATTGCCGGAGGTAGCGGTCGACGGCCGCGACGCGGATCCTCGGATCGGATGTCGCCGAACGCGGGGGCGATGACGGCGGCGATCTCGGTTGCGCCACTCGACGCCATCCAGCGCTGCGCCCGGTAGAGGCCGCGGACGAAACTGACGAGGACGTCGCGGTTCCCCGCGAGCGTCTCCGGCGTCGCCATAAACGAGCTGAACGGCACCGGCCCGGTGGCCTCGCCCATCGAGGCGACGAGGTGCCCGGTACCGTCCGCGATGAGCTGATCGACCACGGGTGGGCCGTGCTCGATGAAATCGGCTTTGCGCGCTCGGAAGGCGGCCACCGCGTCGGGCGTGGAGAGATCGCGCAGGAACGTGACCCGCGTCGGCTCGACGCCGTGGCGACGCAGCACCGCCTGCATGCAGAGCCAGGGGGTCGGCGCGCCTCCGAACGAAATCACCGTCCGGCCGACCAGGTCCGACCATCCGAAGCCGGGTCGCGCTTCGCGGCTCAGGAGGAAGAACCCGTTACGATCGTTCGCCCCGGCGAAGTGGACGAGGCGTGACGCGCCGCGGTCGAGGAGCTCGAAGCTCCGCATGAGTCCAGACAGGGCGATGTCCGCGTGGCCGTTCCGGAGCGCGTCCACCGTTCCCGCTCCCAACTCCGCCGTCGCCAGCTCGATCTCGAGGCCCTCGTCCGCAAAGTGACCGCCATGGATGGCGACCGGCAGTGACGCGTAGAAGATGGAACGGAACGCTTCGACGACTCGGAGACGGCGGTCCGGCGTCACGACCCCGGAGTATACTCCCGGCTGATTTCTCACCGCCCCCTGGGATCTTTCTTTCCAGAAATCACCGTCGAGCGTCCTCTATCCGAGTGATTTTAATAGAGGCGAACCGTGGCACCCGCCTTGCGTACCAACTCCGGCGGTGCATACGGGACCCAGAGCGAACTACGCCCGGCCGTTGCTCGAGCGGGCCTACGACAACCCCGCGGCGAGAGACCTCCGCCGGCGACAGCGGCTCTACCAGGAGCTCGCGGTCCGCGGCGGCGTCACGTTCGTCATCCTGGTGTTCCAGATCGTCTTTCCCATCGAGCCCGAGGCCATCGCCCGGCGCATAGCGCTGATCGCGCTCTGCGGGCTCTTCCTCAACTGGCCGTACTACCTTGCGGCGCGCAGCGGGCGCGGCTACCGCGCCCAGGCCTATGCCCGCATGCTCGCGGACATTCTCCTGATGAGCCTCGGGCTCTACGTGGCGGGCGGACTCGCCGCGGCGCAGTACCTCGGGGTCTACTTGATCGTGACGATCTACGCGGGGATCACGTTCTCGAGCCGGGCCTGCCTCATGGCGACGGCGGCGGCGACGGCCAGCTACGGTGCGATCCTCCTGCTGCAGCACGCGGGGATCCTGAGCGCGCCGTTCGATCTCCCGAACGCCGCGACGATCGCCGCGTTCAACCTCGTCATCCTCAACATCGCTGGCGCGCTCACTGCGATCCTGGCGCGCGCGCTGCGTGACAGCCGTCGCCGCCTCCGGGCGACGGCTCAAGAGCTCGAGCGCTTCGTCGAGGCGATCCCCGACGTCATCTACGTGCTCGACCGCGCCGGACGTCTGAGCCTCTGGAACCAGAAGCTCGAGAGCGTGACCGGCCGCGGAGCGGAGGACCTCAAGGGCAAGCCGCTGATCGACCTGCTCGCCGAGGACGACCGCGATGCGTTCCGCGCAGCGCTGGCCTCGTGCCTCGAAGACAAGCCGTTCGAGGTCGAGAGCCGATTGGGTGGCGCCGACGGCGCCCTCACCGCCTACCAGTGGACGGGCGCGGCGCTCACGGATGAGCACGGCCAGGTGAGCGGTCTCACCGGCGTGGGCCGGGACGTCACGGAGCGCCAGCGGGCCGAAGAGGTTCTGCGCCAGCGCGAGAGCGAGATGCGCCAGCTCCAGAAGATCGAGGCGATCGGGCGCCTTGCGGGCGGCGTCGCGCACGACTTCAACAACGTGCTCACCGTGGTCATCGGGCGCTGCCAGCTCCTGCTCGCCCGCTACCAACCCGAGGACCCGGTGTACCAGGACCTCGACCAGATCGAGAGCACCGCCCAGCGGGCCGCGAGCCTGACGCGGCAGCTCCTCGCGTTCAGCCGCAACCAGGCGTCCGCCCAGCAGCCACTCGACCTCAACACCACCGTCGCCAGCGTGAGCGACATGCTCGGGCGCCTGATCGGCGAGAACATCCGGCTCGCCGTCACGCTCGACCCGACGCTCGACCTCGTCATGGCCGACCCGGGACAGATCGAGCAGGTCATCGTCAACTTCGCGGTCAATGCGCGAGACGCCATGCCGGACGGCGGCCGCCTGAGCATCGCGACACGCAACATCACGCTGAACGCCGAGTTCGTGTCGGTTCATCCGGGCGCCATCGCCGGACCGCACGTGCTGCTCGAGGTCCGCGACACGGGCCTCGGCATGCACGAGGCGACGCGGCAGCGCGCCTTCGAGCCCTTCTTCACGACCAAGGCGCCCGGCAAAGGATGCGGACTCGGGCTGTCGACGGTGTACGGGATCATCAAGCAGCACGGTGGGTGCATCGCCGTCGAGAGCGCGCCGGGGCGGGGTGCGGCGTTCAGCGTCTATCTGCCGAGGATCGAAGCGGCGATTGAAGCTCCCCGCGTCGACGCCGGGCGAGGTCCGTTTCCCGGCGGAGAGGAGACGATCCTCATCGCCGAGGACGAGGAGGCCGTCCGGGGGCTGGTGTGCGAGATCCTGAGGAGGCTCGGCTACCGCGTGCTGGTCGCGGGTGACGGAGTCGAGGCGCTTGCGCTGAGCCAGCGCTTCCCCGACCGGATTCATCTCCTCCTCACCGACGTCATCATGCCCGGGATGGACGGCCGCGAGCTGGCCGAACGGATGCTGGCCGCGCGCCCGGACACGCGGACGCTCTTCATGTCGGGCTATGCGGAGCCGCCGATCCCCGACGACGTTTTGCTCCAGAAGCCCGTTACGCCAGACGCGCTCGCACGGAAGGTCGCCGAGGTCTTGCGCCAACCGCCGCCGCATCGTCGCCACGCGGTTGGCGCCGGGCCGGCGCTCGCCGACTGACTACAGGTCAACCGTCGCGGTTGACTTCGCGGACGGTTCGCCCATAATCCCTGGCTATGAAATTCTCGACCCAGAACCTCTTGTCGATTCGCGAGTGGCAGACGCACGCCGAGGTGTACCGGAACGCGCTCGAGGAGTGCCGTCTGGCCGACGAGCTCGGCTTCGACGTCGTGTGGCTGGCGGAGCACCACTTCTCGCCGTACGGCATCTGCCCCTCGCTCGCCCCGCTCGCCGGGGCCGTCGCCGCCGCGACGCGCCGGGTGCGCATCGGCACGGCGGTGGTCGTCGCCCCGTTCGAGCATCCGCTGCGGATCGCCGAGGAGTGGGCCGAGATCGACATCATCTCGGGCGGGCGGCTCGAGTTCGGCCTGGGCCGCGGCTACCAGCCGACCGAGTTCCGCGGCCTCGGCGTCTCGATGGAGGGCACGCGCGAGCGCTTCGACGAGAGCCTCGAGATCGTCCGACGCGCCTGGACTGAAGACCGCCTGTCGTTCACCGGTAAGCACTACACGGTCGAGGACGTGCGCGTCCTGCCGAAGCCGATCCAGAAACCACACCCGCCGCTCTGGACGGCGGCGGTCTCGCCCGACACCTACACTCTGGCCGCGCGCCGCGGGCTCAAGATCCTGACCTCACCGTCCTTCACGCCTCTCGATGTCCTCCGCAAGAACTACGACGCCTACCACGCCGAGTGGCGTGCCGCGCACGGCACCGACGAGGGCGCCGAGATCTGCGTCAACAAGATCATCCACGTCGCCGAGACGTCGAAGCAGGCGCGCGAGGATCTGCGGGAGCCCATCGTGTGGTTCTACCGCACGCAGGCCGGTCTGATCTCCGATCCGGCCGGCGCGCCGCCCGACCAGTACCGCTTCTATCGGCGCGTGCGCGAGAACCTGTTGTCGCTCACGGAAGAAAAGGCGCTCGATCAGGCGGCGATCACCGGCGACCCCGAGGAGGTCGCGGACAAGATCCGCATGCACCACGAGACGCTCGGGGTCAGCCACTTCATGGGCGCCTTCGCGCGCGGTGGCCTCGCCCATGACAAGGTCGTTCGCTCGATGCGGCTCTTCGCCGAGAAGGTCATCCCGAAGGTTGCCTGAGCCAGCCGTGCGGCTGACACCGGCGAGGCGCCCGCGGCGCGCCACACGCTGATACACTACGGGGCACCCGGGCGAGTCGATTGCCGACCTCGAGAGGAGCCCACCATGACCTACGAGCTCGACGTAGAAGACGTCGAATACGTCCGTCACGGAAACACGCCGCTGCTGGCCCGGCTCTTCAAGCCGCGCGGTGAGGGACCATTCCCCCTGATCGTCGAGCTGCACGGCGGGGCGTGGTGCCGGGGAGACCGGCTGAACGACAACGTCATGAACGAGGCACTCGCGAAGACCGGAGTGGTGGTGGCGTCGCTGGACTTCCGCATGCCGCCGGTGGCGCCGTATCCGGGGTCGATGGCTGACATCAACTACGGGATCCGCTGGGCCAAGACTCGGGCCGCCCAGTGGCATAGCCGCCCGGATATGGTGGGTACCATGGGGAGCTCGAGCGGCGGCCACCAGGCCATGCTGAGCGCGATGCGGCCGAAGGACGCGCGCTACTCGGCGGTGCCGCTCGCCGCCGGCTCGCCGGCCGTTGACGCCACCGTGCGCTGCGTCGTCATGTGCTGGCCGGTCATCGATCCGCTTGGCCGCTATCAGTACGCGAAGCAGCTGAAGGAAGCCGGCAAGCCGTACCCGGAGATCGTCGACCGTGTCCTGCCCTGCCACGATCAGTACTGGCAGACCGAAGAGGCGATGGCCGAGGGCAATCCGGTGCGGGCACTCGAGCGCGGCGAGCGTGTCGAGATGCCTCCAGCGGTCGTCATCCAGGGCACCAACGACGCTGCGCATCCCCGCCCGCAGCTCGACCGTTTCGTCACGCTGTACCGGCAGGCGGGCGGCCAGGTCGAGGTGGAGCTGCTCGAGGGCGAGTCGGAAGGGTTCATGACCAGGAATCCGAATTCACCGAAGGCCAAGCAGGCGATCGAAAAGATCATCGAGTTCGTTCACAAGCAGCTCGGGTAATTCTCACCGTCCGTTCGGGCCTCGGGCGGGATGGCGACAGTCATCCCGCCCGCGCTCGCCCGATTCCGCCGTCTTGACCACCCGCGAGCAACGCGGCTAAGCTCGGTCCGCTCAGCCGCGATCTCAGGATGGAAAGGACACCTACATGGCTCGATTCGTGACGGTGGCAAAAGCGGACAGCATCCAGCCCGGGCAGATGGTCAAGGTCGAGATCGACAACCTGCCGGTTGCGGTGGCGAACGTCGGCGGCACCTTCCACGCGTTCGACGACACGTGCACGCACGAGGACTGCTCGCTGGCCGAGGGCGAACTCGCACGCACGGTGGTGACCTGCCCCTGCCACTTCGCCGAGTTCGACATTCGCACTGGCGCCGTGCTCGCTCCGCCGGCCACCGTACCGCTCAAGGTCTATCCGGTTCGCGTCGAGGGTAACGACCTGCAAGTGGAGGTCTGATGCCTCAGACCATCGCGATCGTCGGCGCCAGCCTCACCGGCGCCTCCGCGGCGGCGACGTTGCGCGAGGACGGCTTCGACGGGCGGGTCGTGCTTCTGGGCGCGGAGCCCCAGCTGCCGTACGATCGCCCGCCGCTCTCCAAGGCGTATCTGCGCGGCGGGATGCCGTTCGAGAAGACACTGCTGCGCCCGCCGGAGTTCTACCGCGAGCGCAACATCGAGACGCGGCTCGAGACCAGGGTCGTGAGCGTCGATCCTGAAAAGCGGACGCTCGAGATCCAGGGCGGTGAACGGCTCGAGTTCGACAGCGTCCTCATCGCCACCGGCGGGCGGAACCGGCGCTTCCCGATTCCCGGTCTCGACTTGCCGGGCGTCTACGACCTGCGCACGGTGGCCGACGCCGATCGGATCCGCGACGCGATCGCGCGCGGAGGCCGTGCCGTCGTGGTCGGCATGGGCTTCATCGGCGCCGAAGTGGCGGCGTCGATGCGCCAGTGCGGTCTCGAGGTCACCGCGATCGAGCCCTTCAAGACGCCACTCTACCGGGCGCTCGGCGAGGAGATCGGTCGGGTGGTCGAGGGGCTCCACCGTGATCACGGGGTCGAGCTTGTCCTGGGCGACGCCGTCTCGGCGTTCGAGGGGGCCGGCCGCGTCGAGCGCGTCGTGACCCGGGGCGGGCGCCGCGTCGAGTGCGATCTGGCGGTCTTCGGACTCGGCATCGAGCCCGCCACCGAGCTGGTCGCCGGGACCAGCGTCCGGACCGACAACGGTATCGTGGTCGACGAGTACTGCCGCACGAACGTGCCGGGCATCTTCGCGGCGGGCGACGTCGCCAATCACTATCACCCGGTGTGCGCGCGCCAGATGCGCGTCGAGCACTGGCAGAACGGCGTGAAGCAAGGCGCCGCCGCCGCGCGCAGCATGCTCGGCCGGGCTCAGCCCTACGACGAGGTCCACTGGTTCTGGTCCGATCAATACGACGCGAACATCCAGTACGCGGGATTCCACACGGCCTGGGACACGGTCGTCGTGCGCGGTAGCCTCCCGACGCGGAAGTTCATGGCGTTCTACATGGCCGAAGGGCGTGTCGAGTCGGTCGTCGCGATCAATCAGGGGCGGGATCTGCGGCGGGCGCTCCCGATCATCAAGGCGCGCGTGGCGGTCGATTTGGCGCGCCTCGAAGATCCGAACGTCGATCTCAGAACGCTCGCCCCGGCGGAGAAACCCGGATGATCAAGCGCTTCTCGACCCTCTACATCGGACACATCGAGCTGGAGAACTGCGGACACGCCGGGACTCCCGCCGACGACCGCCGCTACTCGAACGAGCGGGTGATCGAGGCGTTCGACACGACGCTCGAGCTGGCCCAGACGATGGACGAGCTGGGGTACGAGGCCCTGTGGCTGGCCGAGCACCACTTCCAGCACGAGGGCTACGAGTGCATCCCGAACATCCCGCTGCTGGCCGTTCACATCGCCAACCACACGAAGCGCCTCAAGATCGGCTGCGGGTTCAACATCATCCCGACCTGGCATCCGATCCGGCTGGCCGAGGACTACGCGACTGCGGACATCCTGACGGGCGGCCGCCTGATCTTCGGTGTGGGGCGCGGCTATCACACGCGCGAGGTGGAGAGCTTCGGCAACCCCATGCTCGACGCCGAGGCGAACCGCGCGCTCTTCGAGGAGCAGCTCGAGATCATCCTGAAGGCGTTCAACCAGGGGTCGTTCTCACATCAGGGGAAGTACTACACGATTCCCCCTGCGGTGCCGTACCGCGGCTACACGATGAAAGAGATCACGCTGGTGCCGCGGCCGGTGCGCCTGCCCGTGGAGATCTGGCAGCCGATCGTGAGCGGCAGCGCCCGGGGGCTCGACTTCATGGTGAGGCACGGCATCAAGGGCGTCGTCTCGGCCACGGCCGAGCAGTTCGTCGATCGCTGGTTCCGCGACTACCAGGCGGTGGCGCGGCGCTACAGCCGTGAGCTCCAGCTCGGCGAGGAGCTCATCCTCGGGTTTCGCATGAGCATCGACGACACTCAGGAGCTCGCCATCCGCAAGGCGCGGCCGTACTTCGAGGAGCACGCCAAGTTCATGGGGCCGCTCGGGATGCTGCGCTACAGCGAAGAGCATGTGAAGGCGGTGGCGGCTCGCCAGCCCCAGTCGCCCACTGCCGCCACGATCGAAAACGGCGTGCAGAACCGCACCTGGCTCTGCGGCCCCGCCGAGGAGTTCATCACCTATCTGAAGGGCGTGGAGCAGCGGTATCCCGGGCTCGAGCACGTCATGGTCTCGTGCCCGCTGGGCACGCCGAGGAAGATCATGAAGGAGAATCTCGCGCGCTTCGCCCGAGAGGTGATGCCCGCGTTCAGGTAGCGGGGCGGGATCGTCGGGGCGATATCTCCCGGGCGGGAGTCTGCCGGACGTCCCCGGCCCCTGATTGACTGGATCGCCCCGGCGAGCTATGGTCCGCGCATCGGCCTGACCGGGTCGCCCCCTGGGCGTGGGAGCAACGATGCACTTCCGCCCCGCTGCCTTCCGGTTCCCTCGCATGGTTCCCTCGGACCCGTACACGCGTTCCTAGGCCCCCCGTACCAACGGAGGGAAGGATCATGAAACGGTACTTCGTGGTGGCCGCAGTCGGCCTGCTGAGCGCTCTGCTCGCTGGAGCTCCCGGCGGAGAAGTCGCCGCCCAGCAAAGACCCTCGTCCCCGCCTAAAGCGGAGGCGTCCCAGGCAAAGCCGGAGGGTGAGATGCGCTGGGCGATCTACGTGACGCTGGCCCCCCAGTGGTTCGATCCGGCCGAGGTGTTGGGCCAGATCACGCCGTTCTGGGTGCTCTACGCGATGCACGACGCGCTCGTGAAACCGATGCCCGGCAACCTCATGACGCCGGGCCTGGCGGAATCGTGGACGGTGAGCCCGGATCAGCGCGCTTACGAGTTCAAGCTGCGCGAGGGCCTGAAGTTCCACAACGGCGACCCCTTCACCGCCGAGGACGTGAAGTTCAGCTTCCATCGCACCAAGGGCACCAAAATCCTCAAGGACAAGGTGCGCGAGATCACGGTGGTCGATCCCTACCGGGTGCGGTTCCAGCTCCACGAGCCCTTCCCCGATTTCATGGCCTTCTATGGAACCCTGACGACCGGCGCCGGCTGGGTCGTGCCCAAGAAGTACGTCGAGAAGGTCGGCGACGAGGGCTTCAAGAAACACCCGATCGGGCTCGGGCCGTATCGTTTTGTGAGCCACAACCTGGGCGTCGAGCTCGTGATGGAGGCCTTCGAGGGCTACTGGCGCAAGATGCCCTCGGTCAAGCGGCTCGTCTTCAAGGTCGTCCCGGATCCCACCACGCGGGCGGCCATGCTGAAGCGGGGAGAAGTCGATGTCGCCTACATGCTCGACGCCCCACAGGCCCTGGAGCTCCAAAAGGATCCCTCGCTGAGGCTCGCATTTTCCGGGGGAATCGGAATCGCCGCGCTGGATTTCCTCGACATGTGGGACCCCAAGTCGCCCTGGGCCGACAAGCGGGTGCGTCTGGCCGCCAACTATGCTCTCGACCGCCGGGCGCTGAGCGAGATGGAAACGCTGGGGGCCTCGAAGCCCACGGGGAGCATCATTCCCCGCGCCTTCGAGTTCGCGCTGCCCATCGAGCCGTATCCCTACGACCCCGTGAAGGCGAAGCAACTGCTGGCCGAGGCGGGCTATCCCAACGGGTTCGATTCCGGTGAGCTGCATGTGACTCCGCCGTTCTTTGCGCGGGGCGAAGCGGTCATGAATTATCTCGGGGCCCTGGGCATCAAGCTCCGGATGCGGCCCATGGAGCGCGCGGCCTTCTTCGCGGCCTGGGGAGCGAAGAAGCTGAAGGGCGTGTGCGTCTGCGGGAGCGGACTCTACGGCAACGCCGCCACGCGGATGTCGGAGATCGTGCCGAGCGACGGGACCTACGCGTACGGCGGCTATCCCGACATCGACGCGCTCTACAAGCAGCAGGCCCTGGAGACCGACCGCAAGAAGCGCGAGGCCATGCTGCACCAGATCCAGCAGACCCTCCACGAGCGCGTGAGATTCGGGCCCATCTTCGAATTCATCTGGCCGAGCGCGATCGGGCCGCGCGTGGAGGAGCCCGCGCTGATGCTGATCAACCCGTATCCGTGGTCGGCGCCTCTCGAGGAGGTCAGACTGAGGAAGAAGTAAGCAGGAGAACTGCGATGACCGGACTCTCCTGGCGTCTCCCGCCGCGCGGAGGCGCCCGCGGGGCGCTCGGAAGCGCCCGTGGGGCAGATCACGATCGCGGCTCCCGTGTCGATCGCGCCGCGGCGGTTCGATCCCGCCGTCCTCCGCAAGGGCGCAGCTGTTGAAGGACCGCGTCACCGCGGTCGAGATCGGAACCGGGCGGGACTACTCGGGCCTCGGCGGGACCTTCACCCATACTTCTGGGCAGGTCGGAGCGGTCGGATAGTAGGACCGAGCGCTGGGACAGTAGTACCAGTACGCCTGCGGTGGCGAGTCCGGAGCCGGCGCTGCCTCGGGATAGACCGGCGGCTCCTGAACAATGACCGGGGGTGGCGCGTACGCGTAAGGCGCATACGCGTAAGGCGCGTAGGCGTAATAGGGTGGGTAGTACCACGGATACGCCGCGCCCCACCAAAATGCGGGCCCGACCCCGATGAAGACTCGCCCGTGGCCTCCCCCGCGCCAGGTGCCCTGGCTTCCCCCGCGCCAGGTGCCCTGGCTTCCCCCGCGCCAGGTGCCCTGGCTTCCCCCGCGCCAGGTGCCCTGGCCCCCGCCGCCATTGCGCCAAGCGTCGCTCGGCACAGGGGCGACGACAAGAAGCGCGATAGCCAGAAGGGATGACGAAATTACCCTTCGCATGCTCCTACTATATCAGGACGCCGACGTCCTGCGTCAGGGCGTAACGTAGTCAAGATCAGCAACGCGATCGCGGCTCGCCCGGCTCGCCGGCGATACTCCGATAGCTCTGAGGCTACCGTGCAGGTGGGGGAGGGGGCGGCGGTGGTCCCGGTGGCGATTGTCGCGGCGGCGGTCCCGGTGGCGACCCCGTCGGCGGCGGCGGGACTCGTGACGGAGCGTTCGCGGCGGCTGGACACCGGTAAACCTCGGCGTGAATCGTCGACATGTCCTCGATTTCGAACGAGAGCACCGCCGCATTCCCGCCTGCTTTCACGATCTTTCGCCGCAGATCCTTGATGGAATCATCACTCACCGCACCGACCCGAGCGCATCCCGCGGTCAGGCCCGGCTCGGTGGTGAGACGCAGGTGGGCCATCAAGCTCCTTTCGGAGTCCTGCGCCCAGGCGCTGGAGACCGAAACGAGCAGCACGGCCAGACACGTCGCTCTTGCAATCAGGACGTCACCCATCAGAGGGAGCCTGTAAGTCGGTAGAATACCAGTTTCCGGGGGCTACTTCGAACCGGGGGAAATCTGGACCCAGCCGGCCGAACGCAACGTCCAATCGCGATCGGCCGAGCGGCGATCCTCGTGGCGGCGCTCGATCAGGGGCGCGCGCGTCTGTTGACGCCGCTCGGCTCGGCGGCGATCAAAGATCACCCGCACGCCGCGGTCGCCATCGAACGCGTAGGCCAGGGAGTTGTAGCGCTCGGGAAGGTCCCGGGACACGATGAACAGGGCGCGGCGGCTCGGAGCCGGGGTCGAGCGGTGCGCGGGCCGCGACGGGATCAGGAGCGTCATCGCCCCAAGCATAGACTGGGACCGTCGAAGATCCCAAGGTTTGCCGTCGCCGTCAGGCTGGTCCAGCGACCCTCTTCAGGAGGTCGAGTTCATCGAGGACCCGCCCGAGCCCCAGGACCACACACGACATCGGGTCCGGAGCGATCTTCACGGGAAGCTGCATTTCCTGTCCAAGCAGCCGGTCCAGCCCCCGCAGGAGGCCACCGCCGCCAGTAATGACGATGCCCGTGTCGACGATGTCCGCCGCCAACTCGGGCGGAGTCCGCTCGAGGCAGGTACGAACCGTCTCGACGATTGTCGTCACGGGCTCGCGAAGCGCCTCACGAATTTCGTCCTCGGTGAGGACGATCGTCTTCGGGATGCCGTCGGCGAGGTCCCGTCCCTTCACTTCCACCGTTCGTGGTTCATGCTCTCCGGGGCAGGCCGAACCGAGCGTGATCTTGAGCTCCTCGGCCTGACGCTCACCAATCAAGAGATTGTAGTGTTTCCTGATGTGCTGCAGGATCGCCTCGTCCATCTCGTCGCCCGCGACCCTGACCGACGTGCAGAAGATGACACCCGCCAGCGAGATTACCGCGACCTCGGTGGTTCCGCCTCCGATGTCGACGATCAGGTTCCCGCCAGGCTCCTGAACTGGCAGCCCGGCCCCGATCGCCGCCGCGACAGGCCCCTCGACGAGATACACGTCGTTCGCCCCGGCATGCTTTGCGGAATCGCGGACCGCCCGCCGTTCGACCTGCGTGATTCCCGAGGGAACGCCGATCACCACCCGCGGCTTGAGGATCGTGCGAAGCCACCGCTGCGTCCGCGAAATGAAGTGGCTCAGCATCCGTTCGGTCATCTCGAAGTCCGCGATCACTCCGTCTTTCAACGGCTGAATGACGCGGATGTTGCCGGGCGTACGCCCGAGCATCGCCTTCGCTTCGGTCCCGACGGCGATGACCGAGTGGTCACCCTCGTGAATCGCCACGATCGAGGGCTCATTGAGGACGATGCCCTCGCCTCGCACGAACACGAGCGTGTTCGCCGTGCCCAGGTCGATCGCGAGGTCCCTCGAGAATGTGCGCAACAACGTTCCGCCCCTCTAGGTGGTGTTCACGAGCGCGCGATCACAGAGAATTCGCCACCAGCGTAGTGGACCGCGCGGGCAACCGGAAGAAATTTCTTCGAGCGGCGGTGGGCGGTAGGAACACTCCCTCGCTCCCGGGGAGCGTAACCGTCGAGACGGTCGAGGATCAGTCGGCCCTGCGCTGGGGTTCAGCTGGCGGTGGCGCGCACCGCGTCCAGGAACTGTTCGCCGGTGAAGGGCTTGTAGAGGAGCGCCGCCCCGGCGTCGCGGAGCGCCGTGTCCGCTTCCTTGCCGATGGGACCGGCCGTGATGAAGATGAATCGATGACCGACGGCGGTGCCGCGGGCCGCGACCTGACGCAAGAGCTCGAGCCAGTCGACACCGTCGAGATTGAAGTCGGCGACCACGAGGTCGATGCCGTCGCGGAGCTGCTGGCGAGCCTCATCGGCGCGGGCCACGGTGAGCGCCGTGCAGCCAGTGGGCTCGAGGTGCTCGAGCAGGATCTTCTGCACCGCTTGATCGTGCTCCACGATGAGGATCCGCATCCCGTCGAGACGAAGAGCCTGACCGCCGGTCTCGGAGAGCGCGCCGCTGGCAGCGGTGCCCACGGGCAGGTCGATCGTAAACGTGGCGCCGTGGCCCGGCCGACTGTCCGCCGTGATCTGGCCCCCGTGTTCGCGGATGATCCCGTAGGAGATACTGAGTCCGAGCCCGGTGCCGGCCGAGCCCTTGGTGGTGACGAACGGGTCGAAGATCTTCGGTAGGACCTCGGACGGGATTCCCGGGCCCGTGTCCTCCACCAAGATCCGGACCCGGTCCGAGCCGAGCGCCCGGGTGGTGAGCTTCAGCCGGCGCTCCGCCTCCGGCAGCTCGGCCATCGCCTGTTTGGCGTTCGTCACGAGATTGACGAGGACCTGCTGGAGCTGGTGACCGTCGGCCCACACCGGAGGCAGGTCGGCCGCCATGTCCCGGTCCACCTTCACGCTCTCGATCCGGAGGTCGGCGGCCGTGAGGGCCAGCGCCTTCTCGATGAGATCGTCGAGCATCACGTGGCGCCGCTCGAGCGGCATCTGGCGGCCGAATGTCATGAGGCCCCGCACAATGTGGCGGGCCGCATCGGTCGCCTCGCTGATCATCTGAGCGTACTCCTTGAGGCCCTCGGGCGCCTGTTGCTCGAGGATTTCGCTCGCGCCGACGAGCACGGTGAGCGGGTTGTTGAGCTCGTGGGCAACGCCGGCAACGAGCTCACCGAGCGCGGAGAGCTTTGCGGCCTGGATCATCTGCTGCTGGGCGAGCGTCAGGCGCAGTTTCTGGTCTTCGACAACCTCCTGGAGGCGCTGCGCCGCCTGCTGCGCCTCCTCGAAGAGGCGCGCGTTATCGACGGCGTACGCGGTATAGGTGGCCAGCGCGTTGAGGAACTGCAGATCGGTCTGACTGAAGACGCCGGTGCTGCCGGGCCCGACTTCCTTCTTGGCGAGGTTGACCACCCCAACGATGCGCTCGGCGACGCGGAGCGGCATGCAGATGAAGGAGCCGCCGCCGTAGCGCGGGTCACTCGCCCGACCGAAGCGCGGATCCTTCTCGATGTCCTCGACCACCACCGCCTCGCCCATCTCGACGACCTTTCCGGCGATGCCCTCACCGACCTTCACCTCCACCGGCCCGCGGCCGGCCTCCAGGAGCCCGCGCCCGACCGCGACGCGCAGGGTCCGACGCTCGCGGTCGAGGAGCATGATCGACCCGATGCCCGCGCTCACCGCGCGCATGGTGCGCTCGAGGACGTGGGAGAGGAGATCCTCGATACGCGGGATGCGGGAGGCCATCTCGACCACGTCGTTGAGGGCGCCGAGCTTGAACACGAGGTCCTCGAGACGCTCGGTCGAGGCGCGCAGCTCGACGAGCATGCGCCCGAACGCCTGCGCGATCTCGCCGATCTCATTCACCTGACCGAGTCCCGGCACCGCGCCGGTCGCGCCCTTGGCCGCCAGCGTGGACGTGGCCGCCGCGGGCGGCGCATTCAAGGTCTGCCCGAGGGCGCGGCCCAGGTCAGCGACCCGTCCAGTGAGCCGTCGGAAGAGGACGTAACCGAGGAGGGCGATCGCGAGGGCGAAGAAAATGCCGAGCTGGACCTCCGGCGACTCCAGCAGGCCGAACCGCCACATGAAGTACATGAAGATCAGCAGTGGCAGGATGGCGGTCAGCGAGAAGATCGTGCTCGCCGCCTCACGGAGCCTCACCGGACGGTCACCTGCTTTCGATCCACTGAAGATGAACCACGGCTGAGTTTGCCTCGCTTCTCTTAGTGTGACCGGGGGTCCCGGATAGTCAAAGCAGAAAAGGCTCGTGACGAGGTTCGGGCTGTTCCGAAAGCTCCTGAAAGATAAGGTGCGCCAGAGAAGACCTGTAAGCCGGGTAACCATCTTCGCGGCGAAGGCCGTGTCAGATCGCGGACTTGCCCCCCCGTTCGTTACTGGCCTCGTCTTTGTCGTGTAAAAGTCGCCTCTCCCTGCACTCACCTCCCGCCGAGCCCCTGCCCCTCGGAGGCACACCGTGACGGACACCCGGCTCCGCCTGGCCCCCGAGCTCGTCCTGCCCGCGGAGGCTGTCACGCAGACGTTCGCGATCCTCGCCAAGCGCGGCGCCGGCAAGACCTACACCGCACTTGCCCTGGTCGAGGAGCTGCTCCGAGTCGGCACCCAGGTCGTCGTCGCGGATCCGGTCGGACCGGGCTCTTCTGTGGGCTCCGCGTCGCTGAACTGGCCACACTCCGGCGGGAGGACGTCGACGTCGAGGCTGGCGTGCTGCGCGTGATCGGCAAAGGAGACCAGCAGCGTGAGTGCGTCATCATCCCGCGGCTGGCCGCGATCCTCGGCGACTATCTCGAGCGTGCCCGGCCTGACCTGATGGCCCGGGCGGTCAGCGGCTGGCTCCGGCGGTGTCGTGGGCGGTGGTACCTCACCGTGACGGAGAACGGCCGCCCACGGGAGCGCTCCACGGGCGTTTCACATACTCGCGGCGATCGCCGAGTTCGAGCGCGACCTCATCCGGGACCGGGTGCTCGCTGGCCTCCGGCGCGCGAGTGCCGAGGGGCAGCACCTTGGGCGGCGCACTGGATCAGCAGGGCCCGTCATGATGATTAGAGGCGTCTTGGTCGCTTGTTGGGCAGCCTGAGTCGGTGGCACACGCCCCGTGAGATGGCAACGCGGTTGACGCCGCCGCTCGCGTGAGCGATGTTCTCGGTGACTTGTCGATGCCGCCGATATGGGGGACCGCGCCATGAAAAAGCTGGTTTTGGAGACTACCGCGCCGTTCCAGGGCCTTCCGGAGCTGGTCGCCTATGACGAACGCCTGTTCGAGAAGGAAGGGCTCCTCGTCGAATGGGCCGACCGCGACGCCGGCGTCGAGAAGAAGACCGAGATCGATGTCACCAGCCCCAAGGGGGTGAACCCGTTCACGAGCCATGGCCGCCTTTTCGAGCGGGGCCAGGCGGACATGTACAACGCCTGCGAGTGGGGCAATTACTGCCGCGTCCAGGAGACCGACGTCAAGAGCCGCCAGCTCGGCCGGCGCGCCATCGTCACCTATGCGGCGCTGGTGGTGCCGCCGGAGTCCCCGGTCTACACGGCGCAACAGCTCGCCAACCGGACCATCGGCGTGCCCTTCTATTTCGGCACGCACTACATCGCCCTCCACATGCTCGAAGGTTTCCTGCCGCGCGACATGATCAAGCTGTGCCAGGCTCCCAACGGCTCGCGCTTCCGCCTCGCCTCGATGCTGAAGGGCGAGGTCGAGGCGACGACCCTGACCGAACCCCACCTCACGCTCGCCGAGAAGAAGGGCTGCCGGACGATCTGCTCCGCCTTCTTCCACGGCACCGAAGTCGCCTCCGAGCGCGTCGATGCCGAGACCTATGCCGCATTCGCCCGCGCGGTGCGCGAGGCGGTGCGCCGTATCAACGCGAACAAGCGCGCGTATCTCCACTACTTCATCGATTACCACGCCAAGACCGACCCCGAGATCGCCGCGCTCACCATCGACGATCTCCGCGAGAGCCGCGTCGTGGTGTGCGATCCTGCGCCGATCCCCCTCGACGAGATGCAGCGCACCTTCGACTGGCTGAAGAGCTGGGGCATGCTGGAAGCGACGGCCTCGCCCTTCGATCTCGTCAACCTCGATGTGCAGGCGCAAGCGCACTCGCGCACTGTCGCGGCCCGCACCTGAGGCTGAGGGGGGCAGAGTGGTATCTTCCACTACCTCACCGAGCCCGGCGAGCGGGTCTATTTGGTCGCGGAAACGATATGCTGAGGTCAGCCAGGAAGATCAAGGAGGGACGAATGAGCACCCCGGTGAACGTGAAGAAGCTCGGCCACGTCGTTTTCACGGTGAGTGACATCGAGCGGAGCACGAAGTTCTGGACCGACATCATGGGTTTCCACGTGTCCGACCGCAACGAAATAGGGATGGTCTTTCTCCGCAACGCGTCGGATCATCACACTGTGGCGCTGGCGCCTGCGAAGACACAGAGCGAGCCGCCCAAGGAAGGACAGCCCGGCTTTCACCATTGCGCCCTGGAGGTCGGCAGCGTCTCGGAGTTGCTCAAGATTCGCGACTTTCTCCGCACCAGGGGCGTGCCGATCGTGTATGAAGGGCGGCGGGGCCCGGGGGGTAACCCGGGCGTCGAGTTCAAGGATCCCGACGGGTTCAACATCGAGCTCTATGCCTCGATGGATCAGATCGGCGCGGACGGGAAAAGCCGGCCGGCGGAGCAGTGGAGCCGGGCCAAGACTCTCGAGGAGGCCGTGGCCCATCCGCTGCCGGGCGTGACCTATCGATAGCTCGACGTGAACGAAAGAGAAACCTGCAGAACCTATTGAGCGCACACGCGATGCTGTGGGGGCGTCTTGGCGTCAGTGCCGCGCGGGCGGCTAGGCCTAGGGGTGAGGCGCCGGCCCAAGAACGTCGCGTATGAGATTGCGTCCGATCATCCTCGACTTGGCCCTCGCGATCGCCGTTTGGACGCTCGTACTGTGGACAGTGCGTCAACGGCGGGCGCGCATGGCCGCCGACCCCTCTCCCCAAGAGGTGCGGAGCTACCGTCTGCACACCGTTGCAGTCATCTCTGCTACCGTCGGAGTCACATGGTTCTTCGCCTGGCTCATCAGTGACACCATCGGGCCTCATTGGCTGCACACCCTGTCGCTGCCGGCGGCCGTTATATTCATCGCTGTTGCCTCCCTCGTGGCCGGATACGCCGGTTGGGTCGGGGGTCCTTAGCCTTGCGGGATTGGGTCCTCTGCGGCCCCGTGAGCAACCGGGAAGATCGGTAACAGAACAAAGCAAGAGTGCATCCCCGTCTCGTTTTCCAGCAAGTCCGCCCCCCTCACACGAGCCCGATGTCCCGCCCTCTGCGCCCTTGAGGATCTTGTCCACGAAGGCGGCCGCGCGATGGAACATGTCCGGCACGCCCGCTCCAGAGGCCATGAGGCCACCGGCCCGAACAAATTCCGCGAAGCCGTAGATCGTCGACAGCCGGTTCTTTGCCGCGAGTTCCACGATCCCGAGTTCGGTAACGGACAGTCAAGGGGTCCCCGATTACGATGAGCCCGTCGACTCGTTTCCTGGTCATCGCGGCAAAAGTGCCGTCGAACTCGCCCGGATCCCCGACCTCGAACGACTCAAGCTTCACGCGCAGCGCCTTGGCCGCGTCCTGCACCGCCTTCGCGCGAGCGGCGTGCATATTCTTTGGATTCCAGAGCAGCGCCACCAGCGAAGCTCTCGGCACGACCTCTTTCAGCAGTTCCACCCATTTCGCGGCGTACTCCTCTGACAGGGTGGACGCAGAAACCGACTTGATTTCTTTGTCCGTCTCGAAGCCAACCGAACCTAGGCGACGTTTGACACCTATTTGCCTGGGGTCTACCATTCGAGTTGTAGTGAGGTAGAAGTGAGAAGGATAGCAGCAGTTTCCCTCTTCGCGGTTGCACTCATCCTTGTTGCCGCAGCGCCAAGCTACGCATGGGGCCACGGGGGACACGGCTTCAGTCATCATCCCGGGTTCCGGGGCCATGGCGTCGTCGTGTTCGGCCCCTCATTCTGGTGGGACCCGTGGTGGTATTACCCGCCGCCCTACTACTATCCTCCGCCGCAGGTCGTCGTACAGCCGGCGCCGGTTATCGTGGAAGAGCAACCGCCGCAGTCGTACTGGTACTACTGTCCCAGCGCCAAAGCCTACTATCCGGCTGCTCCCACGTGCCCAGAGGTGTGGATCAAGGTCCCGCCGCGTCAAGGTGCGGCTCCATAATCACGGAAGAGACCATCCATGGCGACCCGTCGACTCGTGCTCTTGGTGAGCCTGATCGTGGCGATGACGGCGGCCTGCGCGGGCACAGGCGCCAGCCCACCGCTGACCATGACAGCCACCACTTTGATGTACCGCTGGGAGCATCACTTCACCCTCGAATGGACTGCTGGTCAGGGGCAGAACAGTTCCCGACGAGTCACTGGTTACGTTTATAACTGGCACGGCGAGTACGCACAGGACCTCCGTGTCCTCGCACAGGCCCTGGACCCCGCCGGCGCCGTGATCGGTCAGCGCATCGCGTTTGTGCTCGGCGGCGTGGGAGGATCCGGGCGCGCCTACTTCGAGGTCCCGAATCTGCCGGTGGCCAGCTCGTATCGAGTCAGCGTTTGGGACTACACCTGGGTCCAAGGCACAGGCAACAAGCGCTGATGGTCCGGCACGGATCCCGTCTGACGCGGAACACGCCGGGAGGTGACCGCGGGTGTAGGCAGTCTTTTGATGTCTTTGCCGAGCACTATGACGACGCCACTGTCATTCGGTGATTGCGGAGCCCGCAACCAAACAATTCTAGCGGTTGCACGGCGGTCGGCGCTACGGCAGCAGCTGGAGGACGGCGGTCTGGAGGCTTCCGTTGTTGAATCCGCCGCTCGTCCACACCGGATGCGCGGAGCCGGCAGCCGCCGCGATTCCCGTGTAGTCGCCGATAAAGCTCGCCGTCCCGGCGTCGATGAGCACGCCGGTTACTCGGGCGTTCGGCGCGAATGTCGCTCCATTGTCCTTCGAGTACGTCGCGTAAATGTCGTAGCGGGCCGAACTTCCGTCGCTGTTGCGCGTGTCGAACCAGGTGACGTGGATCACGCCGTTGCTGTCCGTCGCGATCGCGGGAAAGAACTGCTGGCCGGTCGAGCCGTCATTGATCGTGACGGGCAGGCTGAAGGTTGCTCCACCGTCGGTTGACGCGATGAACTGTACCTCCGCGCCAAGGGTTCCTTGCTGCGCCGCGTATATGGCGTAGACGTGGCCGTTCGACGGACTCACGGTGAGCGACGTGAAGCTGTTCTTGCGATACGTCGAGCTGAAGTTGATCTCGTTGAACACCGGCGTGATGGCGTGGGGCGTCGAGAACGTGAGGCCGCCATCCACGGACTTGGCCAGGAAGTGCTGCCGTCGCGCCGAGACGAAGAAGACCTCATAGGCGACGTAGACCTCTCCGTTCGGACCCACCGCCGCCTGGCAACCCTGCACCGCACCGTCCTGCCCCTTCGGGCTGATCCTGAGGGGCGACGTCCAGGTCAGACCATGATCGATTGACCGCGAGAAGACGATCGTATCCGACCTCCTCGTAAAACGGGACCAGCACACATACACGTTGCCCATCGTCGAGGGGTTACTGCTGTTGTCGACGGTCACCCACGGCTTGTCCTCCTGGATCCTCGTGGACGCGCTGGGATTCGTCGCCACGGGATACGTCGCCTCGGCCGTGAAGGTGATCGGCTTCGGCGCGCTCAGGTTTACGACGCTCACGTACAGGCCGTTACCGTTGTCGGTGACGTCCAGATACAGATTCGCCATGTAAACGTTGCCGAGCTTGTCGATCGCGATTGTGGGATCGCTGTTCGCGAGCCAGAAGAAACCGTCACCCGTGGCGAGGAACCCGAGCCCGAATGGGTCCATCGGGAGATAGCTTCCGGCCCAGGTCGCGCCGTTGTCGAAGGAGACGGCGTACTTGGTCGTGTTATAGCCTCCGCCTGCGAGGTCGAAATCGCTGACAGCCGTCACAAGGGTGCTCGAATTGTTGGGATCGACTGCGATGTGCTGCTCAGCCTCGGGGACGGTGTTGGTTGGCGTCACCGTGGCGCCCACGCCGTAAGGCAACCCGCTGAACGTCGCGGTCGGAGTGGGGAGGGTGGCCTGCGCACTTCCTCCTTGACCCATGCCGATCTGCGAGTTGACGTGAGGTACGTGGGTCTTGAAGACCGCCGTGTGGTCGAGGGGCAGCTCGTGCTGCGCGACTGACGGTGACGGAGGCAGGACCGCGGCGAGGAGCACGACGAAAGGAGCAGCGACGCGGAGCCAGCGGAGTCTCATCAGACCCTCCTACGCTCGGATTCACACCGGTGGCGCTCTTTCTCTGGGCGCACCTGGAACCATTGGGGCGCAAGACGGGTGCCAGGGCTCGTCGGACGGGAAATCGGATACTTAGGGAAGCGGGCGAGCGCCGTGTCCGGCACGGCGGACGCTGCGGGTCCTGCCCGGATGGCACGGTCAGCTGCTTTCTGTCACTTGCCGCGGCTGGGCGCGCGTGCGAAGCGTCAGCGACTCGAGACGCCTGCTGCTCAGGGAGATGGAGAGCTCCGCCCGGCCCACCGCTCTCGCCCCGGGACTTAGCGCTTCACGTGGCGACGGCCAGTGTACGGCGGACCTACCGCACCAACGGCGAGGTGCGCGCGCTCGCTGTTCAAGACCGCGCAGAGCTTCCACGGCTTCGAGATCCATCTCACCGAGGTCCCCGAGACCTTTTCCCCGAAGAAGATCGAGAAGTGCAGGCGGGAGCCGATCTTCGCGCTCGACTTTTCCGACGACGAGGTCGTTCGCGTCCTCATGGCTGGCGCCGAGCCGGCGCGTCTTCGCGAGCTGAAGGCGATCGAACGAGGCCGAGATTCTGCCCGAGGCGGCGGCTCTGGCGACTCGTTCACCTCAGGCCGAGAATGGACGCCCATGCGATATACGGCATCAGGCTTGATGGCTCTTGCGGTGTTCCTTGGGATCGGGTTGACCTGGGGCGCCGACCCGTCCACCCTCGAGGAGCTCGCGGCCGCCATTGAGGGGGTGCGGACCGGGCCGGACGGTGAGCGCGTTGTGGTCAGTCATATTTCGCGCAAGGTCAACACCTTCGCTGGGCGACAGGACAATTCACGTGAGACGTCCGTCTCCGACTCTCGTCCGCGAGATCGGTGAGCGTCTCAGCGAGACGGTCGATAGCGTGAGCCCTCCCGCCTTGGTCGCCGCGATTCAGCGCGAAACGGGGTGCTCCCGGGCGACGGCTTACCGGGCGGTGCGAGATTTTCTGGCGCAGCTCGATTCACGTTACGGGGTTCCCTCGCGCGGATCAGGGGCAACTGCTCGACGGGCTGGCTGTTTGGCTGATCTAAACAGCGGGCCATCAGGGCCCGAGCAGCGACGCTACATCGAGGTTGAGAACGGCTACACGGACGCACCCTATAACCGGCACACCGGAAAGTCACGCGCGGCTAGAAACGACGGAGATCTACACGCAGGTCGCCAATCCGGAGCTCGTGAAGGCGATCAGGCGGCTGCGGATTACAGGCCCGGATTCTGGGCCACCCCCATTTGTGGACAGTCTGGTGCAGCCCAAGTGATAGATAAGAAAGAAAAGCGCCAGAGAAGGCCTGTAAGCCGGGTCCTGTGACCCCGAGCAGGTTTCCTTGCCCGGGGCGACGATCATTTCTCTAGGGCGCCGGTTGCCCGGCGTCTCCAGCGGCCGAACCCGGGAGCGGCGCGGGCCACGCCATTGCTCCCCTATTTGGCCTTGCTCCGGGTGGGGTTTGCCTAGCCGGCGCGGTCACCCGCGCCGCTGGTGAGCTCTTACCTCACCGTTTCACCCTTACCGTTCAAAGAACGGCGGTCTGCTTTCTGTGGCACTGGTCCGTGGGGTTGCCCCCCCTGGGCGTTACCCAGCACCCTGCCCTGCGGAGCCCGGACTTTCCTCCCGCCGCGTTGCCGCGACCGGCGACCGTCCAGCCTTCTCTGACGCAAATGACAGTATAGCCGACCACACGCTCAGGGCTCCCGGGCTCTCAGCAGGGCATGAGCCCGGCTCCCCAGCCTCCACGAGCATCTCGGCGGCGCGGTCCAGGTCCGGCCTTTCCGCGGCCGCGCCGCCGCTGCGTGACGCGGCGCGGTTCAGCCGGCGATCGCACCGCGCGCGAGCGCGTCCACCCGGTTGTTCAGCGCGTCGTCGGCGTGGCCGGCCACCTTGTGCCAGATGACGTCGTGGCGGCGGGTCTGGGCGATGAGCCGCTCCCAGAGATCGCGGTTGGCGACGGACTGTTTCTGGCTGTTCTTCCAGCCGTTCTGTTCCCAGCGCTCCCACCAGCGGTCGCGGAAGCAGTTGACGATGTACGCGCTGTCGGAGTGGAGGTGCACGCGCCGTTGCCCGGGGATCGCCGCGAGGCCTTCGACGGCAGCGGTCAGCTCCATGCGCTGGTTGGTGGTCTGGGGCTCCGCGCCGGACACGACGCGCTCGCCGGCGCCGTCGATGATGATCGCGGCCCAGCCGCCGGGGCCGGGATTCCTGCTGCAGGCGCCGTCGGTGTAGAGGACGATGTCGCGCGGCGAGCGCGCGGGTGTGGTGCCCGCCGAACGTGCCGTCAGGCGGGTTCCTGCCAGTACAGATACCGGCCGCAGCTCTCGCAGAGCATCAGCGCCTGTGCCGCCTTCAGGTCCTGGATGGCCTGCGGCCGGATCGCCACACGGCAGCCGCCGCAGATGGCGGTGCTGTTGACGCCGGCGACGGCCACGCCGGCGCGCGCCTTCAAGATCTTCGCGTAGTCGGCCAAAAGCGGGCGGGGGAGCTCGCGCGCGCGCGAGTCGCGGTCGGCGCGGACGGCGGTCAGCTCTGTCTCGACCGCCTCGAGCTTCCTTCGTACGACGGCCTCGTCCTGGCGTGCCTGCTCCTCACGCGCCTTCAGGCGCGCTTCTCCCTCGCGGATGTCGGCCGCGACGCGCTCCTGGAGCTCCATCAGGCCGAGGATCTCCTCCTCGCCATGCGCCTTCTCCTGCTTGATGGTCTCGATCTCGGAAAGTACCGCGGAGTACTCGGTGTTGTTCTTGACTTCCCACAAGCGCGCCTCGGCCTTGGAGCGCTTGGCGGTGACGACGTCGAGGTCCTTCTCCTTGCTCCGGAGCTCCTTCCGAGTCGTGTCGGCTTTCAGCTTGAGCGCGTCCAGCGACTTCTTGGCTTCGGCGAGGGCGGCGTGGATGGCTTCGATCTGCTTGGGAAGGCGGGCGGCTTCGGCTTCGAGCACGGCGAGCCGCGTATCGAAGCCCTGTAAATCGATCAAGGTCAGCAGTTGAGAATCCAAGCCTTCTCCCATTGTATGCGAAGCGGAGCCACCTGTGCCCGGACGGGAGTCCCAGGTTGTCCGCGGAGCGGAGCCACGCGTCGTCCGCGGACCGGAGCCACGCGCACCTGTATCAGGCCACCCTCGATGCGATCCGTACTCATGGCACCCGCTACAAACGGAGCCACCCGCACCTGTATCAGGCCACCCTCGGTTCGATCCGGCCTCAAGGCACCCGTTACAGTAGTGGGCCCACCTGGACTCGAACCAAGACCTAACCGGTTATGAGCCGGCTGCTCTGCCATTGAGCTATGGGCCCGCAGGGTCATCGTATCCGGCCGTGATCTCTGCGGTCACGATTCCAGGAAGCTCCGGAGCTTTTTGGAGCGCGAGGGGTGCCGGAGCTTGCGCAGGGCCTTGGCCTCGATCTGGCGGATGCGCTCCCGGGTGACCGCAAAGTCCTGCCCGACCTCCTCGAGCGTGTGCTCGCAGCCATCCGAGAGGCCGAAGCGGAGGCGCAGCACCTTCTCCTCGCGGGGCGTGAGCGTGTTGAGGACTTTGTTCGTCTGCTCGCGCAGGGAGAGGCCGATGATCGACTCCACGGGCGACACGACCTGCTTGTCCTCGATGAAGTCGCCGAGGTGGCTGTCTTCTTCTTCGCCAATCGGTGTTTCCAGGGAGATCGGCTCTTGCGCGATCTTCAGAACCTTCCGCACCTTGTCGACCGGCACGTCCATCTTGGCGGCGATCTCCTCCGGGGTCGGCTCGCGGCCCAGCTCCTGCACGAGCTGGCGTGAGGTTCGGATGAGCTTGTTGATGGTCTCGATCATGTGCACCGGGATACGAATCGTGCGCGCCTGGTCGGCGATGGCTCGGGTAATTGCCTGACGGATCCACCAGGTCGCGTAGGTCGAGAACTTGTAGCCGCGCCGGTACTCGAACTTGTCGACGGCCTTCATGAGGCCGATATTGCCTTCCTGGATAAGGTCCAGGAACTGCAAACCGCGATTCGTGTACTTTTTCGCGATCGAGATGACCAGGCGGAGGTTCGCCTCGACCATCTCCTTTTTCGCCTGCGCCGCCTTGACCTGGCCCGACTTGATGATGGTCATGACGCGCTTGATCTCGTCGGCCTTGGCGTTTGCGCGTGTTTCCGCGACCTTGATCTCCTGCTGGGCGACCCACACTTGTTGCTGCTTCGGGGACGGGAACTTCTTGGCGGCCTTGAGGTGGAGGTCGCCGCCGCCGCCGCTCACCCCGTTGGTGCCCGGGTCCCGGAACGAGACGTAGATGAGGTTCTGGACCTCGTCCGCCGACGGACGGCGGCCGTTGGTCCAGAGCCGGATCACGCGCTCGGCGCGCTCGATATCGTCGAGCAGGTCGCGCAGGCGTTGCACGAGGCCCCGGCGACCGAGGTCCGCGTCTTCCCGGTCGATGATCTGATTGCCGATGTTGAGCGCGCGGAGCTTCTCGAGCACCCGCGTCTGGCGCTGTTGCGCCTGCGCCTCGAGCCGTTTCCACGCCGGCTCCTTGCCCTTCCTCGATCGCCGCCGGCCGGGCGTCTTCAGCCGGAGCTTCCGGGCGTGGACGACGAGCTTGTCGCGCTCGCGGAGCAGCCGGTCAACCGTCGCGAACGCCGCGGTAACCTGCCGGGTGAGCTCGGTCTCTTTCTCTTCCGTGAACTCTTCCTCGTTGACGTCCACGACTTCCTTGACCGAAATGTCGTGGCGACGGAGCTGCTCCCGCAGCTCGCGGAATCGCTCGAGGGCCAGGTTGGTGCTGAGGATGGCCGAGGTGACCTGATTCTTGCCCTCCTCGATCCGCTTGGCGAGGGCGATTTCCCCTTCGCGCGTGAGCAACGCGACCCGCCCCATCTCGCGCAGATAGAGCCGCACGGGGTCCTCGGTGCGGCCGACGGGGCCGGGCGTGAGGTCGATCGGCTCGGGCGGGCCGTCGTCGTCGTTATCGTCGGGCTCCGCGGCCTTGCGTTCGCGGACCTCGGAGGGGAGCCGGCCGGCCTTGGCGGAGTCCACGACCTCGATGTCCATCGCGCCGAACATCATCATGATGTCATCGAGCTGGTCGAGCGAGACGAGGTCCGAAGGGAGGGCGTCATTCACTTCGTCGTAGGTGAGGAAGCCCTTCTGCTTCCCCATCGAGATCAGTCGGTCGAGCTCCTCCAGCTTTGGCTCTTCGCTCATTCGTCTGAGCTCCTTGGGGACCCCGTGGTCCCGTGTTCTAACGACTGGGCGACACCACCCGTGATCCCGTACACGACGGCGCTCTCCTGATGCAAGGTCCGCAGCTCCGCGTGCATCGGCGTCGTGACCCCGGTCTTGGCCTGGGTCTCGGCGATCGACTGGCTCACCTCGCGCGCCCGCCGCAGCCGCTGGCTGCGCTCGAGCCGTCGCTGGAACTGTTCGATGCTAACCCGGGCGTCAATGCTTTCGCGATCTTCGACGAGCAGGGAGGAGAGGACGGAACGCGCCTCGTCGGTCTCGAGGTCGGTCATCAGGCTCTCCGCTGACGCGTCCGGTCGGCCCTTGAGCGCGCGTACGATCGAGCGGAGCGAGGCGTGACCGAGGTCGTCCGACTCGTCGAGCAGCGCCAGGAGGAGCGTGCGGGCCTCAATAGAGTGGAGCAAGAGCGTCACGAGATCGCGTTCGACTGGCGGCGTGGACGTCGGTGGGCTCGGCTGAGAGTGCGCCGGCGGCGTGCGCAGAGAGGATTGCAGCCGCTGCGCCTCGATCCAGAGCTGAGTCGCATCAACCCCGAGCTTGGCCGCGGCCTCGCGCGAGAGCGCCGTCGCCTCCTCCGCGTCGGCGACCTTCGCGAGCATCAACGACACCCGGGCGAACGCACTGGTCCGCGCCCGCGGGCCGGTCGCCCCGTCGGGGTCGACGATCGCGCGGTCGAGCGCGTAGGCGAGGAGGCTCCGAGCGGCGGTGATCCGCTCCGCGAAGGCCTCTGCGCCTGCCGTTCGGAGGAAGGTGTCAGGGTCGTGGCCCACCGGGAGCAGGGCGACCTTCACCCGGAAGGCCCCCCCGCCCGCGAACGCACCGGAGCGATTCACCGCCCATGCCATGCCCCCGTCGGTGGGCTCGAGCAGCTCTTCGGCCCGTGCCGCCGCCTTCTGGCCGGCCGCGTCGGCGTCGAAGAAAGTGACCACCTCGTCACAGTAGCGTCGCAGGAGCGCGAGCTGGGCCGGCGTGAAGGCGGTGCCGAGCGCGGCAACGGTCGCCGTGAACCCGTGCTGGTGGCACATGAGGCAATCGACGTAGCCCTCGACGAGGAACGCGCGGTTTTGCGTCTGGATCGTCGGACGGGCGAGGTCGGCGGCGTAGAGCAGATTTCCCTTGATGTAGAGGGGGGTCTCCGGCGAGTTGAGGTACTTCGGCTGCTCGTCCCCGAACGCACGCCCCCCGAAGGCGACGACCCGGCCCTGGAGGTCGCGGATCGGGAAGAGCAGGCGTCCGCGGAAGCGATCGTACGCGCCGGCACGATTCTCGCGCGGGATCGCGAGGCCCGCAGTGACCAGTGCGTCCTCGGTGACCTTCTCCGACCGCATGAAGCTGAGGAGCGCGTCCCAGCCCTCAGGGGCGTAACCGAGGCCGAAGCGTTGCGCGATCCCGGTATCGATGCCGCGTTGCTCGAGATAGGCGCGCGCCCGCTCGCCGGCCGGCTTCCAGAGCGTGTTCTGGTAGAAGCGCGCCGCGAGGTCCATCACCCGGAGGAGCTCTTCCCGGCCCGAATCGCCCCCCTTGCCGCGTTCCTCGGGCAGCGCGATCCCCGCCGTCTTGGCGAGTGCCCGGACGGCCTCGGGGAAGGAGAGGCGGTCCTGGCGCATGAGGAAGCCGAATGCGTCGCCGCCCACCCCGCAGCCGAAGCAGTGGAAGATCCCCTTCCGCGGATTGACCGTGAACGACGGCGTCTTCTCCGCGTGGAAAGGGCAGAGGCCCTTCCAGCCGGTACCGGCCTTGCGGAGGTTCACGAACCGGCTGACGAGATCGACGATGTCGATGGCCGCGCGGATGTCGTCGAGCAGCGTCTGCGGGTACTGCATCATCCGACCTTCAGCGCGGCCACGGTCGCGCCCGTGCCGCCTTCGGACGGCTCGCCGTCCCGGAACGACTCGACCAGAGGGTGGCCGGCAAGGAGGTCGCGGACGGTCTTGCGAAGGGCGCCGGTGCCCTTCCCGTGAACCAATCGTACGCTCGCAAGGCCGGCGAGAAACGCGTCGTCCAGGTATTTCTCGACACGGTCACGCGCCTCGTCTGTCGTCTGCCCGAGCAGCAGGAGCTCCGGGGCGACCGGACGGGGGGAGGCTGGGAGGGGTTCGGCCGCTCGGAACCCCACTCGCGCCGAACCCCTCCCAGCCTCCCCCCGTCCGGGCGCAGCGAGGCTCATAGGAACGGGACGGAGGGCGGAGACCGGGACGCGGACGGTCACCGAGCCGGATCGGACGGTCGCAGAGCTTCCGGCGATCTCGAGCAGCTCGCCGCGGATGCCCAGGTGCTCGGCCGCGACGGTCACGCCGGGCGCGAGGGCCGTCGGCTCGGCCACGGCCGCTTTCGGCGCGACGGCCTCGAGCTTCACCGCCGCCTCCCGCACGCGCCGCCGGCTCTCGTCCAGCGAGCGTCGCGAGCGCTCCGAGCGTTTGAGCTTGTCCCACTCGGCGGTGAGCGTGCGGCGGATGTCGGCGACGAGCGCCGTGGCCTCGGCGCGTGCCCGCGCGACGATCGCCTGGGCCCGGCTCTCGGCCGCCGCCTCCGTCTGACGGGCCTTCGCCAGGCGCGCCGCCGTCTCGGCGCTGATCCGTTCAATCTCGCGCGCCCGCTCGGCGTCCGAACGGGCATGGGCGTCGAGTGTCGCCAGAAGGTCGGAGAGCCGCGCGGCGTGCTCCGAGCGGTGGGCGCTGGCCCGCGCGATGAGCTCGGTGTCGAGGCCGAGCCGGGCCGCGATCGTCAGCGCGTAGCTCTGGCCCGGCTGGTCGTAGCGCAGGCGGAAGCTCGGCGCGAGCGTCGCGGTGTCGAACTCGACCGACGCGTTGCGGGCGCGAGGGTGAGTGGACGCGAACGCCTTCAGCGGCTCGAGGTGAGTCGTGGCGATCACCAGCGCGCCGCGCTCGGCCAGCTCCTCGAGGATCGCCTGGGCGAGGGCCGCGCCCTCGTCGGGATCCGTGCCCGCTCCGAGCTCGTCCAGGAGCACGAGCGAGCGCGCGTCGGCCGCGTCGAGGATCTCGCGCACCTGCTTGACGAAGGCCGAGAAGGTCGAGAGGTTCTCCGCCACGGACTGGTCGTCGCCGATGATCGCGAAGACGTCGTCGAACACCGGCAGGCGCGAGCCCTCTTCCGCCGGCAGGTGGCAGCCCACCTGGGCCATCAGCGCGTGCACCGCGAGCGTCTTGAGCGCGATCGTCTTGCCGCCCGCGTTCGGTCCCGTGATGATGAGCAGCGGGCGCTCGGGCCCGAGCTCCAGATCCATCGGGACCACCGTCCGGCTGGCGTCGCTCCAGCCCTGGGCGAGCAAGAGAGGATGGCGCGCCCCGCGAAGCGCCACGCTCCGTGCGGTATCGATCACCGGCGCCGTCGCGGCCATACGCTCGGCGGCCTGCGCGCGCGCGAAGGTCCAGTCGAGCTCGCCGACGGCGCTCACCAGGCTGTCCAGGTCGTCGAGCCGCGCTCGTACACCGGCGGTCAACTCGCCAAGAATGCGCGCGATCTCGTGCTCCTCCTCAAGGGTCGCCTGGACGAGGTCGTTGTTGACGTCGACGACGTGCTCGGGCTCGATGAAGAGCGTCTGGCCGCTCTGCGAGCGATCGTGGACGATGCCGCGCACGCGGCTCCGCGCCTCGGCCCGCACGGGCAGGACGTACCGGCCGTGCCGGAGCGTAACGTACCGGTCGGCGAAGAGCCGATCGGCGTCGCTCCCCTGGAAGGCGCGCTCGAGCTCGGCGGCAAGCTGTCGGCGGCGGTCGCGGATCTCGCGGCGGAGGCGTTTGAGGGTGGGACTCGCGTCATCGGTCATCGTGCCGCTCGCGTCGAGGGCCCGGCGGAGGCGGTCGGCGAGCTCGGGAAATCGTGGCAGGGACTCGGTGATCACCGCCAGGCCGGGACACGTCTCACGCGCCGCTCGGCCGTAGGCTCGGAGCTTCGGGCTCGCCTCGAGGACAGGGATGATCTGAATCAGCTCTAGACCGTCGAGGACACTGCCGTCGGCGCGACAGCGCGTGAGCACGGGGCGGATATCGGGAAGGGCTTCCAGCGGGAGCGACCCGGCAGTGGAGAGGGCCAGCCGGGCCTCGCGCGTCATGTCGATCGCCGCTTGGACCTCGGAGACATCGGTGAGTGGCTCTGCGGTCGTCGCGCGCTCGCGGCCCATCCCGGTCAACGCTTCGTGCGCCAGGAGCGCCCGCACCGCATTCCATTCGGTGCCGGGCTCCCAGGTTCGGCCTGACTCCACCCTGCGCCTCATTCGCCCCCGGCCCGGATCACGGGAGTGTCGGCGTACATCCAGGGGTGCTCCGGCTAATCGGACATCCGTTCGCGCCGCTTAGCCTTTTTACGGGCGGCGAGGGCCTTTCGCTTCCGTCGAACGCTCGGCTTTTCGTAGTGCTGGCGCTTTTTGAACTCGGACAGGAGCCCAGCCTTCTCGCACTGTTTCTTGAAGCGCTTGAGCGCATTTTCGAAGGACTCGTCGGGCTCGACGACGACCTTGGTCACTCCGCTCCCCTCCAGGTGGCGACGCCCTGGATAAACAATAACTATATACCATGCGACCTCCCACCGGGCAATCGAGCGAGGCCCTCTGGTAGACTGACGCCCTTGACCACGACCGCCGGCGCGCTACCCGTCTACACTGTCGTGCCCTTCGTCGCCATGCTTCTGGCGATCGCCATCTGCCCCCTCTGGGTGCCTCGCTGGTGGGAGTCGAACCGGAACAAGATGGGTGTCTCCGCCGCCCTCGGCCTGCCGATTCTTGTCCTGTACATGATCCGTCGACCGGGAGCGCTCGGCGCCATGGCCGCGGAGTACGTCTCCTTCATTGTCCTCCTCGCCGGACTCTACGTGGTCGCGGGCGGGATCCTCCTGCGCGGCGACCTTCAGGCGACACCCCTCACCAATACGGCCTTCCTGGCGCTCGGGTCGGTGCTGGCGTCGCTCGTCGGCACCACCGGGGCCTCGATGCTCCTGATCCGCCCGCTCCTTCAGACTAACCGTGAGCGCACCCACGTCAGACACACCGTCATCTTCTTCATCTTTCTCGTGTCCAATATCGGCGGCATGCTGACGCCGCTCGGCGATCCACCGCTTTTCCTCGGCTACCTGCAGGGTGTGCCGTTCACCTGGACCTTCCGCCTCTGGCCGCACTGGGCGCTCCAGGTGGTTGTGCTGCTGGCACTCTATTTCGTCTGGGACACGCGGCAATACACGCGTGAGCCGATCGCCGCGCTGCGCCGCGACCGGACGCAGATCGAACCCCTGCGCCTGCGGGGTGCGCTCAACGTCCTCTGGCTCGGTCTCGTGGTCCTCGCCGTCGCGTTCCTGCGCGAGCCCTGGCGCGAGGCCGGCATCGTGGTGCTGGCCACCGTTTCCCTCTGGCGCACCCCTCGCGCAGTACGCCGGGCCAACGGCTTCACGGCCTATCCCATCGTGGAAGTCGCTGTCCTGTTCTTCGGGATCTTTCTCACGATGATCCCGGCGCTCGAGCTCCTGCGTCAGCGGGGCGGGGAGCTCGGCGTGCGCGAGCCCTGGCAGTTCTTCTGGGCCTCCGGAGTGGTGTCCTCGTTTCTCGACAATGCGCCGACCT
>WNFS01000511.1_pt1 | contig 47179 bp, 31 predicted proteins | sample 5400141 | NCBI WGS metagenome assembly WNFS01 (sample SAMN13153358, study PRJNA577476) | soil metagenome | isolation source: 60 cm saprolite under Madrone tree | place: USA:California | collected 2016-06-14
TGAAATCGCCGTCGTCCTTTTTTTCCAACAGCACCAACCAGCCGTAAACCTCGTTCGCGGACATTAACGGCACACCCAGAAACGATTGAATGGGCGAGTTGTCCAAAGTGAGTTCTCTCAGGCACAGGTTCGCCTCCGCATGGTTAATTCGCACTACCTTCCTATCGTTGACGATGCTCTCCAGCACTGAATGATGAACGGGCGGGCGGTTATCGACTATTGGCTTAGCATCCTTGCGTCCGTTAATGAGGAAGTGCCTTAACCCGTCGCCATTCTCGGAAAGAATTCCCAGCATGGATTTCCGGGCGCCGATGATGTTTTGAGCTGTCGAGCAGAAGCGACTGAGAAGTTGCTTGGCATGATGCTCAGAGCCAAGTTCCATTCCGAGCTCGACGAGCGCCGTAAGTTTCAATCCTGTCGCCTGCAAGGCCGTTTCGCGAGCTTCCCCGGCTTCGTTCGCGTTCTCAAGTTGGAGATTTTTTTCTTGCAGTTCCTGTTCGAAGCGCTTGCGCTCAGTCACATCGCGCGCGGCTCCGAATACTCCCTGAAGCTTGCCCGATTGATCGTTGAAGGTAGTCGCGTTATAGCTGACGACGGTTTCGTGGCCGTCCTTTGAACGTGCGGTCAGTTCGTAGTTTGCCACTCGCCCCTCCCGCAAGACCGAACGGATGCCGTCTGCGGCCCGTTCGGGGTGCGTGAAATGTTGTTTGAAGGGCGTGCCGATCAGATCTTCTCGCGAGTGGCCGCTGAGGACTTCCATCTGCTGGTTCACGTCCGTGATGATGCCCAATGGATCGGTAGTCATCAGCGCATCAATGTTCGATTCCATCAACAGCCGCGTATAAAGCTGGGAGCCGCGCAACTGTTCTTCTGCCTGGCGCCGCGCGCGACGGTTTCCTGCCTCCTGAAGCTCGCGGTCAATCGTAGGCCCCAGCCTCGCCAAATTGTCCTTCATCAAGTAATCGTGCGCACCGGCGCGCATGGCCTCGACTGCCATGGCTTCACCAACGGACCCGGAAATTATTATGAAAGGAATGTCCCTTTTCATTTCCTTCATGAGAGCGAGTGCCGCCAGCGCGTTGAAATTGGGCATCGTGTAGTCGCACAGAACCACATCCCACTCACGCGACTCCAGCGCCAGCGTCATTGCTTTCGCGGTATCCACGCGATCGGAAATGATTTCAGAACCCGAGCGCGACAGAAATCGGGTAAGCAATGCCACGTCCTGCTGGCAGTCATCTACGTTCAGTACTCTTAAAGTCTTATTCATGCCTTGATGTCCACCCACGTTCCCAATCGACGATGTTGGTGCACATAATTGACAGCGATCTTGCCCTTCCTGAAGGCCGGCAACGTCAGAGCATCGTTCCCGGCGGTGTCTCCGATTAACAAGATCACTTTGTTGTCCATCTTTGTTTCCCTGGGGCGTGGGAATTCTGGGCGTGGAATTGAGTTGTGGCTTTACTACTCCAGCGGCGCAGACCCGACCTTTGTGTGGGGGACTGCTCCGCCCTAATAGAGCAAATCCAATGCCTCTAGTCTGGACAGTCCCTGGAGGTGCTGAAAACGCCGCTAAAGCTTGACGCATGGGGTTTACTCAATCCCGGCGTAACTGTCGCCGAATAAATTTAGAGGTCTCGCGTTCTTTTCCGCCTCACCAAAATGGACATCTGCGGCTCTTTGCAGCGGCGTAGGTTCCAGGCAATCCCGAGCCTACCTCTTAACGGTCATGGTCCTGACCGAGCCCTTCTCTCAGTTCACCATACTCATTTCCTAAGCTCTGATTCTCCGTCGTTTCTGGCAGGCAAAAACATTTTCACTGTCGTGCCTTCGTTGAGTCGGCTGTCGAGCGAGATCTTCCCCTTATGCTCTTCGATTATGCGCCGGCAGATAGCCAGCCCCAGTCCGGTACCTTTGCCTGCGGGTTTAGTGGTAAAGAACGGTTCCCATATTCTCGCCAGGTCGGCCAGCGCTACACCATCACCAGAGTCAATAAACTCGATGCTTACCCCGCTCACTCCCTCTTCGATCTCCACTGATCTAATCCGAGCGACTAGCCTCCCGCCACAAGGCATAGCGTCGCTGGCGTTGGTCAACAGATTCAGAAAGACCTGCCGTAACTGCTGCCGATCAGCCGCCATCATGGGCACGCTAGCGTCAAACTCTCGAACGACTTCAATCTTCTGATTGCGCAGATGATATTCAATTAGCTTTAATGTGTTATCGATTTCCTGGCGGACATCAAGACTGGAAATTTGCTGATGACCGCCACGACTAAATTGCAGCAAACCGCCCACCAGCGACCCCATGCGTTCGACTTCGCCGATTACAATTTCAACTGCCTCTGACTTTTGCTGATCACCATTAAGCTGACCGCTCAACGCTTCGAGTCTGAGCAGAATGGTGGCCAGCGGATTGTTAAGTTCGTGCGCCACGCTGGCTGCAAGCTCGCCCATCGTGGCTAGTTTCGAAGCCTGCCAGAGTTGTTGGGTCATTGCCGTCACCTCCGCAGACTTGCTTTGCAGGTCCTCAAGAGCCGCCGCCAGTCGGACATTCGTCAATTGCAGGGCTTCTTCCGCCATTTTTACGTCCGTAATGTCTTGCTTAATTCCCACAAAATGAGTAAAAACATCGGCCCGATCTTGAATAGGGGTGATCGTCAAGATCTCATGATTGATCGTTCCGTCTCTGCGGCGGTTTATGATGGTATTTCGCCAAATCCTTCCGGAAAGAAGCGTGGCCCACATATCCTCACAGAAAGACTTGTCTTGCTCTGCGGATTTGGCGATGCCCGGGACCGTACTTACAGGGTCAAAAGGATAATCGCCGGTTTCGGTAAATGCAGGATTAGCCCAGAGAATTTCTCTCTCCCGGTTTACGATGACTATGGCATTCGCCGCCACCTGCAAGGCCGCGCTCTGCAGCCGCACGCTTTCCTCCGCGGAACGGCGCGCGCGGCGGTTGTCGGCTTCATTAATCTCCCGTTCAATCACGGGAACAAGACGAGCCAAATTGGTTTTGATCAGGTAGTCATGCGCACCCGCTCGCATCGCTTCGACCGCCAGAGCTTCGCCGATTGTCCCGGAGATCACGATGAAAGGAACATCGATTTTCATTTCTTTCACGAGATTCAATGCTGCCAAGGCACTAAATTCGGGCATTGAGTAATCGCAGAGAATCACATCCCATTGATGCTTGGGCAGCACAGCCGCCATCGCTGAGGCCGTTTCGACCCGGATCGAGGCGACGTCGTAATCTGCGCGTGACAAGTGGCGCTTCACAAGTGCGAAGTCACGCTCTGAATCTTCAATATGTAAAACTTTCAGGCGGCTCATCATTCACCATTGGGTGCAGGTTCATTGAGCAGCAGCCAATACAAACCCAACTGTTTGGTGGCCTCCGCAAACTGCTCGGACTCCACCGGCTTGCGCACATAGCTGTTGGCCCCCAGGTCGTAACTCTTAATCATGTCTTCTTCTTCGCTTGATGACGTGAAGACGACAACCGGCAGTCGTCTGGTGCTCTCGTTCTCTCGTATTCTTCGTAAGACCTCGAGTCCATCCACCCTGGGCAATTTCAGGTCAAGTAGCACCAGTTGCGGCATCACGGGCGGATTGTCAGCATGCGTTCCAGTCCCGAGTAAATAGTCGAGCGCTTCGACGCCGTCGCGCGCGACAATCAGGTCGTTAATAATGTTGCTCTTTTTCAGGGCGCGCAGTGTCAGCGCTTCGTCCCTCGGATTATCTTCAACCAGTAAGATCACTTTGTAGTTCATCTCCTGTCTCCTTGGATTTCGGGAGTGTGAAATAAAACGTAGCACCCACGTTCACCGCTCCTTCGGCCCAGACGCGTCCTCCATGCCGGGAAACGATTCGCTGCACAGTTGCCAGACCGATGCCTGTGCCCTCGAATTCGCCCGCAGTATGGAGACGTTGAAAGGCGCCGAATAATTTACCGACATAGGCCATGTCGAAGCCCGCGCCGTTATCACGGATGAAATAGGTGGTGTCGCCGTTTTTTTGCTCCCGACCAAAGGTGATCTGCCCATCTGTTCGGTTTGAAGTAAATTTCCATGCATTCCCCAACAAATTGTTGAGCACAATTCTTAAGAGCCGCTTGTCGCCGCGGGTCGTCAGTTCTTCCTTGAGATTGAGGTGCACTTTTCGCTTCGGCTCTCGTTTCTTGAGTTCGGCGGCGATCGAGCGGGCCAGGTCGCTCAAGTTAACGACTTCGCGGCGCATCTCGCTGCGCGTCACGCGCGCCAACTGCAACACGTCGTCGATCAATTGCGCCATCTCCTGGCTGGCGCTGCGCACCTCTCTCAAATAACCCTTGCCTGCCTCGTCAAGTTTGTCCTGGTAATCTTCCAGCAGGGCCTGGCTAAAACCGTCGATGTGCCGCAAAGGCGCGCGCAGGTCGTGCGAGACGGAATAGGAAAAGGCCTCGAGCTCTTTGTTGACGGCCTGGAGTTGCGCGGTGCGATCCGCGACGCGCTGTTCGAGTTCTTCATTGAGCCTATGAATCTCTTTTTCAGCCTGTTTGCGCTCAGTGATGTCCATATTGATGCCAATGAACCTAATCGCGCGGCGGTTCTCTCCCGCACCCTCGAAATGTGCACGCCCATAAGCAGCCAACCAATGGATCGAGTTATCCGGCCAAAAAACGCGGAACTCCTGCTCGTACATTCCATCGTTTTCGCCTTTGAGTGCCTGATCTGCTGCCTTAGTCACCCGTTCCCGATCGTCGGGAAAGATTCGCGCGACCGCGTGATCAAAGGTGGTAGCAAGACTTGTAAAACCAAAGTTGCGAGCCCCACGCTCGTCAAAAAAAACCTCTCCCGTATTGAACCGATAATCCCAGGTGCCCAGCTCCGCGGCCTGGATACCCAACCGCAGCCGTTCCTCGCTTTCGCGTAAGGCCTCCTCGGCCTGCTTGCGATCCGTAATGTCGAGCAGGGTGCCAATGATGCGGACGGCGCGGCCACTCTCGAAGATCACGCGACCCCGTGATTCAATCCACCGCTCGACCTTGCCACCGCCAATCAGAATGCGACACTCGGTATGCAATTCACCGTCGCCCTCCGGTTGTAAGGCGCGCTTTAACGCTTCATCCGTTCGCTTGCGGTCATCCGGATGAACAAGTTGAGCGAGATTCTCAACATTTACGTCGGCGCCAGGTGGAAAACCGAATATCGCTTTGCTTTGATCGGACCAAAGACGCTCGCCTGTCTCCACGATCTGCTCCCAAGTGCCTAATTTGGTCGATCGGACGGCGAGATGCAGTCGCTCTTCGCTTTCGCGCAAGGCCTTCTCTGTTTGCTTCCGCTCGGTAATATCGTTGTTCAGTTCCAGAATGGCTTTGGGCTTGTCATTTTCATCGCGATGCAGGACCCAATGACTGGCTACGACAATGCGTTCTCCGTCTTTTCTGGTATGAACTAATTCGCCTTCCCAGTGCCCCCGCGCAAGAAGCCGGGCCCGGATCTCTTCCGGAGATCTGGGAAACTCTGTTTGAAAGAGTTGATGGGTCATCTTTTCGAGGGCTTCTTCCGATTTCCAGCCATACATTTGCTCCGCGCCCGTGTTCCAGAACAGGATTCGACCCTTAAGATCGCGTATCAGTACCGGGGCAAGATCAAGTATTCGTGCATGTTCCTTCAAGGCCTCCTCAGCGCGCTTCCGCTCAGTGACGTCGCGCAGAATTACCGTGTAGAGTTTTCGTCCGTCTGATTCGACCTGCGAAATAGAAGCTTCGAGGGGAAACTCTTCGCCATCCGCGCGCAATCCGTAGAGCGCACCCAACGTTCCCATCGAGCGGCGGGTGACGTGAGTCTTGCCAAAGTCATCAACATGCCTTTGATGGCCGGCGCGGAAGCGTTCGGGAATGAAGCGATCGAGAGGTTGTCCAATCGCATCCTCAGCGGGGAAAAGAAAAGCACGCTCGGCCGCCGTATTAAAGAGAACGATGCGCTGCTCCTGGTCGACGGTGATGATCGCATCCATAGCTGAGCCGATTACCCCCGCAAGTTGTTCCTCGCTCTTACGCAGCTTCTCGTCGGCCTCCTTGCGTTCCGTGATGTCGCGGATCATTCCCAGCAGGTTGCCGTCGGGCATCATCGTCGCGATTACTTCCGCGGCGAAAAACGACCCATCTTTCCGCTTGAACTGCCACTCGCGATGGTAATCATCCTTGGCTTTGATCGTACCGAGCGCTGGTCCAACGTGCTGGACCTCTGACTCAGAAACGATATCCGACGCATGGAGGCCGATCATTTCGGCGCGCGTGTATCCGAGCATTCGGCAAATACTCTCATTGGCGTCGAGGTAATAACTTTCGGTATCGGCGATGACAATTCCGTCAGGCGCGTTCTCAAAGAGCGTGCGGTAGCGTGCTTCGGTCGCGCGTCGCGCTTCCTCAGTTCGCTTCTGCTCAGTAATGTCGCGCGCTACTTTTGAGGCGCCGATCACCTGACCCTCGGCGTCCTTAATCGGTGAGATGGTGACCGAAACGTCGATCAACTCTCCATTCTTGCGGAGCCGCTGGGTCTGGAAGTGTTCGATGCTTTCGCCAAGTCGGACCCGCTCCAGAACCTTCTCTTCTTCGTCCAGGCGATCCTTCGGAATTAAGCGGGTGATCGACTGGCCCACTATTTCATGGGCCGCAAAGCCAAACATTCTCTCGGCGCCGGCATTCCAACTCGTCACGTTGCTCTGCAAATCTTTGCCGACGATCGCGTCGGAAGAGGATTCCACGATCGCCGACAGTCGCGCTGCCGCCAATTCAGCCTGTTTGCGGTCGGTGATGTCGCGCAGGATGACAGTGAACAACTTTTGCCCCGCCACGTCGATTTGGGAGATGGACGCTTCAATGGGAAACTCTTCGCCATCGGCGCGCAAACCGAAGATCGCTGCCAGGTTGCCCATCGCTCGTTTGGTCACGTGCGTGCGGCCAAAATCCTCAATGTGCCCCTGGTGGACGGCATGGAAGCGCGCTGGGATGAAACGGTCGAGCGGCTGGCCGATGGCCTCGCCGGATCGATAGAGGAACATTCTTTCAGCGGCCGAGTTGAAGAGGACGATGCGCTGACCTTCGTCAACCGTGATGATAGCGTCCATCGCGGATTCTATTACGCCGGCGAGTTGTTCCTGACTTCGGCGGACGTTTTCCTCGGCCTGCTTGCGTTCGGTGATGTCTACAATCGTACCCAGGACCATTAGGCCTCGTTCTGTCTCGATTGGATTCAATCCAATCTCCACCGGAAACTCGCTGCCGTCTTTGCGCAAGCCATAGAGATCGCGTCCCGAGCCCATCGACCGCGTGGACGGCTCGGCCATAAAGCCGTTGCGGTAACCTAGATGGTGGCCGCGGAAACGCTCAGGCACGAGCATTTCGATCGGTTGTCCGAGCAACTCATCGCGGCTGTAACCGAAGGACTTTTCGATCTGCAGGTTGACCAGAGCGATCTTGCCTTCGCGACCCACCATTACCATGCCGTTGGGCGCGCCTTCGATGACCTGGCGGAATCGTTCCTCAGCTCGTTTCCGTTCGGTGATATCGATGATGCTGGCCAATACGAAAGCGCCTTCGTCCGTATTGATCGGATTGAGGCCGATCTCGATCGGCATTTCGCTGCCGTCCTTGCGCAGACCAAAGAGGTCGCGGCCCACGCCCATGGAGCGGGTAGATGGAGTACGGAAAAAACCCCTGCGGTGACCCGGATGTCCGGCGCGATAGCGTTCGGGCACCAGCATTTCCAGACCCTGTCCCAACAACTCGGCTCGCCCATACCCAAAGAGTTTTTCAGTTTGTGTATTTACGAGAGTGATGCGCCCCTCTGCATCGACCATTATCATGGCGCTGGGCGAAGCTTCGACCACCAGACGAAAGCGTTCCTCGGCGCGTCTGCGTTCGGTGATGTCGATGATGCTGGCCAGCACGAAAGCGCCCTCGTCAGTTTTGATCGGATTTAGTCCGATCTCGATTGGTACTTCGGCGCCGTCTTTGCGCCGGCCAAACAGGTCACGGCCTGCGCCCATCGCGCGACTGGAAGGAGCCTGAAAGAAACCGGCACGATGACCCGGATGGGCGCCCCGGTAGCGTTCAGGCACCAGCATTTCCATTGGCTGGCCCAACAGCTCGGCCCTCGAGTAGCCGAACAGATTTTCCGTTTGCGTGTTTACCAGAGTGATGCGGCCCTGGGCGTTAACCATGATCATCGCGCTGGGCGAAGCTTCGACAACCAGACGAAAGCGTTCCTCCGCGCGCTTGCGTTCTGTAATGTCAATAATGCTGGCCAGCACGAAGGCGCCTTTGTCAGTGCGGATGGGATTGAGTCCGATCTCGATCGGCACTTCGGTGCCATCCTTACGCAAGCCAAAGAGGTCGCGGCCGGCCCCCATCACGCGAGTAGAGGGAGAGTGGAAGAAGTTGACGCGATGTCCTGAGTGAACATTGCGATAACGCTTCGGCACCAACATCTCCACAGGCTGATCCAACAGTTCTGATCGATCGTAGCCAAAGAGCTGTTCCAGTTGGGCGTTTACCAGCGTCATGCGGCCGCGCTCGTCCACCATCAGCATGGCGCTGGGAGCGGCTTCGAGTCGGGCAGTCCTTTCCGAAAGATCCCGCTGCAGTTCCCGCTGGGTGTCGCGCACCTTAACCAGCATATGGTTAAAAGCATTCGCCAGTTGGCCCAGTTCATCAGTCCGTCGAACTGGTACAACAGCGGAATAATCTCCGTCCCCAATTGCGGCGGCAGTGGCTGTGATAGAACGCAGCGGCCGTGTGATGCTGCGAGTCAGTGCAAACGCGCCCACCACACCGCACCCCAGCAGAACGATGCCGATCATTAGAATTCGCCGCAGGAATTTGTGGGCCTGGATCAGGAATGTGCGTTCGGGAAATTCCACTAACAAAAACCATGGCGTACCGCCGATCGGTCGTCCCATCGCCATAACGGGATTTCCGTCTCGAGTGTAATGCGTAACCTCGAGCGTCTGACTCAAACCAACCGGCGGCCTGGGCACAGTCTTCTCGAGATCCGTAAAGAGGTCTCCCTTGCTGTTGCCATAGTACAAGGTCGCCTCACTACCGAGTAAATCAGAGAGTTGTTTGCGGGCGTTGGGAGTAGGCGAGACAAGGCGCCACCTGACGAGATAGCCAATCACCTTTCCCTGATCGTCTTTAGCGGCGACTACAACCGTGTAAATAAGCACGTCCTTAACCACCCGTATGGGGCCAACCGTTTTGTATGGATCGACGCCGCTTTGTTTGAACTCAACACTCAAATCCGAGGGCTGCGGCGAGGAATTATCCGGAACCGTCAGCACGGGCGATCCTGTTGCGTTCCAAAGTTCAACTTGTGCGCTGCTGGGATCTTGAACCGGACCAAACTGCTGGAGCACCGAAACCGCGCCGAGTCGCGTATTCGTTGAAGGGGCCCTAAAAAAGGCGCGCACTGCCGGATCGTTTGCTGCAGTGAAGGTACGGTTGAGAGAGATGGGCAGCGACTGCTGCGTTTGATTTGCTAACTGTTGAGTCAGGTTGCGCAATCGCTCGCCACCGACTTCGAGGGCGGATTCTCTTACTCCGCGATATGAGGCCCAGATAGAAACGGTAATGATGCCGAACAGGAGCGTTCCTATCAACAAGGGCAGACGGTGCTTGATTGGTAGGTTAGCTAAAGAGAAGCGGGAGCCCCGCCTGAGCGAAGCGCCTGGTAAATCGGTCTGTGGCGAGCCGCGAGTATTCATCACTGATTGACCTGGTTCAAGCAGGCTGGAATGCGCGAGTGACTATCAAGATCCTTTGGCGGTTATTTCCCATCCCTTGATTGATAGACGAAGGACGCCGCGCTCGCCCCCGAAACGGCGTCCTCCTCGTACGCGTCTCGACCCGAAAGTCAGGGTCGCCGCGTCATCCTGAACTCTTCTTTTTCGTCCACCGATGCGAGCTTTCGTTCAGTTTCCTTTCCGCCTCACGCTGGGACCATTGGCTCGCCAGCTCAAGTTCCCGGGCCACGCGATCGGGGTTTCGCTTGAGCTCTCGCTCCCGGTACTTGCGGTAATCTGATATCGACATCCAGCCTTTTGATCGACGTCGAAACAATCCCCACATAGGTTTCGTCTTACTGAAATTGAAAGAAGGACGCCGTGCTCGCCCCCGAAACGGCGTCCTTCTTCGTCCGCGGTTACCGTCCCGACGGCGCGACCGCGTTCCCTAAGCCGAGTCGGCTCGAATTTCCCGCTCGGCGGAGTTGATCGATCCTGCTCCGGCAGCAAACGTCCGGCGATAGGAACCGCTGAGTAAGTTCAGAACGTCATGCGCCAGGAAAGGCTTGAAGAGAATCGGAACATTCCGTTCGGCGCAAATTGTCAGTTCATCGTCCGAGAGACCCCCGCCCGTCATGATGACGATTCTGGTCGCCGGGACTTGCGACTGGAACTCCAGGCCCAGTTTCAGGCCGTCGTCATCGCCCAGCATGTAATCAAGCAAAACGGCCCCGGGCTGCAGCGTGTGAAAGAGCCGGCGGGCGTGCCCCGCGCTTTCCGCAATCAGCATTTCCCATCCTGCTTCTTTCAATTCAGTCGCCAGGAAAAGCAGGAGATCATGGTTGTCATCAGCAATCAGAATGGCCGGCCGGCGAGCTGCCGGCGCTGTGGTCCCGACCTCGCGAATCGTCAGCGTCTCATTCTCCCCGAGCCCGACCTGCATTATGGCGCTGGGATTAACTTCACCACGGGTCACCATCGTTGCCAGCGGTTGTGTCAGCTGCCGGTGGATGGTGCGCTTCAGCTCACGAGCGCCATACTCTTCGCTGACACCGTGTTTCAAAAGAAAATTGCGGGCTTCCGGTAAGACTTCAATCGTGAAACAGTTTTCACCGAGCCGCGAGTTAACGTGCCGTTGCAACCCCTTGATATCGTGATCGAGAATCGTTTCCATCGATTCGATATCCAGCGGCTGGTAAGTAACAACCGCGTCAATGCGATTTACGAACTCAGGCGAGAACCGTTTGCGCACTGCCCCCAGCGCGATGCCTTCAAGTTTGGCGGTGAGGTCGGCGCGCGGTCTGGGGGAGGACGACTGGAACCCAATCGCCGGATTTATCTCGTTAAGCATCTCGCGCGCGCCGAGGTTGCTGGTAAAAAAGATCAAAGTCTTTTCGAAGTCGACGACCGAATTGTCACCCAGCCGCAAAATTCCCTTGTCCAGAATTCCCAGCAACAGCTTGGTCATCGAGTGGGCGGCCTTTTCGATTTCGTCAAAGAGCACCAGCGCGAGATCGGATTCGGGGCTGGTCGCCTCGGCCAATCTTTGCTGCGTCAACATCGGCACGGTTTCGCGATGGCCGAGATAGCCGGGCGGAGCGCCAATCAACTTGGCCATCTCGTGCTCCATCTGGAACTCACCGCAATCCACCTTGACGATCTTTTTCTCGCTGCCATGTAAAAGCTCAGCGATCGCTTCGACCGTTTTTGTTTTGCCGGTGCCGGTGGGCCCGAGCAGGAGAAAGACCCCCGCGGGCCGGCCTTCGGGAGCGAGGCCCGACTGATACATGTAGACATAAGGCACAATCGCGTTAGTCGCAGTCGATTGACCCACGACTTTTTGCGATAGGAGGGTTACCAGATCGCCTGGGGCTTCAAGAATTCGGGAGCTTGTGGGCCCCGAGAATCCGGGATTTTCGTTCTTATTCATGAGCATCTCACGTAGCGACGTCTCCGCTACCAGCAAATTCCGGCGAGTCTGGTCCGCAATCGCGATCTCTGCTCTGGTTGGTTTCAACTAAGCTCTGAAAAGTATTGAGCCGGTTGGGGACTGCGTTCCTTTTAAGGTGCAGCGCCCGTGCTCTAACTGATTCGGGGCCGTTGTGAAACGGTCAAAGCACAATCGCTCGGGCGAAGTTTCGGTCACTGCTATAGTCGGGAACACCTTTCGGTTTAGCCATACTGCTTTTAGGTTCGCTAACCGATTCGCAAGGGTTTCGGAAAGATCGACGCTTGGGGCGCGCGTTACGAGAGCGCAGACTCAGGAGTGTCGGAATCCGTCAGCGCACAATATTGATTCGTTAGGAAGTCCGCAATTGGGAAAAAACTGAAGTTCAGTCGGGAGAACCCCGATGGTCAAAACGCACCATGGCGAAGCATCGGATGAGACTGGATACTTGAGAGCTTGCTTAGCTGGTCGTCCCGGGCAATAGCAAGTGAATTGACTACTGGGGGTGACAACTCCCGAGGCGAGAATCAAAGTGTAATGCAAGTTGATGTTCGCGAAATAGAGTTGCCGAATAGAGCGAAGAGAGCCCTGAGTTTGAGATTAGCTGCGAGGTTCGATCGCGCTTCGCGCCTGCGATTATCGATGAGCTACTCAACTCTCACCAGACCCATTCTGATCGCATAACGAACTAATCCGGCCATCTCGTGAATGTTGAGACGTTCCATTAGCTGCGCGCGGTGTGATTCGACTGTCTTCATACTGATCCGCAAAGCGGCGGCGATGTGCCTGGTTGAGTTGCCCTCTGCCATAAGAATCAGAATCTCGCGTTGCCGAGGCGTGAGCTTTTTCAGTAAGTACTCGTCACCAGTTCCCTTTGCCTGTTGGAGAATTGTTTCTCTGGCAACCTCGCCCGAGACATAATTCTCGCCGCGGGCAACGGTGTCAATTGCTTCATGAAGTTCAGTGCTGGCGGCGCTTTTCGGCAGATAACCAGCCGCTCCGGCTCTTAACGCTTGCACCGCATACTCTCCCGCTTCATGCACGGTAAGAATGATCACCCGTACAGCCGGGAAACGCTTAGTGCTTTCTGCCAGGACCTCAAGTCCGCTCAACCCGGGCATCGCGATATCCAGTAAAACGATGTCGGGTTGCAGTTCTTCAATCAGCCGCAAAGCCTCGCGGCCGCCGGCGGCCTCGCCGACGACCTCTACGCCTTCGTGACTGCCCAGCAGCGCTCGAACGCCTGCACGCACAAGAGCGTGGTCGTCGATCAGCAAGACGCGATTCGGTTTCACTTCATCCTTGCCAAGGTCTATTTAATGCGTGCGGTCAAAGAGAGGAGTCATGAATTGTCGCAAGACCTTGCCTGAGGACTTGATACGATCCGGTCAGGTTTCTCCCCCGCTCCGAAATGAAACGCATCGGCTAATACTAAACTGCTTAAATCGTTTAACCACTGAAACTCTAGCCTAACTGAATCTTAGGGGCAATCAGGAAAACCCTGAGCAAGTCTTACTGCTATGTCATAGGAAGCATAGGGGAAAAGAGACCTAGAAATGCAAATCTACCAGGCCAACCTTGACGGCATACCGGACTAAACCGGCAACGTCGTGAACACCAATCCGCATCATCAAAGCAGATCGATGCGTCTCGACGGTCTTTACACTGATCGCAAGTTCCAAAGCCACCTGCTTTGTAGTCCTGCCTTCAGCAATCAGCTTGAGGATTTGAGCCTGGCGGGGAGACAGTCGTTCGCGGGAAGTCAAACCGACATTTGTGCGGCGAATGTATTCCATGATCACCGGCTTTGAAACGGGAGGACTAAGATAGGTCTCGCCCCGCGCGACCGATCTAATCGCAAGCTCCAGCTCTTCGGTGGCTGCGCCCTTCAGCAGATAGCCGGCCGCGCCGGCGCGCAAAGCCTGATAAACGTGTTCTTCATCCGCATAGATCGACAGAATCAGCACTCGAACCTCCGGAAATGTTTTGGTTAGGTGCCGCGTTGCCTCGAGCCCGTTCAGCCCCGGCATTGCCAGGTCCATTAACACGATCTGAGGCTCATTTTGTTCCACCAGCCGGATGGCCTCGTGCCCGTCACTGGCCTCCGCTACTACTTCCACTTCCGGCAGGTTTTCAAGCAACGATCTGATACCGGCACGGACCAGCTTATGATCATCGGCAAGCAAGACACGGATTTGAGCCATTGACATTAGTTTTGTCGCCCCACGGGAAAGCTGGCCCGGACCTGCGTGCCACTGCCGGGAGTTGAGTCAATTATGATTCGACCATTCATCGCCAGAGCGCGTTCTTTCATCCCGCGTAGTCCCATGGTCGAGCCCGACGATGCCGTCTTGAGAAGATTTTCGGTATCAAAGCCAATCCCATTGTCCGTAATTGTCAGGACCAGTTTTTCCGCCGCGCACTCAAGTTGAACCGACACGCTACTGGCTTGCGCGTGGCGAGCAGTGTTGGTCAAAGCTTCCTGAGCAATCCGGAAACACTCAGTTTCTAGATCGCGCGGCAGGCGCCCGCGCTCTTCGAAACCGTTAAGAACTTTGGCGACGATGCCAGTGCGCTGTCCAAAACGGTCGACATACCACCGCAGCGCCGCGGACAGGCCGAGATCATCGAGCAGTGATGGGCGCAGTTCCAGACATAAGTCATGGATGCGGCCGAGAGCTTCATCCACGATCACAATACTGTCTTCTACCCGAGGCAGCGATCGATCAGTTCGACACGCACTCTGAAGCGCTTGTAAGTTGATTCTCACGGCGGTCAGTACCTGGCCTATCTCGTCGTGCAACTCGCGCGCGAGGCTCTGCCGTTCAGCCTCCTGCGCCTCGATCAAGCGACGAGAATATATTTGCAGCGCTTCTTGCGCGCGTCTGCGTTCGGTAATGTCTCGCGCTGTGCCCTGAACGCCCACGGGCTGGCCGTTCTCATAAATCAAGCGGCTAACGACTTCAACCGGCACACGGCGTCGATCCTTCGTCAGCAGGTCAATCTCGTAAGCCGTTTCGCCTTCGTCATCCAGCTTCTTACAAAGGTTGGTGCGAACGTGCTTCAGGTCTCTTGGAACCACAAAGTTCGAAAAATGCTTTCCAATAATTTCGTCGCGGCTGTACCCGGACAGTTTCTCGGCGGCGCCGTTCAAAGACACATAGCGCCCGCTGAGATCGTGCACATAAATCGCGTCCTTGGCGTTTTCGAATAATTCGCGATAGCGTTCTTCGCTTTCACGCAACGCTTCTTCTGCGCGCCTGCGGGCGGTAATGTCCCTGACCACTGCCAGGCGATAATTCCTCTCCAGTTTTACTAACTTCACGTTAACTTCGACGGGAAAGGTTGTCCCATCCTTGCGCCGATGAAGACTTTCCAAAGTCATCGAGTCTGAGGCTTTCATCTCCACCTCCTGGCGCGCGATGATCGCCGGATCGATCAAAGGATCAATGTCAAATATAGTAAGCGAGAGAAACTCTTCACGACTGTAGCCAAGAGATCGATAGGCACTCTCGTTGCAGTCGATGAAGCGACAGGTATTCGGATCGATCACCTCGATGGCATCGTTGGAGTGATCGATCAAGTTACGAAACAACTGCAGCGACTCCTCCGCCCGTCTTTGTTCCGTAATGTCGCGCGCCATGCCGCGCACAATGGGTGTGGCAACTCCTTCGGTGCGCAAAGAATTGTAATATTCCCAGACGCGGCGTTCGCCGGAACTGGTTTGCACAAGCATGATCCCGCGGGTGGCGCCATGCTTGCGCACTCTCGCCATATATTCCTCAAACTGATGGCGGACTTCAGGGACCAGAATGTCCCGAATATTACCCTGTCCGATGAACTCGTGCGGATCATACCCGAGCGACTGGATCGCGGCGCGGTTCGCTGAAAGTATTTTTCCGTCCAGGGCATGTGTACAGATCAACTCGTGACTATTCTCAACCAGATCGCGATAGCGATCTTCACTTTCGCGCAAGGCTTCTTCGACGCGTTTACGGTCAGTTACGTCATACGCGGTCGAGAGCAGGCATTGCTCGCCGTTCAGTGTTACCGGCTCGACGAAAACCATTAGGTCCAGTATTCGGCCCGATTTTGTGCGGGCCTTGCTCTCATATTGTCGCAACGTTCCCAGATCCTGCAGCGTACTTATCAGACGATCTCGGTCGGCGGACTCAACGTAAATGTTAAGCGTCACAACGGTTTGGCCGATGACTTCTGAGCGCTCGTATTCGAAAGCGCGCAGGAAGGCATCGTTCGCCTTCAGAAAGTATCCGTCAGATTGACGAGTCATGATCAGGGGGCCCGGACTCGAGTAGAAGGCTTTGGAAAAGAGTTCTTCGCTTTCACGGAGCGCCGCCTCAGTGCGTTTTCGCTCGGTAATATCCTGGGCCGTTCCTTCGTAGTACTGAACCACTCCTCTCTCGTCACGCACGGCCCGGGCATTAAGCGAACACCAGATCTTGCTTCCGTCCTGGCGAAAGATCTCGTGCTCAAACCCGCGTACGAAACCCTGCTTTTCGAGTCTATTCCTAAATTCGATTCGTCGTGCCGGATCCACATAGACCTGGCGGGTGATGTCTCTGCGGCTGCTAATCAATTCTTCCGGAGAGTCAAATCCATGAATTCGCGCCAAAGCAGGATTGGCTGCGATGTATTCGCCTTCCGGTGTACTTTGAAAGATGCCTTCGCCCGCGTTTTCAAAGATGTCGCGGTACTTTTCCTCTGCTTCTCTTCTGGCATTTTCAATTTCCTTGCGCTCGGTCACGTCTTGGGCAGTGCCGAACATTCTGATCAGATTCCCACCACTGTCAGTAACTACATTGCCCTGCGAGTGGATAACTCGTTCCGCGCCATCAGGACGAATAATCCGGAAGGAAAAACTGCAGGATTCCTGATCTCTCATTGAATGCTCAATCGAACTTCTGACCAACTCTCTATCTTCGGGATGAACGCACTCCAAAAGCGTCGCATCGAGATCTGGGGCCGATCCATCGCGCGGTAGTCCGAAGATGCGATACAGCTCGTCGGACCAGGTTCGATCATTGCTTTCCAGATCCCAATTCCAACTGCCGACGTTTGCCAGGCGCTGGGCTTCGATCAACTGGCTTTCGCTCTGCTTGAGCTCGTTCTCAATGCGCTTCCCTTCAGTGATGTTCTGCGCAATGACGAGAATTTCGTCGACCAATCCATTCCCATCAAACAATGGAGCAACGGAGATAAAAAATGTCTTGCCATCCGGGTAGGGACATTCATAGATCTCAGTGTGCCCCGCAAACGCGGCGCGGAAATGCGGCTCCGCTATGGCTACTACTTCTGGGGGAGCGATCTCACTCAGCGATTTCCCAATAAAAAAGTCCGGCGAAAAACCGCCCTCCTGTAGACCCTTCCCGGCGATGAAAGTAATTCGCAGGTCGTGATCGTAGGTAAGCACGCCGCCATTCGGAAAATTCTCGGCTAATTTTCGATACCGCTCTTCACTGGCGCGCAATGTGCGAAAGCTCTTTTCGGAGCGTGCCCTTTCCCGGTATAACAGTTCACTCAGGACACTCAAGAAGACGCCCACCGCTGACAGAACTATTGCCCGAGTGAGATCGGGGCGAGAGGAATGCCCGAGCGAGAAGTATGGCGGGGAAAATAGGAAGTCGACCAGGAGAAGAGAAACAATAGTGGACACCAGACCGGAACGGAGCCTGCCGTACCAGCTAGAGAACCCTATGGCCAGTAGGAAGATAGCGGCGGGAGATTCTTTAAAGAGCGGCCACGTAAGCTGCATTACGCCCGCCACGAGAGCCGGGGCGAGGAGCGCCACCAGATAATGACGAGCCGGTGAAGGACCTTTCTGTTTTCCTGTTCTAGCTCCGAGCACTTTGCATATCCCTCCGGCGCACTAAGGAATCCGCTTAGCCACGTACTTGATGGTCAACCGGACTAACCGCCGGCTGAACCGAGCACGTTCATACGCTCCGCACAGCAAGAAGATTGATTGAGCAAAGGCGAGAGGTTCGATCGCTAGCATTTGGGGGAACACTAACAATCCGGGCGAAGGTATCCGAAACCTGTTCGAAAACCGGGAGACCTCTTGTCTTGCCTGAATTCTAATGCTCCGGGCCATGGCGCGCAAATGCCGCGGTGAGGTGGGCCCTAATTTCAAGGGTTTAGAGTGCCAACCATCAGTTCTTGCCAGCCTAATAAATGATCGGCTGATCTTCACTCTGTACATCCCTTAAACCGGGCACGCAATACCTGCAGCTATGAGAGCCGCACTTTCCGCGGGACGCCGACGGCACACCAAGTGCAGTAGAGCTCGTCGGCGCTGATTTAGCGCAGAGATCATAGCGTCGAAGGACAGATTGCCCCGGTATTTCGGCGCCAGCCGCTTACTTCTGCCTCGGCTATTCACCTGCAGCTCGTTTTGATTCGCCAATCCCGTACTCACTGACGCCGTATCATCAATGACATCCAAGCAAGTAACCAACTCAATCGATCTTCGTTGGCTCAGGTTGTATGCGGTGGCCGCCGGCGTTACCGCGATCGCGATAGGCCTCTTCGTGATCCTCGGCTGGACGATCGACCTAAGCGTGCTTAAGAGTGTCTTGCCGGGTAAGGACACGATGAAGCCGAACACCGCAATTTGTTTCGTGCTTTCCGGTGCAGCGCTGGTATTAGTCACGATCGCAACCGGTCGTCAGAGCGTTACGAACGGAGCGCGCAAACGAGCCGCCCTGGTCTGCTCCACTCTGGTCACGATAATCGGCATTGCCACGCTGAGCGAATACCTATTCAGGTTCAATCTCGGAATTGACTCGCTTCTATTCCGAAATGCCCAGGGCGCTGGAGTCGGGAATACATTTGTGGCCCGAATGACCAGCCCCACAGCGCTGTGCTTGGCATTTTTCGGCATCGCACTGATCTTGCGAGACTCAAAAAATAGAATTGGGCGGCTCTTCTCAGAGATCCTCTCGCTGTCAACTCTACTGGTCGGACTGGTCGCGTTGGTCGGTTACATATACAGCGTCGAGTCGCTTTATCAATTCCATGCCTATCATTCGATGTCCGTCCATACGGCCCTCTTGTTCTTTATGCTCGGTCTCGGCTCACTCTGCGCGCGTGGGGGCCGTGGTTTTGTGGCAGTCATCACTAGCAAACATAGCGGGGGAGTGATGGCCCGTCGATTCCTGCCGTTCGCCGCCGTGATGCCCTTTGCGCTCGGTTGGCTCAAACTTGAGGGCGAACAGGCCGGTTTGTACGGCGCCGAATTTGGGGTGGCGATGTTCGCCAGTAGTTGCGTCGCGATTTTCAGCGTCCTGATTTGGTTAACCGCGCGATCGTTGAACCGGACCGACGCTCGCCAGCGAAGCGCCAGCGAAGCTCTGCGCGACAGCGAGGCACGCTTTCGCCAGTTGGCTGATGCGATGCCGCAAATTGTCTGGACTGCCCGGCCAGATGGTTGGCTCGACTATTACAACCAGCGATGGTTCGACTACATGGGGTTGACGCCGGAGCAGGCCGAGGGTTGGACTCTGGAATCTGTAGTGCATCCGGATGACTTGCAGCATTGCATTGACACCTGGAACGAGTCTTTGTGCACGGGCACGACGTATGAAAACGAGTTTCGATTCAAGCGCGCCTCGGATGGCGCCTATCGGTGGCACCTGGGACGTACGTCGGCGGTGCGAAACGAGGCAGGGCAAATCAGCAAATGGATTGGCACTGCAACGGATATCGACGATCAAAAGAGAACTGAACAGGCATTGCTCGGTACGCGCGAGGAACTTGAGCAACGCGTGCAGCGGCGGACTGCTGCACTGGCCAGCGCGAACAACGATCTCAAAGTGGAAATCGAAGGCCGCAAACGGATGGAGGCCGCGCTCAGGGAGAGCGAAGAGAGCTATCGCGACTTGTTTGAAAATGCTCAGGATCCTATCTATGTTCACGATCTTAACGGTGTGTACATCTCAGTGAACCGAGCTGCGGAAGAACTCGCTGGTTTCACGCGGGCCGAGATAGTTGGCAAAAACTTTGCCGACTTCATGGCTCCGGAATATGTAGAGCAGATTCGCGCGAACCTTAAGAAGAAGCTGGAAGGCGAGGGGCTGACTGCCTACGAAATCGAATTGCGGGCGAAGAACGGACGCAGTATACCCGTCGAGGTGAGCACGCGCCTCATCTATCAGAATGGAATTGCAGTGGGGGTTCAGGGCATGGCGCGCGACATCACCGAACGCAAACTAGCGGAAGAAGAGCTGCGGAAAAGCCGGGAGCAATACGAGCTGGCCGTGGAAGGCTCTAACGACGGTCTGTGGGATTGGAATATGTTAACCAACGAGGTCTATTTTTCGCCCCGCTGGAAAAGCATGCTCGGTTACCAGGACCATGAATTCGAGAACTGTTTCGTGGCTTGGGAAAACGCTCTTCACCCCGATGATCATGCCCGCGCCCTGGCCACGATTGAGGCTTACGTCGACGGCCGCACACCTCACTACGCACTAGAGCACCGCCTGCGGCACCAAGACGGAACCTACTCTTGGATTTTGGCCCGCGGCGCCATCCTGCGCGATGCGAGCGGAAAGCCCTACCGCATGTCTGGTTCACACACGGACATCAACGAACGCAAGCGCGCCGAAAGTGAACGCGACGTGATCTCAGAGGTCATCCAGAGCGTTAACCTGACTTCAAACCTCGATGAGTTACTCAAACAGGTCCACCAATCTTTAAAGAGAGTTCTTTACGCCGAGAACTGCTGTGTCGCTCTTTTTGACAAGCAGACCGGTTTGTTCGAGGCGCCGCTCTTTGTCGATCTGGTCGAAGCTAATCCGTTTCCCATGGCTCTCAGTAAAAACTGCACCGCCAAAGTGTTTAGTAGTGGCCAGTCGCTGCTGATGAATGAAGCGGTCTTTGCCGGACTCCTGGATCGGGGCGAGGTCGAGCTAATCGGCAGACCAGCACCATCATTTCTCGCCGTGCCGCTAATGACCTCAGTTGAAACGATTGGCGTCATCGCGGTGCAGCACTACGAAAAGGAAAATGTCTACGGCCAGAGCGATGTGGAGTTTCTGTCGGCCGTGGCGGCGCAACTGGCGCTGGCTATCGAGCGCAAACAACTCGAAAACACGCTCCGTAAGGAACGGGCCTTCCTGCGTACCCTGATCGATCATATTCCCGATTCTGTCTATGTAAAGGACCTGTCCTCGCGGAAGGTGATCGCGAATGTAGCCGAAGTACGGCTGGCCGGCGTGCAATCAGAGGCCGAGATATTAGGTAAGGATGATTTTGCTTTGCATCCGAAGGAATTAGCGGAACAATTCCTGGCCGACGACCAGGTGGTTCTCCAAACCGGTCAACCCGTGATTAATAGAGAAGAGTATGTGATTGATAAGCAAGGTCAAAAAACCTGGTTACTTACCAGCAAGATTCCACTGCGCGATGAGAACAATCAAATCGCCGGCCTAATCGGCCTGGGTCGTGACATTACCGATCGCAAACGAATAGAAGAAGAACTAAAGACGAATGAAAGGCACATGTCTGATGCGCAGGGAATCGCTCATCTGGGTAGTTGGGATTATGACGCCGTTATCGGCGAGGTGAAATGGTCCGCCGAACTGTGGCGCATCTTTGGTCTCGACCAGCGCGAGTTCGGACTATCGTATGAAGAATATCTGGCGATGGTGCATCCGGACGACCGCCATCTGGTGAAAACCATTAACGAAAAGTCGCAACAAGAGAAAAAGGAATTCGGCTATGACTATCGCATCGTCCGCGCTGATGGGACCGTGCGGGTGCTTCGCGCCAGTGGAAGAGTTATTTGTGACGAACAGGGTCAAATGCTGAAGATCAGGGGCACCGACCAGGACATTACTGAGCAAAAGCGAATCGAAGATGATTTAGAGCAGGCGCGCAATTCGGCCCTGGAATCCGCCCGACTTAAATCAGAGTTTCTGGCCAACATGAGCCACGAAATTCGCACGCCCATGAACGGCGTTATCGGCATGACCGGGCTTCTGCTCGATACCGAACTGGATGCGGAACAGCGCGACTGCGCTGAAACGATTCGCACCAGCGGCGACGCGCTCTTAACGATCATCAACGACATTCTCGACTTCTCGAAGATCGAAGCCGGCAAGCTCCAATTCGATGTGGTTGATTTCGATCTGCGCAACGCGGTCGAAGGCACGGTGGAGTTATTGGCGGATCGGGCGCGGGAAAAAAATATCGAGTTCGCCTCGTTCATCCACAGCAATGTCCCGACGGCGTTATGTGGTGACCCGGGCCGGCTCAGGCAAATACTCACCAACCTTACCGGCAACGCCCTAAAGTTCACCGATCGCGGCGAAGTAATTGTGGCGGCCGAGAAAGAATTCGAAACCGATGCCGCAGTGATGATTCGATTTACCGTAACAGACACCGGCATCGGCATTAGCGAAGAGACACAGCAGAAACTCTTCCGGGCGTTTACTCAAGCCGATGGCTCGACCACTCGAAGGTACGGTGGTACGGGACTCGGTCTCTCGATCTCGAAACAACTGGTCGAGATGATGGACGGGAAAATCGGCGTGACCAGCGAGCCGGGAAAAGGTTCAACCTTCTGGTTCACCGCGAGCTTTGCCAAACAACCGGCCGGCGTGGTTACGGCAGCGCCAAACATCGAGAGCCTGGCGGACCTGCGCGTCCTGATCGTTGACGACAATGCGACCAATCGCAAAATTCTGGCGCATCAATTGAACTCATGGGGGATGGTTCACGACGAAGCGGATTCCACGACGCGCGCTTTGGATCTATTGAGAGATGCCTCAGCCCGGGGAAATGCATACGATCTGGCGGTTTTGGATCTAATTATGCCCGACGTCGATGGCTTTGAACTGGCTCGCCGGATCAAATCAGATTCAAATATTAGTTCCGTGCGCCTGGTGCTGCTGACTTCGGCGGGACAGCGCGGGGACGGATCGAAAGCTCGTGAAGCCGGCATCGCCGCTTACCTGACCAAGCCGGTTAAGCAGTCCCATCTATTCGATTGTCTGATTAACGTTCTCAGTACTTCACGCGAGCCGGCCAAGGTCCCCGACTCGATAGCTCCATCAACTCTCGTCACCAGACATACTTTGCAGGAGGCTCGGAAAATGTCCCCTAAACTAATTCTACTGGCGGAAGACAACATCGTGAACCAGAAGATCGCCGTGCGCCAGTTACAAAAACTTGGCTATCGCGCGGATGTGGTGGCCAATGGTCGCGAGGCGGTCGAAGCCTTAAGCCGCATCCCTTACGACCTCGTCTTTATGGATTGCCAGATGCCGGAAATGGATGGCTATGAAGCGTCCGCGGAGATTCGCCGCGTGCAGGGCGAAGCGAAGCACACACCCATCGTGGCTATGACGGCGCACGCTCTCCAGGGCGATCGTGAAAAATGCCTGGCGGCGGGCATGGATGATTATGTTTCCAAACCCGTTAGAGTAGAAGACTTGATCCGAGTGCTCGACGCGTTTTTTGCCGAGGTTAGCAACGAAGTCACCGAAGTGAAAACCGCGCATAACGCTCCCGCTGTCGATGTGGTGAGGTTTCATGAAGCGATGGGTGACTCTCCGGAAGAATTCGCCGACATCTTCGAGATATACGCGAACCAGATGTCAGAAAGCCTCGAGAAGCTGGACGCGGCGTTGTTTGCCCGGGACCATCGCGAAGTGGAATTGATCGCTCATAACTGCGCGGGCACCAGCGCGAACTGCGGCATGACTGCGGTCGTCGCGCCGCTTCGCGGATTGGAAGAAGCAGGTCGCGCAGGGCGGTTGGAAAATGCCTCGCCGCTGGTGGCGCAAGCCCGGCTCGGATTCACGCGCATTCGTGAGTTCCTCAAAGACCCTACACCGCAGCCGGCCTAGATGGAGCATCCTTATGAAACGAATTGTTGTAGTTGACGATCAGCCGATACTCGGAACCATCTACCGTACTAAGTTCACCGCGGAAGGATTCCAGGTAGACGTCGCTTCCGACGGCGAGCAAGCGCTGGTGCTTATCGAGCGTACGAAGCCGGATCTGGTGCTGCTGGATTTGAATCTGCCGAAAATCGATGGCATGGAAGTGCTAAAGAGACTAAGGGCCCAACCGTCATTTCTCATCCTGCCAATCCTCGTTTTCTCTGCCAGCGCGCGGCCGGGAATTACCGAAGAGGCATTTGCGGCTGGAGCCACGATGGTCCTGTCAAAGTCGAATACCAGCCCTAAACAAATGGTCGAGATTGTCAACAAAGCGCTGGCAGAGGCCCCTCAACCGCTCGGGTTAGCAAAGATCTCGGAGAACCCGCTGATAGACGTAAACACAGCACCGCAATCTCAGGCAAAGGGAAGCATTATTCTACTCGAAGATCATTCCGACACCCGCGCGATTATTGCCCATTTACTGCGACGCAAGGGACACCATGTGACCTGCGTACATACACAGAAAGACGCCATGATGCTGGTCCAGAGCAACCAGGTTGATCTGTTTCTTATTAATCGCGGGCGTGGCGATTCGTCCGCTTCATTCTGCAGGGACATGCATGCAGCTTTTCCGAATCCCTACATCATCGCGTATTCAACAGCGGCCTCGCCGGCAGAGAAAGAAGAAGTATTACGGGCCGGCGCATCGCGTTACCTCAGCACGCCGGAAGAACTCATGGATATCGGGGAAATTTCATCAAATTCTATTGCTGACAGCCAACGAATGGCTGCCTGAACTACCACCACTCCTGTTTGGTTATTGAAAAGGATCAAAACAAAATGACACTAGAAGGCAGGCAAAAATCTAATCGGGTTCTAATTGCCGATGACGATCCCGTGATGAGGTGTCTGATCGCCTCAGTGGTAACAAACGAAGGCTATTTCCCAGTGGTGGTAAGCGATGGCCGCGAGGCGTATCAAATTCTCCGGTCAGATGCGGACTTCCAGGGGGCTTTGCTGGATATGACTATGCCGTGCCTGAACGGAATCGATCTTGTCCACTATATGAGAAGCGAGAAGCGGCTACAGAAAATTCCAATCATGATGATTACCGCTGAACAGGACTTGAAATTGATGTCGGACAGTTTCACGGCCGGGGCCACGGCCTATCTACCAAAGACGTTTACCCGCGAACTACTGCAAAATGCGCTGCGCATGCTGCTCCGCACTCCGGCCGGAACCCGCGTCGCTGCCTGAGAGCCAGGCCCAGCGCATCCAGGGGTGACCAACTTGCAAAACGAAATCGCAATTAACGATATGTGTAAATTCCCGGCAGAACTGCGGAGTCTTCGAACCCATCCGCAGGTTGACATGGAAGAAACCGATCTCTCCGGGCTGACTTCACTGGGAGATCTGCGATGGGTTGGGGAGCCCGACCTGGTTGTCGAGTTGATCGACCTATACTTAAAGGATGCGCCGGAACGGATTCAGTCGATACAAGCAGCCGCCGCGAGGGCTGACGCGGTCGCGGTGAAGCAAGCGGCTCACACTCTGAAAGGCAGCAGCGCCAGCCTCGGCTTTCATCAAATCGCCGAGATCGCCGAACAGCTCGAACAGTTGGACTGGCGCAATTCGCATTCTCGTTTCGACGCGCTGACCGAACTGTTGCAGTACAAATTTGCCAGACTGCGCGAGGCTCTGTTGAAGATACGAGAGTCGAGGCTTTCATAACCGATCGTGAAACCTCATCAATCAACATCACCGGTGAGTCTAGAGCTCCTCGGCTTCGGCATGCCACGCTCTTAATGATCTTCGTTTTCAATTCCTCTGTTGGCCGGCCAATTCGTGCGACGGTCCTCGCATTGATCGTCGTTGGATGACGCGCTCCTCGAACTGAAACTTTGTAGGTGGCACGAAACGTGCCTATAAGAATACCTGGCGTCGAGAAGTTGAGAAAACGTGCTGCTCGACGATCACCTGGGGCTCGATGCCCCGGCTTTTCGCAGTCAGTCGGTCGCAAACGCCGCTACCCACCCCGCCATTACACCGCCACACGTTCGCCCATCCAGCGAACTAGAAAAAAAAAGGCCCTAAGAAATGAATTCAATCTACGATCTAATTCGATCCTCATCCATCCTGGTTCTTTTAGCCGCAATGTCGATCTCTCAAACCGCGATGGGAGCCAATAGGCGTCCGATCAAAGCTCAAAAACACGGGCGAGCCGAGAAGCGCGAATCACGCGGTCGCCGCGCCGAAATCCAGCGTTTAGCCGCTCGCCGACGCGCTGAGGCTGAGGCTGCCCGCCTGGCCGCAATTGCCAGAGAGCGAGCCGCTGATGAAGCGCTGCGCAATAGCGTGCAATCGATGATCGAAAAAGACGATGTCACCGGCGAAGATCCTGAGATACGTCGCATCGCTGTTAATGCGCTCGGTCATCACGCAGGCACCGTAGTAGTAATGGATCCAAAGACCGGACGCATCTATTCAGTAGTCAATCAACAGTGGGCTTTGCGAGAGGGCGTGAAGCCTTGCTCGACAATCAAACTGGTGACCGGGCTGGCCGGCCTGAACGAAAAAATAATCGATCCCACCAACACCGCCGCGATCTCTTACTCAAACAAAGTAGATCTCACCAGCGCCCTCGCGCACTCCAAGAATGATTATTTTCAGAAAGTCGGTGGACAAGTTGGCTTTAAGAAGATGATTTCCTACGCGCGTCAACTCGGACTGGGCGAGAAGACCGGCATCAACCTCAGCAATGAATCGAAAGGCAGCGTGCCCGAAGAGAAGTCAGGCTTTGCCGTCAATCACATGTCCTCGCATGGCGATGACTTCAAAGTAACCGCAGTACAACTGGCAACGCTCGTCTCAGCCATGGCCAACGGCGGCAAGTTAATTACCCCTTTTGTCCCGCGCACGCCGAAGGACGAAAAAGGACCCGCGCCAAAAGTTCGCCGCCTGGTTGAAATCAAAGCAGACTCTTTCGAGCACATGATTCCCGGAATGATTGGCTCAGTTAATTACGGCTCAGGACGGCGCGCATTCAATCCCAGTGAGACGATCGCGGGCAAGACCGGCACCTGCATTGAGCAGGGCGTCTGGATTGGGCTCTTCACATCGTACGCACCGCTCAAGAACCCTCGCCTCGCCGTCGTGGTTATCGGGCGCGGCGCCGACGGTCGTAATCACTTTCCCGTCAGCGTTGCCGGCCGGATCTATCGCGACTTAGGGGTACGTTTCGGCGCGACGACGATGGAACAGATCGCTACCAAACGCAATTCGCAATTGCAAAGGGATCTTGCGGCTCCAAAAGACTCAATCGCGGTTACCGAAACCACTTCGCTCGCCTCTGACACGGAAGATTCTGAGGAAGCCGATGACGACAGCTTGACGAATGGGGCGCGGAAGATCGAGACGCCAAAGACAATCTGGGGCGATCCTCGCCGGCCCGCCGACAGCAAAGTCAAACGCGTGCTCCTACCCGTCTCAAATCAAACTGAAGACACTGCTAAACCTGCGAAGACCTCGAGCCAGACGGCACCAAAGCCGGCCCAACGAGCAAGACGAGTCGCGGGAAATTAGATAAGTAGGCATCAAATCATCACGACGCTAGAACCTCCAACCGTAAAGGAAAAATCACATGACCCCATCAATGAATGGCAATGACGGCGACGAACAGCCGAAGCCTAAAGATCTCCGCACCGCCGTCCTGGAATTTGAAGCGAGCTTGATAAAACAGGCTCTGGCTGTAACAGATAACAAGCCAACAGCAGCGGCCAGACTGCTCGGGCTCACCAGCCATCAGGCCCTCCTCGCCATGCTGGACAATCGGCACCGGACTCTCCGCGACGAACTCGGCCTGATGAAGCGGCCGCGGCGCAAACCATTAATGAACGAGGAGTCGATTTGATCATCCTCTGGGCGTGCGAACCTAAAATTCGCACCACCCGATAGTCGCTGGTTCACAGCCAACACCCGCCACCCGCAATAGCTCCCACTCCTCGCGGAAATGACGCGACCAACGCGCGGCATCGCTCTCGGAAACAGATCATGAAAAGCCTTCAAAGAAGAAATCGATTCCCCTGCTTCTTGTCGCTATGCCTGGCGCTGATACTTTTAAGTATGCCGGCACAAGGCGCGGTCGGGTACGACGACAGCCCGCTCAATGTTGGTGATGTCCTGCTGGGACCTTGCGGTGTTCCGGGCGCTCTGGGTCCGGAAGGAACAAACGACGACTTTACTAATCGCAGCATCAGCACCGGCATCGCTAACACGGGTCCCGTGACAACGGCCCCGATCGCTATCGTTTTCCGAAACACGCTGCAGAATACCGGCGCCGGCGACGACTCTTTTGTGCTAAGTGCGCCCGCAACGACAGCCGGCTTTGTGATCGAAATGAGCATCGACAACGGCGATCACTACATCACGCTGGAAACGTCACATCCGAGCATCACAGTGGCAGTCGCCTATCGCGCAGCTACGATCGTCCTGGTACGGATCAACGCGCCTGCTGGTGTCAGTAGCGCTGCAGGTGTCGGCAACTCTTTGCTGACGGCTCACAATCTGGTGATCAGCGAAAATGGTAATTCAGCCTCTAACAATTGGGGCGCAACGACCGAGCACGTCGTGGGCGCCTCTGATACTCAGGGCGGAGTAATCGTAGGCGATCGGGCGGGTTCAACCTGGCTCACCGATATTGTTACGACGCTGGAAGCCGGGCAGACGGGCGTTTTCAAATTCAAACGAAAAGTTAAGTAATCAACTTTATGATAACTTCGATGTTGACGCATGATTCAAGAAGAAGCCTCGTCCTGCAACCAGACCTGGAAACAGCTTTGTTCGGCGCAACCGCGCTTTTACGGGTGCTGGTAGTGGATGACGATCCGGCTACGGGACAGCTACTGAGCTTGGTTGGCGAGAAAGAAGGCCTTCAGATCGTCAGCGTCGACGATGGCCGCAAGGCTTACCGGATGCTGAAATCGGACGCCAACTTCGCCGCCGCCGTTTTCAATATGACGATCCCAAGTCTTAAGGGGCTGGACCTCGTTCGACATATGAAGACTGAAAAGCGTCTGATGCGCATTCCGATAGTAATCGTCGCCGGCGACAATGGGTTGCAACTTATCTCCGAAAGTTTTGCCGCAGGCGCACTGGCGTTTCTGCCAAAGCCGTTTACTGGAGAAAAACTGGCGCGGACGCTAGTTCTGGCGATTGGGAGTCAGGCAGGTAGAAAAAAAGCGGACGCGCGGACAGGAAAACTGGCGGCATAAAAGTCTGAGCCGACGACGGCTAATGATGCCTTGATTGGGGCACGATAGCCTTCTCTCTCTCTCTCTCTCTCTCTCTCTCTCTCTCTCTCGAGTAATCCAGGCAGTCTTGATCTGCGCCGCGTAGCGGCAGTTTGAATTTGGCTCGGCCTTTCAAGAGTCTGTCGGAACAAACGAACTCTGTGGTTCTCTGTGTGACCTCTGTGTCTCTGTGGTATTTTGCTAAGTCATTTTCACAAAGACATCCGCTTTTCCCGACAGACTCTAAATGGCCGGACTACATTCAGGCGTCACTCTGCGACGAAGCAAACCTTCATAAAAAACGCTGATCGACTTTTTGAGCAAAGCCGTGCTCGATCGATATTTTCCCATTCAAGTATCGCCTCAGACGGAACGACTGCGGCTCACCACTGGACGGCAAACTCCGAGCTAGTCAAGATCTGCGCGCGACGATATCCGGCGCGTCACCCGAATTTCCGAAGTAGAAACCTTCGTCCAGACATCGCGCCCTCAAAGACGGCGGCGACTGATTTCGAATCACGGACGGTACTGCAATTCCCTGGATCTCAATCGGCTCTCCCTCGCGCACGACAACCCGCGTGCTTACTTCAAGCGGGACACTCTGTCCGTCCTTGGCGATCAGGTCGATCTCATACACCGTGCCGATGCGCTTAGTCACATCATCCATGATCTGTTCGCAAGCCCGCGCGGCGATTTCCGGGTGCAGCAATTCGGCGATGTTCATCCGGCAAGCTTCCTCACGGCTATAGCCCGAGATTCGTTCGCCTTCGTCGCTTAGAAACGTCAGTTTGCCGCTCAGATTATGTGCATAGGTCACGTCGGTGGCGCGCTCTACTATTTTCTGCTCTGTTGTTTGATTCGAATAATCCATTTGTTCTCAACTCAATTTGGCTGCGGCATTTCAGCAACTGCGGTGTGCTCCAGCACAATCGATTACGCGCGCCTTGATTTGGATTGTCCTGGCGATCGGGGGAATCGTGCCGGTACTGCGAAATGGGACAAGTCGGGCAATTAGCCGTGGAGAGATGACTCGATCAGGCCCTGTCAACCGAGGCTGGGCCGCTCACAAATAGATCGTCAGCACGGTTTATGCCACAGAATTGATGCCAAAACCACTGGCGATAGCTATCGATCCTGCAGTGCGATTGGCGGCACAAAGCTTGCACTGTTGCTGCCCGTGGTGAAGCTGCACACAGTTTTTGAATTCGCAGCGACGCTGAATGGAAAACGGTGATAGCAGTCCGGGAGCAGCCCCGATCCAATGACTTCCAGCTCCATCATCACCGCCGGATAGCAGAAATGCTGCCACGACTCACCTTCCCAGAATAAAGCGGGTTCAACGATCACCATTCGTGAGGTTTAGTTCGCCGGCGGTGTTCGCAAGAGCGTTACATCCCAACCAGCAGTCGCCATCGACACACATCGCTCTTATCTAAAGCACGCCGAATTTACCCGGAGAAACTTACATGCGAGCACATCGAACACTACTTTCCCAGGCGTTTCGCCTAGCAGCTTTGTTGCTGTGCGTCGTGAACATTGCCGCAAGCGCCACTCTCACTTCAATGGTCAAAGTAGACACTGGCCGCGATCGAGTGAGATTCGTGGATCTCGCAACGGTCAGCACCGGTCCTGAGGCTTCTGCCCCTGGCTTTAGATGGAACGTAAGCAATAAGGCGTTACCGCTGCTCGGTATCCCGAATAGTCATTTGACGCCGGGTCTTGATCAAACTCTCAGTTATCCATTGGCAAATTTCAACTTCCCCATTTTCCAGGCACTGAATTACGACGACGAGCATGCCCGTTATCTCCTGCCTTCGCTCTCAAAAGAAACCAAGGGTGTCCATTTCATTGAGTTCATGCCGAACGAGAGTAAGCACACCTACACATCAATAGATGGCACAAATATCCAGCTCATCGACAACGACAACATGAAGGTGGTGCGGATCGCCGATGGGACCAGATACGTTTTTGTTCGCTATCCCGACGGTGAATTCAGATGCTCGAGCATTAAAGATTCCAGCGGCGCCTCTCTGAGTTTGCTTTATACCGCAAACGGCTTGCTGCTCCACGGAGTAGTAGATTCTTCGGGCCGCACGATTACCTTTAACTACGCCAGCGATGGGATCAAGTCGGTGACGCAGACCTGGATGGCTAACTTAGAGGGCTTGACCAAAACCTGGACGGTCGGCGAACAGCCGGAAATTCCCGTCAAGCCGGATCTGAAATACTCGCATGCCGTTGGGTCCGCATTCACCAAAACCCTTCCCAATAACGCCGTCGTTCGCGAGTACACGACGGCGATGGCCGCTTCCGATAAAACCCTGGCCGGAATTTTTGGCGGGCCCAATGCGGTCGCCGGCGCCAATGGATTCGAACCGGCGGGCCTGGCTGCCACGTACCCGTTTTATCGCGGAGATATCATCGGGGACGATGGGATCGAACGGCGCGGACATCTCTCTTATGCTATGCACCTCTATGGAAGTCCGGATGGGACCGGCGACTCTCCGGTATATGTGCCGGCGGGTTTTACTCAGCACAGCAGCGAGCCTTCGCCGGTAGACGCGGCGGTAATTTTCTATTATCCGCGGCTGGGAAGTCTAACTGACGTCACGCTGGCCGTCTTTCACGTGGCCGATTTTCAGCTCAGCAGTGAAGGCGAACGGGTCCGAATCGGAAGGCTCGGCGGACCAGGTGGCTCCTCAGCATCTTACAAACACTCTCACATCGAATTCTATCGCGGTAACACCGGTCTGCCGACGGTTTCAGCACGCCCGAGTCTGCGCATCGATCCCACCACGGTATTTCCCATCGCAGTCCCCGGAAAATGATCCCCAACCCCGCTCAGCCTTTCGGTTCGAAAATCCTCCACATGAACAGCGCGCAAAACGAAGGAACCGGTCTTTTGGAAAATCCGCCGCTGTTAACCAGCACCACGGCTCACTCCTCATTACTTAATCCGGAATACCCTGAGAGTCATGATCATCGCATTCTCATCGTTGACGATGAAGCAGCGGTGCTGAATCTCTTTGCTACCTATTTGAGTGAGACGTACTCCTGCGAAACGGCGGCTAACGCCCAGGAGGCTCTGGACATTCTAGCGCGCGAGCCTTTTGCGCTCGTCGTTACTGATATACAGATGCCCGGGCTGAGTGGAATCGAGCTGCTTCGCAAGATTACCGAGTATTACAAAGATACCGCTGTAATCATCATTTCCGGCATCGCCCGCACCCAACGGGTCATGGATGCGATCAGAGTCGGCGCCTCCGATTACCTGATCAAACCGTGCGATCTCGGCGCTCTAACCATCTCAGTTGAGCGTGCTTTGGAAAGACGGATGTTGTTGCGGAACGCGAGTCGATACAAACAGGACCTGGAGAACCGCAACACTGAACTAGCACGCCAAAAAAGGGAGCTGGAGCGGCTTCAAGCGCAGGTTCTACAGGCGGAAAAGATGGCCTCACTGGGGCAACTGGCAGCGGGCGTGGCGCACGAGCTGAACAATCCGGCCGGCTTTATCTATAGCAACATCGATCTGATGAAGGGATATATCGAACGATTGAAGCGATGCCTGTTTGACTATGACCGGTTAGCGCTCGTCCCTGAAGCCGCGGAACAAATCAGAGCCATCAAGAAAGAGATCGACTATGACAATATCGTTGGCGAACTCGATTCCATCCTGTCCGATTGTTATGTCGGGGCAGAGCGCATTCGCGACGTCGTGCAGAATCTGCGTTTGTTTTCGCGCCTGGATGAACCTGCGGTCACGAGAATCGACCTGAATGAAGGAATTGAAGCCACCGTCCGGTTGCTCCCGGGCTATTACAAATCGGGCTCAATTCGTCTGGTTCGTGACTATGGAGACGTTCCTCAGGTCAACTGCTACGCCGCTCAACTAAACCAGGTTTGGATGAATTTGTTGGTCAATGCCGCTCACGCAATCGACTCTGCCGAGGGCGAAGTGCGCATCACTACTCGCTGTAATGATCGAACCGTGGTGGTTACCGTCAGCGACACCGGTGCTGGGATTCCCAGTGAGCAGCTAAGCAAAATATTCGATCCATTCTTCACCACTAAGCCTGTCGGAGAAGGGACTGGGCTGGGTCTTTCAATCTCTCACGGAATCGTTGAACGCCACGGCGGCAGAATCGAAGTTGAGAGCACTCCCGGGCGCGGGACGACCTTCACGATTTCATTACCAGTCGATGCGGACCTGGAGGTGGCGGCATCAAATTGAAGATCAAAACGAGGAGACAACATGACTTATAAAATTATGATCGTTGACGATGAGCCCGCAAATCTCAGAGTGCTCGAGCGATTGTTCCGCCCGGACTATCAGGTCGTAACTGCGCCGTCAGGCGCGGAAGCGCTGGCTCTGCTTGAACAGCACGACGTCGCACTGCTGATTTCTGATCAGCGCATGCCAGGGATGACGGGCATTGAGCTAATGACGAAAACCGTCGACATTCGGCCGCACATGGTTAGGATCCTGCTGACCGGTTACACCGATGTGGGCGCGCTGATCGAAGCCCTGAACTCCGGGCTGGTCTATCGCTATTTGACCAAGCCCTGGAACAATGATGACCTGCGCCTAACTGTCAGCCGTGCACTCCAGCACTACGAGATGATGAAGGCAAAACATTTATTGGGGATGGAAAATCAAAGACTGCTGGCGATGATGCAAGAGATAAATGAGATCGCTTCGGTCGCGCTCAATCGAGCTGGCGTTTCTCCACAAGAAGAAGTCAATGAGTTGACTTCATCAGAGCCGGAATTTTACGAGTTGCTCGGCTAAGAGTCAGTGTGAGAAGCCCGGCGTCAGGGAGGGCTGCGAACGGTTCAGGCACCCTGAGGGTCGGGCTTCCGACAACGCCCTCTTCACAGTCAACGTACCCTATAAGTGCGGCTGATCTGCTTGGCGGGTATCGTCACCGTGTACGTCTTACCCATCGGATCAACCGAGAGTTTAATGAAGTTTCCCTGACACGCCTCTTCGTCGTTAGCTATGAAACCTGATGGGGCATTGTCCTTGTCAGTCGTACGGACATTGCGATGAAGCTGATAGATTGCTTCGATTTCTTTGAGGCTCTTCAGTCTAGCGTATGTGCCGGCTTCACCACCTTTGCGCGGTCCATCATTAATCACTGCCACTCGTGGGTCTAAGCTCCTGATCAGTTGCGGATTGTTGCTGATTTCAAAGCCATGATGGTCGACCTGATAAACATCGACGGGTCCGACCAGTATGTTTGGACATACCAGTCTGTTCTCGATATTCCAAGTGAGATCGCCGCCGTCAAAGAACCTAAAACGACCAAAGGTAAGCACCGTGCCCACACTGTTCACGTTGTCAGTCTTGTCTTCAGGCCTGGATTCAAAATCCGGCCCGCACGGCCGGATCTGAGGAATCGCAGACGTTTCGTGCAGCACTCTTCCGCCCGCGGCCACCACCCGGACGTACAAGGGAGGCATATATTTCGGAGAACGCAACCTGATCAAATCGCCCGGGGCTAGCGTGACTGATTTACCCTGGCTCGTTTGCTTGTAGGCTTCAATCAGCTCCGGCTGCAGGTCGGCACCAATTGTCTTTGGTAATCCATGGTCGTAATAATTTTTGACGGGAATCAACTGGGCCAGACGCGCGATGCCTCCGACATGATCTCGATGCCAGTGAGTCGTAAGGTAATGGTCGATCTGTTTTAGTCCGGCAACCTCAAGCGCTACGTGCGCGATTCGGCCGGCGTCGCGGTCACCTGGAAAGCCAGAATCGATCAACAAAGACTCTCCAGTAGGCGTGACTATCAACGTCGCCGCGCCACCTTCGACGTCGATGAAATAAAGATCGAGGGTGCGGGACGCAGTTTGACCTCGGAGAGGTTGGCAAAGAAGCACTGTAGCAAGCACAACCAGTACCAGGAGCCTATTCAGATTCATTCCGTGCCTCCATTTATAGTGTCCGACAAACTTCACTTTGTCGCTGACTCTCAGAGAAATCCCTCCAACCATTTCGACAAACTAGAGTTTGTCGGACATCGCGTAGATCTCTTCTTCGATCAGCGCCACTGCTCTGCCGGTTCCACCGCTGACCCTGGGCTCACGATCAGTCAAGACTGCCTCAACAAAATCTTCTATTAGCGGTGCGTGCCAATTGGCATTGGGAGGATGCGCTTCATAACGCTCTCCTAGCTTACCTGTGACACGTAACTTTCCTTCGTTGAGAATTGAAACGCGAATCGATCCCTCTGAACCGAATATGTGCAGGGAATCTTTTGGCTCAGCCGCAGCGTGCGACACCGAAAGGATCCCGCAGGCGCCGCGTTCAAAGCGCAGCAGCGCCGTCGCCGTGTCCTCAACTTCGCGATCGAATACGACGTTGGCGGTCATCGCCTTAACTTCCGTCACGGCGCCACAGATATTCATGAAAACTTCTATCCGGTGGCAGCCGAAGTCAAACATTGGTCCACCGCCGGAGAGGTCCTTCTTCAATAACCACGAACGCGGGTGTCCGGTCTCCGGATTGAACTGCTCGAACGCATTGATCTCCAATAGCACCGGAGTGCCGATTTCGCCGGATTTGATGATGGCCTTGATACGCTCAATGACTGGATAAAAGTGGCGGTAGTATGCCACCCCAAGTCGGACGTTGTTACTGCGACAAGCTGCAATCATCTGATCGCATTCGCGTACATTCATGGCCATTGGTTTTTCGCAGAGCACATGCTTCCCTGCTTCCGCGGCCGCCATGGTTTGCTGAGCATGCAAGTGAACCGGAGTGGCTATGTAAACCGCCTCGATCTCTTCATCGCGCAAAAGCTTCTGCCAATCGAGGTACCATCGCCTGGCGCCAAATTGTTTCGCAAACGAAGCCGCGAGTTCCGACTGCAGCCGGTTTACTGCGATTAGATCGGACGTCGCCGAATCACGCAGGGCGGGCGCGACGCGCTTTTGCGCAATGTCACCACAACCAATCAGTCCCCATCCAAGCTGCTTCATTCGTTGTCCTATCTTCGAGAATCACTGCACAGACTTTAGGAAATCTCTGAACAGGTTTACGGGCCTGTGTTCCCGCGGAGCGGGTGAAAGCATAAAGCCTGGAGTGGAGCGAAGCGAAACCCCCAGATTAACGAGCCGGAAGAAATCAAGCGCTGGAGGCGCAACCACATCCCGGACACAGGGGAGATTTCCCGTTGGCGAAAATCGTTGTTGACTGTAAGATTCATCTTCTAAAAACGCAACGGATCTTCGAGGGACTAACCTGTTGGCCATTTGAATCTGCATGCCAACAGATCTAACGCATTGATCATGCGCGCGGAAACTCTCGATGGCCTGAATCCCGCGCCCGGATCTGTTGACTAGGAGTGAAGAACAATAAATGAAACTGGCGCAATTTAGAACAAGAGACTCGGACAAGCAAAGACTTGGGTTGGCCGTCGGCGACATAGTTTGCGATGTTGCGGAACTGGCACGCGCGGGTAAGGCTGCCGGCTCTGCGACGGCGCCCTGGCTCCTGGAAGCCAATAGCACTCGGGAGATGATCAGCCGCGGGGAATCAGCCGCCGAAGAAATCAGCGCGTTGCTTTCCAATAACGGTCCACGACATGGCCAGGGTGCCGCGATAGGGTACTCGGTCGACGAGATCCATTTTCTCCCAGCAGTTTATCCGAGCAAGATCCTGGCTATCGGTCGTAACTATATTGACCACGCGATCGAAGGGGGAGCAGCACCGCCGGCAGCGCCGCTTCTCTTTAACAAACTTCCTAACTCCCTCAGCTCACACAATGCGCCGATCGTGCTGCCGGAGATTAGCGAAAAAGTTGATTACGAAGCAGAGTTGGCCGTGGTGATCGGCCGCCGCGCCAGGCGAGTGAGCGAGGCCGAAGCCTTCGATCATGTTTTTGGCTACACACTCATCAACGATGTGAGCGCGCGCGATTTGCAATTCGGCGATGGGCAGTGGACACGTGGCAAGGGCCTGGATACGTTCGCGCCTCTGGGTCCTTTCATCACGACCCGCGATGAGATCGTGGATGTTCAGGCGCTCAAGATCGAAGGTCGCTTGAACGGTGAAGTGATGCAGTCATCCAACACGGCTAAGATGATTTTCAAGGTCGCGTATCTCGTCTCATATCTCTCGCAAGGTATGACGCTTGAGCCCGGCGATGTGATCGCGACCGGGACCCCGGAGGGCGTGGGTGTCTTTCGTGATCCGCCGGTGCTGTTGAAGCCTGGGGACGTCTATGAAGTTGAAATCGAAGGGTTGGGCACTTTGCGAAACCCGGTACTGGCACCGGAATCTTAGTAAGGCTGTTCAAATGGAGACCTACCAAGACTCTTTTAACCAGAGGTTGTCAATGAATCGTTTCATTATTATCGTTTGCATTCAGCTCGCCTGTGCCGCGCTCGGTTCTGCCCAACCCGCGACCGCCACACCAAATACAACGGATCCCTGCGCCGAGATCACGGCCCGTGCTACGCGTGCTGAAACCAGACTAAAAGACTGGCCGGCCCTGGCCCGCTATCACGATGCTAACTCCACAACCGCTGCGTCTCCCGGTAATGGGGACAGAGTCGTGTTCATGGGCGACTCGATCACCGATTCGTGGCAGAGCCCACAGTATGGTGGCTTCTTTCCCGGCAAGCCTTACATCGATCGCGGCATCAGTGGACAGACCACTCCGCAGATGCTTATACGCTTCCGGCCTGATGTGATCGCGCTGAACCCGAAGGTAGTTGTAATGCTCGCCGGTACGAACGATATTGCTGGTAACACCGGGCCGATGACTCTGCAAGCCATCGAAGATAATTTAATGTCTATGTTCGATCTGGCGCATGCCAATGGCATTCGCGTCGTATTTGCGTCTGTCCTACCGATCAGTGATTACGAAAAGACTAAGGACGGGCAACCAATCATTCGTAGTAAGCAGCGCCCACCTGAACAGATTACGGCGCTCAACTCATGGATGAAGACATATGCGAAAGCGCACGGAGGTGTGTACCTCGATTACTTTTCGGCGATGGCTGACGACAAAGGTTTCCTCAGGGAAGAGTTGAGTGAAGACGGGTTACATCCGAATAAGATGGGCTATGAAATCATGGCTCCGCTGGCTGAGCAGGCTATTGCCGCCGCCTTGAAATCGCGAAAATAGCGAACAACAAGAGCGGACATGCGGAATTGTCGGTACAGGTGTAGTTGAGCCGTTAGTTCAGAGTTCAGCCTTTAGGCTGCTGCTCTTGGCACCATGCAACGCAAACCAGAGTTTGAACTCTAAAAACTGCATCGGTACCGAATTGTCTTGCGGGCAGATTCATTTGAAATTAACATGTAATCATTCTTGCCCAGGAAACGTGTTGAACCAGCGCGGGCTTAACAGCCTGCGCACGCGACCGCGTTACAGTTGCGCAGTCTGAGGAGGAAACATGTCAGACGAGCCAAAAAAGAAAAGCTCAAATTACGATCCCAGCCGAAGAAAATTTCTCAAGGGCGTCGGGGTAGCGGGCGCCGGCGCCGCGTTGACTGACTCGCTGCTATCGCACGACGTTATCACCGCCAAGCCAAAGACCGATGCGTCAGGCACGCCCGTCAGCGGGAATCTAGACGTTTCGCTGGACATCAACGGTCAGAAAAGAACTGCGACGGTTGAGCCGCGCACGACCTTGCTCAGCACGATGCGGGATCGCCTCGAACCGGGAATCACCGGACCGAAGCTGGTCTGTGACATGGGGACTTGCGGCGCGTGCACCGTAATCATGGACGGCAAACCCGTCTATTCATGTCTGGTGCTGGCGGTCGAGGCGGTGGGCAGGAAATTGACGACGGTCGAAGGTCTCGGTACACCCGAAAACATGAACGAGGTGCAGAAGGCATTCGTTGAAAAGGACGCTTTGATGTGTGGCTTTTGCACGCCCGGGTTTGTGACTACTGTTTCCGCATACCTGAAGCAGAATTCCCATCCCACACTGGAAGAAGTGCGCGAAGCCTGCAAGGGAAACTTCTGCCGGTGCGGAACCTATCCCAGAGTTTTTGAAGCTGCATTGGCTGCCGCGAAGGCCGGAGCGTGATGAAGCAAGTTGAGTAATCATGAGTGGTTTGATTAAACGCAAAGATCGCAAACGGACGCAAAGTAAGATTGTCGTTCGCGTTACTTTGCGATCGGTCTTTGCGTCCTTTGCGTTTAAATTTTGTACTTCGTCGAGCGTTTGAAACCGGAGAGACACGCTATGCCACAGCAACAACCACAACCACCCTCTACGCCGGTAAAGAAGAAAAAGGTTCGCGTTCCGCGAGTGATAAATGGCGTCGAGACGATGGTTGAGATTGAAGTCGACGACGTAGCCGGTCCGGGATGGGGACCAAATGACAAGCACACTCTGCTAAATAATCGTCTTACTCGAGTTGATGGCCCGCTGAAAGTTTCAGGCGCCGCGCAATACACGTATGACGTGAGCTTACCGGGAATGCTGTATGGACGAATCTTACGTTGCCCGCATGCGCACGCCCGAATCAGGGACAAGGGATTCGATTCAAGCAAAGCTGCGGCCATGCCCGGCGTCAAAGCTATCATTCAAGCGCCGCTGACTGAGTTTCGATTTGCCGGCTCACCCGTCGCGGCAGTCGCGGCCACAACTCCGGAACTCGCCCAGGACGCTGCGCGCGCGATTGTCGTTGAATACGAAGTCCTGCCACATGTGGTGCGGGCCCAGGACGCCATCAAGCCTGAGTCACCCGAAGTTCTGGCCAGGGATCCGAAAAAACCCGATGAAAAGAACCTGCGCCTGGCGAACAAGAACGGCGATCCGCAAAAGGTCGGGGCCGCCCTCGCCAAATCTGACGCGATTATTGAAGCTGAATATTACACACCGCGAATTCATCATGCGTGTCTCGAGACTCATGGAATGGTGGTTGATTATTCCGGCGGCGACTCGGCCACAATTTACGCGACGACTCAGGGGACGTTTACGATCCCTGCGGATGCGGCCGATGCTTTGGGTTTGAAGCAAAGCTCGGTAACCGCGACCGTGCAACATATGGGCGGCGGCTTTGGCTCGAAATTCGGCATCGGCATTGAGGGAATGCTCGCTTGCCAACTTTCGAAAGAGACGAAGACTCCGGTTAAGCTGATGCTGAATCGTTATGACGAGTTTGTTATGGCGGGCAATCGTTCCGGATCCTGGCAAAAGTTGAAGGCCGGCGCAAATAAGGATGGCACGTTGGTCGCGGTGCAAGCCACGCAATACCGTCTGGGTGGAGTTGGCGGTGGCTCCCAAGCGCCTCAGCCTTACGGTGTCTATCGCGCCGGCGAATCGTATCGCGAAGTCTACGCGTTGCAAACCAATGAAGATTCTTCGATCGCAATGCGCGCTCCGGGTCATCCACAAGCATCATTTGCCATGGAGTCGTTGCTGGATGAACTGGCCTACAAAATCGGAATGGACCCGGTTGCTTTTCGCAAGAAGAACATGCGCGACCCGGTCTATCATCGACAATTGGATCGGGCTGCTCGCGAGATCAATTGGGCCAGACGAAATGCGATAGCCGGCGGAGGCGCCGGACCTCTCAAGCGCGGGATGGGTTGTGGGGCGGGCACATGGGGCGGTGGCGGCAACGATCAATGCAAAGTTAGCGTTACCGTCGGACGCGATGGTTCAGTGTTGGTGGCGGTGGGTACGCAGGATCTGGGAACCGGCACGCGCACCTATACTCGCGCGATTGTCGCTGAAGAATTAGGACTGCAAATAAAAGATGTCGTCGAGCAGATTGGCAATTCAAAGCTCGGCTCCGCTAACCCCTCGGGAGGGTCGACCACGGCAGCTTCTCTGTCTCCATCGGTGAAAGATGCAGCCATCAAGACGCGCCTGGCGCTCGCCGAAAAAATGGCCCCGCTGCTCGGCAATGCAAAACTCGAAGAGATCGCATTCACCGGCGGCAACGTTACAGGCGGAGGAAAATCGCTCTCCTGGAAACAAGCCTGCGCGGCACTTCCTGCGGCTGGTGTGACTGCCCACGGCGAGTGGCGGCAGGATCTGCAGGGCCGCGGAGTGCATGGCGTCTGCTTTGCGGAAGTCGAAGTTGACGTAGAAACGGGGAAGGTTCGACCCATCAAAATGGTGCAGGTACAGGACGGCGGGCTGCCGCTCAACCGCCTCACGATGGAGAGTCAGCTTAATGGCGGCATGATTCAGTCGCTCGGCATGGCTCTGTGGGAAGGACGAGTGATGGACTCCAGGCTTGGATTGCAGCTCAATCCAGGATTCGGCGATTACAAATTGCCGGGCTCTCTGGAAATGCCCGAGTTCGTTCCCATCATCGACGACGACGACAAACGCGAAGTTGTTATCGGCATCGCCGAAGCTTGCATTATCCCTTCGCTCGGCGCGTTGGCTAACGCGGTTTTCAACGCGTGTGGTGTGCGCGTACGCGAACTACCCATCACACCCGATAAGATCCTTTCGGCTCTGATGAGCGAAAGGAGGAGCGCATGAAAGCCTTTGAATGGATGAGTCCAAAAAGTTTCGGGGAAGTAGTCGGCGCGCTGCGAGCTGAGCCCGGGACAGACATCGACGAGGCCCCGCGACCCATCGCCGGCGGACAGGATCTTTTGACGACGATGAAGGACTACATTACGCGACCTTCGCGGGTGGTCAATTTGAAGGGACTGCTCGGCCTCAACCAGATCAAAGCGGACGGCAAAGGCGGGTTGCGAATCGGGGCGCTGGTCACACTCGCGCAACTTGAGGAGCATCCCATTGTGCGTCGTGATTTCCCCGGTCTCGCGGAAGCTGCGCATTCGATCGCCACACCACAGATACGCAACCTGGGGACCGTCGGCGGCAATCTGTGCCAGCGGCCCCGGTGCTGGTACTTTCGTCTGGAAGAAGCTGTCTGTTTAAAAAAGGGCGGCTCGGAATGTTTTGCCGCGACGGGTGAGAACAAGTACAACGCGATCCTTGGCGGTGGTCCCTCGCACATTGTGCACCCTTCCGATCTCGCGCCAATGCTTATAGCGCTCGGCGCCCGGCTTACGGTTGTGGGCGCTGACGAAGAACTCAAAATCGAACTCGAAAAATTTTTCACGCTTCCCTCCGAAGGAAATATTCGCCGCGAGAATATCCTCAAAAATGATCAGATCATTACGGAAATACTGGTTCCGGGTTCGAAGTTTGCGGGCCACTCGACCTATCTGAAATTCAAAGAGCGGGACTCGCTGGATTTTGCGATGGCTTCGGTCGCGGCGGCCTTAACTCTGGGAGCGAACAAGACTGTAACCGAAGCGCGCCTGGTGCTGGGCGGTGTGGCGCCGATTCCCTGGCGCGTGCCGCGCGCTGAAACGGCTTTAATCGGCAAGGCATTGAGCGCCGATCTACTGGCAAGCGTGGCCCGAATTGCTCTGGAAGGCGCAAAGCCACTCGAAAAGAACGCCTACAAGATTCCCCTGACTCAGACGCTGGTGCGGCGCGCACTGGCCAGGTCCGGCGGACTGAATGCGTGAGGAAGAGGTAACAAGACGATGGCAAATGAAACGGTTACTCAGAAAGATCCCAACGAGGTTGCCACGAGCGTTGCTCCCCAAAGTGCTTTTTGTAACTCGCTGCGCTCGAAGAAGTTTTTCATGATTGATGCGCTGCCTACGGACGCTGCACAGTATCTGGATGCCAGTAACCACTGCTGGTGCCGCATGACTCAGCAAGTGATCGGTCCGGATGGCGGTTCGGTTCACCCTGAGTCCTGCGTGGCCGGGCGAGACTGTTACACATCGGCGTTTGCAGCTTAGAGGGTGTAAGATACCGCGAGCGTCGATGTTTGTTTCGTGTGATTTCGTGGATCGTGTCTTTTGCCGCTCGGAAGAATGATCCACGAAATAACATAGAAAAGAATAAAGAACTGGTCACGAGTTTTTTGGAGGTACTCAGATGAGAAGATTTTGCATCGCGATTCTGTTGAGCATTGTCTGTATTGGCGCCGTGGGATTGACCTCACAAGCCGAGAGCTCCAGCGTCAAAGGTGACTATGTAGAAGTCCGCACCGCCAGTGTCTTCGCTGGTGCATGCCATTTTAACGGCGAGGTAACCACAACCGGCCGCGAGGCCTTAATGGCCTGGAGCGTTACGTCAGGAAAGTGGAATGGCGTCGATCTGACTGGCGTGCGCGCCATCGCTTCGGTCTCTGCCGATGACAATCTTTCGAACTCTCAAGCCAGGCGCCGCGCTGAAGTGATCCTGGACAAGTCCGCAACTCATGCGCAGGTTGTTGCGATGATTGAAGCACTCAAGAGCAGATATTCAGACGCACTCGGCGAAATCATTTCAGTGCGTACTGCTCCGATCAGCTTTAAGCACGAAGGACAGACTTACGAGGTTAGTTCCGCCGAAGCGGCGATTGATGTCAATGCCATGCCCAACGATCTTTGCTGCCGCATGCCGAACCTGATTTGGTATTCGCCACTGGTGCCTTTAAGTCAACGCAAAGTCGGATACACCGTCAAAGCACTCTATGACGGGCATGCCGTCGGCGACAGCTGGGAAAGGGCTGGTGAGAACAGCGCGTTCTACGGTAACTTTGCTCTCTGATCTTCCCGCCGACCGCGGAACTCACTCGATCGTTGAGCGAACCCTCACACTTATCAATGGCCTGAGCGTAAGGAAAGATTTGCCGTCAATCCGAGTCCCGTAGGGATGCGATGTTTTTAGGAATCGTCGAATTTCATGATCTGAGCCCCATTCGGGGCGTCATGTTTCGCTCCTAAAGGAGCTTGTGTTCCCAAACCAAACCGGGTGCTATAAACATTCGGCTTCTCACGGAGCCAGGAACTGGGAAATCTCTGCCGTGCGGGCCACACACTTTATGATCAGACTATTTCACCATGACAAACAAATTCTTCCCGATCGCTCTGTTGTTCTTTCTATGGCTGCCTACCTCTGCGCAAATTACCGACAACTATCAACCCGGTCCGGATTCAAAGCCCCAGGCCGGAGTGCCAAAAGGCGAAATACTCAAATTCACTTTTGATCAGTCAAAGATCTATCCCGGCACAACACACGATTACTGGGTTTATGTCCCCACCCAGTATCATCCCGACAAGCCGGCCTGCGTTTATGTGCAACAGGACGGGATTCGCTTTGAAGCGCCGACGGTTTTCGATAATTTGATCAATCGGAAAGAAATGCCGGTGACCATCGCCGTCTTTGTCGCGCCGGGTGTAGTGAAAGCGCCGGACGGCAATACTGCGCTCGATCGCTTCAATCGCAGCTATGAATACGACGGGTTGGGCGACGCCTATGCCCGCTTTCTAATCGACGAATTGCTGCGCGACGTCGAGACAAAAAAGACTTCAGACGGCCGCGCGATAAAGCTTTCGCACAATGCCAACGACCGGGCGATTGGCGGAGAAAGCAGTGGGGCGATCGCGGCTTTCGCCGCCGCCTGGGAACGGCCGGCAGCCTTTTCGCGAGTGTTCAGCGCGATTGGCACGTACGTCGATCTTCGCGGCGGCATGCGCTACCCAACGCTGATTCGAAAGTACGAGCCGAAACCAATCCGCATCTTTATGCAGGACGGCACAAACGATCTTAATATCTATGGCGGCGATTGGTGGATGGCCAATCAGACTATGGAACGCGCGCTCACCTTCGCCGGCTATGAAGTGCAGCACGTGTGGGGCGACGGCGGTCACAACGGCAAACAATCGACTATGATCTTTCCCGACGCGATGCGCTGGTTGTGGAAGGACTGGCCCCAGCCGGTGAAAGGCGGCCCGACCCAAAACCCCACGCTCGCGAGCATCTTGATCCCTGGCGAAGGCTGGCAACTGGTCAGCGAGGGCCACAAGTTCGTCGAGGGCCCGGCCACGAACGCCAAAGGCGAAGTCTTCTTCAATGATGTGACGAACAGCAAGACTTATAAGATCGGACTCGATAACAAAGTCACCGAATTCATCGCCGATTCAAAGAAAGGCCATGGCCAGGCTTTTGGTCCTGACGGCAGACTCTATGCCGTGGCGACGGGCGAGCAGAAAGTGCTCGTCTACGACTCGTCTGGAAAAGCCACCGTTCTGGCTGAAGGCTGGGTGGGTAACGATATCATCGTGGCGCACAACGGCAACATCTATGTCACGAATCCTCCAGCCGACAACGCGATCTCCCCGAGTAAGGTCTGGCTGATCAAGCCCAGCGGCGAGAAGATCGTTGTCGATACCGGATTGAAGTACGCGAACGGCGTCACGCTATCGCCCGATCAGACTCTGCTTTACGTCGCGGACGATCGCTCGCATTGGGTTTACAGCTATCTCATCAAAGCTGACGGCACACTCGATGACAAACAACGCTACTACTGGCTGCACGTGCCGGACACGTCCGACCAGAGCAACGCCGACGGCATCCGCGTCGATCGCGAAGGCAGACTTTATGTCGCCACCGCGATGGGCATTCAGGTCTGCGATCAGGCAGGGAGAGTCCAGTGCATCATTCCGACGCCAAACAACAGACTCTCGAACTTCACTTTCGGCGGCGAGCACTTTGACACGCTCTACGCGACTTGCGGCGATCGCGTCTATAAGCGCAAGCTTAAAATCACCGGCGCCAACGCCTGGGACGTACCGAACAAGCCGGCGGCGCCGAGGTTGTGATTGTTGCCTGGGACGAGAGTCTTCTCCCTGAGTTAAAAAGAATTAACGATCGAGATTTTGAGGTAAACTTGCAAAGTGATCTATGAGTGGGACCCGCAAAAGGCCAAAGCAAACCTGCGCAGGCATAGGCTATCTTTCGAAGAAGCGGCCACTGTATTCCTCGATCCGCTTGCGGTGACTTATCCCGACCCAGACCATTCCGACGACGAGTTTAGAGAAATTACCTTTGGCCACTCAGCCAAACACGGAGTAATCTTTCTGTCACACACCCAAAGAGGAGATCGCATCCGAATCATCGGCGCGCGAAAGGCAACTCGAAGGGAGCGTAAACAATATGAAGAAAGCATCGGCGAAGAAAAACAATAGCGACATCAGACCTGAATACGACCTCTCGAAACTAGAAGGAGGCGTTCGAGGCAAGTACTACCGAAAAGCTACGGCCGGAACGAACCTTGTGCTAATCGAACCGGAACTCACGGAAGTCTTTCCCGACACCCAGTCAGTTAATCGGGCGCTGCGGCTTCTTGTCAATACAGCAGCGTTAGCTGCTGGCAAGACGCGTAATCGAGGTAAGAACAAGCAGAGAAAGGTAAGCTGATGCTATCTACCAGTGAACGCCCAACCTCTATTTTTAGCGATTACCCGGACGAATGGCCCTCAAAGGAATTCTACGTTAATCAGGGTGCGGTTACTCGGGAACAGTATCACGGCTTGAGGGCCTTAATTGAAAACGGGGCAAGTGAAACCGATGTGGAGGCCTTCTTCAACGAAAACCAGCCAGCTCTGGCATTGGTCTTGACTTTCTTTCAAACCGGACATCACGCATCCTGGATTGTTCCCAAACAGATAATCCGCGCGCGATTGAGCGACACATCACCCGGGCTCATACCGGACTACCTCATTGCGGGAGCCAATTCCGATGGCGTGACCTGGTGGGTAATGGAAGTCAAAGTACCTGGAGCGAGGATTTTTGGTGGTACCGACTCTGCTAAGACACTATCGACGGAAGCGAATCGAGGAGTGCTCCAACTTCTTGAGTACATCGATGTCTGCGCTGAAAACCAAGCCTACCTGAGAGATCAGGCAGGACTTAAAGGGTTAAGAGAGCCCAAGGGATTGCTGCTCATCGGAACTCAGGCTGAGCTTAGCGACAGTCGCAACAGAAAACTAAGGGCAGCTTGGAACCGCGTAAATCCCTCGATCCAAATTCGTACTTACAGTGCGTTAATTCGAGAGTTGGAGGAGATGCTGAAACGCACTTCATGATTCGATCATTCCGCGGAGTTCATCCCCAAATTAACCCCTCAGCCTTCATCGCCGACAGCGCGCAAGTGATCGGCGACGTGCACGTGGGCGAGCAAGCTTCCGTCTGGTTTGGCACGGTAGCTCGCGGTGACATGTTCTACATTCGCATCGGAGATCGCACCAACGTGCAGGACAATTGCGTGCTGCATACGCGCACCGGCGAATTCCCGACTATCCTCGAAGATGAAGTGACCGTCGGACACAGCGTTACTTTGCACGGCTGCTATGTGGAGCGCGGTTCACTAATTGGAATTGGATCGATCCTACTTGATGATGTGCGGATTGGGGCCCGGTCGCTGGTGGCCGCGGGATCGCTCGTTTCTCCCGGAACCATTATTCCGCCGCGCTC
>WNFS01000169.1_pt1 | contig 47006 bp, 45 predicted proteins | sample 5400141 | NCBI WGS metagenome assembly WNFS01 (sample SAMN13153358, study PRJNA577476) | soil metagenome | isolation source: 60 cm saprolite under Madrone tree | place: USA:California | collected 2016-06-14
GATCTTCCCGCTCCGGGCGGCCTTGAGCAGCCCGGCCCGCGGCACTTCCTTGCGACTCATCGTGAATGTCTCCCATGTCTTCATGGGGTGACATTCTTACTGAACAGTTAGGGGGTGACATTTCTATAGACCAACAGCAAATCGCCCGGCGGCGGTTGACCAGCCGCACCGGAGTCTGCTACCGTCACCGGGCCAATGGTGTCGGGCGGCCCGCCGAGGAGCGGGCCCCAGGGAAGGCGGTGTGAATCCGCCGCGACCGCGTCACTGTAATCGGGGACGAAACCCACAGAGAGCCACTGGCCCGACGGGGCCGGGAAGGCGTGGGGAGTAGGACGATCCGAAAGCCAGGAGACCTGCCCGCACGCTGCCACTCCAACCGGTCTTCGCTGGAGGACCCGGGTGAGCTTCGTTCATCGTTCCGATCTCGTCCTGGGAGGCGTCCGCAGCGGCAAGAGTCGCGAATCGCTGCGCCTGGCCGCCACCCTGCCATCGGGCTTCCGGGGAGCTTTTCTCGCCACGGCCCAGCCCCTCGACGCGGACATGCAGGCACGGATCGCGCGTCATCAGGCCGAGCGGCCCAAGGGCTGGATCACCGTGGAAGAGCCGTACGACATCGCGCGAGCGTGTGAGAGGCTGGCGGCGAGTTTCGAGGTCGTCGTCCTCGACTGTCTCACCCTCTGGGTCTCCAACCTTCTCCTGCGGGGAGACAAGGAGGCCGTCATCCTCGATGCCGCCGACGCTCTCGCACGCTATGCTGGCCTGCGCCGCCTGAGTCTCATCATCGTGTCCAACGAAGTAGGGGCCGGTGTTCATCCATCCACCGACATCGGACTGCGTTTCCGCGATGTGCTGGGTGAAGTGAATCAGCGTCTCGCCGCCGCCGTGGATCGGGTTACCTACATGGTGGCCGGTATACCACTGGTGATCAAGAACGCCTTGCCACGCAAGGACTTACGTGAGAAATCTTTCGAAGCTCCTTGACCGTATCCAGGCGCCGCACGGCACCGCGGGTCTCGAGACCCAGCGGGCGCTCGACCAGCTGACCAAGCCGCCGGGAAGCCTCGGTCGCCTCGAAGAGCTGGCGCGGCGCCTTGCCGAGATTTCGGGCCGATTCCCACCCCAGGTGGCGCATGCCGTCATCTTCACCCTCGCGGCCGATCACGGCGTGGCCGCCGAAGGCGTGAGCGCGTATCCGCAGATCGTCACCGCCCAGATGGTCGAGAACCTGGTGCGAGGCGGAGCGGCCGTCAATGTCCTCGCCCGCCATGTCGGCGCGAAGGTCGTGGTCGTCGACATGGGAGTGGCGGCGCCGCTGCCGCCCGATCCGGGGCTTCTCTCGCGCAGGATCGCCCCCGGCACGCGCAACATGGCGAAGGGACCGGCCATGACTCGCGACGAAGCCGTGGCCGCCATCGAGGCCGGCGTGGGTCTGGTCGAGGCGGAGCGCGGCCATGGACTCGACCTGATCGGCACGGGCGAGATGGGCATCGGCAATACCACCGCTGCGAGCGCCGTGGTTGCCGCGCTCACTGGAGCGGGCGCCGAGTCCGTGACCGGCGTGGGTACCGGCGTGGACGAGGAGGGGCGCAGGCGGAAGGTCGCGGTGATCGAGCGGGCGCTGGCGACGAACCGCCCGGATCCCACGGACGGGGTCGACGTCCTCGCCAAAGTGGGTGGCTTCGAGATCGCCGGGCTCTGTGGCGTCATCCTGGCCGGCGCGGCCTCGCGCATTCCCGTCGTGATCGACGGCTTCATAGCCGGAGCGGCCGCGCTCGCGGCGGCGCGGATCAAGCCGGAGGCCCGTCACTACCTCCTGGCCTCCCATCGCTCGACCGAGCCCGGGGCGAGGTTCGTCCTGGATGCGCTCGGTCTCGATCCCTACCTCGACCTCGGCATGCGCCTGGGCGAAGGTACCGGAGCCGCGCTCTGCATCGGCCTCGCCCAGGCCGCGGTGAGGATCCTCGGCGAGATGGCGACCTTCAAGTCCGCCGGTGTGACGGATCGCTCGCCGTGACCATGCTCGCGCGCGCTCTCGCGCTGGTCCTGCTCCTTCTGCCGGGAAGCGCGTGGGCGCTGACCTTCGTGGACCAGACGGGCCGGACCCTGACGCTGCCCGCGCCCCCGCGGCGCATCGTCTCGCTCGTGCCGAGCGTGACCGAAGTCCTCTACGCCATCGGCGCCGAGAGCCTCCTCGTGGGCGTCACCGACTTCTGCGACTATCCGCCCGAGGCCAAGCGCAAGCCTCACGTGGGCGGCATGCTGTCCCCGAACCTCGAGACCCTCGTCATGCTCAAGCCGGACCTGATCGTGGCCACGCGCTCGGGCAATACCGAGGAGACGTTCGATCAGTTGAAGCGGCTCGCCATCCCGGTCTATCTGGTCGATCCGGCCACGGTGTCCGACGTGCTCCGGCTTGTCTCGGATCTGGGCGAGCTCACCGGACATCGCGACGGCGCCGCCGCGGTCGACGAAGACATTAGGCGCCGCATCGGGGCCGTGCGTGACCGCGTCGCGGGGCGCCCCCTCCCGCGCGTGCTCTATGTTCTCTGGCCCGAGCCCCTCATTGTTCCCGGGAAGGGCGCCCTGATCTCCGAGCTGATCGCGATCGCGGGGGGAGCATCCGTGACGGCCGACCAGGGTCAGGGCTATCCGCGGATGAGTCTCGAGGCCGCGGTGGGGAGGGCGCCGGAAGTCATCATCCTCGCGAGCCACGGCTCTAAAGGCGGACCCGCGGCCCGCCAGCAGTGGGAGCGCCTCGAGAGTATGCCGGCCATCAAGAGCGGGCGTCTCTACATGGCCGATGGCGATCTCATGCACCGATACGGTCCTCGATTTCTCGTGGGCCTGGAGTCCCTCGCGCGCCTTATTCATCCGGAAGCGTTCGCGCCGCCGGATATTCCGAAGCGCTCCGGAAGGTCCAGATGACGGGGGGCCTTAGGCTCGCATGGATTTGCGGCGGCCTCGCCATCCTGCTCACCGCCGTCGCGGCAGCCTCGCTGCTCATCGGCGCCGCGCCCGTCTCCCCTGGGATCGTCCTCGATCTCATCACCGGTCGCGGCCCGGCGGGGGGCACGGATCGCACGGTGGTGCTGAGCATCAGGCTGCCCCGCATCGCCGCGGCGATGCTGGCGGGCGGAGCGCTCGCGGTGGCCGGCGCGGGCTTCCAGGCCCTCACGCGCAATCCGCTGGCCGAGCCCTCCATCCTCGGTGTCTCCGGTGGCGCGGCATTCGGGGTCGTCCTCGCCCAGGTGTCGGGTCTCGGCCAGGGTGTGGTGGAAGCGCTCGGGCTGACCGCCTTCGGCTTCGCGGGAGCGGTGACGGCGGGGGTCGCCGTCTACCTGATCGCGTCGAGCGCAGCCGGACTGCCCGTGCACACGCTGCTCCTGGCCGGAGTCATCGTCGGCATCTTCTTCTCGGCCGCCATCACCGTCCTGATCTCGATCGTGGACGCCAACCGGCTGGGCGGCGTCATCCACTGGCTGCTCGGGAGCGTGGCGCCCATTCCCCCGAGCCAGCTCGCGATCTTCACCCTGGCCACCGCGGCGGGAGTCTGGCTCGTCCTGGGACAGGCGCGGGCGCTCAACCTCCTGGCCCTCGGCGAAGAGGCGGCGATGGAGCTCGGCGTCGACGCCCTGCGGGTGAAGCGGCGCATCTTCTTCGGCGCGGCATTGCTCACCGGCACGGTGGTGGCTTTCGTCGGGCCCATCGGCTTCGTGGGGCTCATCGTGCCCCAGGTATTCCGGATGCTCTTCGGGCCGGACAATCGCGTGCTCGTGCCGGCCGCGCTCCTCGGCGGAGGCGCATTCCTCCTCGCCGCCGATACCCTTGCGCGCACCGTGGTGGCGCCCGCCGAGCTGTCGGTGGGGGTGCTGACCTCGTTCTGCGGAGCGCCCTTCTTCATATGGCTCCTGCGCTCCCGCGTGGCCCGGGTGGCCCCGTGACACCGCTCGCGGAGTTTCGGGGCGTGAGCTTCGCCTATCCGCAGGGCGCAACGGGGCGTCCGCCTTTCGAGCTCCGCGACCTGAACTTTTCCGTCGCCCCCGGCGAAGTGCTCGGGCTCATCGGTCCCAATGCGGCGGGAAAGACCACGGTGATCCGACTCCTGTCCCACGTGCTCCGTCCCTCGCGAGGGGAGATCCTGATCGGGGGCGAGGGCGTGGCGGCGCTCGGTCGCGCCTCCGTGGCCCGCCGGATTGCCGTGGTGCCCCAGGACGTCCCGCAGGGATTTCCGTTCACCGTCGAGCAGCTCGTCCTCATGGGACGCTTCCCGCATGCCCCCGCGCGCTTCTTCGAGAGCCGGGAGGACCAGCGCATCGCGCGAGAAGCCATGACCCTCACCGGGGTCGAGGCCCTCGCGGGCGAGCCGCTCGAGCGCCTCTCCGGAGGCGAGCGCCAGCGCGTCGTCCTCGCGCGGGCGCTCGCCCAGCAGCCGCGACTTCTCGTGCTCGACGAGCCCACCGCGCATCTCGACCTGCGCTACCAGGCGGAGTGTGTGGCGCTGCTGAGACGTCTCCACCGGGACGAAGGACTGGGCATCCTCATCGTCTCCCACGATCTCAACCTGGCCGCCGAAGTGTCCGATCGCCTGCTCCTCCTCGCGGGAGGCTCGGCAGTGAGGCTCGGCCCCCCCGAAGACGTGCTGCAGGAGCCGGTGCTGGAAGCGGTGTACGGCTGCCGGGTCGTGGTGGACAAGCACCCCGCCACGCGCCGACCAACCGTCAGCGTCCTCTGGCCCGAGGGGAGGTGATACCGCCGCGCGCGCAGTGATCGTCGCGATCCTAGGGAAGCCGGTGAGAAGCCGGCACGGTCCCGCCACTGTGAGTGGGGAGCCACGCCCGTATCCGCGTAACGGAAGCCACTGGGAGACATCCCGGGAAGGCCGGGCGGCGGCCACGATCCACGAGTCAGGAGACCTGATCGCGACACCGAAGAGCCCCCCTTTCGAGAGAAAAGGAGCGGTCGTGAGACAGATACTTGGAGCGCTGCTGGCGGCGATGCTGGCGATGGCGGTCTCGGTAGAAGCGCAGGAGACGAAGCCGGACACGACGCAGGAGGCGAAGCCGGACACGAAGAAGGTCGAGCCGGTCGTGGTCACGGCGACCACGATCGCCACGCCCGCCGAGCAGCTCGGGGTAGCCCTGAGCGTGATCACGGGGGAAGACTTCAAGACCTATCACTACTCCGCCGTCGACGACGCCTTCCGGAATATCCCCGGCGTCAACGTCACGCAGCAAGGCAGCTACGGCAAGCTGTCGACGCTCAGCATCCGAGGCGCCAACGCGAACCAGGTCCTGATCCTCGTGGACGGGGTCCGCGTATCGAGCCCTACCTTGGGCCAGACGGACCTGTCCGACATCTCCCCGGATCTCATCGACCGAATCGAGGTCATCCGCGGCGGCCAGGCCACCCTCTATGGAGCGGACGCCATCGGCGGGGTGGTCAATATCATCACCAAGAAGGGGACGGGCCCCTTCTCCGCCAGCGTGGAGAACACGGGCGGCAACTACGACACCTTCCAGAACCGGGCTTCGATCAACGGCACCTACAAGATCGTCAACTACTCGCTCTACGGCTCGCACCTCGAGAGCAACGGGCAGTTCAAGAACGACAACTCGGACAACAATGCCGCGGGCGGCCGGGTCGGCATCACGCTGCCCTACGACAGCGCGCTGAGCGTCAGCTACCGCTACAACAAGAACGACACCGGCGTGCCGGTCAAGGGCGTCTTCCCTCCGCCCCAGCCCATCGTGCCCATCATCAACCCCAACGCCAAGCAGCAGACCGAGACCACGGTGCTGAGCGTCGACGCCAAAACGCATCCGGTGGAATGGTGGGAGAGCCGCGGTCGCTTCGGCCGCTACACCAACAACCAGGGCTTCCAGGATCCGGTCGATCCCGGCGTCGACTTCGACGTGCCGTTTCGCTCCCAGGTGGACACGGACCGTCTGGAATATGAGCTCCTCAACTCCATCATCATCGGGCCGTGGAGCACCAGCACCGTCGGGTTCGGCTATCGTTACGAGCACGGGGACAACAAGGGCGTCTTCCAGGCCTCCCAGAACGTGAAATGGTTCCTCTTCGAGCAGCAGTTTCGTCTCTTCGATCGGCTCTTCATCACGGGCGGCACGCGGATCGAGGACAATAGCGTCTTCGGGAACGCGACCACGGGGCAGGGGTCGCTCCTCTTCGTCATCAAGGAGACGGGCACGCGGCTGCGCGGGAGCGCCGGCACCGGATTCCGGGCTCCCACCTTCAACGATCTCTTTTTCCCCCAATTCGGCAATCCGGACCTGCAGCCGGAGCGGAGCCAGACCTGGGACGCGGGCTTCGATCAGAACCTCTGGCAGAACCGTGTCCGCCTCAAGTTCACGTACTTCGCCACCCACTTCACCAACGCCATCACGTGCTGCGTGGTGCTCCCCACCGCGCCGTTCGGCGGCCCCGTCAACGCGGGGAAGGCTCGCTCGAAGGGCGTGGAGGCGAGCGCGGAGATCGACATCCTCCCGAATCTCGTGGCTTCCGTCACGTACACGTACACGGACACCGACAATCTCTCTACCGGGCGGCCGCTCGCGCGCATCCCGCGCAATGCCGGCAGCGCCGGCCTCACCTGGGAGCCGCTGCGCGGCCTCTCCGTCTTCACCCAGGTGTACGTGGTGAGCAGCCAGTTCGACAGCTTCGGCGACGTGTACAACAGCGGGCACACGCGGGTCGACGCGGGCGGCACGTATCGGATTCTCAATCAATTCGGCTGGCTGCAGCGCCTCGAGCTGGTGGCGCGGGCGCAGAACATCCTCAACGAGTCGTACGCCGAGGTGCGCGGCTTTCCGTCGCTGGGGGCCAACTTCCTCGTCGGCCTGCGGGCCGGATTCTGAGGGAGGCCGGATGATCGAGGGTCTCGCGGTGTGGATCGGGCCGGAGGCGGTGGTGCTCACGGCCGCGAGGCCGTTGAACGTGCTCTCCTCGGCGGTGTGGGGCGGTGGGCTCGTCTCCGCGCGAGCCATCGTGAACCTGCACGTCGCCCTCGATGATCCGTGCACGGACCCGTCGGCCATGTTCGGGGCCTATGCGCGCGCCCAGAGCGTGCCCGAGCCCTATGTCGGCCTCCTCACCGGCGCGTGGACCGAGCGCGCGACGGTGGGGGAGGAGAGCGGCGCCGGCATCCGTACCCTGGCCGTGGCCACGGTGGGCCTGAGCAATCGAGTGGCGGCGGGGCGGGCGCCCGTGACGCAGTGGACGCACGGCACGATCAATACCATCGTCGTGGTGGACGCCGATCCCGAGCCCGCCGCCCTCGTCAACGCGGTGATGACGGTGACCGAGGTCAAGGTACTCCTGCTCAACGAGGCAGGAGTGCGCGATGCCGCGGGCGGAGCGGTGAGCGGCACCTCGAGCGACGCCATCGTCATCGCCGCCACGGGCCGGGGGCCGCGGGTTCAGTTCGGCGGCCCGGTGAGCGAGATGGGCTGGAGCATCGCCCGGGCGGTGGGCACGGCTCTGGACGCGGGCATTCAGGGATGGCTGGAGCGGAATCGCTGATGCAGCCGAGGCGAGCGCTGGCCGTTGGCGGCTCGATCGCGCTCCACGTGGGCGCCCTCGCGGGAGTCCTGCTCCTCGCCGCGAACCTGCGTCAGCCTGAACCCCTCTTTGTTGATCTCACTACGGGCGATCTCACCCCGGGCGCTCAGGCCGGAGACGAGCGCCTTCCGGCCGCCCGGACCTCCCCCGGACCGAAGACCGCTGCTCCGGCGGCGGCTCGTGTGCCGTCGCGCGCGGGCGCACGCGCCGCGCCTCAAACCGAATCGACTCGACCCGCGGAGATCGTTCCTGCGCCCGGGCCCGTGCCGCCGCTTTCCGGCGAGATGACCACCGCCGATCCCCCTTCGGGCCCTGTCGCGGATCCCCCGGCAGACGGAGCACGATCGGCGCCGCCCGCCGCGCCGGGGGCAGGCGCGGGGAGCGGAGTTGCCAGCGACGCGCCGACGGGCACGGGGCAGGGGTCCGGCACAGGCGGCGGTTCACGCCTCGCTCTCGCGGGGCCTGGCGCGGGACGGAGCGAGGTGCCCGCGGAGTTCGGGCCCTACCTCGCCAGCTTCCGGCAGCGTATCCAGGAGCTGGTCGTCTATCCGCTCTCCGCGCGCCGGCGCGGCCTGGCCGGGAAGGTCGAGGTCGAAGTGGTGCTCGAGCCATCCGGCCGGGTGCGCGCCGTCGCCGTCGTCGCGTCCTCTTCCCATGCGATGCTGGACGACGCCGCCCTCGACGCCGTCAGGTCGCTTCCGCCGGTGCCTCTGCCCGAGAATCTGCCCAGGCGGCCCTTACGCGTGCGATTGCCCATCGTGTTCGATCTCCGCTAGATTCGCGTGGCGGTACTGCTCCTCGCCGTCGTCCTTGATCTGGCACTGGGAGATCCGCCCAATCGCTTTCACCCCGTCTCGTGGATGGGCGGTCTGATCGCAGCCGGCCGGCGCGGCGCCGATCGCCTCCCGTCGCCTCTCCTCGTCAGCTACGGTGTTGCCCTCGTCGCCGGGGCGACGACCGTCGCCTATCTTGGGGCTCTGGCCGTCCAGGCTGTCGCGGGATGGCTGCCGTGGCCGGTGAGCCTCCTCACGCAGGCATTGCTTCTCAAGAGCAGCTTCTCTCTCCGCGGGCTCGTCTCCGCCGTGTGGCAGGTGCGTGATGCCCTCGCTTCGGGTGATCTCGCGGGGGCACGCATGGCCTTGGGGCGGCATCTCGTGAGCCGGCCCGTCGATTCCCTCGATCCGGCCGCGACAGCGTCCGGCGCTATCGAATCGCTATCGGAGAATTTGACGGATAGCTGGGTCGCCCCGCTCTGCTTCTATCTCGTGGGCGGCATCCCGGCCGCCTGGGCGTATCGCGCCGTCAACACGGCGGATGCGATGATCGGCTATCGCGAGGGTTTGCTCGAGCAGCTCGGCTGGGCCGCGGCGCGGCTCGACGATCTCCTCAATCTCGTGCCGTCGCGCCTCGCGGCGCTCGCCGTGGTGGCGGGGGCATGTCTCTCCGGCGAGCGGACCGCCGGGGCATGGCGCGCATGGCGTCGCGACGGCGGCGCGACCTCGAGCCCCAATGCGGGGCAAACGATGGCGGCCATGGCGGGCGCGCTCGGCGTGACGCTGGAAAAGCGCGGCCACTATCGCCTCGGCGACGGAGGGGCGCCGGCCGTCGGGGGCATCGACCGCGCCATCCGCGTCTTCGGAGCGGCGGCGGGCGCGGGCCTCGTCGGTGTTCTCGTCCTCCTCCGCGTCTTCAGCTGACCTCGGGGGCTGACCCTCGGCAGGGGGAGCCACCACAGGTAGGGTCGCCGCGCGCCACGACCACCGCATCGCGCGGCGCGTTAACCGCGGGTCTTCCCTTGGCGCGTCTAATTTTTGCGGGCCAGCAAAATGTGAGGGTTATGATTGACCGACGCCGCCATGCGCGGCGATTCGTCGCTTAAACAGCCAGAATGCAGAATTCGATCACGGAACTCTTGACGAGGTCGCTCAGGGAAGCCTTGGACAAAGCGGGGCTGCCGGCATCGGAAGACATTGCGTGGGAAGTGCCGCGAGAGGAGTCTCACGGCGACTACGCCACGAATTCCGCGCTGGCTCTCGCCCGCACCGAGAAGAAGGCGCCCCGGCAAATCGCCGAGGCGATCAAGACCAACTTTCCCCACACGCCGATGGTGATGAAGCTCGAGGTCGCGGGCCCGGGATTTCTCAACGTCTTCCTCGCTCCCGACTGGTGCGCCGATGCGCTCAAGGGCATTCTCGCCGACGGGCCGGCCTACGGCACCAGTCAGGCGGGACAGGGCAAGCGCATCCTGCTCGAGTTCGTCTCGGCGAATCCAACCGGGCCTCTCGTCATCGTCAATGCGCGGGCGGCCGCGGTGGGCGATGCGCTCGCGCGCATCCTTCGCGCGCAGGGCCACGGCGTCGAGTGCCAGTTCTATGTCAACGATGCCGGCAACCAGCTCCAGGCTCTCGCGCGCTCCGTCGACGTGAGACTCCGCCAGGCTTTGGGCGAGGCGGCCGAGCTGCCCGAGAATTCCTATCCGGGCGAATACCTCGTGGATCTGGTGGCGGAGTGGCTCGCCGCCGACCCCGCGGCCATGCGCGCGCTGGCCGCGGGGTCGGAAGCCGAGCGGATCGAGCGCCTCGGGCGGATGGCGGTGACCGACATCGTCAACGGCCAGCGGGCCGTGCTCGAGGCCTACGGCACGCGGTTCGACACGTGGTCGCACGAGCAGGCCGACGTGCGGGCCGGGGGCTGGCCCGAGCGCGCCATCACGGAGCTCCAGGCCGCCGGCCACACCTACGAGCAGGATGGCGCCCTCTGGTTCCGCTCGACAACCTTCGGCGACGACAAGGACCGCGTCCTGCGCAAGTCGGACGGTGAGCTGACCTACTTCGCGGTGGACATCGCCTTCCACCACTATGGCAAATTCGGACGCGCGGACTCGGTCATCGATTTCCTCGGCCCCGATCACCACGGCCATATCCAGCGCATGAAGGCCGGCATGGAAGCTCTCGGCCACCCCGGCGAGCGCTTCGACGCGCTCATCGTGCAGCTCGTGACGCTCCTCCGCGACGGACAGCCGGTGCGCATGTCCAAGCGCCGCGGTGAGTTCGTGCTCATGGAGGAGCTGATCGAAGAGGTGGGGCGCGACGCCGCGCGCTTCACCTTCCTCACCCGCCGGCACGATAGCCAACTCGACTTCGATCTGGCGGTGGCCACGCGACAGTCGGCGGACAATCCCGTGTTCTATGTCCAGTATGCCCACGCGCGGGTGACGAGCCTCTTCCGCACCGCGGCCGAGCAGCACATCACCGTCCCGCCGTGGGACCAGGTGGACTTTCGATCCCTCAGGCTCCCCGCGGAGCAGACCATCATCAAGCGGCTGCTCCAGTTTCCGAGTCTCGTGGCGGGCGCCGCGCGGGCCCGCGAACCTCACCGCCTCGCCTACTATCTGAGCGAGCTCGCCGGCCTCTATCATCCCTACTACAAGTCCCACCGGGTGATCACCGAGGATCGCGATCTGACCCTGGCGCGCCTCGGGCTCGCCGCCGCGGTCGGGCAGGTGGTGCGCAATGGCCTCGACCTCCTCGGCGTCTCCGCTCCGGAGAGCATGTGATGCCCGCGCGCACTTCGACGGCGAGAGGCCGCGCCCGACGCCGCGGCGGACCGCTCCAGTGGATCGCCCTCCTCACGGCCGGCGCCGTCATCATGGGCCTGACCTTCACCCTGGGCATCCTCGTGGGTCGGCAGTGGAGCCGCCCCGCGTCGGTCACCACCGTCGACAGCAGCGCCCGCAAGACGGTGCCGCCCGCCAAGCGTGGCGGACTGGCCGGGGCCGATGTCGATCCACCGCAGGTCGACCAGAAGCAGCTGACCTTTTACCAGACGCTGACGGCGCCCCTCGGCCGCGGCTCTGCCGATGCGGCGCCGCGCCACGAGGACAAGACCAAGGCCGCGCCCGTTTCGGCGTCGGTGCGGTCAGATGCGCATCCGCCGCCCTATCCCTACACGAGCCGCGGAGAGACCATCGTCGAGAAGTCGGCCACCGCCGACTCACCCGCGTCGGGTGACAAGGCCTCCCGCGCCGCCGCGGAGCCGGTGGGCCCATGGGCGGTGCAGGCGGCGGCCTTCAAGACGCTGGCGCAGGCCGACGCGCTCCAGAAGCAGCTCAAGCAGGCGGGCTTCGACGCCTATGTCGTGTCGGCCGCGGGGACTGACGGCCAGCCAAACTACCGCGTCCGCATCGGCACCTTCAAGAGCAAGGCTGAAGCCCAGCGCGTGGCCGAGCGAGTGCGCGGTGAGCGCTCTATCGCCGCATTCATCACGCCCAAGTAGGGCGGGTTCGGACTCCATGCCTCGACGGCCCGGGGGAGTGCTCATCGCCCGCGAGGAGATCGCTGCCCGCGTGACCGAGCTCGGCCGCGCCATCGCCCGCGAGCACGCGGGAAGCGTTCCCCTGCTCGTGGGCGTCCTCAAGGGCGCCGCGGTGTTCATGGCCGACCTCATTCGCGCCATCCCGTCGCCGGTGGCCATCGACTTCATGGCGGTGTCGTCCTACGGCGCGGGGGCGCGCTCATCGGGAGCCGTCCGCCTCACCGCCGACCTTTCCGTCTCCATCGAAGGGCGCGACGTCATCCTCGTGGAAGACGTCGTGGACACCGGCCGGACCATCCACTACTTGAGACGCAACCTCGAGACACGTCACCCGCGGAGTCTCGAGGTCTGCACCCTGCTGGACAAGGTCGAGCGCCGCCAGGCTGACCTCGATCTGGACCTGACCTACGTGGGCTTCGTCATCCCGGACCGCTTTGTGGTCGGCTATGGCTTCGACCTGGCCGGGAACTACCGGGGACTACCGGAGATTCACGTCCTCGTGGAGGACTAAAAGCCCGCCTTCCGCCCCCGGCCGACGCGTGGGCCCGTGTGCTATACTCACAAACGCGATGAATTCCCCGTTCTACAAGAACCTCGCCCTCTGGATGGTCATCGGCCTCATCGTTCTTGTCCTCTTCAATGTGTTCCAGGCCAGCCAGCCCTCCAGCGGCAAGATGGTCTTCTCCGACTTCCTCAAGCGTGTGGAGTCGGGCGAGGTCAAGGAAGTGCTCATCCGCGGCAAATCCGTCACGGGTAAGCTTGGAGACGGCAGCGCCTTCCGGACCTTCACCGCCGACTACCCCGAACTCGTCAAACTGCTCCGCGACAAGGGTGTCAAGATCGCCGTCGAGCCCGAAGACAGCAATCCCTGGTATGCCTACGTGCTGCAGTGGGTGCCCATGCTCCTCTTCATCGGCGTCTGGATCTTCTTCATGCGCCAGATGCAGGGCGGGGGGGCCAAGGCGCTGTCCTTTGGAAAGGCGCGCGCGCGGCTCATCTCGGAGAAGACGAACAAGATCACCTTCCAGGACGTGGCGGGGGTGGAAGAGGCCAAGGAAGAGCTCCGGGAGATCATCGAGTTCCTGAAGGACCCGCCTAAGTTCCAGAAGCTCGGGGGCAAGATCCCCAAGGGGGTGCTCCTCGTCGGCCCTCCGGGCACGGGCAAGACCCTCCTCGCCAAGGCCATCGCGGGCGAGGCCAATGTGCCTTTCTTCTCGATCTCGGGCTCCGACTTCGTCGAGATGTTCGTGGGCGTGGGCGCCTCGCGAGTGCGCGATCTCTTCGAGCAGGGCAAGAAGCATGCTCCCTGCATCATCTTCATGGACGAGATCGACGCGGTGGGCCGGCACCGTGGGGCGGGGCTGGGCGGCGGACACGACGAGCGTGAGCAGACCCTCAATCAGCTCCTCGTGGAGATGGACGGCTTCGAGACCAACGAGGGCGTGATCCTCATCGCGGCCACCAACCGGCCGGACGTGCTCGATCCTGCGCTCCTCCGGCCCGGGCGCTTCGACCGGCAGGTGGTGGTGGCGCGCCCCGACGTCAAGGGGCGGGAAGAGATCCTCAAGGTGCACGCCCGCCGCATCCCCCTCGCCCCGGACGTGGCCCTGATGGTCCTCGCGCGCGGCACCTCGGGCTTCTCCGGCGCGGACCTCGCCAACCTCGTCAACGAGGCAGCCCTCCTCGCCGCACGCCAGGACAAGAAGACCGTGGAGATGATCGACTTCGAAAACGCCAAGGACAAGGTGCTGATGGGGGTGGAGCGGCGCTCCATCATCATCCCCGACGCCGAGAAGCGCACCACCGCCTATCACGAGGGCGGCCACGCCCTCGTGGCCTATCTCCTCCCCGGGGCCGATCCGCTCCACAAGGTGACCATCATTCCGCGGGGCCGGGCCCTCGGCCTGACCATGCAGCTGCCCACGGACGATCGCTACAGCTACTCGAAGGAGTTCCTCGTCAACCAGATCACCATCCTCCTCGGCGGCCGCGCCGCCGAGGAGATCGTCTTCCAGCAGCAGACCACGGGCGCCGGCAACGACCTCGAGAAGGCCACCGAGATGGCGCGCAAGATGGTCTGCGAGTGGGGCATGTCGGAGAAGATGGGCCCGCTGACCTTCGGCAAGGCGGAGGAGCACGTCTTCCTCGGTCGCGAGGTCTCCCGGCCCAAGGACTACAGCGAGGAGACGGCCGTCATCATCGACTCCGAGATCAAGCGGATCGTGACGGATTCCGCGTCACGGGCGAAGCATCTGCTCGACTCGAACCTGGAGAAGCTCCATGCGCTGGCGCGGGCCTTGCTCGAGCGCGAGACGCTGGACGGCGAGGAGATCCATCGCATCCTGGCCACGCGACCCTTCCAGGAAGCCCCCGCTCCCGCCTGATCCAGCTCTGAGCAGTCCCGGCCTGAACCTCGGGCCTCGCTCCCTCATGCACGCTTGCCCTCTGACGGCCGCAACCCATATGACGGCGCCCCTACTGCCCGTAGCGCGTCGAATTCGATTGAGCCCGTGGTTGCCGCCAATGGTATTTTTGTGAGCGTGACCTCCCCCGTCCGCGCGGCTCTGGCAGGGGTTTCTCTGGGCGATGGCTTGCCCGTAGCCGTGATGGGTGCCCTCAATGTGGGACCGGGCTCCTTCTACGCGGGCTCGGTGGTTACGCGCTCCGAGGACCTCCTGCGTGCCGCCGAGCGCATGGTCAGGGAAGGTGCGACACTGCTCGACGTCGGGGCGAGGTCTACGGCTCCCTATCTCTCCGACGCGGTCTCCACCTCCGAAGAAGCGGAGCGCCTGGCCTGGGCGATCGCCCTTCTCGCCGGCAAGCTCGGCGTACCCCTCTCCGCCGACACGAGCCGGGTCGAGCCTGCCCGCGCCGCGCTGGATGCCGGGGCAGGCATCATCAACGACGTGCGAGGTCTCACCGGTGATCCCGATCTCGCCTCGCTCGTGGCGAGGACGGGCGTCGGCCTCATCGCCATGGCGTCCGAGACGGGTGCGACGACGGCCTGCCGACCGGTCGAGACAGTTCTCGAGGTGCTCCGAACAGGCCTCAGCATCGCGGAGCGGGCCGGCATAGACGCTCAGCGTATCGTGGTGGATCCGGGCATCGGCTTCTTCAGACAAGGCGATATCGCCTGGCACGAGTGGGACTGCGCAGTGCTGGGGGGTCTCGAGCACCTGCGCGCCCTCGGCCGGCCGATCTGCGTCGGGGCCTCGCGCAAGTCTTTCATCGGGGAGATCGCGGGCGAGCCCGATCCCGCTCGCCGGCTGCCCGGCTCGCTGGCCGCGGCCACGGCCGCGGTGCTCGCGGGGGCGCACATGATCCGTGCCCATGACGTCGGTGACACCGTGCAGGCCGTGCGCGTGGCCGAGGCCGTGCGCCGAGCCCGGGAGCACCCCTGAGCATGTGGCCGGCCATCCAGAGCTTCCGGCTGCGCGACGCCATCGATATCCTGCTCGTGGCGGTGGTGCTTTATCGCGTCTTCGTCATGTTCAAGGAGACGCGGGCCGTCCAGATGCTCCTGGGGCTGGGCGCGCTCATGGCCGCCTCGTTTCTCGCCAACCGCTTCGAGCTCTACGGCACGAGCTGGATCCTCGACAACTTCTGGTCGTTCTGGGTCCTCGCGCTCATCGTGCTCTTTCAGCCGGAGCTGCGTCGGGCGCTCGCCCAGTTCGGCCAGAACCCGTTCTTCCGCGCGATGACGAGGGCCGGGCGGGAGCAGCAGAGCCATCTCCTCGACGAGGTGGTGAAGGCGGCGGAGTCGCTGGCGGCCAAGCGCATCGGCGGGCTCGTCGTGCTCGAACGGTCGACGGGACTTCGCAACTACGCCGAGCTGGGTGTGCCCCTCGATGCGATGGTGTCGGCTGATCTGCTCGAGAGTCTCTTCCTGCCCTATTCGCCCCTGCACGACGGTGCCGTGTTCATCCGCGCCGGACGCGTGGCCGCGGCGGGCGGCTTCCTGCCCCTGTCGCGCAGCGCCCAGCTCGGGCGAGCGATGGGCACGCGCCACCGGGCGGCCCTCGGGCTCAGCGAGGAGACCGACGCGGTCGTCCTCGTGGTGTCGGAGGAAACCGGCCGGATCTCCCTGGCCGTGGCGGGGCGCATCGAGAGCCCGCTCGATCACGAGGCCCTCCGCCGCCGGCTCGCCGAGCTTTTCTCGTTGGAGGCCGCGGCGCCGCTCCCCGACCAGCCGTGGTGGGAGCCCGCGCGCGACTGGCTGAGGAAATGAGGGTATGAGCCTGTCCTGGCTGACGCGCCACTGGGAGCTCAAGCTCCTCGCCCTCGCCTTCTCGGCGGGTCTCTGGGTCTTCGTCATGAGCTCCGAGAAGACCAATGTCACGCTTCCCCTCCCCGTCGAGCTCGAGGCGGTGCCGACAGGATTGGTGGTGACGAGCGAGCGGCCCGACACGGTGGACGTCCAGCTCCACGGACTGCGATTCGCACTGTCTCGTGTGTCGCCGGACGCGCTCCGGGTGAGGGTGAGCCTGGCCGGCGCCAAGCCCGGTGAGCTCGTGGTGGGCCTGGGACCGGATCAGATCGTCGTGCCGCCCGGCGTGAGCGTGTTGCGCATCACGCCGGCCGTTGTGCACATTGGATTGGCCAAAGAGCCCTGATGGGGCGCCTGTTCGGCACCGACGGGATCCGCGGCCTGGCCAATGAGGTGCCGCTGACCACGGAGCTGGCCTTCCGCCTCGGGCGCCAGCTCGTGGCCACCCTCCTCGAGCACCACGGCCTCGCCAAGGTACGGCTCGTGGTGGGGCGCGACACGCGGCGGTCGGGACCGATGCTCGAAGGGGCGCTCGTGTCCGGCGCGCTCTCCGCGGGTGCCGACGTGTTCACGGTCGGCGTTCTGCCGACTCCCGGCATCGCATATCTCACGCGAAGCCTGGAGGCCCAAGGGGGCGTGGTGCTCTCCGCCTCTCACAATCCCTTCCAGGACAACGGCATCAAGATCTTCTCCTCCGAAGGATCCAAGTTTCCCGACGCCTGGGAAGACGAGATCGAGACGCGCCTGTCCGGTCCGGACGGCGCGCCCAAGCCGACGGGCGCCGCCGTGGGGCGCCTCGTCCACTACGACCGCGCCGAGGCCGACTACATCTCCAAGGTGCGCCAGACCTTCCCTTTTGATCTGGGCGGTCTCACGGTGGCTCTCGACTGCGCGCACGGCGCCACCTATCGTGTCGCGCCCCGCCTCTTCCGCGCCCTCGGCGCGCGGGTAGTGGTGCTGGCCGCGCGACCCGATGGCCTCAATATCAATCGGCACTCGGGCGCGCTCCATCCGGAGCGCCTCGCGCGCCGCGTGCGGGCGACCAGCGCGCATCTGGGTCTGGCCTTCGACGGCGACGGCGACCGGCTCATCGCCGTCGACGAAAAGGGCGAGGTTCGCGACGGCGACTACGCCCTCGCCATCTGCGGCCGCCATCTGGGCGGGGGCGGGCGACTCAAAGGGGACGTAGTCGTCACCACCGTGATGGCCAACCTCGGCCTCGACAAGGCGCTGGGAGAGAAAGGTATCCGCACCGTCAAGACCCAGGTGGGCGACCGGTACGTGCTCGAGGAGATGTCGAAGCTGGGCGCGAGCCTGGGCGGCGAGCAATCCGGCCATCTGCTCTTCCTCGATCATGCCCCCACGGGCGACGGTATCCTCTCCTCGCTCCAGCTCCTGGCCGTGATGCGCGAAACGGGCCAGCCGTTTTCGGCGCTGGCCGGCTGCATGAGCAAGTTCCCCCAGGTGCTCGTCAACGTCGCCGTGCGCGAGAAGCCTGCCCTCGAATCCATCTCCGGGCTCGCCGTACGCCTCGCCGCGCGCGAGAGCGAGATGGGGCCGGCGGGTCGCATCCTCCTGCGCTATTCCGGCACCGAGAATCTGGCCCGGGTGATGGTCGAGGGCGAGGACCGGTCGCACATCGAATCCGTGGCGGCGGAGCTGTCGGGGATCATCAAGAAGGCCATCGGCTCGTGACGGAGGTCAAGGGGCTGGGCGTCGACCTCGCGCAGATCCCGAGACTCCGCCGCGTGGTGGAGCGCTGGGACGATCGCTTCCTTCGTCGCGTCTTCACCGACGACGAGATCGCCTACTGCCGGCGCCGGCGCGACCCCATCCCACACTTGGCCGCGCGTTTCGCGGCCAAGGAGGCGACGCTCAAGGCCCTGGGCACCGGGCTCAGCATGGGGGTGAACTGGCGCGAGCTCGAGGTGCGCCGCGAGCGCGGCCAGGCCCCGACCATGGTGCTGACGGGACGGACCCAGGCGATCGCCCTCGCCAAAGGAGCCTCGCGCGTGCTGCTCTCGCTGAGTCATGATGGCGACTATGCGATGGCCCAGGCGCTGCTGGTCGGAGACTCGCCGGATGCCGCGGCGGGGCGCTCCTAGTCTCGTCCTGAGCCTCGCGCTCTTCCTCTCGGGCTGCGCGGGGCTCGTCGGAGGCAAAGAATCGGTGCCCACCGCCCAACCACCTCGACCGGACCAGCGCGGGCCGGCGCAACTCCCGGGGCAGGGGAGTCTCAACGTTCAGAAGGGGCGCCCGGGCTATGTCGTGGGGGCGCCGCATGGCACCACCGACAGCGCCACCGACGTGATCGGGCTCGAGCTCGCCCGCCGCACCGGCTTCGGCTCCGCCGTGGCTACCGGCTTCGGCAAGCTCGACGCGGAGGGGCGGCGCTACGACGTCAATCGCCCCACGGAGAGCCTCGCGGGCGCGCCACCCAATACCGAGACGCAGACGGAAGGGGCGCGGCGGGTCTTCGAGGCCTATAGCCGGTCGGTGACCGAAGCCAGCCAGGGTCCTCTGCGCGTTTACGTCGAAGTGCACGGCAATGGTCACCAGGACACGGCCGGCCGCGTGGAGATCGCCACGGTCGGGCTCAGCAAAGAGGACGCGTGGCAGGTGAAGACGCTCCTCGAGCTGATCCGCGACGCCCATCTTCGGGGCCGGCCGGAGACACCGCGGCTCGAGATCTTCGTGGAGCCCGTGGACACCCTGCGCTACTCGGCCTCGGCGTCCAAGTCGGGCGGGGTGCTCGGCCGCTCCGAGAAGGCGCTCCACGTCGAGCTGCCGAAGGTGGCCCGGACGACTTCGCGTGACGCCTACACGGACATGCTTGCCGACTTCCTCGTCCAGTGGGCCGACCTCCTGACCACGGCCGCGCGCGGGCGATAGCGATGCAGCCTGTGTTCACCGCGGCCGAAATGCGGGCGCTGGACGCCAGGGCGATCGAGACCTTGGGCATTCCAGGCCCGCGGCTCATGGAGAATGCGGGGCGGGGCGCGGCCGCCGTCATCGCTCGCGAGTGGGCCCCGATGCGGGGCAGGCGGATCCTCGTGCTCTGCGGCAAAGGCAACAACGGCGGCGACGGCTTCGTGGTCGCCCGCCACCTCAAAGCCAAGGGCGCGCGCCCGCGCGTGCTTCTGGTGGGCCTTCGCGCCGAGGTCACCGGCGACGCGGCGCAGGCCCTTGGGCGCTGGCGGGGCAAGGTCGAGGAAATCCGGGACGAGGCCGGAGCGGCCACGGTGGCACGCGCGCTCGCCGAGGCGGATCTCGTCGTGGACGCTCTGCTCGGCACGGGCCTGACAGGGGCGGCGCGCGGCCTCACCGCTCAAGTCATCGAGCAGATCAACCGGTCTACCGCCCGCGGCGGCGTGCCCGTGGTCGCCCTCGATCTGCCGTCCGGGCTTGGCTCCGACGGCGGCGCCTTGCTCGGTCACACGGTGCGCGCCACGCTCACCACCACTTTCGCGGGCCTGAAGCGCTCGCTCCTTCTTCACCCCGCGGCGGAGCACGCGGGCCGGGTCGTGGTCGTCCCCATTGGTGTCCCGCAGGTCGAAGTGGATCGTGGCGTGAGCACCTCTCTGCTCGAGGCGTCCGACATCCGCCCGCTCTTCCCTCCGCGGCCCGCGGAGGCGCACAAGGGCAGCTATGGTCACCTGCTCGTGATCGCCGGCTCGGTGGGAAAGACCGGAGCGGCCGCGCTGGCCGGCCGCTCGGCGCTCAGAAGCGGCGTGGGACTCTGTACCGTGGCGACGCCGGTATCCCAGCAGCCGATCGTGGCCGGCTTCAGCATGGAGACCATGACCGAGCCCATCATCGAGACGGCCGCCCAGTCCTTGGCCGTCAAGGCGCGCGAGCACCTCGTCGAGCTCGGCATGCAGCGCGACGCCGTCGCGCTCGGCCCCGGGATTTCCCTCGATACGGAGACCCAGGCCCTCGCGCGCGCGCTCGTGGCGGAGGTGCCAAGGCCCATGGTGGTGGACGCCGACGCGCTCTCCGCTCTGACCGGGCATCTCGATCTCCTCGGGCAGGCGCCCGCGGCCCGCATCCTCACCCCCCATCCGGGCGAGATGGCGCGCATGCTCGGTATCGGCATCGCCCAGGTCCAGGCCGACCGTATCGAGACCGTGCGGCGCTTCTGCCTCGAGCATCGCGTGTACCTCGTGCTCAAGGGCGCTCGGAGCGTGCTCGGCTCGCCGGACGGCCGCATCTTCGTCAATCCCACGGGCAATCCGGGCATGGCCACGGGCGGTAGCGGCGACGTGCTGACGGGCATGATCGGCGCATTTCTGGCTAGGCGATTCGACCCGCTGGCCGCGCTCCAGGCCGGCTGCTACCTCCATGGGCTGGCGGGTGACCTCGCCGCCGCTGATCACGGCGAGGAAGGGCTGGTCGCCGGCGACATCATCGAGACCATTCCGGCCGCGTTCAATTCCTCTCCCCGATGAGGCTTCTCTCGCGGAGCGCCGACGAGACACGGGCGCTCGGTGAGCGGCTGGGCGCCCGGCTGGGCAAGGGCGACGTGGTCGCGTGCATCGGCGCGCTGGGGGCGGGCAAGACCTGTTTCCTCCAGGGGCTCGCCCGCGGCCTGGGTGTCGAGACCGACGTCACCAGCCCGACCTTTGTCCTCGTCAACGAGTACCAGGGGCGTCTGCGCGTCTACCACGTCGACGCCTACCGGACGGCGAGCCTTACCGAGCTCGTCGATGTGGGCATCGACGAGATGCTCCACGGGGAAGGGGTGACCGTGGTCGAGTGGGCGGACAAGCTCCTCCCGCTCCTGCCTCCCCGCGCCGTCACCGTCACCATCAGCGGACTCGGGGATGAGGCGCGCGATATCCAGCTCACCGGACCCGAAGAGATACTGGGGGGCGTCTCGGAAGCTGGACATTGACGGCCGCTCCGGGGTCGTCATACTTCGCCACATGGAGCACGCGTCCCAGATTCGCGAGTGGCCGGCGGAGGAGCGCCCGAGGGAACGCCTGTATCACAAGGGTGCCGCGGCGCTATCGGACAGCGAGCTGCTGGCCATACAGCTCGGCACGGGCATCCGTGGGATGAGCGCTCTCGACGTGGCGCATGGGCTCCTCGCCCAGTTCGGCACGCTCCAGGAGCTGGCGGGGCGCGAAGTGGCCGAGGTAGCGGCGGTACGCGGAGTGGGGCGGGCCAGGGCGGTGCGCCTGGCCTCCGCCTTCGAGATCACGCGGCGTCTCCGCTCGCGCAATGGCCACGCTCGCCCGATCCTCTCGAGCCCCGAGCAGGTCTTCGCCCGCTATGCGCCGCTCATGGAAGACCTCCGAAAGGAGATCTTCCGCCTGGCTCTTCTCGACGCGCAGAACGGCCTGCTCCGGGACGTCGTGGTGTCGGAGGGGACGCTTTCCGCCAGCCTCGTCCACCCGCGCGAGGTCTTCAAGCCGGCCATCATCGAGTCCGCGGCCTCCATCATCCTGCTCCACAACCACCCGAGCGGCGATCCCACACCGAGCCGGGAGGATCTCAGGCTCACCCGCCAGCTGGTGGAATGCTCCAAGCTCCTCGACCTGCGTATCCACGATCACGTTATTATCGGGAGGGAGCGGTTCATCAGCCTGGCCCAGAGGGGGAATCTATGAAGATCGAAGGCGTGGGGCACGTGGTGCTGAAGGTGCGAGACCTCGACCGCTCGGCGGCCTTCTATTCGGGCGTGCTGGGGTTGAGGGAGGTGGGCCGCTTTCCGGGGCGCATGGTGTTCTTCTCCGCGGGCACGAACCATCACGACCTAGCAGTCATGGCCGTGGGTCCGGATGCGCCGAGCCCGCCGGACGAGGCGGTGGGGCTGGCCCACGTGGCGCTCAAGATCGGAGACTCCCTGGACCTGCTCCGCGAAGCCAAGGCGCTCCTCGAGGCGCACGCCGTGCCGATACAGGGCACCCGGGACCATGTGGTGAGCCAGTCGATCTACTGCGAGGATCCCGACGGGAACACCGTGGAGCTGTTCGTGGACGGCGATCCAGCGATCTGGGCCGAGGATCCGTCGACGGTGGCGACGACGAAGCCTCTCGTGCTGAGCTAGGAGAAGGTCGGACGCGGCGGCTACCGCTGGCGGCGCAGCTTGACGATGGCCCCGCTCATGCCGGCAATTTGGCCGCTCATCTCGTCTCCGTTCACGGTCAGCCTGCCCGTCATCCCCGCGGGAACGGCTATCTCCACCTGATTGCCCGTCACGAACCCCTCGGTGAGACCACTCGGATCGTTGGGGGCGCCCGTAATGAGGATGGTGCCGTTATACTTCGAGCCGGTCTGCGTGACCGTCATCTCCATCTGCCCACTGCCGCCCGCCGGCTGATTGGTGCTGACCCACGTGCCTTGCCACTTGCCACTGATGTCCACGGTCGAGGCGGGCTGAGTGCTCGCGCACCCCACGGTGCCGAGCAGGGCCATGAAGACGAGAAGCCGCAGCATCCGCCGCACCCGATGCCTCCTAGCCCTTGGCGAGCTTCTCGACTTCTTTCTTCGACATGCTCTGGATGCGTGTCAGGAGGCCTTTCACCTTCCGTTCGGAGGCGTGGTCGGCGAGGATCAGCTTCTTCGATTTCGTGCCATTCGCGATGTAGGCGACCCAGTCGTCGAGGCTCGGCGTCCCCCTCCACACCACGGTGAGTCCGCTGAGTCGCATCCGCTTCCTGCCCTCGACTTTCGCGAGCGGCTTCCGGCTGGCCTCCATACTCACCATCCCCTCCGCAGCGTGTTCGCGTTCTGTTTTTCTACCTCGACAATGCCGCGCAAGCGTCAACCTTAGGTATCGGCACAGATCATGTCAAAGCTTTTTTTCGCCGCGCCAGATGCGGCTTTCCGTGCTCTCGGCCCGCCGGACACGCATCAAACCTGACTGTCCGCGTCCCCGTCGAGGCGGTGGACGGCCAGAGCGTCATATTTTCGATACGTGCCCGCGAAACCGCATCAGAGCGTGCTTTTTTTCGTTGTGTGGATGTCTGTGGATAAGTGGATAACCTGTGGGTTACTTTTTTCTATTGACAAGGGCGTCGAGAATTCTCCGCGTCAGGAAAGGGCCGCGCGTGATGAATCCCGTGAAGTAGGCGCAGGCCGTCGCGCCCGCGCCGAGCGCCTGGAGTGCCTTGTCCGGCGTGTCGATACCGCCGGTGGCGATGATCTCGATGCTGTCCGCGAATCGCTCACGCAGCCGGCGCACATTGGTGAGCGTCTCCGCGAACAACTGCGGCCCCGAGAGCCCGCCCGTCTTCTGCGAGAGGCGCGGCTCATCCACGCGGCGCGTGTTGCCACAGTTCACGATGGTGATGCCCGCGTCGAGCGCGGCGGGAATGGTGGTCTCCTCGTTGGTGCGTCGGAAGTCCGGCGACACCTTCACGATGATGGGCTTGTCCGTGGCCTTGCGCACCGCGCGGAACATCTCCGCCAGCTCCGCCGGCCGCTCGGACCAGCCGTACACGAGCTTCGTGTTGGGCGAGGAGATGTTGATCTCGACCAGATCGCCGAAGGGGGCGAGCCCCGCCACCACGGCCACGTAGTCTTCCGCCGACTCGCCGGCCGCCGCCACGATGAGGGGCACGCGATGAGGGAGATGCGCCACCTCACGGCGGTAGGCCTCCAGGCCGGGATTGTGGAAGCCGTTGCAGTTGACGAGTCCCGGCCCCTCCGCCGTCTCGATGCGAACGAGATTCGGCTGCGGATGTCCAGGCCTCGGCTTCGGGGTGATGCTCTTGGCGGTGACCGCGCCGAATCCCAGACCCATGGCGCGCCGGAGGATGGCCGTGTCGTAATACATGGACGCGAGAATGAGCGGGTTCGAAAGACGCACGTTGCCGAGGGTGATGGCGAGGCGCTCATCCTCGTGGCGAAAGACGGGGAGGAGATCGAGGGGCAGGCGACGGAGTCCCCACTGCCCGAGGGGCACCGCGACCGACTCGGGGAGCCGCGAAAGGACGCCACCGTAGAGCAGGCGGTAGAGGAAATCGGCGGCGCGCACCATGGTTCGGGCCCCATGGTATCCTAGCGCGCGATGCACTTCTACGAGGTCGTCGCGCCGTCCCGCCCCGCTTCACGCGTCAACTGACCCCGGGCACTTCCGCGCATGGCGCTCGGCCCCTTTCTCGACGTCACGGGTGAATCGCTCACGCTGGCCGCCCCCCCGCGCCGCATCGTCTCCCTCGTTCCCAGCGTCACCGAGCTGCTCTTCGCACTGGGCGCGGGCGCGGCCGTGGCCGGGTGCACCGTGTACTGCACCGAGCCCGCCCACGGAGTGGCGACCAAGACCCGCGTGGGCGGCGAGAAGAATCCCAAGCTGGAGATGATCCGGGACCTCGGAGCGGACCTCGTCATCGCCAATGTCGAGGAGAACCTGCGCGAGCACGTCCACGCTCTCCGGGGTTGGGGCATTCCTGTCTACGTCATCTATCCGCATACGGTGGCCGAGGGGATTCGACTCGTCCGCGATCTGGGGGCGGTAATCGGCCGACCCGACGAAGGACGAGCGATGGAAGCGATCCTGCTCGCGGCGCTCGACGATGCGCGGCGCCGACTGGCCGGCCGTGCCGCCCCCCGTGTCTTCTATCCGATCTGGCGCAGGCCCTGGATGAGCGTCGGCCGCGATACGTACGCGCACGATATGCTCACGGTGTGCGGCGGGGACAACGTCTTCGCGGGGTCGGCCTCGCGCTACCCGGAGGTGACCCTCGACGAGCTCGTGGGGGCGGCGCCCGATGTCATCCTGCTGCCCGACGAACCCTACCGCTTCCGTCGGGCTCACGTGGCCGACTTCGACGCCTACCCTGACCTGCCCGCGGTACGCGAGCGCCGCATCCATCTGATCGACGGCAAGCTCGCCACCTGGTACGGCCCGCGCATCGCCCAAGCGCTTCGCGAGATGCCTCGCCTCATTGCCGGAGCCTAGACGGGGCCGGAGCCTAGACGGACCGAGCGGCGATCGTCGGCTGGAGGGAGGCGTTACTCCACCTCGAGGATCATCTCGATCTCCACCGGAATGCCCGAAGGGAGCTCGGCCATGCCCACGGCCGAGCGGGCATGCCGGCCGTTCTCGCCGAACACCTCGACCATGAGATCCGAGAATCCGTTGATGACCTTGGGCTGATCGCCGAACCCTTCGGCGGAGTTCACCATGCCCAGCACCTTGACGATTCGCTTGACCTTGTCGAGGCTACCGAGCAGTGTGCGCGCCGTGCCCAGGAGATTGACGCCGACTTCCCGCGCCACTTTGTAGCCATCTTCCGTCGACAGATCGCGTCCCACCTTGCCGCGGGCCGCGGGTTGGCCGTCGACGCGCATGGGCCCGTGGCCGGAGAGGAAGAGAAGGTTACCGACCCTCATGCCCGGCACGTAGTTGCCCGCGGGCTTGGGTGGCTGGGGCAGGGCGATGCCGAGCTCCTTGATTCTGGCTTCCGCGCTCATGGTGAGCCCTCGCTGGCGGCGGGTGGACGGATGACGTCGGTAGCGCGCCCCGGAGGGCGTGGAGAAGCGATCAGTCCTGGGGGAGCCGGGGGCGCGGAGAGGCTTCGGCGTACACGTCCGCGTCGCCATCCACGCCGACGAAGAAGAAAGCCGAGCCGTCACGATCGGCGCGCCACACAATGGCGCTGATGTCGAAGGTGCGTCCGCTCGGAGGACGAAGGCTGAGCCTGGCGGAGCTGCCGACTTCGAGCGGCTCCTCGACGGGCCCGACCTTGGTGCCCATGGGGCTCAGGTTCACGGTCTGGAGGTGAAAGTGACGATCGCCGACCTCGAGAACCACCGGCCAATTGACCTTGGTCCGCGGATACCGTCTGAGATCAGCCATCTTCTCTTCCATGTTCGACCCCCTTTGTTGCTTGCAGATTCTCTCACCGCCCCCCGCTATCCGCAAGCGTCTTTTGAACTTCCGCGTGTCAATCACGGCGACTCGACGCAGAAAAGGAAGAAGATCGGCCGGGTGCTGCCCGTTTCGTTCCGATCGTTGAGGCAGCGCGTGCGAGGCGCAGAGTCCGAACGCGGAGGGGACGGGTTGCTCGAGGCGCAGCCGGCTACTACGAGGCCGAGCACGAGCATTCCGAGCAGTCCGAGTCGCTTCATTGCCATTCCAGACACTAGCACGCGCTTGGACAGTCTGAGCCTTCCTGTGTGACAATCGTCTCGACCGCGCCATGACCAAGCCCGCGACTCCGTCACCCGCCGCCACGCTCGTTCTGCTCCGTGACCGTTCCCCATCGGCGGTGGAGGTGCTGCTCCTGCAGCGTCATGCCAAGAGCAAGTTCGCGGCGGGCGACTACGTGTTCGCGGGAGGCAAGATCGAGGCCGACGACATGCCGAGCGACGGCGAGCGGTTCTGCCGCGGGCTTACCGCGGAGCAGGCGGGCGCTCGGCTCGGGAGCGGTGTGAATCCCCGGGAGGCCCTGTCCTATTGGGTCGGCGCCATCCGCGAAGCATTCGAGGAAGTCGGCGTGCTCCTCGCCTACGAGAGCGACGGGCACCTGCTTCGCATCACGCCCGAGTCCCGACAGCGCTATGAGGCATATCGCGCGGCGTGCCAGGAATCCAACCCCGCCTTCTTCGACATGCTGCGCGCCGAGCGCCTCACCCTGGCCACGGATCGGCTCGCCTACTTCGCGCACTGGATCACGCCGGAGGAGCAGCCCATCCGCTTCGACACTCGCTTCTTCGTTGCCCTCATGCCCCCGGAACAGGAGCCGGTGGTGGACGGCCACGAGATCGTCGACCTCAAGTGGCTGACGCCGGCCGACGCCATCTCCGCCTCGAAGGGCAAGGAGATCGGCTTGCGGACGCCGACCATCAAAAATCTCGAGCTGGTGGCGGGCGGGGGCGCCCCGGCCTCGAGCGTGGTGGAGGCGCTAGGCGTGCGCCCGGTGCAGGCTATCCGGCCGCGGGTGCTCCAGGTGGACGGCAAGCCCGTCCCCGTCCTGCCCGGCGATCCGCGCTGGTACTGACCCCTACGGCGTGAGGACGATCTTGCCGAACTGCTTGCCCTCGGCGAGACGACGCTGGGCGTCCACGCCGTCCGCGAGCGGCATCACCGTGTCCACGATGGCGCGGAGCCGGCCGCGGAAGAGCTCGCGCATCACCTCGTGGAACTCGGCATTGCTCGACATGGTCGAGCCGATGATGGAGATCTGCTTCCAGAACACCAATCGGATATCCGTCTGGCCGATAGGGCCGGAGGTCGCGCCGCAGGTGACGAGCCGGCCTCCCTTGGCGAGGGCGCGGATGGAGCCTTTCCAGGTGGCGGCGCCCACGTTCTCGAGCACCACGTCCACGCCGCGCTTGCCCGTCTTCTCCCAGGCGACCTTGGCCCAGTCCTCCCGAGCGTAGTTGATGCACTCGTCGGCGCCCAGCTCTCGGGCGCGCTCGAGCTTCTCGTCGCTCGAGGAGGTGACCCAGACGCGGGCCCCGCAGAGCTTGGCGATCTGTACGGCGGTGGAGGACACTCCGCCTCCCACGCCGATGATGAGGAGATCCTCGCCCGCCCGGAGACGCGCCTGCGTCACGAGCATCCGCCACGCGGTCATGTTCACGAGGATGAAGGCGGCGGCGTCCTCGTATTTCACCTGCGCGGGCAGCTTCAGCACTTTCTCCCCGGCGACCCGGACGTACTCGGCGAGCCCTCCCTGGACGTGCTCGCCCAGAATGCCGTAGGAAACGCAGAGGCTCTGCTCGCCCTTCATGCAGAACTCGCAGTGACCGCAGTGGAGATTGGGGTTGACGGCGACGCGATCGCCCACCGCCACGTCCGTCACCGCCGCGCCCACCTGCCTCACGTCGCCCGCGATGTCACACCCCGTCCAGAAGGGCAGGGGAAGCTCGAATCCGGGCAGACCTTCACGCACGAAGAGGTCGAGGTGATTGAGGGCGCAGGCGCGCACGCGGACGAGCACGTCGCCCGGACCCACGGTGGGGTCGGGCACGTCCTGATAGCGGAGCTTGTCGAGCCCGCCGTGCTCGTTGAACGCGAGCGCCTTCACGAGGCTTAGGAGGACGCGCCGAGCCCGGCCCCGGGCGCATTGACGAGCACGCCCATGTTCCCGTACGGGTGCTTGTTCTCCAGCATGAGCTGGTGGCACTCGGGAATGTCGTCGAATCCATAGGTGTGCGACAGACACGGATCCACCTTGCCCTCCGACACGAGCTTCGTCACCGCCGCGGCCTGCTGATCGTTGGAGAGATGGCTGCCCTGGAAGCGCTTCTGGCGCATCCAGTGATAGCGCAGGTCGAGCGTGACGTTGTAGCCGGTGGTGCCGGCGCAGATGACGATCATGCCGCCGGTGGCGCATACGAACTCCGAGGTCGGCAGCGTCGCCTCTCCCGGATGCTCGAAGACGATCCTGGGGCTCGTCTTCTCCCCGAGGGCGTCCCAGATCGCCTTGCCGAAGGCGCGGGCGCCCTTGGCCCAGTTGCCATAGGCCTTGCCGTCCTTTGTGTCCGGCATGGGGCCCCAGTGGTCGAATTGGCTCCGGTTGATGACCCCGACCGCGCCGTGCTCCGTGCAGAACTTCCGCTTCGCCTCGTCCGACACCACCGCCACGGGGCGCCCGCCTTCGGCACGCGTGATCTCGAGGGCCATGCTGCCGAGCCCGCCCGAGGCGCCCCACACCAGCACCACGTCGCCGCGCTCCACGGTGTGAGGCGCCCAGCCCATCAACATCCGGTAGGCGGTCGAAGCGCAGAGGAGGAAGCAGCCCGCGGCCTCCCAGGTGAGCCGCTTCGGCTTGGGAATGCACTGATGTCCCTGGGCGCGGGCGAACTGGCCATAGCTGCCGTAGTTGGTCTGATAGCCCCAGATGCGCGTGCTCTCGGCGAACATCGGGTCCTTGCCGGAGAGCACCCATGGGTCATCGGGCCGCCACCAGCCGCTGTGCACGATGACCTCGTCGCCCACCTGCACGTTCTTCACACCCTTGCCCGTGGCCCAGACGATACCGGAGCAGTCGCTGCCGCCCGCGTGGAAGTCCTCGGGCTCGCCCAGCTTCTGCCGCTCGGCGATCACGTCGAGGGGCTGGCCGAGCGCGGCCCACACATTGTTGTAGTTGATGCCCGAGGCCATGACGTAGATCAGCACCTCGTCGGGCCCAATGGCCGGGGTGGGGATCACCTCGCGCTTCCAGGCATCGCGCGGCGGCCCGAAACGGTTCTGCCGGACGAGATACGCGTGCATGCGCGCGGGGACTTCCCCCAGCGGCGGCTTGTCTCCGAGCTCGTAGAGATCTGCCATGGAGCCTCCGGTGTGTGGGACTACTTGCCCTGAAAGTCGGCGCGCGTCCGCTCGGCCGCGGCCTTCATGCCCGCCTGGCGATCCTCGGACAGCAGAGGCCCCACGGCCTGCTCGGCCTCCCAGAGCAGCCACGCCTCGCGCTCGCGCCAGTAGGTGCCGTCGATGGATTGCTTGGCCGCCTGGACGGCGAGCGGCCCGTTCGCGGCGATCTCGGCCGCCAGCTCGGCTGCCCGAGCTCCGAGCTCACCCGCGGGGTAGACGTGGTTCACGAAGCCGATACGGAGCGCCTCGGCCGCGTCGAAACGGCGGGCGGAATAGATCAGCTCCTTGGCCATGCCGATGCCGATCGTGCGCGGCAGCCGCTGAGTGCCGCCCATGTCGGGCACGATGCCGAGCTGGACTTCGGGGAGGGAGAAGAGCGTGCCTTCGGCGGCGATCCGAATATCGCAGCAGAGCGCCAGCTCCATGCCTGCGCCCATGCATACGCGCTGGATGGCCGCGATCACCGGCACACGGACGCGCTCGAGGCGCGTGAAGCACTCCTGGAGACGTCCGAGATGAGTGCGGATCTGCGGGATGGCCGCGCCCGGCGACGCTTCATAAGCGGCGCCCAGCGTCGAGCCCGCCTTGACGTCGAGGCCCGCGCAGAAGGCGCCGCCCGCCCCGTGCAGGATGGCGGCCCGCACACCCGGCGCCGCATCCACTGCGATGGCGGCCTCCCGGATGCCCTCCCACACCTCGATGTCCAAAGCATTCAGCCGTTCCGGTTTGTTCAGCGTGATGGTGGCGACGGGTGCCTTGATTTCGACCTGCACCTTGCTCGTCATGTCATCCTCCGCGACTCTTGATCCCCCTCACCCCGCCGATGGATCCCTCTCCCCTCTGGGGAGAGGGCAGGGTGAGGGGAGTCGTAACTCTACCCGTTGAACGCCTTCACCAGCGCGGGCAGGCGCGGGTCGCCCACGTTGGGCTGGTACGGTTGATAGAGCGACGTGCAGTCCAGGAGCCCTTGGTAGCGCTCCATGATCTTCTCGTGGAGCTTGTCATAGGTCGCCGTCACCGCATAGGTGTCCAGCATCTCGTCCGTGATGAGGTCGGCCATGCCCTTCCAGTCTCCCTCCATGCTCTTCTTGTGGAGCTGCGAGGTGAGCCCGCCCCAGCCGTGGACATCGAGCACCGGCTGATAGGTGCGCGTCGAGGCGTAGAAGGAGATCTGTTGCTTCACCATCTGGGCCTGCTCGCTCCGCTCCTTCTCCGTATCGCCCACGATGACGAAGCTGGTCGTGGCGTAGGTGAAGTCTTTCCGCGCGCGTCCGGACTTCTTGAGTCCCCCTTCCACGGTGGGATGGACGACCTCACGCAGATACTTGGGGCTGTTGAACGGATGCACGTGGATGCCGTCGCAGAACTCACCCGCCACCCCGCACATGTAGGCGTTCACGGCGGCGATCATGATGGGAATCTTCGGATGCTCGATCGGTCCGGGATTGAAGAACGGTGTCATGACGTCGAAGGTGTAGAACTGTCCCTTGAAGTTGAGCTTGGTCCCGTTCTGCCAGCAATCCCAGATGGCGCGGATGGCCCGGACGGCTTCGGCCATCTTGGGCCCCGGCGACTCGAACTTGACGGAAAACCTCCGCTCGTTGTGCGCCTTGACCTGACTGCCCAGTCCGAGGAGGAAGCGGCCGCCCGAAGCCTTTTGCAGATCCCACGCGATCATGGCCGTGATCATCGGGCTCCGCGAGAAGACGGTGGCGATATTGGTGCCGAGCCTGATTCTGGAGGTGACGGTGGCCGCCACCGCCAGGGGCAGGAAGGGATCGTGCTGGGTCTCCGCCGACCAGAGCGTGTCATAGCCCATGGCCTCGACCTTGCGGGTGTAGTCGGGCAGCGTCTTGAGATCATGGGTGAGCATGCCGATGTCGAGCTTCACGATAGGCCTCCTCGTCAGGGCTTCGGGTGGCGGTGCCCCCGAAGCATACGCGACGACCGGAGTGGCTTCAACCCGGGCGAAGCGGGAATGAGGCCTGCTCCCACTCATAGAGCACCAGCGCGGCCCCGCCGCGAACCGAGGTCTCCTTGCCCAGGTCGAGGAAAGCGAGGCGCGTGGTGGCAAGCGCGCCCTTGTAGGCGCGCCGGGCGAGGCGCGCGCGCAGGTCTCCCTCGCGGCGCGCGAAGGCTTGGCCTACGCTGCCCGCGACGAGCAGGCGCTCGGGGTTGATGCCGTTCACGATGATGGCGAGTCCCGCCGCGAGGGCTTCCGTGGCCTCGGCCACCACGGCTTCCGCAGTGGCATCGCCACGGTCGGCGAGCTCGAAGAGCCCGGCGGCGTCCACGGGGCGACCGAGCCGTCGCGAGGCTTCGCCCGCGAGATCCGGCCCCGCCACATAGGCTTTGAGGCATCCGCGCGCTCCGCAGATGCAGGGCCGCCCGTCGAAGGCGATCGGCACATGGCCCAGCTCGCCGCCGAAGCCCCCGGCCCCGCGATGAAGCCGGCCGTCGAGCACCATGCCGCCGCCCACCCCCGTCCCCACCGCGAGCAGCACGAAGGACTTCGCGCCGCGGCCCGCGCCCCAGCGCCCTTCGGCCAGCGCGACCGCGTTGACGTCGTTGTCCACGAAGGCGGGCGCGCCTGCGACCTCGGCGAGGAGCTTGGCGATGGGAACGCCCGTGAGCTCGGGCACATGATGCGCTTCACCGCCCACGGTTCCCAATGCCACGTCCACGAGGCCGGGCAGCCCCGCTCCCACGCCAATGAGGCGGTGCCCCCGCGCGGCGGGCAGCGCGACGACCTCGGCGGCGAGGGCGAGGATCCGCTCGATCGCGCCGCCACCTTCCGGCCCGTGGGTGGGCCGGCCGCGCGCCACGAGCACCCGCCCGTCGCGCGTGACGATGCCGGCGGACATGCTGGTGCCGCCCACGTCCACGCCGAGAAGCACGCCGTCATCGGTACCGCGGCCGGTCATGGTCGATGATATCCCGCGACGACGTAGCGGTCGACGTGACGAGGAAGAGATTCCCGCGGAATGGTGCCCTCCGTGTCCACGGTGCGGAGGTGATCGAGCCTCTCATAGCCGATGCGCGGGAACGGATGGCTCTCGCGGGCGACCACGACGGGATCGAGGCCGGCCGCGCGAAGCCGCGCGCGCGCGCGCTCGATGCCGAGGAATCCGAGGAGGGTGAAGAGGAGCCGCCCGCCGGGCTCGAGGTGCGCCGGAGCCTCACCGATCAGCCGATCGAGCAGAGACCAGCCATCGAGCCCGCCATTGTCGGCGGCGGCCTCGGCGTCGTCGCGTTCGCGCTCGGGCGGGGTGGGCATCTGGGGCGGGCTCGTGCAGATCAGATCGAATCGCAAACCGGCCACCGGCGCGAATCCGTCGCCGAGCCTCACGTCCACGCGCTCGGCCACGCCGTTCCGGGCGGCATTGTCCCGCGTGCATGCCACGGCTTCGGGACGGACATCGGTGGCGATGACGTGCGCTCCCGCCCGGGCGGCGAGCACCGCCGCGAGGCCCGTCCCGGCGCCGATCTCGAGCACACGCTCGCCGCTCTGGACGCCCAGATGGCGGCAGAAGAGCAGCGAGCCCGCCTTGGGCGGCTGAGCACCCGGGGCGATCTGGAAACTGCAGCCGCCATAGTAGAAGACGAGGACGCCGTCGGGGTCGCTCATCCCAGCGGCCGGCCGGTGACTCTCGCGTAGACCTCGAGATAGCCCTCGCTCTCGCGCGCCGGAGTGAATCTGGACGCCACGAGCCGCCGGCCCGCCTCCCCGAGGCGGCGGCGAAGGGCAGGGTCGGTTGCCAGCCTCTCGACGCCGCGGCCGAGCTCGGTCTCCGAGCTGAAGAGAAGCCCGGTCACGCCGTCCTCCACCAGCGAGCGGTTGCCCGGAATGTCCGAGGCGAGCACGGCCCGGCCGAAGGCGAGCGCCTCGAGCACGGCATTGGCCATGCCGCCTTCGGAAAGCGAGCAGTTCAGGACGATGTCGGCAGCCTCGAGGAGCGCGGGCATGGCCGGGTGCGGCACCGGGCCCAGATAGCGCGCCCATGAACGACCGCTGAGCGCCCGCTCCAGCCGCGCGGTTTCTCGCGGGTCGAGGGGAGGCCCCGCGTACCAGAGCCGCATACCCGGATGCTTGTGCAGCAGGCCGTCGAGCGAAGCCAGGGGTAGCAGTGGCCGCTTCACCGGACGGATGCCGGCGGGAAAGAGGAGACACGGATCGCCATGCACGGGTGGGGCGCCTCCCACGGCGCTCGCGGGAGGGAGCGATACGCTCTGGGGCACGACGGCGAGCCGCGACGCGACGGCGGGGAGGGCGGCGGCAATCTCCGACGCGATGCTGTCGTGGAAGGCCGTGATGGCCATGGCGCCCAGCAGTGTCTCGCGCACCACGTGTCCGCGCGCGGAGTCCCTCAGGTCATCACTGACGTCCGTGCCCGTGAGCGTGATGACGAGCGGAGCGTGGCAGCTCCTAGACAGGGCGAGGCCCCGTGGTCCTGCGCGGTAGGCGTGAAAGGCGTGCACGAGGGCCGGCGGCTTGCCTGTCGCATGCTCGGCGAGCCCGTGATCGTCCGCGCTCTGCACGCACACGTCGAGGCCCCGGGCGCGCAGCTCCTGGGCGATGCGCGCGACGGTGATGGCATTGCCACGCGGCGAATCGATCGGAACAGGCGAAAGGAGGAAGACGCGCGGGCTCATGGGCTGCTGTAGGCTACCCGCCCGAACCGTCCGGCGCAAATGCTTCGGCAATGAAGAGCCGGGACCCTCCCCCGCGCTTGACGCGTGCCGGGGGAAGGCCGATAGTACCGACCGAGACGACGATCGGTTCAGCCCAGCCGAGGATCTGACCCGCAGAGCGCCACGTTCGGCGCGTGGAGCCCATACGATGAAGCTGGCGGATATCCCGTTCGGAATCACCGACTGGTCGGGAGTGGAGAGAACCGAGCACAAGGGAGAAACCGGGACGGCCTACTGGCGGACGAAGCACTTCGCGGACGTCCGGGTGCGCATGGTCGAGTACACGCCCGGCTACCTGGCCGATCACTGGTGCGCGAAGGGGCACGTGCTCCTGTGCCTCGAAGGGGAGCTGCACACGGAGCTCCAGGATGGACGCACGTTCGTGCTCACCCCCGGCACGAGCTACCAGGTCGCGGACGACATGGAGTCTCATCGCTCCTCCACCGTGGTCGGCGCGAAGCTCTTCATCGTCGACTGACGTACCCGGTCCTCGCCGCCCCGGCCCCGCGGGCCGCTGCGCCGTCGAATGGTGTGCCCTGCCACGAGATCCAGGAGGAAAGACTGAGCGATGATCCGCGTCCTCACCGGAGCCACCTTGATCGACGGCACCGGCGCCGCGCCGGTGCCTGACGCCGCCGTGGTCGTCGACGGCGACCGCATCGCCGCGGCCGGGCCCCGGCCGGCCGTGCGCTGGCCCGCGAGCGCGGAGATCATCGACGTGAAAGGCCGGACGGTCGTCCCCGGCCTCATCGACGCCCACGATCACCTGGCCTCCCACGGCTATGCCCTCGCCACACGCTGGGGTCTCGACGAGCCCGCCAGCACCGCGCACATGCGTACCGCGCGCGTGCTCGCCGAGACGCTCGCCATGGGCTACACGACCGTGCGCGATGGAGGAGGGCTCGACGCGGGCTTCAAGGTCGCCGTCGAGCAGGGGCTGATCCCCGGGCCTCGCCTCGTGCTCGGGCTTCAGATCGTCTCACCGACCGGCGGCATCGGCGACCGCGTCAGCCCGTCAGGCCATAGCTGCTGCGCCGTCTACGATCCGCTCCTGCCCGAGAGCGTGGCCAACGGGCCCGACGAAGTGCGCGACGTGGTGCGGACCATGGTGCGGGCCGGCGCGGAGGTGATCAAGACGGCCACTACCGGCGGTGCGAGCTCGCGGCCGGGGCACGGCCCCCTCGACGCGGCCTTCTCCCTCCCTGAGATGCAGGCTCTCGTGACCGAATCGCACGCGCTGGGGCGGCGCGTGATGTGCCACGCCCTCGGGGGGCCGGGGCTGCGCACGGCGCTCGAGGCGGGTGTCGATTCGATCGAGCACGGGTGCTACCTGGACGAGGAGCCCATGCTGATGGCGAAGATGGCCGCGCAAGGCACCTTCTTCGTGCCCACGCTCACCGTGTACGTGTACCACCGCGAGAGCGCCTCGCCTCACGTGCGGGCGCGCGCCGTCGCCCTCTACCCGCATCACGTGGCCAGCGTGCAGCGGGCCATCGAGCTGGGCGTGCCTATCGCCGCCGGCACCGACGCCGGAGGCCACGGCCATCCCAAGAACGCACTGGAACTCAAATCCCTGGTCGAGGCGGGCCTCACGCCGATGCAAGCGCTTCGCGCCGCCACGCAGTGGGCGGCCAAGTGTCTCGGCCTCGAGCGCGATCTCGGCACGATCGAGCCGGGGCGCCTCGCCGACCTGGTCGTGGTGAACGGCAGCCCGCTCACCGATGTCAGCCTGCTCCTCGATCCGGCACGCATAGAGCTGGTGCTCAAGGGCGGAGCGGTCTGCGCGGATCGGCGGAAGCCTCCCGCTAGCTGATCTCCGGCCGGCTCTCGGCCAGATAGAGCTCGCGGAGCCGAGCCTTCTGGACCTTGTCGCCGTGGGGGCCGTGGGTGCGGGGCACATCGGCCACCACGCGGACGTGGCGGGGGACCTTGTACGAGGCGATCCTGCCCTTGCAGTGGCCGACGATCTCCGCCTCGGTGAGGCGCTCGCCCGGCTTGGCGATGACATAGGCGACGGCTGCCTCGTTCATCTTCGGGTCGGGCACGCCGATGACGAAGGCCTGCGACACTTTCGGATGCGTCATGATGAAGCCTTCGATCTCGGCCGGCGCCACCATGAAATGGCTGATGCGCATCACTTCGCGGAGCCGTCCCTTGAAAATGGTCCGGCCCTCCGCGTCGCGCACCCCCAGGTCGCCGCTCTTGAACCACCCGTCGGCCGAGAAGGCCTGGGCCGTCTCCTCAGGCTTTTTGTAGTACCCGCACGTGACGAGAGGCCCGCGGAACCAGAGCTCGCCTTCACGGCCTGCCGCCGCGTCCTCGCCCGTGGCCGGATCCACCACGCGAACCTCGAGGCCCTCGGGCGCCCACACGCCCGGCAGCGCCCGCGACTCGTCGCTCTCGTCGAGATCGTGCAGCATGGAGAGCGCGTTGAGCTCCGTCATGCCATAGGGCTGATAGGCCTGGGGCACGCCGAGAATGCGCAGCACGTCGTCGAAGAGGCCGTCGCGCCCGCCCCCTGTCATGCCGAAGCCGCCCGTGCGGAGCGTCGATCGCTTGCATCGGGCCAGATCGGGATGGTCGAGCACCCCAATGGCCATGGCGTCGACGGCATTCCAGATGGTGATGCCTTCCCGCTCGATGAGGTGAAGCGCCACCGCAGGCTCGAAGGTGTCCATCACGACCAGGCAGGCGCCGTGGGCGAAGGTCGAAAGCGGAATGCAGAGACCACCCCAGGTCCCCGTCATGGGGAGCGCGTGCAGCACCCGGTCAGCCTCGGTGACGCGAAGGGCTTTCCCCGCGTACCAGCCGTGAGGCACGGCATTCCGGTGGCTGATGACTGCGCCCTTGGGGAACGACGTCGTTCCCGACGTGTAGAGAATGGTCCACGGATCGTCGGCAGCCGTGGCCGCCCGCGCCTCGTCGAGGGCCTGCTCCCACTCGGGCTCCTCGCCGGCCTCGAGCACCTCGCCGAGGCGCAGACAGCCCGGGTAGGGATCGTCCGCGTCCACGATGACGCGCTGAAGCTTCGGGAAGCCGGCCAGCGAGAGATTCCCCGGTTCACCATCCCGGAGCCCGGGCAGCACGTCGCCGAGGATCTCGAAGAAGTCGACGGGCCCGAGATGATCGGTCAGGACGAGGGTGGTCGAGTCCGACTGGCCGAGGATGTAGGACATCTCGTGCGCCTTGTAGCGCGTGTTCACGGCCACCAGCACGGCGCCGATCATGGCGCAGGCCTGCTGAAGCGCGAGCCATGCCGGCCGGTTGGGCAGCCAGACGGCAACCTTGTCGTCTTTGCCCACGCCGCAGGCGAGAAGACCGCGGGCCGCGCGTCGGCTCTCGCGCACGAACGCGGCGTAACTGACGCGCCGGTCGGCGGCCACGATAGCCTCGCGGTCGGGAAAGCGCGCGGCGACACTGTCGAGCATCTGCCACGCCGTCGCGTCGAGGAACGGATTGGGGCCGGCCGTCGGCCGCATGGGCCTCATGCTAACATTCCGGCTCGCTCGTCTGCCCCTCATCGCCTCGTGTCTTGTCCGGCCGAGCGGCCGGTCGGAGGTTCGCATGCGCCGTGCCTGGAGCCTGCCCCTCGGCCTGGCCGCTCTTTGTCTCACCGGCTCGGCCGCGGCGCAGTCGTCCGAGCCTCAGGTGAGCGCCTTCTCGCCCCAGGGCACGGTGAAGCAGGTGCGCCAGGCGCAGGCGCACTTTTCCGTGCCCATGGTGCCGCTCGGAGATCCGCGACTCACCGATCCCTTCGACGTCTCCTGCGCGGAGGCGGGCACGGGCCGCTGGGTGGATACGAGTATCTGGGTGTATGACTTCGTCCGCGACCTGCCGGCCGGCTTGCGTTGCACGTTCACCCTTCGCCCGGGGCTCCAAGGGCTTGACGGCCAAGCGCTCCGTGGTCCCCGCGTCTTCAGCTTCTCGACGGGCGGGCCCGCCATACGAGCGTCCCAGCCGCGCGAGGGCAGCGGCTCCATCGACGAGGACCAGGCCTTCGTTCTCGAGCTCGACGCCCCGGCCACGACCGCTTCGGTGGAGCGGCACGCCGGATTCAGGGTGGACGCCCTGCCCGACCAGGTCGGCATCCGCATTCTCACCGGAGATCCGAGGGAGACGATTCTCAAGGCGCGCTACGGCCAGCGGCCCCGTCCGGACGCCGTCCTCGTGGTGCAGGCGCGCCAGCGCTTCCCGAGCAAAGCCAAGGTGACATTGCTCTGGGGGAAAGGCGTGGCCGCGGTGAGCGGCGTCGAGACTGACCAGGACCAGGCGCTGGCCTTCGAGGTCCGCGGGCCGTTCACGCTGAGCTTCGAATGCCTGCGCGAGAACCCGCGGGCGCAGTGCGTGCCGGTGACGTCGATGCGGCTCAACTTCGGCGCCCAGGTCGCGTGGAGCGACGCGCGACGGATTGTGCTCATTGGCCCGGAGGGCAAGCGCTGGCCTGCGGAGCGCGAGGGAGAAGAAGGGCCCTTCGTCGCCGGCGTCGTCTTCAAGGGTCCGTTTCCCGAAAAGGCGGCCTTCCAACTCGAAATCCCCCCCGGCCTCAAGGATGATGCGGGTCGCGTCCCCGTCAATGCCGCGGCCTTTCCGTTGGTGGTCAAGACCGAAGCCTTCCCGCCTCTCGCCAAGTTCGCCGCGCGCTTCGGCATTCTCGAGCGCTATGCGGATCCCGCGCTGCCCGTGACCCTCCGCAATCTCGAGCCGGTTGTCCAGCTCAAGATGCTCGGCATTCCATCGGGGCCGGCGGGGTTGCGTGAGTGGATGCGGGGCAAGGTACTCCGCGTAGCGCCCGACCGGGCGGGGGAGATGCTCCCGTGGCTCCGCAAGCTCGCCGCGGCAGGCCGCGAGCGCTCCATGTTCGCCTCTCTTCCCGCGGGCTCGCCCCTCAAGGCCTTCGGCCTGCCCAAGCCGGGGGGTGCGGACGCCATGGAAGTCGTGGGCATTCCCCTCAAGGACCCCGGCCTCTACCTGGTCGAGATCGAGAGCTCGCGGCTCGGCGCCTCGCTCCTCGGCAAGCCCCAGCCCATGTACGTCCCCGCCGGAGCCCTCGTCAGCAATCTGGCCGCTCATTTCAAGTGGGGCAAGGCGAGCTCACTGGTCTGGGTGACCACGCTCGACAAGGCGCAGCCGGTGCGGGCGGCCCAGGTCACGGTGTTCGACTGCAATGGCCGGACGCTCTGGAAGGGCGCTACGGATGCGCAGGGCATGGCGCGGCCGACGGGATTGCCCAAGCGCGACGGCGCGCCCCAATGTCCCGTCACGTACGCCGAGGGCAACGAGACCAGAGGATATCTGGGCGGAGGCCTCTTCATCACGGCGCAGACCTCCGACGACCTCTCCTTCGTCCACTCGAGCTGGGAGCAAGGCATCGAGCCGTGGCGCTTCAACCTGCCGACGTATGACTGGCGGGGACCCGTCAATGTCCAGACGATATTCGATCGCCCGCTCTTCCGCGCCGGCGAGAGCGTCTCGATGAAGCACGTGATCAGGCGCGAGGGGCTCCGCGGCTTGGCCATTCCCGCCGGCGCCGACGGGCCGGGCAAGATCAAGATCCGGCACCAGGGCAGCAACGAGGAGTACGAGCTGCCCCTCGCCTGGGACGCCGCGGGGATCTCCGAAAGCACATGGAGCATTCCCAAGGGCGCCAAGCTCGGTCGCTACGAGATCGAGATGGAGGTGGCCGGTGGAGGCGCACCGCCGGGGCAGACGCAGCCGGTGGTCTCGGGCGGATTTCGTGTCGAGGAATTCCGTGTCCCGCTCATGCGGGCCACCCTCAAGCCGCCCGCCGATCCCCTGGTGGCCGTCGCGGAGTTTCCCCTGGACATCAGCGTGCAGTACCTGGCAGGCGGCGGCGCCTCCAGGCAGCCCGTCACCGTGCGGGCGCAGATCTCGCCGCGGGCGCTGCCGACCTTCGAGCTCTTCGAAGACTTCGTCTTCGCCAATGGCTCGCTCGCCCCCGGCATCATCCGTCGGACGGGCAGCGACTACGAGTACGAGGACGAGGGGACGGAGGACGATGCCGACACGCGCGCGCCGGGGCGCCCGGCCCAGAGCGTGCACCAGCGAGAGGACGTCACCCTGGACGCCGCGGGCACGGCGCGCGTCGTCATCACCAGGCTGCCGCGCTCTCCCGTGCCGCAGGACGTGCTGACCGAGGCCGAGTTCCGCGATCCGAACGGCGAGGTCTTGACGGCCGCCACGCGGGTGCCGCTCTGGCCCGGGCGCTGGCTGGTCGGGCTCCTGGCCGAGTCCTGGGCGGCGTCAAAGGACAATCTCCGGGTGACGGCAGCCGTGGCGGACCTCGCGGGCAAGCCCGTGGCTCAGGTGCCGGTTCGGATCGAAGTCCTCGAGCGCAAGAGCTACGCGAACCGCAAGCGGCTCGTGGGCGGCTTCTACGCCTACGAGTACGTGCAGGAGGTGAAGCGCCTGGGAGAGCTCTGCCGCGGCGTGACGGACGCCAAGGGGCTCATGCCGTGCGCGGGCAAGACGGCCGCCTCGGGCCAGCTCGTGCTCCAGGCGCGCATTCAGGATGAGGCCGGGCATTCCGTCGCGTCCAACCAGGAGGTGTGGGTCGCGGGCTCCGAGGAGTGGTGGTTCGACGTGCGCGACAGCGATCGGATCGACGTCCTGCCTGAGCAAAAGCGCTACGAGCCGGGGCAGACGGCAAGGCTCCAGGTGCGCATGCCGTTCCGCGAGGCGACGGCGCTGGTGACCGTGGAACGCGAGGGCGTGCTCGACGCCATGGTCGTTCCGCTGTCGGGGCGTGAGCCGCTCGTCACCCTGCCCCTCAAGGACGACTACGCGCCCAATGTCTTCGTCTCCGTCTTCGTGGTTCGCGGGCGCGTGGGCGGCGTCCAGCCGACGGCCATGGTCGATCTCGGCCGTCCCGCCCACAAGCTTGGCATCACTGAGCTCCGGGTGGGGTGGCGGGCGCACGAGCTCAAGGTGACGGTGTCTCCGGACAGGCAGGTCTATCAGGTGCGGGACAAGGCACGCGTGAAGATCAAAGCGCGCACCGCCGACGGCAAGGCGCCGCCGGCGGGGAGCGAGGTCGCGTTCGCGGCCGTAGACGAGGGCTTGCTGGAGCTGGCGCGCAATCCCTCGTGGGACCTGCTCGAGGCCATGATGAGAAGGCGATCCTATCTCGTGGAGACCTCGACGGCCCAGGGGCAGGTGGTGGGCCGTCGCCACTTCGGGCTCAAGGCCGTGCCCCAGGGCGGCGGGGGCGGGCGGCAGGGGACGCGCGAGCTCTTCGACACGCTCCTGTTGTGGAAGGCGCGCGTGCCGCTGGACGCCAACGGTGAGGCCACGCTCGAGGTGCCGCTCAACGACTCGCTGACGTCCTTCCGCATGGTGGCCGTGGCTACGGGCGGCGCCGCCTTGTTTGGCACGGGCCGCGCCAGCGTTCGCTCCACGCGCGACCTCATGGTGCTGCCGGGCATCGCGCCGCTGGCGAGGGAAGGGGACCGGATGCGCCCGGAGGTGACGGTGCGCAACACCACGGACAAGCCTTTCGAGGTCACGGTCACCGCCCGGGCCGAGGGCCTCAAGGAAGCGCTCGCGCCGCAGTCCCTCGCGCTGCCCGCCGGCGAGGCGAGCGTGGTCGGTTGGGATGTCACGGTGCCGGCGGGCATCAGCGGCATCAAGTGGGACATCGATGCCACCGCGCGCTCCGGGCCCAGCGATCGGGTGCGCGTGGCCCAGCAGGTGATCAGCGCAGTGCCTGTCCGGACCTATCAGGCGACGCTCACGCAGTGGGAGCGGACGCTGCGCGAGCCGGTCGAGCAGCCGGCCGATGCCATACCGGGGCAAGGCGGCATCCGCGTCCAGCTCCGGCCTTCGCTCGTCGAGGGGATGACGGGCGTGCGTGACTTCATGCGCGAGTATCCGTACAACTGCCTCGAGCAGATGGTCTCGCGCGCCGTGGCGCTCCGCGACCTGTCCCGCTGGCGGAGCATCATGGCGGGGCTGCCGACCTACCAGGACGGGGACGGCCTGTTGAAGTATTTCCCGACGGGGGAGTATGGCAGCGAGGTGCTCACCTCCTACGTCCTGGCCATAGCCGGCGAGGCGGGCTGGAGCATCCCTGACGGCCCGCGCGGCCGGATGGAGCAGGGGCTCAAGAAGTTCGTCACCGGCACCATCGTCCGCCGCCGGGAGCTCGAGACGGCTGACCTGTCGATTCGCAAGCTCCAGGCCGTCGAGGCCCTCTCGCGCTATGGCAAGGCCGAGGTGGGACTGCTCGGAAGCGTCACGATCGAGCCCAATCTATGGCCCTCGTCGGCCGTGCTCGACTGGTGGAGCCTGCTCTCGCGCATGCCGGCAGTGCCGGGGCGCGACCGGCGCCTCGCCGAGGCGGAGCAGATCGTGCGGGCGCGCCTGACCATGCAGGGCACGGTGATGAAGTTCTCCACGGAGGCCACCGACGGTCTCTGGTGGCTCATGGTCTCACCCGACGTCAATGCCGTGCGGCTGGTGCTCCATCTCGTGCGCACCGGGCAATGGCAGCAGGACGTGCCTCGCCTCGTGGGCGGCGCCCTCGCCCGCCAGCGCCGCGGCGCCTGGGACCTCACGCTCGCCAATGCCTGGGGCGTGCTCGCCGTGGAGAAGTTCTCCGCCGCCTATGAAAAGGTTCGGGTGACCGGCACGACTACGGCGGCGCTCGGCGCTGTATCGCGGTCCGTGGACTGGGCCAAGACGCCGAAGGGCGCTGGTGTCGCCCTGCCGTGGCCGCCCAGGCGGGAAGAGGTCGTGGTGGAGCACACGGGCACGGGCAAGCCTTGGGTCACGCTCCAGGCGCGCGCGGCTGTCCCGCTCAAGACTGCGCTCGCGAGCGGCTACACCATCAGCAAGACCCTCGTGGGCGTCGAGCAGAAGCAGGCTGGAACCTGGAGCCGGGGTGACATCGTGCGCGTGCGCCTCGAGGTCGAGGCCCAGAGCGACATGACCTGGGTCGTCGTCAATGATCCGATCCCGGCGGGTGCCTCGCATCTGGGATCAGGGCTGGGCGGCCAGTCGCGCATCGCGCTCACGGGTCAGCACTGGTCTGCCTGCCCTTGCGTAGCGTTCGAGGAGCGCGCCTTCGACGGCGTGCGCGCCTATTTCCCATACGTGCGCAAGGGCAAGTGGACCTACGAGTACACGATACGGCTCAACCAGTCGGGCCGCTTCGAGCTGCCGACCACACACGTCGAGGCGCTCTATGCGCCGGAGGCCTTCGGCGAGCTGCCCAATAGCCCATTCGAGGTGAAGCCGTGAGACTGCGGATGGCGGCCGCTATGGCCCTCGCGCTGGCGGTCGTGGTAGCGGCCCTCTGGCTCGGGCTCGACGCCCGCGTTCCCCTGCCGCCCGCTTTCGACAACGTGCGCAGGGCGTGGAAGCCCTCGGAAGTCTATCTCCTCGACCGAGGCGGCGCGGTCATTCACGAGCAGCGTGTGGATTCCAGACGGAGGCGTCTCGAGTGGGTCGGGCTCTCCGATGTCTCGCCCGCTCTCCAGGCCGCGGTCCTGGCCTCCGAAGATCGGCGCTTCCGTGCCCATGGCGGCGTGGACGGGCGCGCCGTCGCCGCCGCGGCCTGGGAGCGGCTGTCGGGCCACGGCACTCGAGGCGCCAGCACGATCACCATGCAGCTTGCTTCCCTGCTCGATCCGGGACTACGCCGCCGTGGCGGCCCGCGCTCGCTTCCGCAGAAGGTGAGGCAGATGCGTGTGGCGTGGGCCATCGAAGCGGGCTGGAGCAAGCCCCAGATCCTCGAGGCGTATCTCAACCTCGTGACTTTCTCAGGCGAGCTCCAAGGTGTGGGTGCCGCCTCGCATGTCCTCTTCGGCAAGGCGCCCCATGGCCTGACCGAGGCCGAGGCGCTGGTGCTGGCCGCTCTGCTCCGCGCTCCCAGTGCCGGTCCCCCGATGGTGGTCACGCGGGCCGTAAAGCTGGCACCTGCGGGTACAGTGCCGCGTGAGGCTCTCGAGATTGCGGCCTCGCGGCTCGCCTCGACGCCCGCGGGCTCGAGCCAGCGTGTAATGCTGGCACCTCATGCCGCCTCGCGCCTGCTGAAGGCACTGCCCGGCGGCTCGGACACCATCGTGCGAATGCCCTCGACACTCGATGGTGCGCTCCAGCGCTTCGGGGTCGAGACGCTCAATCGCCAGCTCCTGGCGGTGCACGATCAGCGCGTGCAGGACGGTGCCGTCCTCGTGGTGGACAATGCCACCGGCGAGGTGCTCGCATACGTCGGTGGCAGCGGCGATCTCTCCGGTGCGCGCCACGTGGACGCGATCCAGGCCCGCCGTCAGGCCGGCTCGGCGCTCAAGCCCTTCCTCTACGGCCTGGCCTTCGACCAGCGGCTCCTCACGCCCGCCTCGCTCCTCGAGGACGCCCCGCTCGAGGTCGCGACGCCCACCGGTCTCTACCGCCCGCACAACTACGACGAGCACTTCCGCGGCCTCGTGAGCGTGCGCACGGCCCTGGCCGGCTCGCTCAATGTCCCCGCGGTGCGCACCCTCGGCTTGGTCGGCGCGGAATCCATGGTCCAGCAGCTGAGACGGCTGGGCTTCGCCGGGGTCGTAGAGGCGGGCGACTTTTACGGCCCGTCTCTGGCATTGGGCTCGGCGGACGTGAGCCTCTGGGAAATGGTGGGCGCCTACCGTGCGCTGGCAACGGGCGGCGTCTGGAGCCCGCTACGGCTGACCGCGGGCGAGACGGCGGCTGAGAACCGACGCGTCTATTCGGAGAGGGCGACTTTTCAGGTCTCGAGCATTCTCTCCGACCGCGAGAGCCGGAGCGTCACCTTCGGCCTCGAGAACCCGCTCGCCACGCGCTTCTGGACGGCAGTGAAGACCGGCACGAGCAAGGAGATGCGCGACAACTGGGCCGTTGGCTACTCCCGCCGTTACACGGTCGGCGTCTGGGTCGGCAACGTCACCGGCGAGCCCATGCGCAACGTGAGCGGCGTGACAGGGGCGGCGCCCGTCTGGCTCGACGTGATGGCGCGGCTCCATGAGAAGACGCCGAGCGTGGCGCCCGCGCCGCCGGCCGGGGTGGTGAGCAGGGAGGTCGCGTTTGCGCGGGAGGCGGAGCCGGTTCGCCGCGAGTGGTTCAGCGAGGGCACCGAGCCGGCGGCGGCCGATCACGGCGAGAGAGCATTGACCGCCGTGCAGGCCCGCATCGTCGCGCCGGTGGGCGGCACCGTTCTGGCACTTGATCCGGACATTCCCGTGGGCCGTCAGCGCGTGCCCTTCGAGGCTCGCGACGTCATGCCCGGCCAGCGGTGGCTCCTCGACGGCGCCGTGCTGGGCGAGGCCGCCGACTTCGTCCTCTGGCCCCCTGAGCCAGGTCGCCACCGGCTCAGCGTGGTGGGCCGCGACGGCCGCATCCTCGACACCGTGACCTTCGTGGTCCGCGGCGCGAGCGTCCCTGCCACCGAGGGGGGCGGGGATCTGCCGCCCTAGGTCGCTGCCCCTGGTCGACACCCATCCCGTGGCTCCACTGTTGACATGAGGAGTGGACCGGGTTACCCGGTGGGGGTGCGCATCAAGCATGTCGCGAGGGAGGCGCACGGACCGAAGGAGGAAGGAGGATCTGCCATGCCCACCTACGTTTCGTTGATCCATTTCACCCAGAAGGGCATCGAGAGCATCAAGGAGGGACCTGCGCGGCTCGACCGGGCCAAACAGGCGTTCCGCGCGGCAGGCGGGGAGCTGAAGGCCTTCTATCTCGTGACGGGACGCTACGATGCGATCGCGGTCTCGGAGATGCCGAACGACGAAGCCGTCGCCCGCGTGACGCTGGCCAACGCATCGATGGGAAATGTCAGGACGGAGACCTCACGGGCTTTCACCGAGGACGAATACCGGAAGATCGTCGCCGCTCTACCGTGAGCAAGCCTACCGGGTACTGAGCTGCGTACTGCGCCTCCCTCGCGCGCACGCAGGGTGCCGACGCCATACGCCGTGGCGGCGGCGGACGGCAAACACAGATTCGAATATCTCTGGGAGCATCGAGAATCACGCAGTTGACGTGGGTGGCCGTGCCGCCTATACTCGCCCGACTCGACCGATAAGTCCCTGATCGGCGGAAGAGGTTCCCCAACCCGCCGGTCCGGCAGAGGTGCCGAGATAGCGACGAGGCGTCAGCGGACCGGTCACTGCAAGTGAGGCAACGAAGCCGGCGCGAGCCTGCGTCGGTTTCCTCCGCTCAGCTTCCTCCCCCCGCGGCGTTCGTTCGCCAGCATTCCGGTCCGCGTCCCGAATGCCGACTGGGAGGAACCGCATCGTACCCCCGCAGCCCAAGCGAAGGGGTCTGCATGATCAACGACCGACGCAGGTTCATCGCGAAGGCGGGCGGTGTGATGGCGGCGGCTGCGGCAGCCATCGTCGACGCTCCCAACGTCATCGCCCAGCCGAAGGCCCAGTGGCGGATGTCCACCGCCTATCCCCCGGTACTCGACCAGCTCAATGGTGCGGCCCAGCGTCTGGCAAAGGTGGTCGAGGAGATGAGCGGCGGGCGGTTCCGGATCGAGGTCTTCCCGGGTGGCCAGATCATGCAGCCGTTCGAGTGCTTCGACGCGACCTCCCAGGGCAAGATCGAGGCCTACATGGGTGTCGGATCCTACTGGGTGGCGAAGGAGCCCGCGATCGAGTGGTTCCAGACGGTCCCCTTCGGCATGAACCCCCAGGGCATGGCGGCCTGGTACTACCAGGGCGACGGCCTCAGGCTTTGGGAGGAGGCGTACGCCCCCTTCAATCTAGCCCAACTTCCGCAGTTTAAGTAGCGGGCCGGCGCGATCACCCCGATCGTGCCGTTGTATGTGTGCATCATGTCGCATGTTGCCGCGCTACGCGTGCGTGTAGTGCCGACCAAGTTCATTGACTTCCGCAACGATCG
>WNFS01000294.1_pt1 | contig 46986 bp, 30 predicted proteins | sample 5400141 | NCBI WGS metagenome assembly WNFS01 (sample SAMN13153358, study PRJNA577476) | soil metagenome | isolation source: 60 cm saprolite under Madrone tree | place: USA:California | collected 2016-06-14
CGAAACATACGCCGTTCTTCGCCAGCACGAGACGGCGCTCTGCTTGTCCGAAACCGACAAGCAAACTCCCCCTGAGGTGCTCACTACCAACTTTACTTACGCTCGACTTCGCCTCGAAGACTACACTCCGAAGCAAATCACGGCCTGGAGGAAGCGCTTAGACGCCTGGCTTGGCCAGGGCGTGGATGTGTATTGCTATTTCAAGCACGAAGACGCCGGCAAAGCGCCAGCCTACGCGCGTCAACTCATCGGAAAGGCAAACTGACCGCACATCCTCGCGTGCAATCAATCTTGCCCTGGGGTTTTGCCGGACCAGGGTGATGCAGTTATCGGCCCCGTGAAGCTAGTCGCGCCCGCGAAAGAACCTGGCGGCTCCAGGAGCACCGGCTCCCGAACCGCCCTCAGCAGCATCCCAGGCTTTGCGATCGATGGGCTGAATTGGCGCCAGCTTTTTCTGCGAAAGTGATTTGTTCACGGTGGGAAGTTCCTTCGCAAGAAAGGCATCAAATTCGGCGGCCACGTCATCCAGTTCCTTCTTCAGCGAATCAATGCGCGCCAACTGATAATCGCCTGGCCGCCCTTCGTAGTTCAAAATGGCGCCATAGAGTTGCGTTGTCTTCTCGCGGATGCGCTCCTCGCCGGTGATGGCGCCTCCCTCCGTCGTGGCCACGATCTTCTTTCGCATGGCCTCTACTTTGCCGGCGAGTTCCTGCAGGCGCTTGCCGAAGGCCGCGTCGGATTTTAGCTTTGCGCCACGTTCCATCAACGAATTGTGCACGCCGTTGATGCGGTCGACATCGAAGCTCATCTCCCCGAGCAGCCGGTGGAGGCGCATCGCCGCATCGAATTCCATTTTGCGGTCCTCCAACGTGAACTTCGCGCGTGGATCGAGTTCCAGGACAAGCTGAGTGCTGTAAGTTTCCTTGCCGCGTGTCATTTTCACCGTGTAGGTGCCGGGCATCACTCTGGGCCCTTGAGCCGCTTCAAACGCAGCCGTAGCGGCGGGCGGAACGTGCGGAGCCTTCAACCGCATCGGCCATTCCACGCGGCTGATCCCTCGGCGGCTGTTCGGAGGGAGCGTGTCCACCAGCTTCCCCTGTGAATCGAAAATTTCCAGCTTCATTTTTCCAAAAATGTGGCGCTTGCTCTGGTAGTACGTAATCAAAGCCGCGTCCGGAGGATTGGGTCCGGTGAACACCGCGCTTCCTTCGACCCAGCCGCCGTTTGCAGGCAACCGCTGCTGCGAAGGCTTAGCCTGCAGGAATACCGCTTCCTGCGCCATCACTTCGGGAGTCAGCTTCCGCAGCGGCGTAATGTCGTCCACAATCCAGATGCCGCGGCCATGCGTGGCGATAACCAAGTCCGACTCGCGCGGGTGCACCACGATGTCCCGCACCGCCACCATCGGGAACTGGTGGCCTTTGTATTGCGCCCAGTGTTTCCCGCCATCCGGCGAGATCCAGAGACCATACTCCGTGCCCAGGAAGAGCAGGCTGGGCAACACCGTGTCTTCTTTGATGACATGCGCGTAGCCGCGCACTCCGCTCTCCGCCGCGACGATCGGCGTCCAGGTCTTCCCGTAGTCCGTCGTCTTGAAAACGTGAGGATCCATATCTCCAAACGTGTGGCGATCGAACGCTGCGTAAGCCGTGCCCGCGTCGTACAGGCTGGCTTCCACCCACGAAACCCACGAACCTTTCGGCAGATTCGGGACGTTGGCTACAACATTTGTCCACGTTTTCGCGCCGTCGCGCGTCACCTGGAGATTTCCGTCATCGGTGCCCGCCCAGATTGTCTTGCCGTCCCGCGGCGATTCGCTGATGGAGTAAATCGTTGTGTGCATTTCGGCGTACGAATTGTCGACAGTTACGCCGCCCGATTCTTCCTGCTTCTGCTTCTCCGGGTCATTCGTCGTGAGGTCCGGCGAAATGCGGTCCCAAGATTGTCCGTGGTTGCGGGAACGGAAAAGGAATTGCGCTCCGATATAAATCGTGCCCCTCTCATTAGGGCTCATGTGAATTGGAGTATTCCAGTTGAAGCGCAGCTTCCCTTCTCCATAGTTTGGCTGCGGTTGAATGAACTGGCCTTCCAGCGTGACTCGATTGACTCGCCCAATAAAGCCGCCCTGCGATTCGGCGTAGACGTAGTTCGCATCGGCCGGATCGGGAAATACCCAGAACCCATCTCCTCCAAAAACATTTTCCCAGCGCCCGTTGGTAATCCCTCCCGGATATTGCGAGTCGCCCATCCACACGCTGTTGTCCTGCAGTCCGCCGAAAACGTGATAAGGGTCGGCGTTGTCGGCGCTTACGTGATAGAACTGCGAAATCGGAAGGTTATTGCCCTTCCACCAGGTATTGCCGCCGTCGTAGGAATACCAAACGCCTCCGTCATCAGTGGCGATAAGATGATCGGTGTTGTCAGGATTCACCCACACATCGTGGAAATCCCCGTGCGCCCCGTTCCCGATTCCGCTGAAGCTCCTGCCGCCATCCTCGCTCATGATCAACGTGAGGTCCGGCTTGTAAACTTTGTTCTCGTTCTTCGGATCGACGATCAGGTTGGCGAAATAAAACGGCCGCCACACCATCCAGTTGCTGCGGTCCCGCTCTTCCCACGTCTTGCCGCCGTCATCCGAGCGGAAAAGTGCGCTGCGCGTCGATTCGATCATGGCGTAAACAACGTTTGGTTTTGATGGCGCGATGGTGACGGCAATGCGTCCCCACGGTTTCGCGGGTAATCCTTTGGCGCTCTTGTCATCCAATTCTTTCCAGGTGGCTCCGCCATCCGCGGTCTGGAAAAAACTGCTGCCGCTCGGCGCGGTGGCATTCTCGCCGCCCGAACGAAAAGTCCAGCCTCTCCGCCGGAAGTCCCACATGCCCGCGAAAAGAACCTTCGGATCTTGCGAGCTCATGGAAATCATCGAGCAGCCCGTCGAGAGATTCGCGCCCTTGAGAATTTTGTTCCAACTCTTGCCGCCGTCCGTGGTCTTATAAACGCCGCGGTCTTCGCTGTCGCTCCACAGTCTTCCCGGCACGCAGACATACACCGTGTTACTGCTCTTCGGATCGATAATGATTCTCGCGATGCGCTCGGAATTCGCCAGCCCCATGTTGGTCCAACTGTCGCCGCCGTCCGTCGACTTGTAGATGCCGTTGCCGATGGACACGCTGTTGCGCGTCCAGGCCTCGCCCGTGCCGGCCCAGATCGTTTTCGGCGCTTGCGGATCAATGGCGACGGCGCCGATCGACTGTGCAGCCTCCTTGTCGAAAACCGGCTTGAACGTTGTGCCGCCATTCGAGGATTTCCACACTCCCCCGCTGGCCGCTCCAACGTAAACAGTGAGCCGGCCGTCTTCTTTGACGGCCGCGACCGCCGCCACGCGCCCGCTCATGGCGGCAGAGCCGATGTTCCGGGCACCGAGGCCGGAGATCGTATCCGAGTCGAATTTAGCGTCTTGCGCGGAGGCAGGCCCGGCAAAAATCAACGTCGTGAGAATCACCATCACCACGGCAGCAAAGCAGCGGATTGTCTTGCGCATATCGTTGGATTCCTCGGCAGTAAAGTAGAAACAATCTCCCTTGGGCATAATTCCATCCATGCAGCTTAGGGAGCAGGCGCCTACACCCGTCCTCGCTTTAAAGATCACTTCCCTGCCGGTGGCGCTTTCATCTCCGGCTTGGACGTCGGCATTGAGAAGTGCGCATCTTCCAGTGATATGTTTTGCTCGATTTTTTCGACGGAGAACTGCGACCGTGAAGAGCTGCCTTTTTGCGCCTGCTCGACGGCGAACGGATAATAAATTCCGTTCACCTGTTCGTAGTCGCCGTAATATAGCTCGGACTCCTGCAGCGCGCCGCGAATCGTGGTTTGAATCTCCAGTTTTAGCTCGAGGTACGAATCCGCATCGAGATAGTAGTAGCGTACGTCCCCGTTCTTCATGCTCAGCTTGATCTTGAAGCAGTCCGTTCCTTCCATCGAATCGTGTCCCACGAGCTCGGCTTTGTGCCCCTTCTCTTTGTAATCCACCAGCGGCCCGTCGATATCGGAGTCGACCACCAGGCTTTTCAGATCGTCCTGCGAGAGCAGCTCCGGATCTTTACGCCCGCCGAATGGTGAAATCTGCCACCCGGTCTTGCCGTCGTAAGCTTGCACCTGTGCCAGGCCTTGGATGATGAATTCTTCCCGAACCTTGTCGGCGCGCTTGTTCTCCTGGCGAAATTCGGCGCGAAAAGAACCCTGGCTGAATTTCGCCGTGGTGCGGATGCTGCGCACGGATTTCAGCTTGTCAGCTCCGCCCTTCGCTTGAATATTCTTGGCGATGATCTCGTCAACGGTTTGCGCGCTCGCGGCAACGGAAAAGAAAGCCGTAACCGCCAGCACTGGTAGAAAAAAACGGAAGGTCCTGGTGAACTCTTTAAACGGACTCCGCCGCAAGTCTGCTTTCATGAACTCCCCCAACCCAACGGTATGTATCAACACCCCAAACGGAAGGGACGAAATCGGAGAACCTTAGGTTACTCCGACGAAATATGCAGCACTTAGTTAGCAGACTTTTGCCTTGCTGCCAAGAAGTTTCGGCGCGCCCGGCCTATAGCTCCACATGAAGGCGAAGCGTCAGCACGGTTACTGGTCCCCGGTCCCGGTTGTACCCTGGATTGTTGATGTGCTGCAGTCCAAACGAAGGAAAAATCCCGCGCCACATGTGCAGCGTGTAATAGGTCTCGATGATATTCTCGCGCCCGTAATTGAGTCGGCCATCGCCTAGAAGAAAACCTTGGCCACCGAGCGCCAGGTATTCTTGGTGGTCCCGCGAGATGCCATTCGTAACGAATACCAAACCTGCCCGGTCAAATTTCCTGCGCCATCGCTTGCCACTGCCGCCAATTCCGATTTCCGCCGTCTCATCCACTTCGGTGTAGGCGAACGATTCATGCCGGCCCTCGCCCCATCCCCACCGGCCAAACACGCCCATCCAATCATTAAGCGGCTGCTCGAAATTCGCCCCAAATCCATGCTTGATCGCCGTACGGAGCGGATGCGCCGTGATATCGGGCTTGACCGTCCGTCCGGCAAGAAAATTGTCGACTGCCTCGCGGTAGCTTCCCATGTTGGCGTGATTCACAAAACTCAGGAATCTGATAATCCCTTCCCGATGCCGAATTACTGTTCCGTGCAGCTCAAATTCAACATTCTCGGCGCGCGCTCGGCGCATGTCCGCATCCAGATGAATGCCATTGGCGATCTTCGGCATCAATCCTTCAGCAAATCGCACCGCCCAGCTCCGCTCGTGATATTCCAGCATCGCCGCGAAGGTGAATCCTCGTGTGTCCGCCGCATAGTCGTATGCCCCGTTGTTATCCACGGTCCAGTTCATGAATTGAAAACTGGTGTCCGTGCCATAGGTATTGTTGTCGAAAAAGTCCGCCATACTGAACTTTCCGAACCGAATTTCAAGCCTGTGTTCCGGAAGCGAGGGAAAAAGCGAGAACGGCGAACGGGAGTTGCCGATTTTGCGGTCGCCAAGGGGAATGATTTGGTGCCACATCAGCCGGGCGATGTAAGGCGCTTTGCTCAGGTCAGGATTTCGCACGATGTCTAAATTCGTGACACCCGCCAGGCCGACTGCCTCGCCGATTCCGTGTCCGCCGGTTTCCTGGACGTCGCAGAGTAATTCCGCCCTGTCGGTCAACCGGACGCCGGTAAACAGCGTGAGGACGCGCGATGTCGCATCTTGCGCCTGCGGAGGCAGGCTCCGTGGCCCTTGATAGGGTGAATGAAATTCCGGATGCCATTGCGAAATGAAATTCACTTGCCCCGAAATCCACCAACGATCCAACTCCGGATGCGCAAACATCGTCGGGAGTGGATCGGCATCCGCTGCCGAATCCTTGGCCGGAGTCGTTTGATCCCGAGTCTGCGGCGAATCTTGCGCCCGCAGTGTTCCCGCCCCCATCGAGAAGACCCCGAGCAACGTACAAATCGGAACAATTTGGAAGGTCAAACGCCGCATTTCTGAGCCCGGACTCTCTTCCGCCTTGGGATGAAACTCACCGCTGAATCATTGCAGGCTAAGCCGCCGCTGATGAATGCGTGATGAACGCTGCCTGGGGAGGCGCCCCCCTTGAACCTCCCTACCCCTCTGTTCTACTGTTCATCAAGCCCTTGTCAAAGGGCTTGGACGTTGATACCATACCCCCACTGGGTAGACAAGAAAAATGTCGCACACTTCGCGCGAGAAATTGGACCTCGTCAACCGCACCAAGAAAGTCATCGGGCAGCTCGAAAGTGTTTTGCGCGCTCTGAATGAAGATGATCCCTGCGCGGATGTCCTCCAGCGCCTCTCCGCCTCGCGCGGCGCCATCAACAGCCTGATGGCCGAACTCATGGAGGACCATATCCGCAACCACATGCCTCGCAATTCGAAATCCTCGGAAGAAGCTGCCGACGACGTCATCCAGATTGTCCGCACGTATCTCAAGTAAAGGAAGAACGAGGTCGCCTTTCGAACAATTTTTCTATATCTTCTCTGCACCAGGACGCCGGTGGCTGGAATCAAAGAACCCGAAGGAGACGCTGCGGTGCGAAGAATCTTCATGGTTCTCGTCTTTGCCATATTCCTGAATGTCCCGGAGGTTCGCGGCCAAGCCGGCCCTGTCGAAGGTGGACATGAATGGCAGGTGTGGACCGGCGGTGGCCACGGCCTGAGCGGCAGTCAGTCCGGCGACGGCGTGTGGAATGCAGGTTTTCGTTACGGCTGGATCCTCACCGCGCCGCACGGACCCGGCTTCCTGCGCGGCCGCTTGGAATATGCGGTTGACGCCGTCCCGGTCTTTCTCGTAACTCAGAAAACGAACACAGCCTATGGCGTTGGTATAAACCCGTTCGCTTTCAAGTGGGCGCTGGCAGCGCACGGCAGTGTCGTTCCCTACCTCGAGATCGGTGGCGGCACTCTCTTTACCAATACCAAAGTTCCCGAAGGAACATCACACGTCAATTTCACCTCCGGCGGCGCTTTGGGCCTTCACTTTCTGCGCAGCAAACACAACATCAGCGCTGAAGTCCGCTACATGCATATTTCGAACGCCGGCCTTGCAACTCCGAATCCCGGCATCAACACTATTCAGCTTCGCTTGGGCATTGGTCTGTTCAGCCAAAAGGAATAAGAACAATGCAAGACATCCGCTTCAGAACTACTGTTGAGTGGGCGAGATGAAAATGATTTGGATCTTCGTGGCCGTAATCGTTCTGCTTCTTGGATTCGCCGTCGTCCGCGCGATGAGCACGGGGAAGAAGGCACCATCTTCAGGCACTCCCGCGCCGGACTTCACGTTGAACTCGCAGGACGGCAAACCGCTTAGCTTGCGCGATCTGCGCGGCAAATGGGTCGTGCTCTATTTCTACCCCAAGGATTTCACCAGCGGGTGCACCAAGGAAGCTCACAATTTTCAGCGTGATCTCCGGCAGTTTGAAGAGGAAAACGCGATCATCCTCGGCGTCAGCGTGCAGGACGAAGCTACCCACCAAAAGTTTTGTGTCAAGGAAGGCCTGAGCTTCAAGCTGCTCGCGGATACAAAGCACGAAGTCTCTTCATCCTACGATTCGCTCGTGAATCTTGGCGTCGCCAAACTTTCCGCCCGCCACACTTTCTTGATCGACCCAGAAGGCATCATCCGCAAGGCTTATCTCAACGTGAACGCGGAAAAACACAGCGCCGAAGTCCTCGCCGACCTAACGCAACTCCAGCGGCCTCCAGGCCAAATTTGATCCGTAACCACTGTCATCCTGAGCAGAGCGAAGGATCTCACGTAATCCCCACCTCAGCGTAAACATTCAGCTGCGATCAGTTTCCGCAGGCCGTTTCAACAGTTACCTCCGGCACATCGGGCAACGCTGGGAGACTGCTCTTGCCCAGCAATGTATTCAATGCCGCCACGTCTTTGTTCTTCAAGTCCTGCCACGCCGCCAGAGCCTCATTCTCTCCCTTGCAAATCCGCCGGTATGCCGCGAACGACTCTTCCGACGGCGCGAAGTCCGCTCCATCCACCAGCGCCATCAGCGCCGTCAACGTATCATTCACCGCCATAAAGCTGGTCGTTTTGGGAGCCTCCAAAATCGGAGTGGCTTCGCCGCCTTGCAGTCTCGCGACTTTCGCGTCCAGCGTGCTGGCCGCCACGGCAACGGGATCTTCCTTGGGGCGTTTCATCAACTCGGCCAAACGTGAGCGCAACTGCTTTGCCTGTTGGTAGCCGTCGAAGTTCTTCCCGAGCAGCGCGGATATTTTCAGTTGCAGCTCCAGCGAACTTTCCAACTCGTTGCGCGCCGCCGGCACCCGCGGGTCCATCTTCACTTCCAGGGCCTGCCGAAGAACTTGGCCTCCCACTTTCAGCCGCACTTCGTACTTCCCCGGAAGCACCAGTGGTCCCTGTGGCGGCAGCGGCGTCGCGCCGACAATAGCCGCGATCGGATAGTTGTAAGGAGACTGCGGATGCATGGCGCGCGGATCGGCATACCGCAAATTCCAAGCAAACCGGTACATCCCTGGCTTTTTCGAAGGCGGCTCAGGATGTGCGAGCCAATACTCCGCCACGTACGGAGTCTCTTCCGGCTCTTTCGGCACTTCCGCGCTGGAAAAACTCCTCACCAGTTTTTCATTCTCGTCGTAAATTTCCAATTGAATCTCCCCGGCGGAATTCGCTAGCAAAAAATAATTCAGGACTGCCCCATCAGGAGGATTCTTGCCGGCTGGAACTTCCGGCGGCAGCGGCGTGTCTTGATTTTCGTCGCGCCGCACGCGGATCGCGGTTCGCGGCGCGAAAAGTCGCGCTCCCGCCGCAGCGCCTCTTCCATCCAGTTGGCGCAATAGCGTCACGTCATCCAGAATCCAGAACGCCCGGCCATATGTAGCCGCCACCAAGTCGTCTTGTTCGATAGCCAGATCGTGAATCGCCACCACCGGCATGTTCAGCCTTAGCGATTGCCAATGTTCACCGCCATCAAACGAAACGTAAACGCCAGTCTCCGTTCCCGCGTACAGCAAGCCCTTGCGCGCCGGATCTTCCCTCACCGTTCGAACAAAATCGGTTTCGCGGATTCCCTGCACGGTCTCTTGCCACGTTTTTCCAAAATCTCGCGTCCGAAAAATGTGCGGATGCAGGTCGTCATGATTGTTGCGATTCACGGCGGCGTACGCGGTTCCCGCATCGAAATGCGATGCTTCCACAATACTCACCGTGCTCCACTCCGATACACCGCTCGGCGTTACGTTTTGCCAGCTCTTGCCTGCATCTTTCGTCAACTGGATGTTTCCGTCGTCCGTTCCGACCCAGATCACGCCCTCTTTCCCCTCCGAAGGCGCGATCGTTAGAATCGTCCCGCGCGCCTGTTTCGAATCCTTTTCATCCGGCCGGACGCGCGTCAAATCCCCGCTCACTGCTTCCCAATTCGTTCCTGCATCCGTCGTTTTCAGCAGAAACTGCGTCCCCAGATAAAGCAGGTGCGGATCCTGTGGCGAAAAAGCCATTGGAATCGTCCAGTTAAACCGGTACTTGCTTTCGAACGATACCGGAGCCGGTGAAATATCCCGCACTTGCCCCGTTGTTTTCGACAATCGCACCACGCTCCCGCCCGGCCCCGCGTTGTAAACCACGTCCGCGTCCAGCGGATCGGGAATCGTGTACCCGCTTTCCCCTGGCCCCACGGGAAACCAATCCCGCTCCGTGATCTGTCCATTGTTTCCGCGGCTCGTGATTCCCGCGGTTCCGCTGTCCTGCTGCGGGCCGTACACCCAGTAGGGAAACCGGTGATCTGTCGCGACCCGGTAGAATTCTCCCGTCGGCTGGTTGTACCACGGTGTCCAGGTTTCCCCTCCGTTCAAGCTGATGGTTGCTCCCTGGTCGACTCCCAGCATGATCCGCTGCGAATTTGTCGGATCGATCCACACGCAGTGATAGTCGTCTCCCCCGGGCGCGCCCTTGATCGCCGTAAACGTATGCCCGCCATCATTCGAACGGTACAGATTTTGCGACGGCACATAAACGATGTCGGCGTTCCTCGGGTCCACGTAAATCTCGCTCATGTACCAAGACCCAACGATCCGCCCGTCCTCCGTCGCTTTCTTCCACGTCGCTCCTGCGTCGTCCGACCGGTACAGCCCGCCTTTTTTGTCCTTCGCCTCAACGATCACGTACACCCGCTGTCCGTGATTTCCCGGCGCGACTGCAACTCCTTCTCGCCCCCAGTCTCCTTCCGGCAGCCCGTTTCCCGTGATTTGCGTCCAGGTGACGCCTTCATCCAAGGATTTGTAGAGCCCGCTGCCGGGCCCGTACGATGTTCCTTTTTGTCCTGGCTTTCGAATGCCGTGCCACAGCGTCGCGTAAACCACGCGCGGATTTCCCGGCTCAAAACACAAATCCACCGCTGCCGTAACATTGTCTTTGTACAAAACTTTCTTCCAACTCCGCCCGCCGTCCGTCGAACGGAAAACTCCTCGCTCTTCGTTCGGCCCTGAACTGTGGCCCATCGCTGCCACCAGCACGATGTCCGGATTGCGCGGATCGACCAGGATTCTCCCGATATGCCGTGTGTCTTCCAGTCCGATGTGTTGCCAGCTGTCCCCGCCGTCCACGGACTTGTAGACTCCATCTCCGTAGGCGCTGTCCGCAAAAATTGTGTTGACGCCTGTTCCCACGTAAATGATTTTCGGATTCGAAGGCGCCAGCGTCATCGCTCCTATCGAAGCCACCGGCTCCTTGTCGAAAATCGGTTTCCAAACAGTTCCGCCATCCGTCGTCTTCCACACGCCCCCGCCGTCCGCGCCAAAATAGTAGACCGCCGGATTTCCCGGCACGCCCGCCACCGCATTCACCTTCCCGGCGCGAAACGGTCCAATCATCCGCCATTTCATCTCCGAAAACATTTGTTCAGGAACCTGCTGCGCTGAAACATTGCCAGCAACAAAAATAGCCGCAGCGGCAAAAAACGCGGCAACCCTGGCGAATCGAAAAAGGAAGACAATTCTCATCAATAGGTTTCCTCTCCTTCGCTCTCCATCGTCTGTTTATCGTCTATGGTTCGTCGTTCCCATCCGCATCCGCGGCGGGAGCGTCGGCTGATTTGTTGGGATCGACCGATGCGAGCCCGGCTTTCTTGAGTTCTAGGTTTAGCGCCGGAAGTTCCTGCTGCCGGATTTTCGTCCAGCGCGTCACGAGCTTCTGAAGATCTTCTTCGAGTTCCTTGTAGACAGCCGTGGCTTGCGTCGTGGGCGCGGCATCGGCGCTGTCCGCCACGGCCAGGAGTCCTCCGAAATGTTGATTCAAGCTGGAAAAATTCTCCGGCGGCTTCGCCCCGGGCGGCAATCCGAAGAAATTGCTTTGCGCTGCGCCTTCCAGTTCGCCAATTTGTTTATCGAGAGCTGCGATCGCATCCGCAACGGTTCCTTTAGCTGCTTTCGCGGCACGTTCCTTCAATTGCACGCGCACCGAGCGAACCTGCGAGAGCGCTTCGAAGCTTTCATTCATGCCCTCGACGGAACCGCTCTCCATTTCAAACTGCTTGCGAAGATCGGCGAGCGAAGTTTTGATGCGCGGATCCATCTTCACAACGAGTGGCTGAGAATAGCTCTTCCCATCCACCGTAAGCTTCACCGTGTAATTCCCTGGCACGACCCACGCCCCAAGAGGATATTTCGGCGTGTCGTGCACAATTGCGGAAATCGGAAATTCGTGGCTGAGCGAATCCGGCGGCGCGTAATGCAAATCCCAGACGAAACGGTGCATGCCTGAGGCTCCGGAAAGAATTTGCGCCGGGCGCACCCAGTACATCGGAATGGGATGCTCGCCAGCGGTTTTTTCCAGCGGCTCCGGCTTGTCTGAACTGGAATAGCGGCGCACGAGATGCTGCAGTTCGTCGAGAATCTCCAGCGTCACCGCTTTGTTCGAACTGGACGCGAGATAGTAGTCGACGGTGGCGCCGTCCGGAGGATTTTTTCCCGCGGGAACTTCCGGCGGCAATGGCGTGTCCGGATTGCGATTCCAGCGGACGCGAATCGCTTCCTGCGGCGCGAAAAGATGCACATTCTCTTTCGCAATATCGGCGTTCAGTTGCCGCAGTGGCGTGAAGTCATCGAGAATCCAGAACGAGCGGCCATGCGTGGCGACAATTAAATCGTCGCCGTGAATCGCGAGATCGCGCATCGAGGTGTGCGGCAAATTCAACTGCAGCGGCTGCCAATCGTCTCCATCGTTGAACGAAACGTAGACGGAGCCTTCCGTGCCGGCAAAGAGCAAACCTTTTTGAACCGAATCTTCGCGAACCACGTTGCTGGCGCCACCATCGGGAATTCCTTTTGTAATTTCCGTCCAGGTTTTTCCGAAATCCCGCGTACGGTAAATGTGCGCGCGCAAATCGTCGAGCCGGAAGGAATTGATCGCCGCGTACGTCGTGCCCGCGTCGAAGTGGGACGCTTCGATAATGGAGACTTTGCTCCACGGCTTCAGTTGCGGCGGCGTCACGTTTTGCCAGGATTTTCCGCCGTCGCGCGTGATGTGAATCAATCCATCGTCGGTGCCCGCCCAGATGGTGTTTGCTTCCTTGAATGACGGCGCGACAGCATAAATAACGCCGCGGTGTTTCCCTTTTTCCGTATCGCTCGCGGCGAAAGCGCCGAGGCTCGCGGGAATTTCGTAGGATTCCCGCGTGAGATCGTCGCTGATGACCTGCCAACTGTTTCCCGCGTCCGTCGTTTTGAAAAGCTTGTTGGACGCAAAATACAGCGTGTGCGGTTCGAGAGGCGAAAAAATCACTGGCAGCGTCCGCGTATAACGATACTCGCCGCGGCGAACCGGCTCCGGCGTAACTTTGGCGTACTCGCCGATGTCCTGCTTCGTGCGCGTGAGCCAGTCGCCATACAGAATGTTCGGATCGAGCGGATCGACGGCGATGTAGCCGTACTCGAAAATTCCCGGCAGGCGCCAATCGCGAAACGTGATTTCGCCGTAATCGCTGCGGCTTTGCGTGGCCACGGAGCCACTTTCCTGCTGCGCGCCGTAAACCCAGTACGGAAAGCGATTGTCGGTGGTCACGTGATAGAACTGCGCGGTTGGCTGGTTGTACCAACTGCTCCACGTCGTGCCGCCATTCACGCTGATGACCGTGCCCTGATCAGAGCTGAGCGCGATGATCTGTGGATTTTCCGCGCTGATCCAGATGCGCTGATAATCGTCGCCGCCGGGCGCGCCTTTGAACCCAACAAAAGTTTTCCCGCCGTCCACGGATTTCCACGTCGTGGTGTTCGCCACGTAAATCACATCCGGATTGTCCGGCGCAACCGCAATTCCCATGGCACCCGGACCGCGACCACCGATGCGGCGGTCGGCGTTTACCTGCTTCCAGGTTTCGCCTGCATCGTCGGAGCGATACACTCCCGCGCCCTTCGTGGCTTCCGCCGAAACATAGATTCGCTTTGCATCGCTTGGCGCAACCGCAATGCCGATCCGTCCGAGTCCTTCGCTTGCTCCCGGCAATCCCTTGGTCAACGGCTTCCAGGTATCGCCGCCATCCGTCGATTTATACAGTCCGCTCCCCGCGATGTAGATCGAAGCGCCGCTGCGCACTTCCCAGGGCGCAACGCGCGCGGCCCATAGCACAGCGTAAATCGTTTGCGGATTTGTGGGATCGAAAGCGATGTCGGCGGCGCCGGTGTTTTCGTCCTTGTAGAGAACTTTCTGGAAAGTTTGCCCGCCGTCGGTCGAACGAAAAACGCCGCGCTCCGCGTTGGGACCGTAGGGATGTCCTTCGGCGGCGACGAAAACGCGGTTGGGATCTTTTGGGTCGACGAGAATCGCCGTGATTTGCTGCGCGTCGCGGAGACCCCCTTTTTCTGGACCAAGGTGCGCCCATGATTTTCCTGCGTCGGTGGATTTGTAAATGCCATCGCCGGTCGCAAGATCCGGGCGCTGCAGTCCTTCACCGCTGCCAACGTAAATGATGTTCGGATCGGACGCGGCAACGGCGAGTGCGCCGACGGAGCCGGTAGGCTGGTCGTCGAAAATCGGATTCCAGGTGTTTCCGAAATCAGTGGTTTTCCAAACGCCGCCGTTGACGGCAGCCATGTAGAAAACATTCGGCTGATGCGGCACTCCGGAGACGGCCACGGCGCGGCCTCCGCGGAATGGGCCGATGCACCGCCAGCGCATTTCGGAATAGAGTTTCTGATCGAATTTCTGGCCGACCTTCTGGTCGAGCTGCTGCGCGGTCGCCGTAGTGCAAAAAATTGCTGTGACGATAATTCCAGAGATGAACCACTTCCCTGCTGCACCGATTCGCATCCGAGTCCTCCGTGAGAAGGGAGAGGATACTCTGGCTGCGGAAACGGAGCAATAATGGCGACCTGTCGCACACGATAATGGCTGGTCTTCCGCAGCGCCCCAACCACGCGCGTTGCTTCCCGCTGGCTCCAGCTGCCCCGGTCGAAGATGTCGACCCTGTCGGGACTCGGTCTATGAAATTTCGATTAACACCACCGACACATCATCGGTGGCAGGGCCGCTCCGCCACGCCTCGACGCGATCGAGGATTTGTCGTTTCATCTCTGGCAAGGACAGGTTCGCAGCATCGCGCACGATCTCCGCGAGACCTTCGACCCCCAACATTTCCCGCTTGAGGTTGAAATTCTCTGTAAGTCCATCGGTATAGATCAGCACACGATCTCCCGGTTCGATGGCTGTTTCGATGGTTGTCTCAACGTCCACGACATTTTCGAACAACCCGAGGATCCCGCTCCTCGATTCGAGCAGCCTTGGCAATTCCCCCCGTCGAGCGATCATCGCCGGAGGGTGCCCCGCCCCCGCGAATTGCAGTGAACGGCAGCTTCGGTCAAGCCGGACAGCCGCCACGGTAAAAAAGAAACTTGAGGTTGCAAGATTCTCCACCACAAAATGATTTAGCGACCGCAACATCGCTCCCAGTTCCGCCGAGCGTTCAATCTGCGCCATCGTTTCGGAGTAGATGCGATTCGCCACCAATGCGGAACTTATCCCGTGTCCCGAAACATCGCAAACCAGCACGTCTAGATGGTCCTCGTTTGGAACCACAAGCCCGTAATCTCCGCCCACCGACCATGCCGGTTGATAATGAGTCTCGACAGAGGCGCCTCCCCAACGCAAGCTTCTTGGCGCGAGACTCTGCTGGACTCGTTCGGCAAGCTGAAGCTCTTCTTCCATCTGCCGCTGGCGCGCCAGGAGCGACTCATTGGCATCGCGCAGTTCCGCTTCGGCGCGTTTTTGTTCGCTGATGTCCGTGGCGGTGATCACCGCGAATGTTCTCCCTTCCGGGTCGTGTATCTGGCGGGATGTGACGACCACCGGTAAATGTCCCCCGCCGGCTTGTGGAATATAAAATTCGTAGCGCGCGCGGCCTTGCTGTTCTCTTTGTCTGATTAACTCCATCAATCGCGGGACATCTTCGGCTGGAAACAAGTCCGTGACGGAACGCCCCAGAAGCTGACCGGCATCCATCCGAATCATTTCCAGGAACATCGAGTTTGCATAAACGACTCGCTTCGAGCTGTCGTTTAGAATGACGCCCTGATTCAGCGTCTCCAGCACGCTTGCGATTTGATCCACCCACCCTTCGTAAAGTGAGGCCAAGAGTCCCTCCGCGCGCCGTCTACTCTAACGCATGTCCCGCTGCATAGTCGCTCGCACTAGCCCGCTCTGTCGCCGATTTTCTCAAGGAGATCGACAACCCCACCAGATAGGCCACCCCTTATCCGCTACACCCTCTGACCTCCGTGCCCCACCGGACAAGTCAAACCACGCTAAGCAATCTCTAAATGTAAACACCTTGCTGTCCAGAGCCCAGGGCACCATCACGGCAACGTGGTCACGGGCATCGGGCCGACTACCGGGGCGGCGCAGAATGGCATCCAGATCGGCTTTGGCGCGGGAGGCGCGATTTCGGGTAACACGGTGACGAACAATTTGTGGTCACCGTGCACAGCCGTGGACACATGCGCGGCGGTAGCGACGAACATTCTGGTCACGCAGTCCGATGGAGTGGAGATAACTGACAACCGCGCCGGGATCAGTCAGGTGGGGATTTTCGTTCACGGGAGCCAGGGGCTGGTGACGGGGAACGAGACGTTTGCGAACAGCGTCTTCGACGGGGTTCGTATCGAAGGCGATGGGAACCGTCTGCGGCACAATCGGGTTTTCAACGGCGCGGAATCCGGCATTTTTGTCGCCGGCAATACAACGTGGTGGAACACAACAAAATTACGGAAGCGACCGTCGGCATTCTCAAAGAGGCTGGGTCTCTCGGCAATATTATCCGGTTCAACCAAGTGTTCGACACGCTGGTCGCGGTGCAGGATCCTGCTTCGCCGGGTTTGGCGGGAGTCGTTTCGCCGGAGCGGTAGGGACCAAAAATCATCCGGGACGCAAAATGCGCGAATGACGGTGGGGTGAGGACGCACTCGGAACCGAAGGAAGGCCCGACGTTGGTCGGGCCTTCCGGTTAATTGGGGAAAGTGAGGATGGTTACCTTGTGGAGGCAGCTTGAGTCTTGGCTTTGGCGAGCTCAGGGACGACGCCGAGTTGCTGCATAAGGCCCAGAGCGTCCCAGTTCACATAGCTTTCGGCTATCTTGCCGTTCGCGAGGCGGCCGACGGTTATTCCGGAAATGGTGAACTGCTTCCCGGTGGGCGCAATCCCGTTGAGATCGCCTTTATGGGTACCGCGGCAGGACCAACGGGTCATGACGGTATTGTCTTCGGCGATGATGTCCTCGATCGTCAAACGAAGGTCGGGGAAAGCATTGCGGTAGAGAGTTGCCCGTTTCTTTTCACTCTCCGGGCCGCGCCCAAAATCGGGTGAGGAAGGGTCATGATGTTCGTAGTTGGGGGCAAAGAGCTCGTCTACCAGCGACAGATTGCCCTTGTTCCAAACTTCTTCAATCAGACGACGGACGACAGCTTTGTTATTTTCAGACATGGGGTGTTCTCCTTTTTGAGAAATGCAAAAACTGGCCTCGCATGAAGCGAGTCGGGCTCAAGTGTTGTGGCCTGGAACCGCTGGGGTCTTGGGCGTGCAGTCCTGTTACGTCGGACAAAAAGTTAGGCCCCGCGAGAGCGGAGAAAAACGAGCCGAGGACGTACTGCCCTCTTGGCGCTCGATGCGGAGCTTAGATGTTCAAGGAACTGCGCTCGGACTAGGGAGCGGGAGTCTCGCCTTAAGCGGCGAAACCTCGACATGATGCTGTTCCTCGGGGATGTGCGTGTCAAGGAGAATCGAGGAATTCTTCTGTGCAAAAGGAGCAGCGGCGAACCCAGGACATACGGCCAGCCGGCAATCAGCCTGCCTTCTTTTTCTTGGAGGGCGTTCGCGGCGGCTCTCCGAGATAGTAGGGCGCACTTACGGTGAAGATGCGCTCATTGCCGCGCACGAGCAGCATCCATTCGAGCAAGCGGCCGCGCTGGTTGTGAAGAAAATATTCGTACCAGTGGCCCTCGACGAGTTCCGGAATCACGACGACAATGCGGCGTTGCGGCTGCTTGGCGGACAGCTCGAGGATGTACTGAATAATGGGGACGATGACGAATCGGTACGGCGAAGGCAGGATCATGAGCTTGGGAGGCGGATGGCCGGCGGCACGGAACGGCGGCTCAACGTAGCGCTGCCACTCCAACTTAAGCAGCTCAGAGTGTTTATCGGGCTCAACGTGGACGCCGATGATTTCGTCGCTGATTTTAGCGGCAAATTCGAGTCCCTGTTTGGAAATGCTGCTCCAGCGATCGATGGCAACGACGGCAATGGGAAGCGTGCCCTGCCGCGCGAACACCGGGACAGTGCAGGCCGTGCGCATTCGCACTGCGTGATAGTGACGCCGCACAAAGCCAAAGAACACGATCAGCAGCGGAATAAAAAGGAGCGTGATCCAGGCTCCCTCCGCGAATTTTGCAACAAGCACGACGCAAACGGTTATGCCGGTGACAAAAGCGCCGAAGCCATTCACGAATGCGCTTTTCAGCCAATGAGGGCCGCGCTTCTTATACCAGTGCACGACCATCCCGGCCTGCGACAGGGTAAAGGCTAAAAACGCGCCGACCGCGTAAAGCGGAATCAATTTGTCCGTGACGCCATCGAAGAAAATCAGCAACAAAGCCGTGAGCAAGGCGAGCGTCACGATACCGTAGGAATACACCAGGCGGCGTCCACGAAAGCGGAAGGCATGGGGAAGATAATTGTTCTGCGCGATGGCACGGCAGAGGCGAGGGAAGTCGGCAAAGGCGGTATTCGCGGAAAGCGAGAGGACCAGCACGATGGAAGCGATGGTCAGGTAATAAAAAGCGCCTTTGCCGAAAACAGCGGCGGTGAGCATCGAGAGGATGCTCTGGTATCCGGGCCTGCCGGGCAGTGTGGCAACGATTCCGTAGGCTTTAACGAGGTAGGAAATTCCGGCTAGAAGCACCGCGAGAATGAAGATGATCACGGTAAGAGTGCGCTGCGCGTTCTTGACGGCCGGCTCGCGAAAAGCCCTCACGCCATTGCTGACCGCTTCCACTCCAGTGAGCGCCGTGCAGCCGCTGGCGAAGACCTTTAGGAGCAGCCAATAGCTGACGGCTTCGGTCGCGGGCCAGGGTGGCGCAAGAGGCGTCAAGGGCGCCGGATGTCCGCCGCTGCGCCATACAGCAATCAAGCCCGCGCCAATGACGATCAAGAGCGTTCCTATGAAAAGATACGTTGGCACCATGAAGGCCAGGCCGGCTTCGCGGAGGCCACGAAGGTTGATGATCGTCACAACGAGAAGAATCCCAACGCAAATCGACAAGGTATGGGGCTGCAAGGCAGGAACAGCGGAGATTAGCGCGCCGACGCCGGCGGAAATTCCCACGGCTGCCGTGAGGATATAGTCGGTTAGCAAGGCTGCGGCCGCCAGCAGGCTTGGACGTGCCCCCAAATTGAACCGCGCGACGGTATACGAGCCGCCGCCTCCGGGATAGGCAGCGATCGTCTGACGATACGAGAAATAAACGATGATGAGCAGGGCGATGATTGCCGCGCTGATAGGAAGGATGTAGTTCAACCCCAGGAGCCCCAAGGGAATGAGCAAGGTGAGCGCTGCTTCCGGGCCGTACGCCGCAGAACTGAGCGCATCCAATCCGAAGATGGGAATGCCCTGGAGCGGCCCGATTTGCTCGGCACGTTCTTCAGTGGTCGCCAGGGGCTTGCCGACGAGGAGATCGAGGATGTTCATAAGGCAGGCAGATACATGGTATTTCTCGCGTGTCCATTTGCAACGAGAAGAGCAACAAAGTCAACCGCCAGCGCGCCGGGAGGTGACGGACGCAAGAGAACGGGGCTAAAGCCCGCCACTATGAGAACGCGGGGCGTAAGCATCGAGGCGCTTTTTGTAAAGGAAGAGGACGCTGGGGCCGAAGGAGAGGGGCATGATGGCGAGGCCCGTGGCGATGCCAAAGCTGGTGGCGAGTGGCGCGGAACAATCGTGACGGCGGCGGACGATGACGTGGCAGGGGACAACGATCAGGAGTTCCAGCACGCTGCCTTTGAGCAGCCACGAAGTGAGGCGCGTTACAACCGGTGAGGAGTTCCGGAAATAGAAATAGAAAAGGATGGCCCAGAGAACCCACGCGGCGCCCCAAAAGGCCAGAGTCCAAAAGAGCAGGATCAGATTGTCCTCATGAAGAAAGCGGTGGACGGAATTATAGAAGAAGTCGAGAAAGTCATCGCCACCCAATGCGACGCCCAAGGACCACACTACGGCGGAGGTGAGGAGTGCAGTAAGGCCCGAAGCAGCGGCTAAGGAAACCAGAACGTGCGCTCGGGGCTTGAGGCGTCTAAATGACGTATCGACGGAGAGGAAAAGCAGAAGTACTTGGCCGCCCAAGACGGCCGCGACAAGAATCCAGAACGTCCAATCGGTGTAAGAGTCCTTGACCCCGCGGATGAGGCCCGACCACTGCGAGAAGTCATGCCTGAGTATGAATATGCTTCCGGGCACAATGAGGGCCAGGAGAATCAGGGCGTAAAAGACGGAGATTAGGATGCCCCATTTGCGCATGGGCCCTCCTGGGTGGTGCAGCAGAGTGTTTATCACAAAACGAAGAGACAAGGGGAAGTCGGGGCGGGGCGATGCGCCGAGGGAGGACAGTGGCGGGATTTAAGCATTGAGCACAAAAGGACGATGGTTCTATTCCCTGGGCAGGCTGGGTTTCTTAGTTTGGATGGTGAGTCGAGGAAGAAGGGAGATCATCCATATGCCGACCAAGATGTGTGCGCTTGCGGCGTGCCTGATTCTTGCTGGCGTGTGCGCGGCCAAGGAACACGACTATCAAAAAGGAACTTTGCTGCGGATGGACTCGACGTCGTGCGGGATGCAGGAAAAAGGATCGAAGTCCGTGGCGGGCGAACTGCTGGGCACGGATGCGCAGAGCAAGAAGACGCAGGAAGTGCTTTGCCAGGAATATGTGCTGCAGACCGACCGCGTGGTCTACCGGATACGGCCGAAAGATGACAAGCACCCGGTGCTGCTACCGATCGGGGAGACGGCGCAATTCCGCATTCACAAGGATAAATTGATACTGAGAGTGGCCGAAGGCAGCGACGACAAAGAGCGCGAGTACATTGTTGTGTCCATGACGCCGCGGCAGGATGCTCCGCCGCAGGTTGCGAACAAGAACTGAATTCACGTTTGAAAGAAATTTGGAAGAAGCGGCGCTCCGACTCGGTCGGGGCGCCGTTTCTTCTTTTAAGGATGAACAGAGAGATGAAGCGTCAGGAAGGAGGCTTGTTGATACGGGAGGCGGCATAGAAACAGATGCCACCGAGAAAGGAGAGCCCCAGAGCGACGAATCCCAGGATGGGACCAAAGAACTTTTCGGCACCGATTCCGCCCGGGTGTTGGAACATGCCGATGACGAGCAGGGTCAGGAACAGGCCCACGAGGATGGAGGCGATACCGACGAGAATTAGGATGCCTTTTCCGATCATGGATGCTCCTTGGGGCCTATTATTTATGGGGCGTGGGAGGCGGGGACGCCGAGGTCAGTGATGTTGTCTCCTTTTTTTAGGGAGGGGACGGCGTTGACGTGGAGGACTATGGCGGAGACGGGGGCGCGAGGCTCGGCGATGACTTTGCCGACATAGTCGGTGATGGTGCCGAGCTTCATTCCGGCGGAGACGTACGTGCCGCGCTTGACGAGGGGATACCAGATGCCGGGGCCATCGGCGAGGACGTCGGCCAGTTTTTCGATCCAGACAGGATTTTCGATGGGGTGGGGATCGCCGGGGAGCATCTTGAGTGCGCGCATGGTGCTGAGGGTGCCGTTGACGAGGAGGGCGACGTCGTCGGAGTCAACGGTACCGGCGTGGCCGGCTTCGACGACGATGGAGGGCTTGCCGCGGACGGAGGCGGTGTTATCGAGATAGCGTGTGGCGGCGGGATCGCTGGGACGTTCGCGCCAGATGATGATGTGATCGAGGCCGAAAGCGAGGACCATTTCTTTCGAGGTGCGATCCTGGGTTTCGCGGCCGGTGGGCCCCCAGTAGGCGTAGGGGCGGAGGCTCTCGTCGAGGTCGCCGCCATGATAGTCGATGAGGTAGTCGCAGCGGTCGACAATTTCCTTGGTGATGAGGTAGGAGGCGCGCTCGGTTTGCGTGCCGTCCGGTTTGCCGGGATAGAAGCGGTTCATGCTCTTGTTGTCGACAGGATTGACGTGGGGAACCTTTTGTTCGAACGATTGGATGTTGATGAGCGGGACGAGGATGACGGTGCCCGTAACTTGAACGGGGTCGAGTGCGGCAATGAGTTTTTCGATGGCGATGATAGAAACGTATTCAGTGCCGTGAGCGCCGGAGACGAGCGCGAGGACTTTCCCGGGCTTGGCGCCGTTAACGACGACGACAGGAATGCTGGTGGCGGCGTCAACACCGGCAGGAACTTCGAGAGTGCCAGAAGATTTCTCGCCGGATGCGGCAGAGGCGGTGCCGACAGTGAATTTAGATTGAGCGGAAACGGATTCGAAACTGAGAGAAATGAGAAAGGCCAAGGCGAAAACCGAAGTGAGCGAACGCATCATTCACCTCCGGCTTTCGTCGCGGGGCCTGGTGGTTCAGTGGGACGCGCGGGAGTGGGATCGCCTTTGACGTAGTGGGCGTACCAAGCGAGGTAGCGTTCGAGGCGGTCCTTAATATGGGAGGGCGTGGTGAAGCCGTGAAATTCGCCGGGGTAGACGACGAGTTCGGTGGTGCGGCCGAGGCTCTTTAGCGCCTGGTACATTTGTTCGCTGCCGATGATCGGAACGTTCCAATCAACGTCGCCGCCCATGAAAAGCGTGGGCGTAGTGATGTTCTTGACCCGGTAGAAAGGTGAGATTTTTTCCCACGCGGCTTTGTTTTCCCAGGGGCTGCCCAACTCGAAGTCGTAGTCTTTTAAGTATTGGTCATGGCCATAGCCGCTGGTCATCAGGGCGATGCTCGCGCCGGAGACGGCGGCTTTGAAGCGCGTGGTCTGGGCAATGATGAAGTCGGTGGACATGCCGCCGTAGGACCAGCCGCCGACGCCGAGCTTGTCGGGATCGGCGATGCCTTGGGCTACGGCGTAATCGACCATGGCCATGTCGTCCTGGTAGTCCTTATTTCCCCAATCGGCAAAAATGGCTTCGCAGAATTTCTGGCCATAGCCGGAAGAGCCGCGCGGATTGGGCAGAAGAACCGCATAGCCGTTGGCGGCGTAGAGCTGCGCGAGGTGGTAAAACGAAGCGGAATATTGGCCGACGGGACCGCCGTGAGGATTGAGCAGCGTGGGGACTTTTTTGCCGGGAGTGTAATCGACGGGTTTGTAGAGATAGCCGGCGATGGAAGTGCCGTCCTTGCTCTTGAAGTGAACGTAGTCGGCTTGTGCGAGATGGAGCTGCGCGAAGAGAGCGTCGTTGGTTTTGGTGAGGCGAGTCAGATCTTTCTCATTCGAAAGATAGATTTCGTCGGGTCGATCGAGCATGCCGATTTGCGCAGCGATTGCGCCGTCTTTGCCGAGCGAATACGAGGCTACAGTCAGGCGGCCGCCGATGGGGCGCGTGACTTCACCGCCAGCGACAAAAATGCGACAGAGACTTTCTGTGCCGTCGTCGTCGGCAATAAAGTAGATGGAGCGGCTGTCGGCGGAGAAACGCGGTCGGCGCACGCTGCGGTCGAATGCGAGAGTCAGGACTTTCGTCTCACCACCGGAGGACGGGGCGACCGCGAGATGGTGGGTCGCGTAGATCATGGCCTTGACGTCGGTTTGGCTGATGAAGGCGATCCATTTGCCATCGGGAGACCAGGCGGGCGAGCGGTCGGGACCGGGATTGGTGGTGATTTGCGTGAGGTGCGCACCTTTGTCGGAGGTATCGGAAGCGATGACCCAGATGTCCGAGTTGTAAGTGGCGTCGGGATCGGGAGTGGAGCGGTTGCTGGTAAAGGCGAGGGATTTGCCGTCGGGAGACCAGGCGGGCTCGGCATCGTCGAAGTCGCCGGACGTGATTTGTGTGGTTTTTTTCGAGGCGACGTCGAAGATATAGAGATGGGTACGGCGGCGGTCCAGATAGCCGACAGTGTCGCGCTTGAACTGAAGACGGTCGATGACGAAAGGAGGAGGAGTTTTCGGCTTGGCAGCGGCGGCGGGCTTGTCTTTGTCCTTCTCTTTGGCGGCTTCCAAGTCCTCGGGCTTGGGATCACGAAGGATCAGAACCAGACGAGTGCTGTCCGGGGACCATTCAAAGTCGTCAACGCCTTGGGGACTGTCGGTGAGGTGAGCGGCTTCGCCACCGAGGCGATTGAGAAGCCAAACCTGGGCCTTGCCATTGTTTCTAGCGGAGAGAAAGGCAATGTACTTGCCGTCGGGGCTCCAGCGAGGGTGGGAGGAGGAGACGCCTTCGGCGGTCAAGGAAATGGGATCACCGCCGTGATTCGAGATCATCCAGAGACGCTGCTCATTCTTGTCTTCCTTAAGCATGCGGGTGCGCACAGCGTATGCGACCCACTGGCCATCGGGGCTCAGTTCGGGTTGCGAGACTTCGCGGATCTGGAAATAATCGTCAATGGTGATGTTGCGGGGAGTGGCGGGAGCAACGGCGGAAGCGGGCTTCGGGGCTGATTCCTGGGCGAGAGCGGGAAGCGAAAGACAAAGCGCGAAGGACGCAAACGCGACGCTGCGAAAGATTCTCATGCACATAACTCCTCAGAAGAAAGATGCAACCCAAACCGGGGGCGTAGTTTAGCAGAGAGACAGCCGGAGCATGGTCAGAAAAGTGAACGTGCGAGCGGGCTGCCGACGAGAGTGAGGCAATCACCTATTCGTAGCGCAAGGCTGTCAAGGGATCGAGTTTGGAAGCGCGGTGAGCGGGCAAGAAGCTCGCGAGCGTTGCTACTGCGCTCAACAGGATAACCGCCATAACGAGCGTCAAAGGATCGCGCGGCTTCAAACCGTAGAGCAATGATTTGGCAGCTTGGGCTGCGGCAAGGGCCAAGCCAGTGCCAATCACCAAGCCGGCGAGGGTGAGCATGCCCGCTTCGCGCAGAATCATCTTCACGACATCTATACGCTTCGCGCCAATCGCCATACGGATTCCAATTTCCTTGGTGCGCTGCACCACCATGTAGGAAATGACGCCGTAGAGGCCGATGGCGGCAAGGAGTGCTGCCAGGAATCCGAAAAATCCTGAGAGAGTGGCCATCAATTCATCTTGGAGGAGCGAGTTATGAACGCGCGTCTCTAGAATCCTAAATTCAAGGTCGATGCCGGGATTCACATCGGCAATGGTTTGTTTCAGCGAGGCGATGAGGCTCGTCAAGGAAAGTGAGGAGCGAATCAGGATTTGGTCGTCCGGGCTGGGCTTTTCCTGCTGGGTGGCCGGGAAATACATGAACGGCAAAAACTCTTCGTGCATGTTCTGGAACTTGTTATCCCCTGTCACTCCTACAATTTCGTAAAGAGGCCGCGGCTTTCCCGGCGGTTCGTGTATGCGGAACCTCTTGCCAAGGGGATCCGCGCCTTTGAGAATCTTGCGCGCAAAGGCCTGATTGACGATGGCCACCTTGACCGAAGTGGTGGTATCGCTGTCGTCGAAGTCGCGTCCGGCGAGGAGCGGAGTGCCGATGGTCCGGAAATAGCCCGCGCCAAGATAATTGATCCACACGACGCCTGCGTCCGTGTCGGAACCTTCGAGAAGGACGTCATCGTTCCAGGTCATACCGCCAAACGGCACGAGCATCGCACCGGCGGCGGATTCCACGCCGGGAATGGCCTGGACGTGCTTCACGATGTCGCGTTTGTATTCCGTAAAGCGTTCGTCGGGGATGTGCAACCGTGTGAAATCGACGCTGGTGACCAACATTCCAGTTTGCTGAAACCCAATGTTCAGTGTCGTCAAATTACGCAGACTCCGGACAAAAAGCAGCGCGCCCATCAGCAGCACAACGGAAAGCGCCACTTGGGAAACGACGAGGATGCGTCGAAGGCTAAACCGCTCCCGGCCTCCGGCCGATCCCCGGCTGCCAGACTGCAACAGGGTGGCCGGCTCCGCGCGCGTGGCGCGGACAGCCGGGGCGAGTCCGAAGGAGACGGTTGTGAGGAAGGCAAGCCCGGTGGTGAACGCCAGCACGCGCCAGTCCATGCCAAGGTCCAGGAAAATCTGATTCTGCTGCGCGCTGATGAAGGCCACAAGCATCCGGCTTATCGCGAACGCCAGAAACAATCCGCAAATCGTGCCTGCGGTCGCGAGCAGAAAGCTTTCGGAAAGTAGTTCGCGAATCATTCGCCAGCGTGAAGCGCCAAGCGCTCGGCGGATGGTTATCTGCCGTTCCCGCGCACTGGCGCGGGCCAGCATCAAGTTCGCCAGATTAGCGCAGGCAATGAGCAAGACGAGGCCGGAAATTCCGAGGAGCAGCCACAGGGACGTCTCCGAGTCATCGCGCAACTCCGAAAATCCCCTGCCGGCGGAAAAGGCTCCGAGCTTGTATTCGAGATATTTCTTCACTCCCGCGGCGTCGTAAACGGGCGGAATCGTCTCTTGCAGAATCGCGGGGGTCACGGCGTTCATCTGCGCGTTGGCGCGCGCAATCGTCCATCCAGGTTTCAGGCGGCCGATGGAGGCAAGCCACCAAGCATGACGGAGCGTCAGGCGGTTGTTGCGGGGACTGAGTATGGGCTCGACGCAAATGGGCACGGCCACGTCAAAGGTATCGCCCACGGAGATGCCATTGAAACCCGGCGGCGTGACGCCGAGCACTTCAAACGAATTGCCATCCAGCGTCAGGCGCTTGCCAACGACGGACGGATCACCGGCAAAATTCCGTTGCCAGAACGAGTAGCTGATGTTTGCCGCCGACGCGGCGCAACCGGGCTGGTCATCCTCTGGACCAAGCAGGCGCCCGAGCGTCGGCTCGACGCCCAGGACGTGAAAGAAATCGCCGCTGACTCGGATTCCCTTTGCATTGCGGACTTCGCCGCCCGTGGCCAGATTGAATCGCTGGTCGGACCAGACGGCGATTTCAGCGAATCCTTCCTGGCGCTTGCGGATCTGCTCCCACATGGCAAAGGTGAGCTGGGAATACTGGCTGGAAAATTGGCCGGAACCCCAGTGGCGATCAGCAATCCGGATAGTTCCCAGCTCCTGGGGGTTCTTGACCGGAATGGTGCGGAGGCGGACAGAGTCAATGAGCTGGAAGATGGCCGTGTTGGCACCGATGCCGAGCGCGAGGGTAAGGATGGAGATGATCGTGAAGCCGGGACTCAGGCGCAGAAGACGAAAGGCATGGCGAAGGTCTTGCCACAATGAGGCCATCGGAACCCCTGGCAGTATAAGACGACGGGGAGCCTGAAATGTCACGTGAGAAAGAACGGCGCTGGCGCACCCGCCTGGAGGCGGAGGGTTTCGATGCCAGGGGAACCATCTGCCTGGCAAGCCCCGCCTCTTTGAGTAGTACGAACGTACGGTTAGCCAGAGGGGGAAAAATCTTCGGTCGGACGCACTTTTTTCTTGCATGCGGGGACGACTCTTGTATGCTGCGAATGCGAACTCACTCTACCGCAGCGGCGAGAGCGAGTTCCCTTAGGAGGACGAGAGTAAAAATTGAGTTCTTTATCCCTTCCCACCCAGCTACCTTCCCGCGTCATCCCAACAACAAGAAAAAGAGCCGCGAAGCTCACGCTCTGGCCGCTTGTGGCCGCCACGTTTTTCATGGTGTCCGGCGGCACGTATGGTACGGAGGAAATTATTCACGGAGCGGGCTACGGCCGCGGGATATTGATCCTGCTGTTCCTGCCAGTGCTGTGGTGCTTGCCTACTGCGTTTATGATTGGCGAACTGTCGAGCGCGCTTCCGCAAGAGGGCGGTTATTACGCGTGGGTGCGGCGCGGTTTGGGAAATTTCTGGGGCTTTCAGGAAGCGTGGCTCTCGCTGGCCGCAAGTATTTTTGATATGGCCATCTACCCGACGCTGTTTGTTTTTTACTTGAAGCAGATGGCGCCGTGGTTTGGGCTTGGGAATCACGGGGTCTACGCCGGGCTTTTTGTGGTCGCCACCTGTGCGGCGCTGAATCTTGCGGGCATTCGCTTGGTGGGGATCACTTCCCTGTGGCTTTTTTTCCTGCTGTCGGCGCCGTTCGCACTGATCGTGGTCATGTCGCCGCTAAAAACGGGGACGCTGGCCGAAGCGCATGCCGCGCCGGCCGCCACAGGCCTGAGCTTGCTTGGCGGCGTGCTGGTAGCGATGTGGAATTACATGGGCTGGGATAACGCTTCAACGATTGCGCAGGAAGTCGAGCGGCCACAGAGAACTTATCCCCGGGCCATGATTGCGGCGGTGGTCCTCGTGGCGCTGACGTATGTGCTGCCGTTCGCGGCGGTGTATTTGACGGGGGTGCCTTCTTCTATTTTTGGAGGGGACGGCTCGTGGGGCGCCGTGGCGGGGGCCATTGGCGGAAAATTCATGGGATTCGAGTGGCTGAGGTTCCTCATCGTGCTCGGAGGGATGATGAGCGCGTTTGGAATGTTCAATGCGCTGGTGCTGAGCTATTCGCGGTTGCCGCTGGCGATGGCGCGAGACGGCATGCTGCCGAAATTCTTTGGCAAGATCAGCGCAAGAACTAAAGTGCCGTGGGTGGCCATCGTTATCTGCGCAACCTGCTGGGCCCTTTGCCTGGGGCTCGGGTTCAAGAGGCTGATAACGGTGGATATCATGCTCTACGGCGTGAGCTTGATGCTGGAGTTCGTGACCCTGGTGGCGTTGCGCATTCGCGAACCGGAGTTGAAGCGTGGATTCTGCGTCCCGGGCGGGATGGCCGGTGCGATTCTCGCAGGCGTGTTCCCGTTGGCGCTCCTCACCCTGGCGATAGTGGAAAGTAATCACGAAACCGTGGTGGGCGTGAATGGCCTCTTGTTCGGCGCTCTTATAGTCGTGACCGGATTCTTGATTTATTTTGTCACCGGCAAATTGAAGATTCGAAGGACGAAACCCGTGGTGATGGAAAACATCGAGGAGTTGGAAACCGCCTAGCTGATTCTGATTTCTGACGATTCCCTGCCGCCCGGTTCGAAAGAGCCGGGCGGTTTTGTTATGCGGCTGAGATATACTCAGCAGTCTTTGTATAAGGTTGATTTCTGCCGGGAGACTTCAATCGTGAAACTGCACCGCCTTGCTCTTGCACTTGCAGCTTTCTTGTCCCTGCTCTTTATGTCCGCTCTGGTATTCGGCTGGCCTGACGCGCAAAAACAATATGATCCAAGACTATTTCAGGAACTGCAGTGGCGGCTGATCGGGCCATCCCGCGGCGGGCGCACGCTGGCGGTGACAGGCGTGCGCGGGCAGCCGGAGATTTTCTATTTCGGGAGCGTGGGTGGAGGCGTTTGGAAAACGAATGACGCGGGACGAACGTGGAAGCCCATCTTCGATTCGCAGCCGATTGCTTCGATTGGGGCAATCGCGGTGGCGCCGTCGGATTCAAACATTATCTATGTCGGCTCGGGCGAGGCGGACATGCGGTCGTCCATCTCCTACGGCAACGGGATGTACAAGTCCACGGACAGCGGCAAGACATGGACGCCTATCGGGCTGGAAGATTCGCGGCAAATCGGAAGGATTCTGGTGGACCCGCGCGACCCGAACAAAGTTTTCGTGGCGGCGCTGGGGCATCCTTACGGGGCGAACCAGGAGCGCGGAGTGTTTCGTTCGAAAGATGGAGGAAAGAGCTGGCAAAAAACTCTGTTTCACGACGAAAACACAGGCGCGATTGATCTGGCGTTCGAACCGGGAAATCCGAAGACAATTTACGCCGCGCTGTGGCAGACGCGAAGGCCGCCGTGGAGCATCTATCCGCCTTCGAACGGGCCGGGCAGCGGGCTTTATCGCTCGGGCGATGGAGGCGATCACTGGGAACGCATGAGCGGGCAGGGATTGCCAACGGAAGGTCTCGGACGAATCGGCATTGCGTTTGCGCCGAGCAATCCGCGGCGGATTTACTTGATTGTGGACGCCAAGGAAGGTGGGCTGTTTCGCTCTGACAACAGTGGACAAAGCTGGCAGAGCGTTTCGAATGACCGGCGCATCTGGCAGCGCGGCTGGTACTTCGGTGAACTCAGTGTGGATCCCAAAGATCCCAACACCGTGTACGTGCCGAACACCACAACTTACCAATCGCATGACGGAGGGAAGACGTTCACAGCGTTCAGAGGCGCGCCCGGCGGCGACGACTACCACGAACTCTGGATTGATCCGGACGAGCCGAGGCGGATGATTCTGAGCAGCGACCAAGGGACGATTGTGACGCGCAACGGCGGTGAGACGTGGAGCTCTTGGTACAACCAGCCGACGGCGCAGTTCTATCACGTGGTGACGGACAACCAGTTTCCTTACTGGGTTTACGGGGCACAGCAGGACAGCAATTCGATTGCTACACCAAGCCGCAGCAAATACCGTTCGTTGAATTTCCATGATTGGCGGCCAATCGACGCCGGCGATGAAAACGGCTACATCGCACCGGACCCGCTTAATCCCGCCGTTGTATTTGGTGGATTTGTCGCGCGGCAGGACTTCAGCGACGAGCAAGTGCAGCAGATGCCGCCCTCGCTGGCGCATCCTGGTGAGTACCGACGCACGTGGACGCTGCCGCTTGTTTTTTCGCCGATCGATCCACACGTTCTGTATTTCGGATCGCAAATTTTGTTTCGAACGGCGGACGGCGGTAATTCTTGGCAAGTGATCAGCCCAGATCTGACCCGCGAAGATCCCGGAGTGCCTGCGAACTTGGACGCCGCGACGGCTGCGGATGCTCCAAAGGGCAAACGTCGCGGCGTGATCTATACGATAGGGCCGTCGTTTGTGCGGGGTGGAGAAATCTGGGCGGGCACGGACGATGGCTTGATTCAAGTGACGCGGGATGAAGGGAAAACGTGGGAGAACGTTACGCCGCCAGAATTGACGCCGTGGACCAAGGTGACGCACTTGGAAGCATCGCATTCCGATGCGGGGACGGCGTATGCAGCGGTGGACAGGCATCGCCTGGATGATTACCAGCCCTACCTCTATCGCACGCGGGATTTTGGCAAGAGCTGGCAACGCGTTACGAGCGGGATTCCCGACGGGAGCTTTTTGAATTGCGTGCGGGAAGATCCGGCTCGAAAAGGATTGCTGTACGTGTGCACGGAGAAGGGCGTCTACGTCTCGTTCAACGACGGAGACGATTGGCAGTCTTTGCAACTCAATTTGCCGACTACGTCGGTGCGCGATCTGGTGGTGCACGAAAACGATTTGGTGATTGCCACCTTTGGCCGGTCGTTCTGGATATTGGACGATGTGACCCCGCTGCGGCAGATGGACTCGCATGTCGCGGCGTCGGACGCATGGCTCTTTCGACCGCAGGCGGCGATTCGCATGCGAGCGGGCTCGGATCAAGGAACTCCGGTACCGATGGATGAGTCGTCGGCTCCGAATCCACGGGAAGGGGCAATGCTGGATTATTATTTGAGGGACAAATCGTCAACGCCCATTCAGCTGGAAATTTTCGACTCGGAAGGAAAGCTGGTGCGGCGATTTGCGACCGATGACGTGCTATACAAAACAAATCCAAACGACTTCCCCATTCAAGTCGAGTGGATTCGCGATCCGAAGCCACTCTTGGCCGAAGCGGGAATGCATCGATTCATATGGGACCTTCGTTACGCTATGCCGAAGGGCATGCGCAGATCCTTCTGGGGACCGGCCGGACCGTTAGCGGCGCCAGGAAACTACACGGTGAAGCTCACGGCGAACGGCAAGAGCAGCACGCAACCGCTGACGATCAAGCTGGATCCTCGTGTGAAAACGCCGCAGGACGTGCTCGACCGGCAATTTGGATTGGCTTCGAAGCTTGCAGCAAGATTGGGTGAAGTCTCGATGGCGCTGCAACATGCCGGCGACCTCCGAAAGCAAATCGACGCGCGCAAGAAGGAGGCGAGCGGCAACGCCGAACTCTTGACGGCTTTGCAGGAATTGGAGAAGAAAATGGAAGCGGCGGTCGAGCCCGATAGTGATGCTGAATTTGGATTGTTTGGACTCGCGCTTCCGGGCAAAGAGCATGAGCCACTTCCGAGCGTCGAAGGGGCGCTCACTCGACTGTTGATCATCGTGGACAGCTCCGACGTGGGGCCTACCACTGACGCTGCGACCGCGAGCGTGCGGTGGGAAGAAGCGGCGCGGGAGACGCTAGGACGTTGGGCCGCATTCCAAAAAGACGATCTGGGGAACGTCAATGGTTTGCTCGAGAAAGCCAAACTGAAGCCGCTGGTTACTTCGCCGTGAAACCAAGGGATGCCGCTAAACCTCACTAGCATGCAAACGGAGCCGATTCAGAATCACGAGGCGGTTTCGAAGCCGTCCCTCTTTCGGCGCGCATGCAGGCATTGAGCGGCGCGAATTGGGGAACGGATTTGGTATGCTGCTTTAGGTGAGAAACATCCTACGAATCAAGTCTCTCTTTCTGATTGGGCTGCTCTCGGTGGCTCTTCTGGCTGCCGTACTGGGTTCTCCTTCGCTAGCTCCCTCGCAGGCACAACAGCCAGCAGCTGGCACGCCGGCGACGGCAAGTCCCACTGCGTCTTCGGCACAGGGAGGAGTGGCTTCTCCGTTTGGGGCGCAAACGCAGCAAGCCGGGCTGAACATCGTGGTGCTGGATCCGGCGCATGGTGGAACGGACCCGGGCGCACGAGGAACTGGCGGCATCCGGGAGAGTGAGATTGTGTTGGATTTTGCAATTCAAGTTCGGCGCGCTCTCGAGTTGCAAGGCTTTCAAGTCGTGCAAACGCGGCAGGGGAATGAAGATCCTTCGTTTGATGACCGCTCGGCGACGGCCAATGCGCAACGCGGAGCAGTGTTCGTCACGCTGCACATCTCGTCGACAGGACTGCCGGGCACGGCGCGTGTTTATGTGAACTCGGATTTGCCGCCCGTCGCGGATTCAAACGGGTTGATTCCGTGGGACCGCGCGCAGGTGCCGTTTCTCGGATTGAGCAAAAAATTTGGTGATCTCGTGCAGGGATTCCTCTTCCAGCGTTTCAAAGGCTCACCCGAAGCCGCGCAAACCGCCAGCGTGCGCCAGCTTCGAACTACGGCGGCACCGGCCATCGCTGTGGAAATCTCCAGTGTGACAGTGGAGAATCGTGCCGATCTGGATCGTATGGCGCCAGGAGTGGCGGACGCTATCGCGCGTGGTGTGGCGGCGTTCAAGCCCTCCTATGTTGTTGCGAGTACATCGGGAGCGCCGCGGTGACGCCGCACTGGAAATTCTGGGTTATCGGCGGATTGCTTGTTGCCGTGCTGGCCGCGGCGATCTATTTTCCGATTCTACGCCGGCGGGTGAAGCGCGCCGCGAGGCTCCAGCAGCAAAGTGAAGAACAGGCGCGGCGCGAATTGGCGCAACCCATCGCGATCAATCCTGGCGATCCTCGGGTGAAAACCAAACTCTTCTGGGCCTCGGATACGATTGATTCCACGCTGGTGCCGGTAACGGTCGAGCTGCCGCTTTCGAGTGACCCGGTGGTGCGATCGAAGCAAGTTTTGAACACGCTGCTCGCGGGCCCAGTGGACACAGAGTTGCGCACGCTGCCGCCGGACGCTCTGCTGCTGGCGTTTTATCTGTTGCCGGACGGAACGGCGATCGCAGATTTTTCCGAGGCGCTTGCGACTTCGGTTCCGTCTGGAATCGTGAGCGAGCAGTTGGCCGTGAATTCCATCGCGCGGACGCTGGAAGCCAATGTGCCGCAGGTGCAACGCTTGAAAATTCTGATTCACGGACAGGAAATGGAAACACTCGCGGGGCATTTGGACTTGACGGGGGCGTTTGTCGTGAACACCAAGGCGGCTCAAGCTCCTGTGAAGCCCGCGTCAACACCATAAGTTGCTGACAAACCGGCGACGCCGGCGGCCAGATAGATTGGCAGCACCGGCTGCCGGAACGTTGACACTGGATTAGGGGCCCGGCAAACTGGCGCAACCTGGGCGCAAGCCGTAGAATTCTTGAGACGGAAATGATGGCTGCAGGAGGAAGAGTGAGAGCCGACGGCCGGACCGCGGAGCAGATGCGTCCCTTGAAAATCACGCCGGACTTTATTTCCACGGCCGAAGGGAGCGTGCTGATCGAGTTGGGGAACACGCGAGTCATTTGCACGGCCAGCATCGATGATGGTGTTCCCAGTTTTCTGAAGGGGAGCGGCAAGGGCTGGGTCACTAGTGAATATGGAATGCTGCCGCGCGCCACCGAGGAGCGCACGCCGCGCGAGGCGGCGCGGGGAAAACAGTCCGGCAGAACGCTGGAAATCCAACGATTGATCGGGCGATCGCTGCGCGCGGTGACGGATCAAGAGGCACTGGGCGAGCGCACGGTGTGGATCGACTGCGACGTGATTCAGGCGGATGGCGGAACGCGCACGGCGTCCATTACCGGAGCGTTTGTCGCGCTGGCGCTGGCATTCGAGCGACTGACTGCGGCGGGAATCTTGAAGAGCTCGCCACTGATTGACACCGTGGCGGCTACGAGCGTGGGGATTGTGGACGACCGCGCGCTGCTGGATCTCGCTTATGAAGAGGATTCGCGCGCCGAAGTGGATATGAACGTGGTCATGACCGGCGGCGGGCATTTTGTGGAAATCCAGGCGACAGCGGAGGGACGCGCGTTCTCCGGAAGCGAGATGCAGGACTTGCTTGCGCTTGCCGCCGCGGGGATTCGCCGACTGACGGAAGAACAACGCGCCGTGCTGCCCTTAAAATTCAGTGCGCGCGCCCGCTAATCTTTTTCTCGCCTCGTCCAACCCAGGCAAACTTGCCGAATATCGCGCTCTGGCGGCAGCATCCGCAACTTCTCTTGTCGTTGACTTGGCGTTGTTGCCGGATTTCGATGTGCTTCCCGCGTTTGAAGAAAATGCTCCGACGTCTGCGGAGAACGCAGCGGGCAAGGCGCTGCATTACTCGCGGCTGAACGACAGGTTCATCTTCGCAGACGATTCGGGGCTTGTCGTGCCCGCACTCGGCGGCGCACCTGGAGTACATTCCGCAAGATACGCTGGATTGCAAGCGACAAACTCGCAACGGATTGAAAAATTGCTGGGCGAGATGCGCGGCAAGACGGGAGCGGAACGCGCGGCGTATTTCGTTTGCGCGATTGCTCTGGCGAAGGAAGGGCGAGCACTTGCCATCGTCACAGATCGAGTTGAGGGAGAAATTCTGGAGGCGCCGCGCGGTGCAGGCGGATTTGGCTACGATCCGGTGTTTTACTTCCCTGCCCTTGGGAAAACATTTGCGGAACTTCCCGCCGAAGAAAAAAATCAGCGCAGCCATCGAGGGAAGGCTTTCCGCAAATTGCTGGCGGCGCTTTCCTCCATGCTATAGTTTTGGCTCTCATGGCCACGAAATCGAAGAAAAAACCATCGCCGAAGAAGAAATCCGCTGCGGCAAAATCGCGAACAGCAAAATCCGCAAAGACGCCTAAGCCGGCGCGTGCAGCTGGAACGGACCCTAAGCGCGTAGCGGCAATCCTCGCGAAATTGGATGAAGCCTACCCAAGTGCGACTTGTGAGCTAAAGCACGAGAATCCGTTTCAACTTCTGGTCTCCACGATTCTATCCGCACAGTGCACCGACGTGCGCGTGAATCAAGTGACCGAAACACTCTACAAGAAATATCCGGATCCTAAGGCGTTCGCGTATGCGACTCCGAGTGAGCTGGAACAGGACATTAGGCCAACTGGATTTTTCCGGAACAAGACAAAATCGGTGATGGGCGCGAGCAAAGCAATCATCGACAAGTTTGGCGGGCAGGTGCCGCGCACGATGGAAGAGATCCTCACGCTGCCGGGTGTCGCGCGAAAAACTGGAAACGTCGTGCTCGGGACGGCATATGGGATCGCCAGCGGAGTGGTCGTAGACACGCATGTGCTGCGTCTCTCAAGGCGCCTGGATTTGTCTCGAAATGAAGACCCGAAGAAGGTTGAGCAGGATTTGATGAAGATCATTCCTCAGGAGAAATGGATTCAGTTTTCCCACCAGCTGATCTGGCACGGGCGCCGAGTCTGCTTTGCACGGAAGCCGAAGTGCATCGAGTGCAATATGGAGTCGCTGTGTTACGCGAAAGACAAAACGGTCTGAAGATCAAGCTTCAGCAACAGAAAGCAAACGATTGTGCCGTACGGCTGCACGCAAGACTCATGGCGTCCGCAGACCTATCAAGGCTTCTTGACGGGAGTTTGATCCTGGGCGCTTGGGTGTGAACTCGGGGGCTGCGAATTAATGGGCGGATGGCCCGGCGGCGGCTGGCCCTGGGGAGCCGCGCCGGCGGGGTTCACAATGTCGCTGAAATTCGGCAGGCTGCCGGAATGCACATCTGAGCTCTGATGTGGATTCGCGTTTGGGTCAGGATGTTGGATCATCTCGCCTGCAGGCTGCGTTTTCTGCACTACCCACGTGCCATCGCGTTTTTCCAAATTGTAGGCAACCTGCATTCCCGCTCCCGGAGGTGCGCCGGTCTTTGGCCGGAATACAACTTCGGCGCGCGCCTGATTCCCATTGACGGAAACGGTTCGCATTTCCATTTCCATGGCGCTCATGTTGAGGGTGCCTACGCCGTTGAGGTGCCGCAGGATGCCGGCGCGAATGGCGTCGTTGTCGCTTGGCTGGTTTTTGCATCCTCCGGAAATCAAGAGACCGGCGGAGAGCCATGCTGCGAGCGCAATACGCTTCATTTCAGAGGCCTTTCTAATTCCAATGTGTTTGTCAATCTTACGTTGCATCTAAAGCACTTAGACATTGCGTAAGTGCTTTAGAATCAACACTTACGGGCATTCCTATAAGTGTTGATTCTAAAGGGAGTTAGGGTCGCCAATTTCAGAGCATTTTGCAAGTGTTGATTCTAAATGGCTTAGCCGAAAGCGTCGGCTGCGGGGGAACTGGGATCGCAAAGCAACCCAGATATATCTGGAAAGTAGTGTATCAGGAAAGACAAAGAAAATTTGGGGATTGGGACAGGGAGAGCCAGCACCGCTGCCGGTGCGAAAGACAGGTTGACGAACTGCGCGCCCCACTAAACTAAGAAGTCCGGAAACAAGGGGGGACGGAAGTCCGCTCCCCACCAAGAATATGAATTACAAGTTAAGGATAGCCGTTATTAGGCAGCCGCGAGGAGGGATGCGTGTTTGTAGGGCGCGTTTCGAAGATTTGGCAACTTTTTGAGTGTCTTGGCGTCGAACTTAACGGGGCGTGTGTGCGTAGATGAGAGAGAAGAAGGAACGGGTCTAAAGACCCGCCACTACAAAGAGCCGGGCTGAAGCCCGCCTCCACGGGATAGGCGGGGCCTCGAGCCCCGGAAGTAGGGGTTGATCGAAGCGGGGATCGAGTGAACGGGGGGATGAACATGGAGACGTTTGGGCACGACATCCGGCATGCCGTGAGGAACCTTCGCAAGACGCCAGGATTTGCGGTGATCGCCGTACTTACGCTGGCGCTGGGAATCGGAGCGTCGACGGCGATTTTCAGCGTGATGGACAACATCCTTATGGAGCCCTTCCCTTACCCGGATGCGCAGCGATTCTATTCGGTATTTATCCATGATACGGAGCGGAGCGAGCCTGGAGGGCGGCCTGCATTCATCGGCCCGGAACTTTTGGATTATATGGAACAGAATCATGTGTTTGACCGGGTGATTGCGAATGACCAGATGGACGTGTTGTACCGGTCTGGAGAAGGGACGCAACGCTTCGAGGGGTACTTCGTGACACCGGGAACTTTCGAGTTTTTGGGGATGCCGGCGCTGCTCGGGCGAGTGATGCAGCCAGCGGATTACGAGCCGGGGGCTCCGCCGGTGTTCGTGCTCCGCTACAAGACGTGGGTAAAGAGCTTTGGCGCCGATCCAGCAATTGTAGACAAGACGTTTGTGCTGAACGGCGTATCGCGAACGCTGGTTGGAATTATGCCGCCGCGATTCGGATGGGGCGACGCAGACATGTGGATTCCGGCCAAGCCGAGCCGGGCGGCGACGGGAAAAGTCATTGCTGGAGCCTTTCAGCAGCACTGGTGGATGCTGGGACACCTGAAGCCGGGGGTCACAGTGAAAGAGGGGGAGGCGGATTTTACGGTCATAGCAAAGCGGCTGGCCGCGGTGTACCCGACCGAATACCCGAAACATTTTACGGTGCAGATGGATTCACTGACGAATATGGTGGTGGGCCGGTTTAGGACGACCCTCTATATCGTGTTGGCCGCCGTGGGGTTGTTATTGCTGATTGGCTGCGGGAATGTGGCAAATCTGCTGCTGGCGCGGGCGACGACGCGGGAAAAGGAGTTTGCAATCCGGTCGGCGCTGGGGGCCAGCCGCTGGAGATTAATACGGCAACTTCTGGTGGAGAGCTGGCTTCTGGCAATTGGCGGAGCCGCAGTGGGCACGCTGATGGCGTGGGGAGGCCTGAAGTTTTTGGTGGCGCTGATGCCGCAAAATATTATTCCAGCGGAAGCGGTGATCCGGCTGAATACGCCGGTGCTGGGGTTCACGCTGGGCGTGGCCGTGCTGACGGCGCTGGTGTTTGGCCTGGTACCGGCGCTCAAAGCGGCACGGAAGGACATTAACGACCCGTTGCGGGACAGCGGCAAAGGGATCAGCGGGGGATTCCGGCACGGGAAGTTGCGCGACGCGGTGGTGGTTCTGGAAGTGGGACTTTCGTTGACGCTGCTGGTTGCAGCGGGGCTGCTGATGAGAAGTTTTGTGGCGCTTCGCGAGGTGAAGCTCGGCTTGCAACCCGATCATGTACTAGTGGCGAGGCTGCCGTTGCCGTTAGATCGCTACAAGACGGCGGACCAGGTGGCGGGATTCTACCGGCCGCTGCTGCAGCGGCTGAAAGCGTTGCCCGGCGTTCTGGAGGCGACCGAAACCAGTACGCTGCCACCGTTTGGAGGGATTCCGAGCGACATCGAGATTCCAGGAAAGACGCATGCAGAGAAATGGAAGGCGATGTTTCAACTGGTCAGCGAGGGATATTTTTCGGTGCTGAAAATCCAGTTCGTGGGCGGAAGGGGCTTCACGGAAGCGGAGGTGAGCGGAGCGCGCAAGCTCGCGATTGTGAACCAGACCTTTGTGAAAAAATACCTGGGGAACGAGAATCCGATCGGGAAGCAAGTGCGAATCGCGCAGCTTGCGGAATTCGATGACGCAGTGAAAGAGCCCCTGTTTGAAATTATCGGCCTCGTGGCAGATGTGAAAAACCAGGGATTGCAGGACCCGATCGATCCGGAAATTTGGGTGCCGTATACCGTGACGGGTTCGGCGTTCCGCGGGATTCTGGTGCGGACAGCGAGGGAACCCCTGACGATGATGAACGCGGTGGAGCATGAAATTTGGGCAACCGATAGCAACGTGGCGTTGACGTTCACAGGAACACTGGAGGGTTACATCAGCCAGTTTTCGTATGCGGGGCCACGATTTGGATTCTTTCTGATGACGATCTTCAGCTCGATTGGGCTGGTACTGGTGACGCTGGGAGTCTATAGCGTCCTGGCATACACGACCGCGCGAAGAACACAGGAGATAGGGATTCGCCTGGCGCTAGGAGCGAAAAGCTCGGATGTTCTTGGACTAGTGATTCGAATGGGCCTGCGATTGGTGGGGATTGGCGTTGGTCTTGGTCTGCTCGCCAGCCTGGCGCTGGGGCGGGTGATCGCGACACAACTCTGGGGAGTATCGGCGTACGACCCGTGGACGCTGACATGCGTTCCGGTGTTGCTGATCATTACCGGCCTGGTTGCGTGTTGGCTTCCCGCGCGGCGGGCGGCGAACGTAGACCCGCTGGTTGCGTTGCGGTACGAGTAGCGAACGTAAGAACAACCTGTGCCGAGTTAGGCCCAAGAGTAGCCGTGTTTAGAGAGCGGCAAAGAGCGAATGCGCTCTCCGTTGACGGCAAAAATGGCGTTGCACACGGCCGGGAGAACCGGCGGGAGAGCGGGTTCGCCGAGACCGGTGGGTGAGTTGTCAGTCTTGAGGAAATGGACTTCGATTTCTGCCGGCACTTGGTTCATGCGGACCGGGGGATATTCGTTGAAATTGCTTTGGACCGCGCGGCCACTGTCAATCGTGATTTCGTATGACATGACGGAACTTAGCCCTTCAATGACGCCGCCGCGAACCTGATTTTCAGCGTTGATCGGATTGATGATCTGGCTGCCGACGTCGCCGGCAACCCAGATTTTGTTGATCTTGATTTTTTTCTGGGCGTCGACGCGAAGCTCGACAACTTCGGCAAAATAGCCGCGATGCGCGAATTGGAAGGCGACGCCCATGGCAGTGTCCTTGGGCAGAGCGCGCTTGCCCCAACCAGACTTCTCGGCGACGAGTTCCAACACACCTTGCATGCGGGAAGCATCGAGATCGACATCGCCCGGATTGGAAGAGGGCGAAGCGCTGGGGACGCGAGGCGTGCTGAGAAGATCCAAGCGGAACTGGACGGGATCTTTTCCGGCGGCGTGGGCGAGCTCGTCGGTGAAGGATTGAAAAACCCAGGAATAGGCATTGGTACCGGGAGCGCGCAGAGCGTAGGTCGGAATGCCGAGAGGCATAAGGGAAGCACCGAAGAAAAAGTCCTGAAGGAATGTGCCGGGAAATTGGTTGCCGGCGATGCCAGCGGAGGGGGCGAACTTCTCACCTTCGCCGAAACTGACAAAATGATTGTGCCAGGCGACTAGTTTGCCGGAAGAATCGACACCGCCCTTGAGGAAATGAAAACCGGCAGGGCGATAGTGGTCGTGATGAAAGTCGTCTTCGCGAGTCCAGAGGAGTTTGACTGGAACGCCAACCTGTTTGGCGATGGCGCCGGCTTCGAGCATGTAATCGTTAGTGAGGCGGCGGCCGAATCCACCGCCGGCGCGCTTCAAGTGAACGATGATGTCGTCGTGGGGAATATCTAGAACTTTGGAGACGAGCAGGCGGCCATTTTCAGGCGTCTGACTGGGCGACCAGAACTCGAGCTTGCCGTCGTGGTAGTGAGCGAGGCAGTTTTCGGGCTCCATGGGAGCGTGCGCGAGGAACGGGTAGGAGTAGGCAGCCTCGACAGTCTTTGTGGCGGACTGGAGAGCCTTGTCGGCGTCTCCGTCCTTGCGAAGGGTGATCGAAGGCGACTGCTTGGAAAGTTCCTCGGCCCTGCGCGCAAAACCTTCGCTGCTTTGCTGCGCGGTCGGGCCTTCCTCCCACTTGGCGCGCAGATTCTTGCGGGCGGCGTTGGCCTGCCACCACGTGTCGCCGACTATGGCTACGCCGCAGTGCAAGCCGAGCAGATCGGAAGTTCCGGCCACGGCGAAAGCATGGCGGACGCCCGGCATCGTCTTGAGTTCGTCGAAATTGGCGCTGACAAATTTGCCAGCGTAGACGGGGCACTTGTCGTACACGGCGTACAACATTCCCGGAACTTTAAAGTCAATGCTGTAGAGATTTTTTCCGGTGACGATAGACGGATTGTCCACGCTGTGAATGGAGTGGCCGATGATTTTGTAGTCCTTGGGATCCTTGAGTTTTACGGACTTGAGGTCGGGTGCGGGCAGCGCGGCAGCTTTTTCGGCGAGTGCGCCGTATGTGAGCGTGCGCTTTGTCGGCAGATGAGTCACGCGGCCGGACGACGTCTGGCATTCGGATTCAGGGACGGACCAGCTTTGCGCGGCAGCGGTGACAAACATCTGGCGGCAGGCGGCGCCAACACGGCGAAGTGGATCCCAGTTGGTGGGAGTCGATGTGCTGCCGCCAGCGCGCTGCGGACCGAATTTCGTTTCGTCGAGATCGGCTTGCTCGATGCGAACATCTTTCCAATCAACGTCGAGTTCATCGGCGATGAGCATGGGGAGATGAGTCTTGACTCCCTGACCGACTTCGGGATTCTTGCTCATTATGGTGACGATGCCGTCAGCGGCGACGCGAAGAAACGCAGTGGGCTGGAAAGCAGCGGGCGGGGCCTGCGGCGTTTGCGCAAAGACTTGGGCGACAGGCTCGAAATGAAGAGCGACGAGAATACCTCCACCAGCGACAGCGGAGACGCGGAGAAAACTGCGGCGATCGAGGAGCGTGGCTTGCACAGGACCTCCTTGTTGCGTGCGAAAGTGATTGCGGACGGGCGGGGTGGCCAGCATGGCTGGTATTGTAACGCCAACTAGGGCGATTTGGTTTCATCACTCTGGAGGAGATCGGCCACCACAAGGATCCTTAAAGCGGGTTTGAATGTCAGCCCCTGCACTATGGCGGGAAGAATCAAAACGCCAAAGGCAGAGCTTAAGATACGTGGTTGGGCCGCACGCGTCGCATTGGATGGAGCCGAAACGGCGTTATAATCGGGCGCCGAGAAATGCTGCAAAGTGTCGAAGTGAAGGGGCCATTGCCCAGCCGAAACTTCAATTGCAATTTGCCCATTCCGCCGACGAGGATCTGAGAATGATTCCAGTAGCGGTGCTGACCGCATCGAGAGGAAAGGGACATGGTGGCAAGTTACAAAAACGTAAGGAAGTGAGCGGCGTAAAGGAAGTGAGCGGCGTAAGGAAGCGAGCGTAAGGAAGCGAGCGGCGTAAGGAAGCGAGCATGCGGAACCCATTGCGGATTCTGTCGATTGAAGACGATCCCAAGGACACGGAGCTGATTCAGGATCTGCTCGAGACAGAAGACATCGTCTGCGAAGTGACGCGAGTTGATAGTCAGGCTGCGCTGGAGGCCTCGCTCGAGCAAGGCGGAATTGACCTGATTCTGGCGGATTACACCCTTCCCACATTCGACGGCCTTTCCGCATTGAAGCTCGCAATGAAAACCTGCCCGGAAGTGCCGTTCCTCTTTGTTTCTGGAACACTCGGCGAAGAAGTAGCGATTGAAGCGCTGAAAATCGGGGCCACCGATTATGTGGTGAAGACGCGGCTATCAAGGCTCGTGCCGTCGGTGGTCCGCGCGATACGTGAAGCCAGAGAAAGAGCGGAACGCAAGCAAACAGATGAGAAGCTGCGACGAAGTGAAGCGTACTTGGCCGAAGCGCAGCGACTGAGCCAGACCGGCAGCTTCGGTTGCACACTTTCCACAGGCGAGATGTTCTGGTCGGAAGAAACCTTTCGAATCTATGCATACGACGGATCCACTCGACCCGCGTTGGAACGCGTTCTCCAACGGATCCACCCGGAAGACAAACCTTTAGTTCAGGAGCAAATCGATCGGGCGTCCCGCGGCGGTACGGGTTGCCATGTCGAATGTCGCCTCTTGTTGCCTGACGATTCGGTCAAGCATGTCCGTATTGTGGCTCATGCAACAAAAAAAGAATCAGGAATCATCGAGTTTATTGGGGCGGTGATGGATGTCACCGCTACAAAACATGCGGAAGAGAAGCTGCGACGCAGTGAAGTTTACCTGGCCGAAGCGCAGAAACTCAGCCACACAGGCAGTTTCGGCTGGGACGTTTCCAGCGGGGAGATCTACTGGTCTCGAGAAACCTTCCGGATATTCGGATACGAGCCAGCGGCCAAGGCTACGATTAATATGGTCTTGCAACGTACTCACCCGGAAGACAGAGCGGCTGTGCAGCAACTGATCGAGCGCGTTTCACGCGAGAGGAAGGAGTGGGATTTCGAACATCGATTGCTGATGCCTGATGGATCCGTCAAGTACCTGCGGGTCATGGGCCATCCCTCAAAGGACGAAGGACGCCGCTTTGAGTTCGTGGGAGCGGTTACGGACATCACCGAGAGCAGGCGGACGGAAGAAGCGTTGCGACGAAGCGAAGGTTACTTAGCTGAGGCGCAGAAGTTGACCCGCACAGGCAGCTGGGCGTGGAACTTGGCCGCTAGGCATAGCCTCTACTGGTCACAGGAACATTACCGTGTATTCGGCTTCGATCCGAAAGAGGGGATACCGTCGGACGAAGCATTTCACCAGCGCGTGCATCCAGAAGATCGAGACAGGGTGCGCAGAGAAGTTTTTGTTGAAAGGCCGGACAAAGGCTCCGATTTTGACGTGGATTACCGAATCGTCTTTCCAGACGGAGCGATTAAGTACATTCGCTCGACGGGTCATCCGGTTTTCAACGCTTCGGGCGACATTGTGGAATACTTTGGTACAGCTGTGGATGTGACCCAGCAGCACGAAGCACAAGCGGCTCTGCGGCGAAGCGAGGGTTACTTAGCTGAAGCACAGAGGCTGGCTCATACAGGGAGTTGGGCGTGGAATGTGCATACCGGCGCTATCTTCTGGTCGCAAGAGATCTTTCGCATTTATGATTATGACCCCGAAACAATCACGCCCACTTGGTCGCGTATCCTTGAAAGGGTTCACCCTGAAGATCGAGCAGGGGTCGAGCAGAGAGCGAAAATCGAGACCACACAGAAGGAAAGGGCAGATTCTGTGGGTGATTTTCGAATTGTTCTTCCGGACGGAAGCATCAAGCACCTTCACACCATCGCTCATGCGGTCCCGGATGAGTCGGGGGAAATCACTGAGGTCATTGGCACGGTCATGGATGTGACCGAGCAGCATCAAGCGCGAGCGGCTCTGGAGACTGCGTTTGAACAAATAAAGACGTTAAAGGACCAGCTTTACAATGAGAACGTCGCGTTGCGCGAAGAGATCGACCGTTCTTCGATGTTTGAGGAGATCGTGGGCGAGTCGCCCGCTTTGCAAGCCGTCCTGGCGCATGTTGTCAAGGTCGCACCGGCCGATTCCACAGTCCTAATCACCGGCGAGACGGGAACGGGCAAGGAGCTGATTGCGCGCGCGATTCACAAGCGGTCGCAGCGAGGCGCACGGGCCTTCGTTAGTGTTAATTGTGCCGCTATCCCGCCTTCGTTGATCGCGTCGGAATTGTTCGGTCATGAGAAAGGGGCGTTCACAGGCGCGATTCAGCGCCGCCTCGGCCGTTTCGAGCTGGCGGAAGGGGGCACTATTTTCCTCGACGAAATCGGGGAACTTCCCCTGGATACCCAGATCGCCCTGCTACGTGTGCTGCAGGAGCGCGAGTTTGAACGCGTGGGCGGCGCCAAAGTGATTCGTGCGAACGTGCGCGTGATTGCCGCCACCAATCGTGACCTGCAGGGCTCTATTGAGGCCGGCACGTTTCGCAGCGACCTCTACTATAGGCTCAACGTCTTTCCGATTGAGATGCCGCCCCTGCGGAAAAGAAGAGAAGACATCCCGCTCCTGGTCGAGTATTTCATCGATCGCTATGCCAATAAAGCTGGAAAGAAGATACGAGGCATCAGCAGGGCGGCGCTTGAAATGCTCAAGTCGTACACGTGGCCTGGCAACATTCGTGAGCTTCAAAACGTGATCGAGCGGTCCGTCATTGTTTGTGAAACCGAGAACTTCACGGTCGATGAGAGTTGGCTTTCCAGGGCGCACGAAGAGACAACCCAGGCCGGAGGACCACTCTCCAAGATGTCCCCATCCCAGGAGAAGCAGACGATCGAGGCGGCGCTCGCCCACGCCCAAGGTAGGGTATCAGGAGCGTCGGGCGCTGCCGCTAAGCTTGGCATTCCTCCCTCCACGCTCGACTCTAAGATCAAAGCTTTCAAGATCAACAAGCACCGCTTCAAGACGGAATAGCGCGCTTCCTATTCACATGCAGAACTCACGAACTTCGTGATTTCACGAATTTCGTGAGTTCTAGTAGTAATCTAAGTTCTCCGGAATCAGTAATTCACTGATGGAACTCGTGTTGCTCGACAGTGCGAAAGAATGCTGAAGATTCGACGATTCGAAGACGGCGGGCTGGCAATATTCGCTCTGAGTGGCCGAATCGAAGAACAGAACGTATCGGAACTGCAAGAGCTTCTCGCGGGCGAACCGGAGGTTGCAAGGACCGCTTTGGATTTGGAAGAAGTGAGGCTTGTGGATCGGGAAGTCGTGAGGTTTCTCGCAGCCTGCGAAGCCCGAGGTATCGGCCTGAGGAATTGCCCATTTTATGTCCGGGAATGGATAGAAACCGGGAGGGTGTGAGTCATGAACCACAATTCTGAGGGATCCCCGAATGCAAGAATTGGCGCCGGGTCGACTCGTGATGTGGTCCCGTTCACAGCCGGACGAATTGAAGGATGGTTCCGTCGCCCCAATCACGAACAATTGAACGGGCAACTGAATCTTCCTTTGGAAGAACGACGAAGCGAGCATGCGCGCATCGCGCACAAGTTACACGACTCTGGGATGGCTTCGACAAGTCTTGAAGAGGCGCTTTCCGACGTTGGGAACGAATTTACTCCTAGTTGCGCAGGGTTCCGAATCCTCGTCATGGGACAGCCGAAGACATTAAAGCCGGCAATCCAGGAGCAAATCTACTTGATCGTTCGGGAAGCGCTCGTGAACGCGTTGCGTCATTCCAAAGCTACATGCATCGAAGCTGACGTTGAATACCAACGTCGTCAGTTGCGCGTGGTCGTGCGTGACAATGGCTGCGGCATCGAGCCGCAGATGCTTCGCCGGGAGGGGGATTCGCACTGGGGTCTTTTAGGTATGCACCAGAGGGCCAGATGTATCGGCGCGCAGCTCCGTATATGGAGCAGGCGAGCAGCCGGTACCGAAGTGGAAGTTTCTGTACCGACCGATATCGCGGCGGATGCCCCTGGCTATTCTCTGAAGTCGCCGACCTTACAAAAGCAGGTAGTGGCCTAGGCAGACCAAATTGCCATAAGTGTTTTGATACAAATACCGTCGAGTACGGCCCCTCAAGTGGCATCGCGTCAGCGTCGCAGGCCGTCGACGTCATCTGCTCAAGGGACACCGCGTCAAAAATTGCGTTCCTCTGCACAGGTTCGGTCAACTCGATCAAAACCGAGTCAACATAGCCCACTTAGATCGGGCTCTAGGGTCTCCGCAGGCTTCTTCTATGGCAACATAGTGCACGGAACCGACGAACCGTTTCACTCTTGAGGTCTTGTTTTTCAGCTCCAAGATTCTCAGCTTGCAGGGTCACCCTCGACCGAACGCTATTTGAAGAGAATGAACGGCTAGCCAACGAAATGGCGCTGGATTCTGGTACAGCGGTGGTCCAATGAGAGTGTTTGGTACAGTGGATGAAAATGTCAGGGACCGGAGTAGCAGTAGAGTTGGAAAGTGCTTTAGAATCAATAGTGCACTTCATGTCGGGGCGTAGCGCAGCCTGGTAGCGCGCCTGCCTTGGGCGCACACCCCTCGACTCCAACAACTCCATCCACCACTTCTAACTACTAACGTTTCCAACAAATCGGGGAGTCTGCTTTTCGCTCAAAGCTAACTCCAATCTGTTGAAAACGATGCATTCCCGCACAGACTGTGAAAATTGGACGACTGATTTTCGATTGCATTCGGCGCGTAGAGCTTTGCAAATTGCAAACCCAAAGTATGCATCACAGAACTACCCACCCTTGGGATTCGCCCGGGCAGAGTCTGCTCCCTTTCTCGCGTTCTGTTTTCTTCTTTGTCGCGGTGTCAGATGCTTGAGATCGTTT
>WNFS01000312.1_pt1 | contig 46848 bp, 48 predicted proteins | sample 5400141 | NCBI WGS metagenome assembly WNFS01 (sample SAMN13153358, study PRJNA577476) | soil metagenome | isolation source: 60 cm saprolite under Madrone tree | place: USA:California | collected 2016-06-14
ATGGCAAATGGGTCATAGAGGATTGAGCCATGATCGAGCACCTGATGAGCAGCTCGTTGTCGGGCGATTATAAGCGCTGTGCGGCTGGGTTCATTAGGCTTCATGTTCGAGGTCTCCGTTCTCATCAATAGCTGATCGCACGAGAGCTGATCGCACGAGTTGTCGTGTGCGCGATTGGCGCCGTGCACATCGATATCTTCCGCTCAATTAGATACCTCCCGAATCCGGTCCCGAACAGGAAAAAAATGGCCGTGGCTTATGGTTGCAGAGCGCCGCAGCGAAAATTCGCATTAGGACTTGCAGTCAACTGACGCATACAGGCCGAGTCACTCGTTGAAGGGATCGCGTTAGGTAAGTCGCCGAACCGAACATGTCGAGTGGAGCCGGATGACCGAAACGCCGGACAATCGCGCAATTGTTGCTACGGAGTTGGGACAATGGTTGGGACAGCCGAAACGGCTCCAGATGCGCCCGCATCACGTTTAAAGTGCGCAGGGGAAACGACTTAGTGGATTTTGAGCCTTTTCTTCGAAGCCAGATGCTCTATCCAACTGAGCTACGGGCTCACGCGTACATTGTTTACTATCAATAGCTTACCGCTATTTCTTCTTCAATTTCAACCTCGGGTTCTATGCATTCGCATCCCATTAATTCGAAATGGCTTAGCAAAAACAGTCTTCACATTCGAGCGTCTAGCGCCGCGGCTAGATGCTCTATCTAAGTGGGCTACTGGCGCCTTAGTGTATCCGACTCACTTCTAAAGAGGTTACAGCAACTTCATTCTTCAACTTCAGCTGAGATTTTCGGTACATTCGGTACAACTGAGTACTTTCGAACCGGGCATGATTTCACGCGCCGTGCGATTGATGAAAGATTTGAGCGTTGGGGAGGTTTGGCAACGTGCACGCCGATCCGGATTCCGGCGCGGGTGGCTTCGTTCAAACGCCGTAATCGGAAACTTCGTTTTTCGGACGCTCACGCGTTACTTGACGGAAAGACAATCCGCTACTCACTCGGGTACAATCGCTCTTCAACATGGATACACATGGAGTCGTCAATTCGCTATTTGGCGCGCCACGGGCGCTTATCGGCGTCATACATGTCGGTGCCCTGCCTGGTACTCCTTCTAGCAGGAAAAACGTCCCAGCGATCGCAGACGAGGCGGTACGTGAAGCTCGCGTTTACGAAGCGGCGGGTTTTCACGGCCTGGCAATTGAAAATACCCACGACCGCCCATATTTGAAGAGTTCCGTTGGACCGGAGATCGGCGCAGCGATGGCGGTGGTCGGCTCCGAGGTGCGACGGGGGGTTTCACTACCCTTGGGAATTCAGGTTCTCGCAGGGGCCAATTTGTGGGCTATCGCCGTCGCACACGCGTGCAGCGCGAGCTTTGTTCGAGTGGAAGGGTTTGTTTTCGCCCACGTAGCGGACGAAGGTCTGATTGAGTCCACCGCTGGATCGCTTTTGCGATATCGCCGGACGATCGGTGCCGAGAACGTTCGCGTCTTCGCCGATATCAAGAAGAAGCACTCGGCGCATGCCATCACCGCAGACGTAGACATCGTCGAGACTGCAAAGGCCGCTGAGTTTTTCCAAGCTAATGGGGTAATTGTATCAGGTGTATCCACTGGCCGGCCTGCGGACGCCAGCGAAGTAGAGGCAGTCAGTAGCGCTGTGTCAATTCCTACGTTGATTGGTTCGGGTATCACGCCGGAGAACATCGGGAGTTATTCGTCAGCAGCCGCGTTTATCGTTGGTTCATCAGTCAAACAGGATGGCCTGTGGGAAAATCCCCTTGATGAAAGACGAGTTCTGGCGGTAGTTCGAGCATTTCAAAGATTACCAGCTGCTAGCAACGCTTGAAACGCCCAGGAATTTCAGCTGGGAATGTCCACCTAGTGCGGGTCAAGTCTGATTAACGGCGTACTCGTAGATGTGAAATCGGTCCGAAACCGCTTCTCCGCGAACCCGATTTGTCGGGACTTAGGCGACCCCTCGGGCCCCCGGGGTGTCTAGCTATGCAAGAAAATTAATTGGAATCGTTCTAATAGGTGCCGGTTAGAGTGTCTCCTCAGGCAGGCGGTCTGCACCCTGGCGGAAAGGAATCGAATTGTGGAGTTCCGGCTTAGAAGAGTTGCATCACCATTTCTTTTGGCTCTTGTCGTCTTCGCCGCTCCGGCGAGTTGCGGACACAAATCTGTGACCAGCTCTCCAACGCAGTCTCCTTTTGCCTATGTACAGCGGGACTGCGGGCCGGCTGACGGCGATGCCCTTACGTTTTACTTCACCCAAAAACAGAGCCAGTATGGAGAGTACGAGGAGCCGTTTGTTGAGATTTCAATCAACGAAAACCTACCTCGCTCGGCCCCACAGGACTATACAATTAAGTTAGGCACGTATGCCGTACTTGCCTCACGCTGCACAACCCCTGGGAAATGCGACACCGCAACTTCGGGAACTCTGCATCTCACTACGTTCAGTCCTGGGAAGGGCGCCACTGGCGAGTATGAACTACATTTCCAGGGCGGAAGTGCCGAAAGGGGCGCTTTCGATGCTACCTGGGCCGTCATGAAACAACCACTTTACTGCGGGTAAGCTCGGTCCATCCTTGCTCCACCTAGCCAAAATCTGGGCCGGTCCACCTCCGCACTTAGCTCCGTACACGTCCATGCATTTCAAGTTTTGACCACCCGGAAGTTGGGCAGATCACTCAATACAAGCGCGTTATCGTTACCTATCTGGTGAGACTTCCCACAACCGGACTTCTGGACCGTTTCGGCAGACTCGCATCATAATCTTCCTCTTTACATCCCACAGGTATGGTATTAGACTCCTCTATACAACCCACAGGAGACACGTAGTGGAGAACAAGGCTGATATTCTTCAAGGCACACTCGATCTGATGGTTTTGCAGACCCTCGCAGCGATGGGGCCGCTGCACGGGTATGGCATTGCTCGCCGCATTGAGCAGATCAGCGACGAATCTTTGAAAGTGAATCAGGGCACGATCTATCTCTGCCTCGTTCGTCTAATGCAAAAGAGATGGATCAAGGCGGAATGGGGCACTTCCGAGAACAATCGTAAAGCGAGATTCTACTCAATCTCCAAGGCGGGCCAGAAACAACTCGTCGCGGAAGCGGAAAACTGGCAGCGGGTGTCCGGCACCATCGGCCGTCTTCTGCAGTTGAAAGGGGCGAGATGATCATGCTGGATTCAATTCACCGGGTACTTGCCCGGATTTGCGCCGTTTTTCAATCCAGCGATTTCGATCGGGACCTTCACGCAGAAATCGATGCTCACCTCAGCTTACTTGCCGAAGATCACATACGCAAAGGCACACCACCGGAGGAAGCCAAACGGTTGGCCAGGCTCGAACTGGGCGGCGTCTCGCAATTGCGGGAGGCCCATCGGGAGGTCCGGGGACTCCCCTTCCTGGACGTTTTCCTTCAGGATCTTCGCTACACGTTTCGCATACTGCGCCGCAACGCCGGTTTCACGTTGTTCACGATCGTCATCGTTGGCCTCGGCATCGGCGCCAGTTCGACAACCTTCAGCGTCGTCAACACTCTCCTGCTCCGCCGGTTGCCATTCCATGATTCAGAGCGCCTCGTGTGGATTTCCAATCGCGCGGACGATGGCGTCAAGGAGTGGAACATTCAGGTGGGGCACTTTCTGGATCTGCGGGACCAAACCAGATCGTTCTCCGATCTTGCGGCCTACTTCGCATTCTCCGCACCGGGCGACGCCAAAATGCTCATAAACGGAGAATTGGAGCGCCTGAACAGTCTGCAGGTTTCTCAAAACTTTTTCTCTTTCCTCGGCGTGTCTCCGCAACTCGGCCGATCATTTTCCGCTGATGAGTGCAAATGGAACGGTCCTCGCGCGGGATTACTGAGTTACGACACGTGGAAGCGGCGTTTCGCCTCCGACCCGGATATCGTCGGCCGCGCGGTCACCCTCAACGATGCGTCCGTCACAATCGTGGGAGTCGCGCCGCGTACTTTCGATTTCGCCACGGTGTTCGCGCCTGGCAATCCGATTGACATATATCTGCCCATGCCACTGACTCAAGAAACCAACGGTTGGGGAAACACACTGGCGGTCATCGGTCGCTTGAAACCAGCAGTAACACTCCAAACCGCACGCGCCGAGTTTCAAATTCTTTCAGAACAAATCCAGAAGCAGCATCCGGAGCGCAACACTTTTCGCCCAATACTCGCTTCGCTGGACCAACATGTGACCGGGAGCCTGCGCAATGCCTTCGTCGCGCTGTCCGGGGCGGTCGCCATGATGATGTTGATCGTGTGCGCGAATGTTGCCAACCTGCAGCTGGCTCGCAGCGTTACGCGACAAAAGGAGATGGCCATTCGCGCCGCCATCGGCGCTGGACGCCGTCGTCTGATCCGTCAGTTATTGACCGAGAATGTCGTCTTATCACTCTGCGGCGGACTGCTGGGCGTAATCTTGGCGATAGGCGGCACGCGCCTCCTGGCCGGTCTGCGGGCATTCAACATCCCACTCCTCTCGACGGTTAGGATGGATGTAGCGTCGCTCGTTTTCTCGGTGCTGCTCGCCGCTCTCATCGGCCTATTGTTCGGATTCATTCCGGCGCTGCAAGTCCCATCCATTTCTGTCCACGACTCGTTGAAAGACACCAGTCGTGCCTCCACCGGGAGCAAGTGGCACAGCTGGATTCATCGCGGCCTGGTTGTCTCTGAAATCGCGCTCGCATGTGTTCTTTTGGTGGGAGCAGGACTTCTTGCGCGCAGCTTCCTCAAAGTTCTAGAGCAGAATTTGGGATTTCAGCCGGAGCGAGTCGCCGCGCTGCGTATTGATCCGAGTAACAGCTATTCCACGCGAGTTCAACGGAACACTTATTTCAACGAGGTCCTGGCTCGCACGAGGTCGTTACCGGGAATCAGCAGTGCAGGTCTCACGGATGTGCTGCCGCTCGCTGGAGATCGCAGCTGGGATGTCACTGCGAAAGGTAAGGTCTACGCGCGCGGACATTTTCCGGAAGGCTATATCCGTATCGTGAGTGACGGTTACCTGGCCGCCATGGGAATTCCTCTGCGCGCAGGTCGCGAATTCTCAGAGCGAGACACACCTTCAAGTGAGCCGGTCGCTATGGTTAACGAAACTTTAGCGCGCACACTTTGGCCCGGCCAGAATCCCCTGGACCAAATTGTGATCGGAGAAGGCGGCTCAAATCCAGGCCGCCGCGTTGTAGGTGTCGTCGCAGACGTACGACACAGAGCTCTTGAACAGGAATCGGGTAACGAACTGTACTTCCCTACTCGACAGAGAGATGAATCTGGCCCGCTCTATCTGGTCGTTCGTACGACCCTTCCGCCAGCCCCTCTAGCCTCGACGATTCGCACCGCTCTTCGTCTCATCACACCGGATCTATCTGGAACCGAGTTCAAAACAATTCAACAACTTGTGGACAAAGCCGTCTCGCCCCGCCGCTTTGTCGTCCTCCTGCTCGGCGGCTTCTCGGCATTTGCGCTGATTCTCGCGGCGCTCGGAATTTATGCGGTCATTTCGTATTCGGTCAATCAGCGTACCGCAGAACTCGGCATTCGCATGGCGCTAGGCGCGTCTGCCCGCGACCTGCAACAGCGAATCGTGCTTCAGACTCTCAGACTCGCTGGCCTTGGAATGCTTCTTGGCAGTGTGGCCGCCTGGATCTTTGCACGAACCCTCGCCAGTCTCCTCTTCGGCGTCACGTTCACCGACCCTGCAACTTTTGCCGCGATGCTGCTCGTACTTACAACCGCTGCCGCACTCGCGGGCTATTTCCCATCCCTTCGCGTCTCACGAATCGAACCCATGGCAGCCCTGCGCGCAAACTAGATTGGGCTTTCCGGAGAGGAAGCCGAGGCTGGGGGCGACCCGGAGCTGGTCGGCTTCCTTCAAGCCCCCGACCTCGGGGACTTGGCTTATTGCCCTAGCGGCCCAGAAATGCGGTCGAGGAGATCGCAGCGACTTCTGGACCTTTTCGCGGGAAGTTCAGCCCCGATTAGCGATTGAAGACGCGGGTACTCGGCTATCCTACTATCTATTCGCACTCCGAGATCAGCTTGGCATAAACCTCGCGGGCGTGGTCGTACGCTTTTTGAGCGTCCGGGAGTTCGGCCCTGGAAATCTTGGGAGCCTTTTGCGTCCAGCACTGGTTGACAGCGGCAAGACACCATTGTGCGCTCTGACGCGAGGTGCGAATGGGTTTTCCGTCGACCAGAATGAAGATCGGATTGGTGTGCGAGGAACCTAGGATGCGCACCGCTAGCCAACTGCTATGCTCGACCTGCGCATCAAAGACTACTTGCTGAACGCTTCCGTCCGCCACAATGTCCTTGCGGGCAACCGTTTTTCCGTTCATCACGAGTTCCACAGGCACTTGGCGCGTGTTTCCGATGCGCGCCCGCTCGATATGCCAATAGGGTTGGCGATCCATCGGCCGGTCATGGATGCTGTCGTTTGGCATATTGCGGTTATTGAAAGCGTCCGTCCAGAACTGAGATCCTCGGTCAGAAGGGATGCTGTCTGCGTTCGTCACAACCGGGCTGAGGTAAGCAGAGACCTTCACTCGAGCATGCACTGTCCCTCTCCCCGTCAGCCTGACCTCACTAGCGTTCGTTCCAACCTCCACATCGTTCACGCTAAAATCCATAAGATGGCTCCTGCCATCGGACACGTAGCTTCGTCCGGCGCGGAGCGCATCCACCCAGCCGCTGTAGCTGAGCGGCCCATCGACCTTGGCGTAGACGCGACCCTGCCCGACTCGTGCGTCTGTGATGCAAGGGAAGTCGGTCTCGCCTGAGATGCGGGTGCGGAACCCGACGTTGAGCGTGTGATACCAAATGTTGAGCTCCCAAACGTAAGGCGTATCCATGGTGGAAATGAAATCAACGGCATCAGGATGCGTTACGTCAACGATGTATTCGTTGGCGCCAATACTGTCGAAACCCGGAATTTCGTAGTTGGGGAGCTCGCGAGACTTCACTCCGAGTCCCCAGCCAGAGTGTGCAAAACCTACCAATGCCCCCTGCGATTTCCCCCAGCGCAAAATGGGCAGGTCCCAAGTAGGCCACTGCTCAATCCGCACGCAGTGCGGGTAATCCTGGTCCGTGAGCCCAAGTAATACCAAGTGTCCGGCGTGGCTCGATGGAAAGCCGGAAACTTCGAGATCGTAATGCATCAGCTCGCCCGCCTTCGAAAGCGGATGATCCTTGCCGCTGAAAAATTGCTTCTGGTAGTAGTAACAAGGACCCCAGGTCAGCACGGCGCCGACGTTCAACTTCTCACCTTGAATTTGGCGGACCATGTCCTCCGGCCGCACACCTTCAGTGGGATTCTGGTAGTGTGAGCAGCCGGCGGCATGTACGTGATGATCGCCGGAATACCAGCCATACTTCGGTGGATTGATCCATCGCTCCATCGCGAACGACACCTCGTTCGACTCCGAGGCGGTTACCTGCACCTGCTTCGTCTGAGGCTGATATTCAGGCCCCATCGAGCAGGTCACCGTATACGTACCCTCCGGCAAGAGAATCGTTTCGCCATTGGCACGATAGACCTGCGGCTGGAAAAAGAGGTCGGGTGCCAGGCGCTTCGAGGGATTCGGATAGAGGCGGCCCAAGGCATCGCGGATGGAGAAGGCGGCCATCGAGGGCGCACCGCTCTCGTCGCGAACCCGCAGCTGCAGTGCGTGGGCGGGCATCACGTTGAACAATACGGCCATCTCATTGCGAAACCCGAGGTCCTGCGTTCCCTGCCCGACACTAAAACTAATGTTGGCGGAGCGCTGCCCTCGGTCGCGGCTGTAGATTTCGAGAATTCGGTATTCGAGTGGCATACCAGAGAGACGCTCGGACATAGGGTTTTTGTCGTAGAGCTCGAGGCCCATCCACCGGTCTCGTATATCGGTCGGCGAGACCTTCTTTGGTGGCTCGGCGCTTGAATCCGATTGAACATAGACAGAAAGCGCATTCGCGCTTTCTGTCTCGAGCCGTGCCGTAACTCCAGCTTTGTTGATGACTTTCACCAGGAAAATGCGCGACCCAGCCTCGACTAGTTCGGGCTTTGCTGAGCCCTGCTGGACCTTCACGCGGCTCTCCGGATTGATGTCCACAATCGCCAGCGCGTATTTATCGAGGACCTGTTCCAACCGCGCAATCGCGGCAGTCTCGTCTGTATTGGCGATGGCTTCGTTGATCGCATCCTGATCTCTTTGCGCCAGCGGTTCCCCAAGATACTCAAGGGTGGTTTCCACTTGACGTACCTGCTGCGCGAAAGGCTGGAGAGAAACGCGAGTCTGAGCGCTTCCGGACGCGGCAGTCAGTGCTTGAAGAACACTCCAAAGCGAAAAAACAGCGATTCCGCGTATGCGTGGATGTTTGGGAGAATTTGCGAATTTCATTGTGGCACCTGCCTTCATTGCTGGCTATTGTGCGCGTCGAGACGGCGCTGGACAAGGGCCACGAGACCTCGCTAACAGTGATGTAGTGACGCGCGCTGCGCATACTTTCTTGATCGGCCCTAGCCGCTGTCTTAAGTCGGACAGAAAGATCATTGACTCAGACATTGGCATCAAGGACATGTCGCGGTCCACAATCGCGTTGGGGAAATTGGTTCGAGTCGAAGTCAACACAGACAGCTCGAATAACATTGCTATACCACCATCAGGTGACACACTCCTTCTTCCGGCAGTTGTCCGGGGGGTTGTTGGAGCGTATCGTATCTTCGTAAGGTGTCCTCACCTAGTTGCGGGGTAAAAGAGTGGATTGAAAGGCCATGCATGGCAGCCGAAGCTATCGAACCGGTGATGGTGCGCGTCCCAAGGGGTTGGTTCTGGATGGGTTGCGAAATCGGGCGAGATGATGAAAAGCCACTGCATCGTGTCTGGGTGGATGCCTTCGAGCTTGCTGCTTATCAGGTCACGAACGAGGAGTACGCCTGCTTCGTTGCCGCGACGAGATTTCCTCAGCCGTTGTGCTGGAACGATCCAAACTTCAATCACCCGAAAATGCCTGTCGTCGCGATATCGTGGCATGAGGCTATCAGCTATTGCGAGTGGCTGAATCGCGCGACTTCCAAGCCCTATGGCTTGCCTAGCGAAGCGGAGTGGGAGCGCGCCGCTCGCGGCAACGCCGAACGCTCACTGTACCCGTGGGGAGACACGCCACCCGAGCTGGTTCCCGATTACACCCGGCGTTGGAAGAGCGGGCCTGAGCCGGTTGGTCTGTATCCGCCCAACACTTACGGGCTCTACAATCTGGGCGACAACGTGCATGAATGGTGTGTCGACTGGTACGACGCCGGCTACTATGGCTATTCTCCCGAACGAAATCCGCAAGGGCCTACCAACGCTAGCCGCCGAGCCTCGCGAGGTGGCTCCTGGCGCCACCACATCAAGGTCACCCGCACTGCGGCGCGATCGAGTATTCCGCCAGAGTTTAAATACGCGGACTACGGTTTCCGAGTCGCGCGACACTCGATCACTTGAGGCTGCCCTCGCGCCCCACCTCGAAGGCACCGCTCTCGAACGCCCACCATAAACGTGCATGGACAGAAAAAAGCGCTGTCTGGAAGGTGACCTCTTTCCGCCAGTTGGAGTTTGGGGACGGGCGGCGGGGAAGACTGCGGGATCGTTTCGTTCGAGCCATAGTCGGAGCGCCGCGCGGAGCGGCACGACTGCGATGCCAGCGAAGGTCTGCGGATAGGAGTCCAGACGCCGTAAGGCCGATCGCAGCAACGAAGTGTCTCCGGCGAAGTTCCCGCGCTGAAAATGGTGGAACGAAGCAGCGACCTGAATCAGCCCCTGCAGAACGTCCGTTCCGGCTCCTGTGCCCCGAGCCACACGGACTCCCAGTGTTCGTGGGCCTCGAAGAACGCACCGGAATGGAAGCAGCGCAGACCTTCGTGTAAGTCCCCCTGGGTCCAATCCAGTGACATGCGGCGGCGGAAACACGAATCTGTTTCGTCGTCTTTGGCACTGAGAGAGAACACAATTGAATTCATGCCCATTATCGTGTCCCGCCGCTCGACAAGGAACCCAAGCTTTTCGAGGACACGAATCGAAGCGAGGTTTTCAGGATGAACGATTGCGGTCAGTCGATCGATGTGAAAATCATCGAACGCAGCGCGGACCCAAACGGATGCGACCTCCGTAGCTAGTCCCTTGCCCCAATAGGGTTGGGCGAGGCGGAGGCCGAGGTCGATCCAACCGTATTCATGAAGCATGAGCAGTCCCGAATCTCCAATCGCACGGCCTAAGTGTCGATCCAGGAGGATCCACTTGCTGAAGCTTCTCGAAGTCGCTCGCGATCCCCAGCATCTCGGTGCAGAAATCGGCTTTTTCAGTGTTCTGCATACCCTGGAGTCAGAAACTCGGACTTCATCCGCATGTTCATTGTGTCGTTCCCGCCGGTGGACTCTGTGCCGACCGCACGCGCTGGACCAAATCACGCGACGACTTCTTTCTTCCCGTCAAAGTACTGAGTCGCGTCTTCCGCGGCAAGTTCCACGAGGCACTCAAACGCGCCTTCGAGAACGGCCTACTCCACTTTCATGGAGACTTGAAGCTCCTCGCTCAGCCCAAAATCTTTGCTGCCTGGCTGCGACCACTGTTCCGAAAAGACTGGGTGGTCTACGCGAAACGACCCTTCGGAGGCCCCGAGTATGTGCTCCGTTATCTGGGCCGTTACACTCATCGCGTAGCCATCTCCAATCACCGACTGGTCTCTTTCGCCGACCAGAAAGTCACCTTTCGCTGGCGTGACTCCGCCCATAACAATGAACAGCGACTGATGACACTCTCTCTCGATGAATTCCTACGTCGCTTCCTGTTGCACCTGCTTCCGGACAGCTTCGTACGCATCCGCAACTTCGGCTTCCTGGCCAACCGGCGCCGTGCCACTTTCTTGCCTCTTCGCTTTTCGTTGCTCGGCTCGGCACCGCAAACAGAGCAAGACTCCTCAGGGACCAAGGACTCCACTAATCTTTGGCTCTGCCCCAAGTGTGCTGGACCGATGGTGGTCGTCGAGAGACTCACGCCTGCCGAAATGCAACTTCGTTCTCCACCGCTGGTCACCGCTGGCGCATGAAATAACTCTCTCCATCAACAAATTCCTGCGTGCTTCGCCACCGCCCATCGTGGTCCGCCTTATCACCGATGAAATCTGTTCTTTCGGCTTCCTCAGTGGCTCGCTTTGCGATATTTTCTCCAAGAAGACACTTTCCGGACGCGCCGCGTGATCCGGTGTGCTCCGCCACACAGTCTCGGCGCATCCCGACGCCAACCCCCTCCCTACATCCAATTTCCATAAGGCCCGCGTCCGCCGCGCGGGCGGCCTCGTTCAAACGGCTGTATCGAACGCGCGCAGAGCAGCCTGCGCAACTTCGCATCTTCGAGAAAACGCGCGTCCGATACAGCTCTAACGTTTATGAGGACCTAACGGTTCAAATGAGCCGCGCGCCTCCGCGACATGATCGCACGGACGCTCAGGCGCGCCGGCTCCATTTGAATGTCAGGCGGTCGTGTGGCCTACCGTCGGGGGTTGGGTTAACGCACTCGGCCGTCGCACTCACTGCTTGGACTACTCGGCCGCGGGAAACAACAACTCATTTCCGTCGGGATCGACGATCTTGATCACGTCGTAACCCCACCAGGACTTCTCGCTCGGAACCGAGCGCTCGACGATTTCACGGCGAAGCGCGGTGAGTCCAGACCTTGCCCGCGCCGTCTCCCTCATGCCAACGCTTCTCGAAGCCGAGCATGTCGATGTAGAACCGAAGTGCACGGTTCACGTCAGCAACGAAGAGCACGGGACGCGTGTACCACCGGTGAGTGATTTGCTCTCTGACGGCTGTCTTGGTCATGCCGGTTCCTGATCCGCCCAACTAGTAGTAGGCCGAGCAGAATATCACGGCCAACCCTGCGAGGCTCGCAGTATAACGCCGAAGCCCGCCCCAGCCGAAGGACGTCTGCAACTTATGCGGTCCCAAGCACTTGTTGGAGGCGACGGTTCCCGGCGAAGTCTGATTAGGCCGACCTCGTAATTCTTAGCCAGCACGGCGCATGTCGCTGCGAGCCGGATAGGTCCCGCCTTGTCGGCATCTCGTCAGGAAATCAAGCACTGACGAGATGCGCGTTTAGTGGTGCTGATTCGCACAACCAGTTAGACCGCTACCCTGACAGCTTAGCGCGTTGAGCACTGGATACTCTGACGCAGCTTTTGCGCTTAGTATGGTCGGAATCTAAGCTGGACGATCTTGTGGACGCTCCGAGATGAAACTCAGAAATCCTTCTATCGGGCCGACAAACGCTTTTGAAACGACGATAAGCAATTATAATCGCTGGCAACGACCGTCAGGATTAAGGGAGAGCTGCGGTCATCGTCGTATGCAGCGGTCGTCCAGATTAACGGCTCTTCGGCTCCACCGGTGTACAAGACCTGTCATGGGACCCAGGGCTTGGAGCGGCCGTAGGTGCAGTGGCAATCCAGCCGAGCGCCTCCGACGTTTTCACCGTGATAGGTCGTTGGGGTGTGCTGGAGGCCGCGAGCTGCAATCGCCCTGCGCTCCATTGGATGTCTTTTTCAAAGCAACTTGAAGTAGTGTCAGGCCCCGGCAAGAAGACTTGCCAGGCGCCACCCGCGGCGGCTTGGGCAGCCGCCAGTAAGGGCGGACGAGGTCGTCCCAGCATGGTCTTTCGTCGCGCCTCAACTTGTTCTGTGCTTGATCAGCGGAACTGCTCCGCCAGCCCACAGGGCGGCGCAGAAAGGTCTCAAGGACGTGGCGGAGGAGGGGCTATGAAGGATAGGCTGCGTAAGTGGTGTCTAGGGTTTGCGTTGATCGCTTCATGCCTTGTATTACAGAACGCAATACACTGCAATGCATTCGGAGACTACTATGGCGTCCCCACTCACTCTTCGTTTGGACGAAAAAACGCGCCAGCGCATTGTGCGGCTCGCTCGCCGGGAGCGGCTCTCTACATCGGAAGTCATTCGGCAAGCAATTGCTGCGTGGGCGGACCGTCGGGAGCCGATCACTTCTCCTTTTGAGGCGATGAAGGATTTGATCGGCATTGTCAACGGCGGAAATCCGAAGCGCTCTGAGCAGACTGGCCGCAGCTTCACCGCGCTTCTAAAGCGCCGCCGGAGCCGCCGTTGATTCTCGTCGATGCCGAGCCGCTCGTTGCATTGATGGATGCCAGCGACCGGCATCATACCCAGTGCGCCGCCGCCCTCAAGGAGTTGCGCGAGCCTCTCGCGACGGTTTGGCCCCCATTCCTCGAGGCGATCTACCTCCTATCCGATCTGTCTCGTGCGCAAGTGGCGCTGTGGGAACTGCTGGATCGAAGCGTGCTCCTTCTACTTCCTCTCAACTCCAGCGACATCCCCAGGATGCGCGAACTGATGCACAAATACGCCAACCGTCCGATGGATCTCGCCGACGCTTCACTGCTGCGCGCGGCCGAGCGGGAGGGCATTCGCAAAATCGTCACCGTGGACCGCCGCGATTTCTCGGTCTACCGTCTGCACAACCGTACACGCCCTACGCTCATTCCTTAATTCTCAGCGACGCGACGTTCTTTATCCCACCGTTTGCATGGCGGAGACTAGTTCGGGGATGTCAATTTTAATTAGGGTGCCTTGGCCGGTGTGGCTTTCGATTTGCAGGTGAAAGTCCGCGCCGTAGAGGACGCGGAGGCGCTCGCGGACGTTGCTGAGGCCGATGCCTTCAACGTAGACGTGGGGCATTTTTTCTTCAGAGATGCCTACGCCGTTGTCTTCGATTTCGATGTGCAGGCGGCCGTCGCGATTTGTGGTGCGGAGCTGGATTTTTCCGCCGTCGAGTTTTGGGGCGAGGCCGTGTTTCAAGCAATTTTCGACGATCGGTTGCAGCAGCATGCTGGGGACGAAGGATTCGAGGGTTTCTTCGTCGATGTGCTTGATGATGTCGAGGTTGTCGCGGCCGAAGCGAGCGACTTCGATGTCGAGATAGTCGTCGATGAATTCCAGCTCTTCGCGCAAAGGCACGAAAGTTTCGTGCTTGCGCAGGAGGCGGCGTAAAATGTTGCTCAGTTTGAGGACTACGCCGCGTGCGTTGTCAGGATCGAAGCGGATTAGCGCGGAGACGGTGTTCAGAGTATTGAAAAGGAAGTGCGGGTTGATTTGGCGGGAGAGCGCGTCCATGCGAGCTTTCAGCAGGAGTTGCTGATGGCGCTCGAGGTTCATCTCGATGCGGGTGTTGTTCCAGATTTTCAGAGGAGCAGCGACGGACATCAGAGTGGCGATCACCGTCAAGAGAAGCCACCAGTCCCACTGCGGGTGAATCGCGAAGAGCCACTTGGGCTTGGTGGCTTGGACCAGGGCCACGCGGCCCAATTCCAAGACGACGCAGACGCCCAGGGGCGCCATTTCCCAGGACAATTGCGCTTTTTTCAAAAGCCGTACCGCGGCCTTCGGAATGTTTAGAAAGGTGAAGGGGCCAAAGTTCCAGAGGTCTTCTTTGTTGGGGATGGCTTGGCGGATTAAGCCGCCAAGCAAGCCAGCGGTGGAAGCAGCGGGCATGGCCAGCCATTCGTGAGAGATGAGCGCGGGGATGGTGATAATCGCGCCACCGATCGGGCCGACCACGCGGCCACCGAGCAAGCCCATCAGAAACGCGCCTTCGAGCGAGAGGTCCGCGAACTGGTAAGGATAGCCGACGAGGCGCAGCGTCACGCCGACGATGAGCGGCGGGGTCATGAAAAGCATGAGCTTCAGTTTTTGGTCGGGGTCGCGCTCTTCGGTGAAGAGGACGCGGCGGAAAGTATTCCAGCGCGCGAGCAGTGCGGCGATGGAGGAAGCCACGCCCACCTTTAAAAGCAAGGTGAAGAGGAGGTCGCGAACTGCGGTTGCCGTGTCCATTGCGGGTTTGCTCGGGCGTCTTCGCTAACGCTAGCCAATCGCGGGCGGGATGTAAAGTGTCTCGTGGCGTACCTGTTATACTGCTCGTCTGCCATGACGCCAAAAAGAATTCCGGACAAACGAACGAAGAAAAAAAGTCTCAGTGTGAAACTTATTGCGCAGGCGGCTCTGCCGACGCGGTACGGCCGGTTCACGATTTACGGATTCAAAGGCCGTGGTCCACTAGATGAAGCCATTGCGCTGGTGCGCGGAAGAGTCAACGGGAAAAGTGCGCCGCTGGTGCGCGTGCACTCGCAATGCCTCACAGGCGACGTGCTGGAGTCGCTGCGGTGTGATTGCCGCGCGCAACTCGAACTCTCGCTTAAGAAAATCGGCCAGGCTGGTTCCGGAATCCTGCTGTATTTACCGCAGGAGGGGCGCGGCATCGGACTGATGAACAAGTTGCGCGCGTATCAGCTGCAGGATGGAGGGATGGACACGGTGGAGGCCAACGAAAAGCTCGGGTTCGCGGCCGACACGAGAGACTATGATTTTTCCGCTCAAATCCTGAAGAAACTCGGGGTGACGAAAATCCGATTGCTTTCGAACAATCCGGAAAAAGTTCGGCAGCTCGAGCAGTCCCGAATTCGCGTGGTGCAGCGGGTTCCCTGTCAGCCTCGTATCTCGAAAATTTCTCGAGCCTATCTGCAAACGAAAAAAAGCAAGATGGGTCATCTGCTCGACGGCCTCTGAGGAATCGATCCTATGACTCCGACCATTTTGCAACGCGTTAGATTTTCTGCTTCGCCGGAAACTCTTTCGAGATGTACATGGATTCGAAGAAACATGCCGCTTCGACCGGAGGACCAGCAAAAATGAGCCGGAAGGTGGGCGAGACTTGGAGCGCGGCCGGCGGCGCGGTCGTGGAGGTTGTTCACGTTGGCGTGCCCCAGCACGACCAAAAGGGCGTACGCAACGGCTGGCCCAAATACTACTGGAAGCCTCGGAAGAAATATCTGGCGGGTCAAACGAAAAGGAAGAAATAGCGCCTCGGGCTTAACCGCCGCCAACGAATTGCACGATTTCGTAGCGGTCGCCGGATTCCACTGGCGTTTGAATCCAAGCGGGGCGCGGAAGTATTTCCAGGTTACGCTCGATGGCCACGCGGCCAGAATCCAGCCCTAGGGTAACGAGCAAATCGGCGACCATCGCGCCGGGTTTCGCTTCGCGCTTTTCTCCATTGACCACTATCGAAATCGCTGTTTGCATCGCCATGTTTAATTCTAACGCAAACCGTGGGCCATTTTTAGGTGGTGGGCACGCGGGGCCGCGCCTTTAACTGAAATTTCAATTGGCCTTTCGAATCGGCTTGCGTGGCTGCGATGATCAGCGCGGGCTCGGCTCCGGCGAGGCGCGGCATTTCGAATTCCAGGTGCGCCTGGCCATCGACTCCTGTCTCGGTCGAAAATTCCGTGACCGCAGCTGCGCCGTCGATTCGAGCGGTCACGAGGGCACCGGAGGCCGGTTCTCCATTTTGCTTTTTCCGGACAGCGATGTGCAAATTCCCACGCTTCCCCGTTAGCCAGTTTTTCGCATTGATCAATTCTATTGCGAGGTCCATTGCGAGCGCCGGTGCGGGTGCAGCATTCGAATGCGCCGAGGAGTCGGTCTTCTTCGCGGCGGGTTTCTCCTGGGCAGGCATGGGTGGCGGCACGAGGTGCAACGCGCCGCTTCGAATCTCTTCGGTCACAATGCGATGCTGGTCGTCGATCCGTTTTCTCAGCAAGCCTTCGCGTGCCGGATCGAGCGGCAACAGATCGATGTAATTATTTGTCCTGCGGTGTAGGACGCGGCCGCGGCAATAGACGGTTGTGTCGATCAACGCGTTGGCTGTACCGCGGTCTTCGGTCTGAACGTGAAAGATCGACTCGCCAACTTTCACATCCGTGTTATGCCCGAAGAGCATGCGTTGTAGGTCCACTTTCCCTGCGGCGCGCTGACTTGTGACTTCGCTGGCGCGCGGCGCAGGATTTCTTGGCCATTTGACCGACTGGCGGTTGAATGGATATTATAGCCCTTCGGCTATGAGCGATTCAGGCCTACAAGCGTACACTCCGCTTCTCATACACCTCCTAGTTGCCTCGGCGCTCGCCGGGGCGCTGACGGCAGCCTCGGTGCTGATTGGATGGCGCCGTCCGAGCCGCGCGAAACAGCAGCCTTACGAATGCGGCATGGAGCCGACGGGAGATGCGCGCGCGCCCGTTTCGGTAAGATTCTATTTGGTGGCAATGGTTTTCATACTTTTTGACGTGGAAGCAATCTTTTTGTATCCGTGGGCATACATTTACCGGGACTTTATAAAGATGTCCCCGAGTATTGGCATGTATGGATTCCTGGAAATGATGGTATACATCGCCATACTTTTGGTGGGTTACTTCTATCTGTGGAAAAAAGGCGCGCTCGACTGGCATAAGTATTAGCCTGCGTCTGAGGGCTTCGAAACGGTGACCGAGAATACCAGCGGAAAACCTAGTGTTGTGGCCGAGCAGCTGCGTGCCTGGAATCCGAACGCCATCGAAGAAGTGATTGAATTCCGCGGTGAGACGACCATCGTGGTGCCCCGCAAAATCTTGCGGGCCGTGGCCAAGCATTGCCGTGACCATGCGGAACTGCAATTCAACCTGCTTACCGATGCCACTTGCGTCGATCGATTTCCGCACGAGCCGCGCTTTGAACTGAATTACCATCTGGTTTCGATTCCCCGGCGAGACAAAATTCGCTTGAAAGTTCGCCTGTCAGGATCGGACGCGGTCGTGGACTCGCTAGTCCCCGTCTGGCCCGGCGCAAATTGGCTGGAGCGCGAGATTTTTGACCTTTTCGGAATCCGCTTCGAGGGCCATCCGGACTTGCGTCGCATTCTGCTCCCTGAAGACTGGGAGGGATATCCGCTGCGGAAGGATTATCCCGTCGAAGGATATCGTGACGTGCCCATGGTTACGGGATTCAGAAAGAGCTCCGTATGACTACTGTCGAGACCGCTGCTGGCGCAACAAAAACCATGGTTCTCAACATGGGTCCGCAGCACCCTTCGACCCATGGCGTGCTTCGCGTGCTATTGGAACTGGACGGCGAAACGGTCGTTCGGGCTGTTCCTGATCTAGGTTATTTGCACACGGGAATCGAAAAGAGCTGCGAGGACAAGACCTATTCGCAGGCAATCACGCTTACCGACCGGATGGATTATCTAAATCCGCTCGGAAACAACCTCGTGTACTGCCTCGCAGTGGAAAAATTGCTGGGGCTCGAGATTCCGAAACGCGCACAATATATTCGCGTCATGCTTGTGGAGCTGCAGCGCATATCGTCGCACCTGGTGTGGCTGGGAACGCATGCCATCGACCTCGGAGCAATGTCGGTTTTTCTTTACTGCTTCCGCGAACGCGAAGAGATTTTGAAGATTTTCGAGATGTTCGCCGGGCAGCGAATGATGACGAGTTACATCCGCATCGGCGGCATTGCGCTGGAACCTCCGGCGGGATGGCGAGGAGCGGTTGAGCGCTTCTTGAAGATGATGCCCAGCCGCATCGACGAATACGAATCGCTGCTTACGGGAAACCGTATCTGGATGGGACGCACGCAGGGCGTTGGCTATATTTCCGCGGAAGACGCGGTGGCTTTGAGCATGACGGGCCCCACGCTTCGCGCCGCAGGCATCCACTACGACAACCGAAAAATGTTTCCTTATTCGAGCTATGAGGAATTCGATTTTGACGTTCCGACCCGGACGGATTCCGATTGCTTCGCGCGCTATATGATCCGCGTGGCGGAGATGCGGCAGAGCTTGAATATCGCGCGCCAAGCGATGGCCAAGATAAAAGATGATGGTCCAATCAGGACCGATGCGCCGGGAATCGTGCCGCCTTCGCGCGAAAAAATGAAGACGGAGATGGAAGCGCTCATCTACCACTTCAAAATTTTCACGGAAGGGTTTTCACCGCCACCAGGCGAGGCTTTTGTGACTGTGGAATCGCCGCGCGGCGAATTGGGCTGCTTTATCGCCAGCGACGGCTCGCCAAAACCCTTGCGCGCGCACTTTCGCTCTCCGTCTTATATCAATTTGCAAGCCTTGCCGAAACTGGTTATCGGCCAATTGATTTCCGACGTCGTGGCGTGCATTGGAACGATTGATATTGTTCTGGGAGAGGTCGACCGCTAACTTCATGCAACTATCCACACAGCTCGCCGCGCGTTTTGAAAAACTGCAGAACGCGTATCCCTTCAAACGCAGCGCGCTGATTCCCATGCTGATGTATGCGCAGGACGAGTATGGCAGCGTGAGCGACGAGATGATCGCGGAAATCGCGAGCCGGCTGGAGCTGAACAACGTACAGGTAGAGGAGACGCTCGCCTACTACTCGATGCTGCACCGCAAACCGATGGGCAAGTTTCACGTGCAGGTTTGCACGAACGTGGCCTGCATGCTGCGCGGGGGCAACGAGATTCTGGAACGCGCCAAGAAACGTTTGGAAATCGGCCATAAGGAAGTCAGCCAGGACGGCGTCTTTTCGCTCGAGGAAGTCGAGTGCATCGGCGCTTGCACCGGCGCGCCGGCGATGCAGGTCAATTACGATTTCTACGAAAATCTGACGCCGCTCAAGTTTGATCGCATCATCGAGGATTTGGATGACGGCAAGGTTCCGCCGCCGGAACCAGTCACTGCAGGCGCACTGCACGAGCGCGAGCCGGGGGAAACGCCACTCATCAGCAGGCGCTGGGGTATACGGGATTCGCGCAAGATCGATGTTTATCTGCAGCACGACGGCTACAAGGCGCTTGCGAAAACGCTTAAGGAGATGACGCCGGAATCGATCATCGACGAAGTGAAAAAATCCGGCTTGCGCGGACGCGGAGGCGCGGGCTTTCCTACGGGCATGAAGTGGTCATTTGTGCCCAAAGATTCGCCGAAGCCGAAATATCTGATTTGTAATGCGGACGAATCGGAGCCTGGCACTTGCAAAGATCGCCCGCTTATGGAGATGGATCCGCACCAGCTGATTGAGGGCATGGTGATCGCGGGGCGTTCGTTTGGAGCGCACCGTGGGTTTATCTATGTGCGCGGTGAATATCGCTACGTTCTGGACATCGTACAGACCGCGGTTGATGAAGCCTATGCCGCCGGATATCTCGGCAAAGACATTCTGGGTTCGGGTTTTGATTTCGATTTGATTACGCATACCGGCGCGGGGGCTTACGAATGCGGCGAGGAATCCGCGTTGATGGAATCGCTCGAGGGCAAGCGCGGCTACCCGCGCATCAAGCCGCCCTTCCCTGCCGTTGTTGGACTCTACGGCTGCCCGACCATCATTAATAACGTCGAGACGCTGAGCGCCGTTCCGGCGATCATTCTGGAAGGTGGCGACGCGTATGCCAAGCGCGGCACGCCGAAAAATGGCGGCACACGGTTGTTGTGTGTCGCGGGACATATTAACAAGCCGGGGATTTATGAGATTCCGCTTGGGATGAACATGAAAAAGTTCATCTACGAAATGGCTGGCGGAATTCCCGGTGGGAAAAAACTCAAAGCTGTCATCCCCGGTGGAAGTTCCTGCCCAATTATGAGCGAGAGCGAAATCGACATTCCTATGGATTACGACTCCGTCGCCAAAGCGGGTTCGATGCTGGGTTCCGGGGGCATGGTAGTGATGGATGAAACCACCTGTATGGTGGACATGGCGCGGCGGATCATGCATTTTTATGCGCATGAATCGTGCGGTTGGTGCATTCCTTGCCGCGAAGGCACGTCGTGGTTGAAGAAAATGCTGGATCGCTTCCATGCAGGGTATGGGCGACCGGAAGATATCGACATCGTGGGCGAGCTGGCGAAAAACATGCTGGGTCGCACGTTCTGCCCGCTCGGCGACGCCGCTGCGCTGCCGACGATCAGCATCGTCCAGAAATGGCGCAACGAATTCGAAGATCATTTGAACGGACGCTGTGCGTATAAATCCGCGGAAGCATTCGTAGGCTCGCGTTAGGAATCCATGGCAGATACCAAGCTAGTTAAGCTGAAGATTAACGACCGCGACGTGCAGGTTCCTCCGGGCACGCTGGTGATTGAAGCGACACGGCGGATTGGAACGGAAGTGCCGTCGTTCTGCTACTACCCGGGGCTTTCGTTGCAGGCCGCTTGCCGGATGTGTCTCGTCGAAGTGGAAAAAATGCCCAAGCTGCAAACGGCGTGCACGCTCGTTGCGACCGAAGGCATGATTGTTCGAACCAACACCGATCAAGTTCGCGGCGCCCGCAAAGCGATGCTCGAATTTTTGCTCACAAACCATCCGCTGGATTGCCCGGTATGCGATAAGGGCGGCGAGTGCGAGTTGCAGGACATGGTGTTTCGCTACGGCGCCGATACCAGCCGCTTCGTGGAAGAAAAAATTCACCGGCCGGAAGAGAAATGGTCGGAGCTGGTTTATTACGACGCGCCGCGGTGCATTCTTTGCTTTCGGTGCGTGCGCGTGTGCGATGAAGGCATGGACGTGAAGGCGCTCGGCGTGGGGATGCGGGGGGCGAACAGCATCATCATTCCGAATCGCGAAGATCATCTCGAATGCGAAGAGTGCGGGATGTGCATCGATATTTGCCCGGTCGGAGCGCTGACGAGCGGCACCTACCGTTACAAGACGCGGCCCTGGGAGATGACATACGTCTCGACGGTTTGCACGCATTGTTCGAACGGGTGCAAGACGACGTTGAGCGTGCGCAATCACGAGATCATGCGCGCAAATAACCGCGATCTTTCGGGAATCAACGAGGATTTTCTTTGCATCAAGGGACGCTTCGGATTTGATTTCACGAAGCACCCCGATCGCGTGCGCCAACCGATGGTGCGCAAGGGCGACAAGCTTTATCCCGTTTCCTGGGAAGAAGCCGCGCAGACGGCGGCGACTCGTCTCAAGCAGGCTTACGACGCTGGCGGGAAGGATTCGATTGGCTTTATCGGCTCGAACCGCACTTCGAACGAAGAGAATTATCTTTTTCAGCGGTTGGCACGCGCTACGTTTGGCACGAACAACGTCGACCACCATCGTACGGCGGACTACACGGGGCTCGTCACGGCGCTCGGCGATCGTGCGGGCGACTCCCTGCTGACGATGAAGCAGTTGGCGGAAGCGAAGGCTGTTCTCCTCGTGGGCGATGACCCGACGAATCAAAATCCACTGGCTGCGTGGCAGATCCGCAAAGGCATTCGCCACATTGGCGCAAAGCTGTTCATTTTGAATGCGCGGGACATCAAACTGCAGCGCAAGGCCACACAGTTCGTTAAACTCGCCACAGGCCAGGAAGCAGCCGCCATTCGTTTTATGGCTCACGAAGAGGGGCAACTGCCGAGCAATCTTGTCGAGCAGCTTTTCCAAGTCAAGGCGGCGCTTGATGCCGAGCCCGATGTGGCCATCGTCTTTGGCGCGGAAGTTACCGGCACGGCGATTGCGCAACTTGTGGCGTTCGGCTCAAAACTGCATGGCAAAGTTCGATACATGCCGCTGGGGGATTACGCGAATTCTCGGGGAGCAGCCGACATGGGATTGCTGCCGGAGCGGCTGCCGGGCTACGCGCATACCGACGATTCAACAGCGCGTGAAGCGTTCGAACGGTTGTGGGGCGCGGTTCTTCCCTCGAAGGCAGGACTTACCACGCCGGCGATGGTGGATGCAGCGCAAAATGGAAAGCTCAAAGCGCTGTATGTGATGGGCGCGAATCCCCTAGCGCACTTTGGCACGTTGGGATTCGGGCGCGGGAAGCTCGAATTGCTGATCGTTCACGAAATGTTTTTGACGGACACGGCAAAAGTCGCGGACATCGTCTTCCCTGCTGCTTCGGCTTATGAAAAAGACGGCAGCGTAACCAATACTTCCGGCGAAGTTCAGCTACTGCACAAAGCTGCCGAGGTGATGGGGCCGCGGAGCGACTTCGACCTGCTGCGTATTTTGTCGCATCAATTGGAAAAACTCGGACTCGGCAAAGCGTTCCATTACAAGTCGCCAGCGGCGGTGTTCGAAGAGATTCGCAAGGCGGTGCCTGGCTATGACGTGCAGGCGGCGGGTCTGCTGACCGGTGGCGCGGAAGCGACGCATGTGCAGGTCGCGAAGAACGGACACGCGCCTTACGATGTTCCCGTCGGATTGATTCGTTCCGCGCAGGATACGCTTTTCACCAGCGGTACGCTTGGCCGCTTCTGCGCGATAATGGAATCTCTTCCGGAGGCGGAAGCCAAGTCGTGAACTCCTTCTTAGCCGCAAACGCTACGTTGATCATTGCTTTTGTGAAGATCGCGCTTCTGCTTTTCATTGTTCTGACCGTCAACGCGTATCTCACGTGGTTCGAACGCAAAGTGGTCGCGCACATGCAATCGCGATGGGGACCGCATCGCGTTGGACCGCACGGTTTGCTGCAGCCTTTGGCGGACGGGGCAAAGTTTCTTCTGAAAGAAGATCCGACGCCAGCGGGCGTGGATAAGTTCACTTATTTCCTCGCGCCGCTTATGGCGCTGGCGCTGGCGCTTACATCCATCGCCATCATTCCGTTCGGCCCCGATCCCCTGCCCTGGACGATTTGGGGCCAGAAGGTTTACCTCGGCATCGCGGATCTAAACATTGGCATTCTGGCGCTCTTTGCCATTACTGCGCTCAGCGTTTATGGCGTCGCGCTGGCGGGATGGTCTTCGAACAGCAAGTATCCGTTGCTCGGCGGCCTGCGCAGTTCGGCGCAGATGGTGAGCTACGAACTCTCGTTGACCATGTCCGTTGTTGGAGTTCTTCTCCTCGCCGGCAGTTTCAATTTGCGCGACATCATCAATGCTCAGGCGCACCATCCTGAGCGGGGCATCTTTGGGTGGAATGTGTGGCCGCAAATTCTGGGATTCTTCTGCTTTTTCGTCGCCGCGGTTGCAGAGACCAACCGCGTGCCGTTCGATCTTCCGGAAGCGGAATCCGAACTCGTCGCCGGTTTCCACACGGAATATGCCAGCTTTAAGTTCGCGATGTTTTTCATCGCGGAATACACCAGCATGATCACCGTTTCGTGCCTCTGCGCGATTATGTTTTTCGGTGGATGGCTGTCGCCCTTCGCAGCGAGTTGGACGTTCACGCACTATTTGCCGTCCGTGATTCTCATTCCCTTCGGGTTGTGGGTGATTTGGGACGGGATTCGTTACGAAACGATTTTTGGTCGCATCATTCTTCCCGGAGTCGGTACCGCTATTACCGCCATCGGCGCCGCGCTCATTGCGTTCCCGCAGGCGAATGAGTTCATACAAGGGCCGTTCTGGCTGCTGGCAAAGATTTTTGTATTTTTGTTTGTGTATGTCTGGATGCGCGGGACGCTTCCGCGTTTTCGTTATGACCAGCTCATGTCGTTTGGGTGGAAGTTGCTACTGCCGGTTTCGATCGCTAACGTCGTGATCACCGCTTTCGTGATTCTGGTGCGGGGTGCGAAGTGACGCCCCAACTCGCGATTTTCTTTGTACTGTCTGCACTTGCGGTGCTCGGTGCGCTAAGCCTTATTTTTCAGCGCCACCCAATTCACAGCGCGCTTTCGCTGATCGTCGTGATGATCGCGCTCGCCGGTCTTTATCTTCTGATGGGCGCGGAATTCGTCGCCGCTGTGCAGATCATCGTGTACGGCGGCGCGATCATGGTGCTGTTCGTCTTCGTCATCATGCTTCTGAACGCCGGGGAAGAAGAGCGCACTAATGTTTCGAAGCTCGCGGGCGTCGCGGGCATTCCGCTGGCGGTCGCGCTTCTCGGATTTTTGGCCGCGGCTATCGCGCGTTCGAACGAGAGCGCGCAAGCGGGTTTGCAGACCGGCGCTCTGGCTAATACGAAAGAGATTTCGACCATGCTGTTCAAGGATTTTGTTTATCCCTTTGAGCTGACTTCGTTCCTCATTCTCGTGGCGATACTTGGCGCAATTGTGCTTGCGCAGCGGGAGAAAAGCTGAAGATGGTCCCGACGAGCTATTACTTGGTTCTTAGCGCCGTACTTTTCGGGCTTGGCGTTGTGGCGTTCGTCTTCAAGCGCAACGTCATCACGATTTTCATGTCCATTGAGCTGATGCTCAACGCGGTTAATCTTGCGTTTGTGGCGTTTAGCCAGGCCAGGCACCAGTCGGATGGCCAGGTGTTCGTTTTGTTCGTGATTGTGGTGGCGGCGGCGGAAGCGGCTGTCGGCCTGGGAATTATCATTCTCACGGCGCGCAACCGTCAATCACTGAACGTCGAGCGCGTGGATTTGCTCAAACTCTAATGCCCATACTCGATCATCTGTGGATCATTCCGCTGCTGCCTCTACTCGGCTCGGCCATCAACGGCCTGCTTGGCAGCAAGTGGCCGAACACCATAGTTAACAGCGTTGCGCTTGGCGCAACGGGGCTATCGTTCGCATTTGCGCTCGAAGCCGTGCGTGAATTTCTTGCCGGCGGGCAAACCCTCGTTCACAAGCATTTCTTCGATTGGATTTCGGCGGGCTCTTTCACTGCTGGCTTCGACTTGCAGATGGATCAGCTCACCGTGGTCATGCTGCTGGTGGTCACCGGCGTCGGCTTCCTCATCCATATCTACTCCACCGGCTACATGGCCCACGAAGGCGGCTACTACCGCTTTTTCTCTTACCTCAATCTGTTCATGTTTTTCATGCTGATCCTCGTGCTGGCGGCGAACTATGTGCTGCTTTTCGTTGGCTGGGAAGGCGTCGGCCTCTGCAGCTACTTGCTCATCGGTTTTTATTTCCTGAGAAAGTCGGCATCCGACGCGGGCAAGAAGGCTTTCATCGTCAACCGCATCGGCGACTTCGGCTTCATGCTGGGAATGTTCCTGCTGTTCCGGATGTTTGGCACGCTGGACTTTGTGACTGTCTTCACGAAAGCCGCGCCGATGCAGTCGGAAGCGCTGGGACAGTTCGGGACGTTCACAATTGCCTGCCTGCTGCTCTTCATGGGCGCCGCCGGTAAATCGGCACAGCTTCCTCTCTACGTCTGGCTGCCCGACGCCATGGAAGGACCGACGCCGGTCAGCGCGTTAATCCACGCGGCAACGATGGTCACCGCTGGCGTTTACGTTGTCGCTCGTTCGAACGTGCTCTTCACGCACGCGCCGACGGCCATGCTCGTCGTCGCCATCGTCGGGTGCGCCACTGCAATCTTCGCCGCGACCATCGGCCTGGTGCAGACCGACATCAAGAAAGTTCTCGCCTATTCCACCGTTAGCCAGCTCGGCTACATGTTCTTGGCGTGCGGCATTGGCGCGTTTTCGGCAGGCATTTTCCATCTGATGACGCACGCCTTCTTCAAAGCGCTTCTCTTCCTTGCTGCAGGCAGCGTCATTCACGCCATGGGCGGCGAACAGGATATGCGCCACATGGGCGGCCTCAGCAAGAAAATCAAGTGGACATACGTCACAATGCTCACGGGCACCCTGGCCATCGCGGGGGCGCCATTCTTTGCAGGCTTCTTCAGCAAGGACGAGATTCTTCTCGCGGGTTTCGTGAGCGGGGTGGGCGGGCCCAACACCGGGCACATTCTCTATGCAATCGGGTTGCTCACCGCGCTGTTGACCTCTTTCTATATGTTCCGGCTAATTTTCCTCACCTTTTTCGGCAAGCAGCGCTACGACGAGCACCATGTTCACGTGCACGAGTCGCCTTGGACCATGCTCGGCCCTCTTGTAATTCTCGCCGTGCTCTCGATATTCGGTGGATGGTTCGCCTTGCCCTCTTTCTGGGGCGGCCCGGACTACTTTGCGAACTTCCTTGGACCGGTCTTCAGCGGTGGCGAGGTCGCCGCTGCGGAAGTTGCGGCCCATTCTCTCGAGCTACCTCTCGCCGGCGTCGCCGTTCTCACCGCTCTGATCGGTTTCGGCGTGGCCTTTTGGCTCTACATCCGTCAGCCGGGCAAACCGGAACAACTTGCGAAATCGCTCAAGGGCATGTACACGACGCTCTACAATAAATATTACGTTGATGAATTTTACGCCGCAGTCGTCATCAAGCCGCTGATGTGGATTTCGACAAACGTTCTCTGGAAAATCGTCGATGTGGCGGGAATCGACGGCACCATAAACGGCATCGCCAGCGGCGCCAGAAGCATCGGCGATACGGTTCGCCACACGCAATCCGGCAACACGCGCAGTTACGCAGTGTGGGTTGTTATTGGCGCGCTGGTGGTCATCGCTGTCATCTTTTTCTGGCCAGCGTCCAAGCCGGTCCTCGGGATGGTGCGCTAATGCCCGCAGGACCATTGCTCACGATTCTGATCTTCTTGCCCGCGATTGGCGCCCTGGCACTGCTGTTTCTTCGCAGCGATGACCACGAGTGGATTCGCCGCCTCGCCTTCGCCGTTTCTCTCGCCGAGTTTATCCTCTCGCTGTGGTGGCTCCTCCGTGGTGTCCCTCTAGGCAGCGCTGGCTACCAACTCGAAGAGATTCATCGTTGGATAGCGCTTGGCCCTCACGGCCCCGTTTCGCAAACGTACATTAACTATCATCTCGGCGTAGACGGCGTCAGCCTCTTCCTCGTCCTTCTTACGACTTTTCTGACCGTCGTCTCTATCCTTTGCTCGTGGAACAGCATTCAGAAGCGCGTCAAAGAATTCTTCATTGCTATCCTTCTTCTGGAAGTCGGCGTAGTAGGTGTGTTCCTCTCGCTCGACCTATTTCTCTTCTTCCTTTTCTGGGAAGTGATGCTCATTCCGATGTATTTGCTCATCGGCATCTGGGGCCACGACCGCCGCATCTACGCCGCCATCAAATTCATCCTCTACACCATGGCTGGTTCGATTCTCATGCTCGTCGGCATCCTTTGGCTTTACAACGCCACGGGTACGTTCGATCTGCCCACGATCCAGAATGCGCTTCAAACCGGTACACTCCTTCTTCCCCGCGCGACGGAGACGCTTCTCTTCCTCGCTTTCTTCGTTGCCTTCGCGATCAAAGTCCCGCTCTTCCCGTTCCACACCTGGCTGCCCGATGCCCACGTGGAAGCGCCAACGGCCGGCTCCGTGATGCTGGCCGGCGTTCTCCTGAAAATGGGGACGTACGGCATGATTCGCTTCTGCTTGCCGCTCTTCCCTGATGCCTCGCGCCGTTTCGCGCCCGCGATCGCCGTCCTCGCGATCATCGGCATCATTTATGGCGCGCTTGTCGCTCTGGTTCAGCCAAATCTGAAAAAGCTAGTCGCGTACTCGAGCGTCAGCCACCTTGGCTTTGTCGTGCTCGGCATCTTCGCCTTCCATAACATTTCCATGCAGGGCGCGGTCTTCCAGATGCTCGCCCACGGCATATCCACCGGCGGCCTCTTTTTGCTCGTCGGCATGCTCTACGACCGCCGCCACACCTTCGAAATGTCCCAGTTCGGCGGCCTTGCCACCCCCATGCCGCGGCTCGCCGCGTTCTTCCTGTTTGTCGCTCTCTCTTCGCTCGGCCTGCCGATGCTCAATGGCTTCGTCGGCGAATTTCTGATTCTGCTCGGCACCTATCAGATCCACTGGAAGTGGGCCGCCTGGGCCGCCACGGGCGTCATCCTTTCTGCGTGCTACTTGCTGTGGTCCTATCAGCGCGTTTTCTTCGGCGAAATTACGGTCGAGAAAAACCGCACGCTGCCCGACGTTTCCGCCCGCGAGCGATGGATTCTCGTCACCATGGCTGCAATCACGCTCTGGATGGGCCTCGGCTCGGTCTTCATCACGGGCCGCACGGCCGCAGCCAGCCAATCCGTGATCGACCAGATGGCGCGTCCGCCGCGCGCCTATGACGCGCAGACTCCGCCGAAAGTCGCGCCGCACCTCGGCCGGCAACCAATCGGATCGGCGAGCGCCTCGCAAAAATCAAACTCACTGGAAAGGCTCGGAACCCGCTAAATGTCCGCGTTCCCCAGCTCCGCAGATTTGCTTCTCGTATTGCCGGAACTCATTTGGTGCGGCTTTGGCGCGCTCCTCATGCTGCTCCAGCCGTTCGTTAAAAGCCGCCGGTCTTTAGCGACCGTCGCGGTCATCGGGGCACTCGGCGGCATCGTTGGCAACTTTTATGCGGTCCATAATTCCGGCCCCGCGTTCTCCGGACTCGTTGCCGCCGATCCGTTCAGTATCTTCTTCAGCCATCTCGTCGGGCTGGTCGCCGTGCTCGTCATCCTCGCCGCGGCTCCCTACCTCGATCGCGAACGCCTGGCGGACGCGGAGTTCTATGCCCTTATTCTCTTCGCCACCGCCGGCATGGGCGTCCTGGCCTCCGCGCAAGAGTTGCTCACCGCATTTATCGGCCTTGAACTAAGTTCCATCTCCAGTTACATCCTCGCAGGCTACCGCCGCGACGCGCTGAAGTCCGGAGAATCCTCGATGAAGTATTTTCTTCTGGGCTCGTTCGCCACGGCCTTTTTTCTGTACGGTATCGCGCTCGTCTACGGCGTCACCGGCACGACAAATCTCCTGCGAATGGATGCCGCCGACCCCACAAGCACCATGCTAAAGCTCGGCTTGGCCCTGATCCTCATCGGCCTCGGCTTCAAAGTCGCCGCTGCGCCCTTCCAGATTTGGACGCCGGACGTTTACGAAGGCGCTCCCACGCCAGTCACCGCGCTCTTTTCCGCTGGACCGAAAGCCGCCGCTTTCGCCCTGCTTCTGCGCATTTTTGCAGACGTTCACGCGGCCACGCAATTCTGGTTCTGGGCCTTCTGGATTCTTGCGGTTCTCACCATGTTTGCGGGAAATCTTGGGGCGCTGCTGCAGACCAACGTCAAGCGCCTGTTGGCTTACAGCTCAATCGCTCACGCCGGCTACATCCTAGTGGCATTTGCTGCTGTCACGCGTCTCTCCGCGGATCAGGAAATTGGCGCGAGCCCGGCCTACGCGGCCGTGCTCTTTTATCTGCTGACTTACGCGCTCGTGAAAGTCGGCGCGTTCACCATCGTTTCGCAATTTGGCGGCCTCGGCGAAAAGCACCTTCAACTCGACGACTTCGCCGGCCTCGGAGAACGCCAGCCAGTGGTAGCCGCGGTCCTCGCGCTTTTCTTACTTTCGCTGCTCGGACTTCCCGTCACCGCCGGCTTCCTCGGCAAGTTCTATGTCTTCAAAGCTGCCGTCGATTCGCATCTCATTTGGCTTGCCGTCCTCATGGCCGTCAACAGCGTCATCGGCGCCTACTACTACATTCGCCTGATCGTCGTGATGTACATGCGCGAGCCCAGCGCCGAAGTCGCCGCCTCCGTGCCCGCTCGCTTCCCCCTGTCGGTCAACGTGGTTCTGGTTATCACGGCGTTTGGCACCATTTTCCTGGGCTTGCTCCCCAGCAAAACCCTCAACTATCTGCTCCAGGCCACTCTCATCAACCGCTAGAAGGCCTTTCCTTTCTGCTTCCCGCCCCTCAAAATTGTCCTGGCCTTTTTCCCATTTTCTGCTGGATTCGACCTCGCCGCTCCGGACCGTTGCGCTCTTAACTCTAAGTGATTTTCATAAGATTTCGCGGGCCGCAGGCCCTAAATGACACTTAGGAAAAAAGGGAGGGGGGATAAACAAAAGGCCCGAAAGCTTGCGCCTCCGGGCCAACTCCTACAGCAGATCTCAAATCAAACCCTTACCCCAGCTTGATAATGATCATCAGAAATGTGAATAGAACGAGTGTTTCCACGAATGCCAAGCTAAGAAGCATTGGTGTGAAAATGTTCTTTGCGGCACCGGGGTTGCGCGCGATGCCTTCAAGCGCTGCGGCGCCGATTTTCCCTTGCCCGAGACCGCAGCCAAACGCTGCGATGCCCATGCCGAACGACGCCCCTATCCAGAGCGCGGCGTGGCTCTCTCCGGCCGCCGCACCGGTGCCCTGAGCAAACGCCGCAGGCGCCACAATCATCGTCACCATCAACGAAAGCAACCACATGTTCCACTTCTTCATCACTGCCTCCTTATGATTGCCGCCAGGAGGTGGTTTCCGGACACCGTGCAGCCGGACTCACACTGTAGCGACAAATTGCCGCCAAATGGCAGCGGCAAATCCTGATTAATGCTCCTCTGCCGTTGCTAGTCCGAGGTAGGAAGCGGGCAGTACGGTAAAGATAATCGTCTGCACAAAAGCCACGAGAAGATGCAGGGCAATGAAAACCAGCGGAATCAAGGCGGGAAACACTCCGACGATGAGTCCTGCCACAGCAGACTTCTCATAAACAGTCACAAACACCTGCGCGAGCAGCCCCAGGAATAACGAGTAGATCATGTCGCTGGCAAATATGTTCGCGTAGAGACGAACGGTCAGAGAAAGCAAGCGTGCCAGGGTACTGATGAGTTCAACCGGCAAGATCAACCAGGCGATCCACCACTGAGTTCCCGCGGCAAATTGTTTGGCATAGTGCAGCGGGCCCAGATGACGAATTCCTTGCCAGTTGAAATACAGAAAGATGATGGAGGCGCAGGCGAGAGGCACGGTGACGTTGCCGGTTGGGGCAGCGAACCAAGGGAACAGACTGAATAGGTTCGAAAACAGAATAAAGATGCTGATGGTGCCGATCAAGTATAGATACGAGCGCGCGTGGTGGCCGGCGCTTTCGTCTAGGATGTCACGGATACCCAATCGCATTGGATTGGTGATGAGGAGCTCGGCGATCTGTTGCATCGCTCCTGGCTTCTCGACAGATAATCGTAACCTAATAATGAGCACCAAAACGGTTACCAGCAGGAGCACTAGGAATCCCATCACAATGTGTTGGGGTATAGGCAGGTCCGGTTTCTTCGGCTGGATGTGCAATGCATGTAAAATCGCTAGGGCTATCGAACCGAGGTAATGGTTCACAAAGAGGGTAATCGGACTGATGTGCTCTTCCATCGCTCAGATGCCCCGCAGGGCTCAGCTCCTCATGGTACGGATTGCAAAACTTCCCACACGCTTGCCACGATTATGGCTGCGGCTAGAGCGCACAGCCCCAAAACAATGCTCACAAGGGGAACGTGCAGATATTTAAAAATAACATACACGGAGAGGCCTATCAAGGCGTAGCGGAATGCCGCCGCCAGATACGTTGCCGACGTGCCACGGGGCTTTTCAACGCCAGCTTGCGCAGCGGCCGCCGATGTAATGGCTTTCACGCCTCGCTTCAGCCAATGGAAATTCAGCCAGCCGAGGCAAGAGCCAAGAATAAGCCCTTCTGCCCAGTCCCAACGATGCAAGAACGACGCGAAAATGCCTGCTGCTATCCCGAAAATGGGGGTAAGGAGGGCGACTCGTCGGATGGTTCTTTCACCCAGAAAAGGGGCAGTAAGAGGCTCAGGGGGCGAGCTGGTCATCAGGAATGCCCTAGTCTTTCGGTCGGAGACGCCGAGCAATCTCCAGAATCCCTGCGGCAAAGCCGAAGCAGCCGAACACAGTCATCAACCAAGGTCCGGTGTGCAGCCACCTGTCCAGAAAATAGCCGATAAATCCCCCGAGGGCGACAGCACCGACGAAGGTGAAGGGGAGCTCGAGACCAAGTACGGATTGCTGAACGAACTGCGCCGGTTTCTTGCCGGGTTCGTTCGGAACGGAATTGTTGCGGTTATTGCCCAAAATTATTGTCCAAAGGCGTAGCGCGCCAGACGCAGGAATGGTTCAGGATACAACCCCGCCGCGAGCGACACAAACACGGCCACCGTCAGCGCGACCGTCTGGCCGCTGCTTATGCTTAATGCTGCTGCATCGAGCGGCGGCGCGTCCGCGCTCGGCCCTTTCCACGCATGCGTCGCTACGCGGCCATAGTAATAGACCGCGAGCAGCGCATTGACGACCGCAAACGCCGCGAGTTCGGGATGCGGCGCCGCAATCAGCGCTTTCACAATATAGTACTTAGCAATGAAACCCGCCGTCGGCGGTATTCCTGCGAGCGACATCATAAAAACGAGCAGAAGTAGAGCCACCGCGGGGCTGCGCCGGAACAATCCGTTCAAATCTGCCAGCTGCGCGGCCGCCGCTCCTCGCTGCTGCAGCACAATCAATATTCCGAATGCGCCTGCCGTCATGAAAACATGGACGCCCAGGTAGTACATCATTCCGCTAAAGCCAGCCTCGTTCCCCGCTACCAAACCAAGCAAAACAAATCCCGCCTGTGTCACCGACCCGTATGCCAGCAGCCGCTTCACATTGGTCTGCCGCATCGCCACAACGTTCCCCCACAATAGCGACACGATCGCCGCGCCGCCCCACACGTGAATCCATTTCTGGTGAGCAAATACAAACAGAAAGGAAAAAAATCTAAGGAGCAACGCGAAGCCCGCCGTCTTAGCCGCTATGCTGAGGTAGGCAGTAACCGACGTTGCGGCGGAATCGTAGATGGCCGGGGCGAACCAATGAAACAGACCGGCATCGATCAGAAAGAACACTCCTACAACGAGCAAAACAAGCGCTAACGGAGCCGGCCAGACTGTGAGCCCGCCAGACGCGACGCCATTGTCCAAACGCGTCTCGAGGATCGCTCCCATTCGCCCGAGATTCGCCGTTTGATATGACCTGTAAAGCAGCAGAAAACCACCCGCCAAGGCAAACGAGCTGCTTGCCCACAGAAATGCATAACTTCGCGCTGCTCGCTTTTCGCGTTGCGCACTCCGCGAAAAGCCCGCCAACAAAAAACAGCTGAGCCCCATAACCTCGAGCCCAAGAAACACCGCGATCAGAGCGACGCCCGAAACCATCAACATCATGCCCACGCAAGCAAATAGAAGTAGCGCGTAATGTGCGCCGCGCCCCTCCCCTTCTACCTCCCTAGAGCGCCCCGAAAGCAAAATGATCAGCGCGGTGGCCGCCAAGAATAACGTCGCGAAAAAAAGAAAGAAGGGATCGACAAGCACGCCTTGATGCAGGCCGAGAAGTCCCGGCGAATCGGGATTCGCCTCCCGCAGCGCCTGCATCTTTCCGTGCTGCACATACAGGGTAAAACCACTGAATGCCGTACCTGCCAGCGCAAGCAACGCGTTCCAATGCTTCTCGTCCGCCGCCAGCCACCGGTCGATCAGCAGAATCCCAAATGCAAACAGCGCCAGCTCCATCTCCGGGAGAATGAGCACGCCGTCTCCGCTGAGAAAGCCCCGCACAACGTTGATCAGGGTATGCATCATTCGGAAGGAAAATTTCGTATCGACGGCGGGAACGAACTTCCCGCCACACTCGGCGCTACTTTTCGAACAGCAGTTCTCCCGCGCGATGCGTTGCTTTCACCACGGCCTTAATCAGCGTCACGCGCAGTTTCCCCTCTTCCAGCTCGAGAATTCCGTCGATGGTGCAACCCGCCGGTGTTGTTACCGCGTCCTTCAACAGCGCCGGATGATCGCCCGTCTCCAGCACCACGCTCGCCGCACCCTTCATCATTTATGCGGCAAGCAAGGTCGAAACATCGCGCGGCAAACCCACCTTTACCCCAGCCTCCGCGAATGACTCCAAAATAATGTATGCAAACGCCGGCCCGCTCGCTGAAAGCCCTGTCACCGCGTCCATGTTCTTCTCATCGACGACGACCGTGCGCCCTACTGCATCAAACATCGCGCGCGCCGTCTCCAAATGTTCAGCTCTGGCATGCGCTCCCTTGCAAATTCCCGTCATTCCGCAGCCCACCGCCGAACAAGTGTTCGGCATCGCCCGCACAACCGGCACATTCCCGCCCACATGCCGCTCGATGTAATTCGTCGGCACGGAGGCCGCCACCGAAATCACCAGCGTCTTCTCGCTCAACTTCGGCGCAATCTCCTTCAACACTTCGCCCACCACTTGCGGCTTCACGCCCAGCAACACAATGTCCGCGCCTTGCACCGCCTTCCGATTCTCTGTGCTCACTCCGACGCCAAGCTCTTTTGCCAAAGCCGCGGCTTTCTCGGCATGTTTCACCGTCGCCGTAACACGCTTCGCCGAAAACAACCCCTGCTTCAGATAGGCCCGCAGCAAAATCCCGCCAAGCTTCCCCGTACCCAAAACCGCCAGCTTCTTATCCGAAAGTTTTTGCGTCATAGACCAAACATTGTTGACGCGAACCGCTCTTCGGTCAACCAAAGAATCCTAATTAAGCAGAAACCAACAAGCAGGAATAGAAAGGCAGGAAGAGCGGGGCTAATCGTGCCGCGCCCCATGCAACACATGCACCGCATGCGGCAAGAGATGCGCCACCACATCCAGCGACTCCGCCGCGCCCTTGGGGCTCCCAGGCAAATTCACAATAAGCGCCTTCGACCGGACCGCCGCCATCCCCCGCGAAAGCACTGCTGTCGGTGTCAACTCCGCTCCCTTGCGCCGCATCTCTTCCCCAATTCCTGGCACAATCCGGTCGGCGACCGCCGCCGTCGATTCTGGCGTATTGTCTCGCGGCCCAATCCCCGTCCCACCGGTCGTCAAAATCAAATCCACACGCCCAGAGTCTGCCAATTCACGCAACTGCTCGCGAATATTCGCCGGATCATCCGAAACGCGCAGTACCGAAGTCACTTCCCAGTTCAATCCCCGGCACACCGCAACCACCGCGGGCCCCGAAAGGTCTTCCCGTTCCCCTCTCGACACCGTATCGCTGATCGTGAGCACTGCGACGCGCATCAGGCAGGTTACTTCGTTTCCACAGGGTCGCGATTGGCTTCGTCCATCAGCCGCATCGCTTCCATCAAAAGGCCAGTGGTGTTCTTTGTCGTTGTCGTGCGCGACGAAGCATTCGCCGCATTGAAATCAATCTCAAATTCGCCCGCCGTCCAAAGCACCACGCGATAAACCGCGTCGTCGCCTTCTACTTTTCCACTCTTCGCGTCGCGGCACTGTCCGTTTGCAAAATAGAGCTCGCCCTGCTCGCCGTTGTGCTGCACCACCAACCGACACGACTTCTGTCCCATCTCCAGCGACTGCATCAAATCAATCATGCTCATCTCTTCCAAGCGGCCTTGAATTACGCCCGGCCGCGAAGCCCGCTTCTGCAATTTCTCCAGGTGCAAGCGGTCCACAACTTTCTTCGCGATCCGCACCAAATCCTTCACAAGAAACGGCTTCGTGACAAAATCCTCGACGCCGTCCACCAGAGGCCGAAGCCGCTCTTCAATATCCGCCCTGCTAGCCATGAACAAAAACGGAATGTGCCGCGTCGCCTCGCGCCCATGCAGCTTTTCGAAGAGCTGCCGCCCGTCCAAACCAGGCATTTTGTAATCGCAAAGGATCAAGTCCGGCGGCGTGTCAATCACCTTCAGCAGCGCATCCGCGCCGTCCGAAGCAATTTCAACCTCACAATACGGCTCCATCCCCTTGACAACCAAGTCCCGCACCAACGGATTGTCATCCGCCACCAGCAACTTGACTGATTTCGCGCCCGCCCCGGTCATCGACCCCGGCTCCACGTCGTTTTTTTAGGATTGTTCTTGTGATTGCCAGCAACCGCAGCGCCCGCCCTGCGAAAAAAATCTCCGCTCTTCCCGCCAGTCTTCTTGACGAGAACAATCCCGCTGATTTCCATCCCTTTATCGAGGGCTTTGCACATGTCGTAGACCGTGAGGGCCGCAGCGGTAACGGCGACAAGGGCTTCCATTTCCACACCTGTCTGGGCTGTCGCCGTAACTTCGGAGCGAACTTCAACGCCATTTTGGCACAGCCGCGCAGTCACAGCAATGTGCGTCAGCGGCAGCGGATGACAAAGAGGTATCCACTCCGCCGTCCTCTTCGCCGCCGCAATTCCTGCAATCCGCGCCACTTCGAGCGGGTTGCCCTTGGGATTCTTCAGTCGCTTAACCGCCCGCACCACCGCCGGGCTCATCTTCACAAACCCCTGCGCCACCGCCGTCCGTGTCGTCACGGCCTTCTCCGACACGTCCACCATCCTCACCTCTCCGCGCGCCCCGTAGTGTGATAGCTTCCCCACTCTCCTCTGTGACCTCTGTGCCGCTATGAACTCTGTGTAATTTTCTTCTTAGTCTTTTTCTCGCTCGCCTCAAATCAAATCTCTTCGCACCATCACTTCCACTCTATCTCCAACTTCAATCTTCTCCTTCTCCGCCGGCACCACTACAAAACAATTTGCTTTTCCCAAAGCCGCAATATCCCCCGAGCCCTGCCACTTCAACGCTACGACCTCGCGATTCGCTCCCTGCCCATCCATCCGCGCAGGCAAAAAATGCGTCAGCCCCGGCTTCTCCTGCAGCGCCTCGCCCAATCGCGCCTCCACCAACGGCAACTCTCTCGCCTCCGCTCCACTCAACAAATCCACCGCCGGCGCCACAAACAACTCAAACGTCACCATCGTCGACACGGGATTCCCCGGCAACCCAAACACAAATTTCTCCCGGCACTTCCCAAAGACCGCCGGCTTCCCCGGCCTGATCGACACCGCATCAAAATAAAACTCCGTCTCCATCTCCCGCAACACCTTCTCCACCAAATCGTACTTCCCCATCGACACTCCGCCCGACAAAACCAGCAAATCCTCCTGCAACCCGCGCCGGACCTTCGACGACAAATCATCCTCCCGGTCCATCGCGTTCCCCAGCAGAATCGGTTTCCCCCCCGCCAGCCTCACTTGCGCCGCCAAAGACACGCTATTACTGTTTCGAATCTGAAACCGCCCCGGAATGCTGTCCACCGGCACGATCTCATCCCCAGTCGAGAGAATCGCCACGCGCGGCTTCGAGGCACATTTCAACTCCGCCGCCCCCACCTGCGCCGCCAAAGCCAGCTCCGCATAACCCAGCCGCGTACCCGGAGTCAAAAGCGTCTGCCCCGCCCGCGCCTCGCTACCGCGCGGCACAAAATTCTGCCCCGTCACGGCGTCGCGTTCGAACCGCACCTGATCGCCATCGCGCTTCGTGTGTTCAATCATCACTACGGCATCCGCCCCAGACGGCACTGCCGCCCCCGTCATGATCTGCACACACGTCTCAGCCCACAATTCCTTCGTAACGCGGTCGCCAGCTTTGATCTCCCCAGTGCACTTCAGCGTCGCTCCCGCCTTCGCGTCCGCCGCAAATACTGCATATCCATCACGCGTAGCCCTGTTAAACGGAGGATACTCGCGATCCGTCTTCACTTCTTGCGCCAACACAAATCCCAGCGCATCCCCCACACGCACCTGTTCCGTAGCGCGCGGACCCTTTTTCTCTGTTAGTCGTTCTATAACTTTCCGGCGTGCTTGCTCGTAAGTGAGCATAGATGAGCTATTTCTCGAGGCCTTGTCTATGTCTTCTCTGTGTCCTCTGTGAACTCTGTAAAAACCCAACGTGCCCGGTCTCAGATCTACCCGTCACAACCACCGCGCCAACAAAGTCCCTGCCGGCACAATCGTCGCATCCCGCTCCGGCCCGGTAGAAATCATCCCAATCTCTACCTGCAAGAAATCCCCAATAAACCGCAAATAGTCCAAAGCCGCCTTAGGCAATTTCGCCCCATCCTTCACGCCATACGTCGTCTCGCACCACCCCGGCAAACTTTTGTACTCCGGCACCACATGTTCGTACTCCTCCGCCAAAGCCGGCATCTCGTTCAGCTTTTTCCCTTTGTACGTATAACCCACGCACACCTGAATCTCGCGCTGCGTATCAAATACATCCAGTTTCGTCACCACCATCGAATCAATCCCATTAATCATCTTCGCGTAACGCAAAACCATCAAATCCAACCACCCGCACCGTCTGGCCCGCCCCGTCACCGCCCCAAACTCTTTCCCTCGCTCGCGAACTTCCTGCGCTTCCAACTCCGGCATCTCCGTCGGAAATGGCCCGCCGCCCACCCGCGTCGTATAAGCCTTCGAAATTCCCAGAACATTCTTAATCTTCGTCGGCGGAACTCCCACACCGGTAGTCGCCCCCCCGGAAATCGCGCTGGAAGACGTCACATACGGATAGGTCCCATGATCAATATCCAGCATCGTCCCCTGCGCGCCCTCAAAAAGCACCGACTTCCCTTCATCCAAAGCCCGATTTACCAATTCCGACGTATCGCAAATATATCCGCGAATTTTTTCGCCAAGTTTCAGTGTCGCTTCGACTTCGTGCGAAAAATCAATGTCCGCGCCGTATGCGCCTTTCGCCAACCGGTTCTTCTCCGCTACAACCCGCGCCGCTTTCTTCCGAAACAAGTCCGGCTCCAGCAAATCGCACATCCGCAACCCGCGCCGCGCCATCTTGTCTTCATACGCAGGCCCGATCCCTCGCGAAGTCGTTCCAATCTTGTCCGCCCCGCGCGCCCCTTCTGCCGCCTTGTCCAATTCACGATGATACGGAAAAATCAAATGCGCGCGATTGCTAACGTGCAACCGGCCGTTCACGTCAATGCCCGCCTTCGCCAACGTCTCAATCTCCGCCACCAGCGCGGCCGGATCCACCACCACGCCCGTCCCAATCACAGCCTGCTGCTTCGGTCGCAAAATCCCGCACGGAATCAACTGCAACACATACCGGTCCTTGCCAATAATCACGGTATGCCCCGCGTTGTGCCCTCCCGCAACGCGCGCAATATAATCAAACGACCCCGCAAGGTAGTCCACCACCTTGCCCTTCCCCTCATCCCCCCACTGTGCGCCTACCACCACCACAGATTTCATCCAGGCCCTCTCTCCGAGTAGAACAGGCACTCCTGCCCGTTCTCTTTTCCCGCTCCCGAACCACACCCCATCGCCAAATCGTTCACTGCACCTTTACTGCGTTTGGAAAGCACCAAGATACGGCAGATTGCTATCGTAAGCTCGCCTAGCCCTATACGCAAGCACGTGGCAGACGGTTCCTCGGCCCGCAGTTTCATTGCATCGCGCAGCAAGCCCGTTTATGCTGTGCGCTCACAAAGGAGATTAGTCTCCATGCGAATACTTTCGCTTTACTTCTTACTCGCGTCTCTCGCAGCAGCGGCCGTGGGCCAGGACCCGGTATCCGTTACTTCCAGCGCCGTGAAAGTCGCGTTCGAAAACGACCAAATTCGTGTCTTGCATGCGCGGTACGCACCGCACCAGACGATCGCACTGCATTCGCATCCCTCCCGTGTGGTCGTGTGCATCACGGACATGCACGTGCTCGTCACCTCTGCGAGCGGGGCAACGCAGGAATTACATAATAAGGCGGGTGATTCGCGATGGTCTGAGCCCGTGACTCACTCGGTGGAAAATCTCGAGGGCACGCCGTTTGAGGTGGTCGAAGTCGAGCTGAAAAACGCCCCAGTTGCCGCAGTGCCCGTGCCCCCACCTGGCGGTTCCGCCGCCGCTTTGACTGAGCCCGTTTCAGTAGATAAGGAACCGCACCATCACTTTGTTTTCCAGAACCAGTACGTCCGCGTACTCGACGTCCTATTCCCTGCCGGGGAAGCCTCCCTTTTCCACACGCACAGCAACGACAACGTCGGCATTCCTATCAGCGGAGACAAAACTCAATCCCAACCCTACGGCGGAGAGTGGAGCAACGTTCAGGACGTAAAGCCCGGTGAGGCTGGCCTTCGCAAGGCTCGCGGACAAGCCTACACACATCGCGTGCGCAGCGCGGGAAAACTTCCGTTCCACGTCATCGACGTCGAAATCTTTCCCTGACCCTCGCTCTGGTTTTCTTGCACGAAACGGTCATCGCGGTTTCCGATTCACCTCGGCCTGGCGATTCTGGAATCACCGCATGGCTGAGGCGTCGATTTGAATCTCAACCGGGCCCCTCTTGCCGCGAGCTCTTGAATGAAGTCCTGGAAATCGCGGAGGAGACGGCGAAGGTCATCGTTCGGTGGAGGATGTTCTGAATTACGATTCGATAAGGCACTTCGATTTCGTTGATGTTTCCATACGCAATGCTGTCATCTAGCGCGTTGAAATTTCTGCCGTGCCATTCGGGGCCCCTACTGCCTTGAAGAAAGCGTCATAGAAATCATCGGCATTTTTCCAACTACTGGCATCAAGATTCAGTTCTCTCATTCCCGCCATGAACTCCAATTAAGAGCTTGACTCCGCCAATATCTGGCGATAGCGATAGCACTCCACCAAATGATCGTTCACCATTCCCGTGGCCTGCATAAACGCATAGCAAATCGTCGACCCAACAAACCGAAATCCTCGCTTCTGCAAATCCTTGCTCACAGCATCCGATTCCGCCGTCTTTGCGGGTAACCGGTTGTGCGTCTTCCACGCGTTCTGCTTCGGCTTACCACTCACAAATCGCCAGATGTACTTGTCAAACGAACCAAATTCCTCCCGCACTTTCAGAAACGCCTGCGCATTCGAAATCGTTGCTGCAATCTTCAGCTTATTCCGAATAATCCCCGCATCCTTCAAAAGCTCGCGCACCTTCATCTTGTCGTACCGCGCCACCTTTTCCACAGCGAACCCGTCAAACACTTCGCGATACCGCGCCCGCTTTTTCAAAACAGTATCCCAACTCAAACCCGCCTGCGCCCCTTCCAAAATCAAAAGCTCAAACAGCCCGCGGTCGTCATGCAGCGGCACACCCCATTCCTCATCGTGATAAGGAATATTCAACTCACTCGTCGCCCAATGGCACCGAATGGGTTTCTTGGTACCGGACTCCGTCATCTCGCTCTTTTTCATTCCATTTGCATGGCGACATTCACTACGTGCTGTTCTCGGTTTACGTCCGTAATGATCTTGAACTTCGATATTCGCGTTGGCACGCCTTGCAGCGCCGTGACCATGTCCTTTTTTTTGAACTCGGCGACGTATTCCTCGTCATAGATGTCTCCAGTTTTTAGCCGCCACCCCTTCCTCAACCGTGCCTCCACGGTCTGCGACACACCTCGAACCATGAAACTCCCCATCCAGTATTGTGGCCCTTCCCTCAAAGTCACTCGATATTGAACGCGGTGATTCCCTTCGTCAAAAACCGGCTCGGGAAGGAGTTTGGTCTCAATATAACCGTTCTTAAAATATGCCAGTCTCACTGCATCCCAGCCCTGTTCTATCTTCTTTGCATTGGCGATTTCGTTCCCCTTCATGCCGGTCAGCGATTCCAATTCGCGCGCAGGTTTCAGTTGGTTTCCGCGCCACTCCGGGGGAGCCCATTTATACGCAGCGCCCTCCGAGACCGCGTATTCCACCTCGACGGCAAATTCACTCGAATCGGCGGCGCGGCTCAACATATTTGTCTTTGGGGTCTCAAAGCTCGCCCGCAAATACCCGCGCTCCCTGTAAAGGAGAGCAATCGTGGCCGATCCAAACAAATTGCACCGAAATACGGAATAATCCCGCCCGATAAATTTCTCTGCCTCATGCTCCAAATCGCTCGGTTTCACCGCCACAGCGCCTGTGAAGCGAAACGACTGAATCGTGACCTTCGGACCTTCCGCCGAATAAAGATGGCTCCAATTCGGGTCTCCAATTTGAGCAGCCTCAATTCGCCGCGCAATATGTGCCGTCACCCCCTTTTCCAGCGACAATTTTTCAAGCACTCCCGAAATCTCATTCAACATCTCTCCTGTCTCCGGCGCTTCCCCGAGGTACAGCGGCACATCCTTCTTCAACCGCGCTTGAATCTCGTCCCCAGTGAGCCAAACGAAATTGTCGAACACGCAAGCGCGAAATTTCGCCGCCTCCTCCACCTTAAACTGAACGGAAATTAGCCCGCCCTCGGGCACATAGCTGTAACTGATCGTCGGGAAAACTCCGCACTTTCCGAGCCTCTCGGCTACCGCGTCTAGTTCTTTGGGATTGAAGCTCCGTCCTGCCTTCAAACCAGTCGCCGCAATCACCTGCTCCGCGCTAAATCTCTTTTGTCCTATAACATGGATGGCGCCGACCTTTGGTTCTGGAGCAGCGGTTTGGGGCTGACCGGCCCTCGCTCCGGACATGACTGTCGCAGTCAGCCCTCCAAGAAGTACGAAGCGTCTGAAGAGGTTTTGCACGTGGCGAATTGTAAAGGCCTCCGGCTTGAAGCGCAAACGCCCTCCACACAACATCCGCTCAGCCTCGAACTTGACGCAGAGCGATCTGCAATCCGAAATGTCTGCCCTCGCTACGAACAGACAATGACTGCAACAACTTTAGTGCAAATTTCAAGTCCCTTAGAATCAACACTTGCAGAAGTGTGTCAAAACAAATGGCTTTAGCTTTCTTTAGAATGAACACTTCAAAGGAAGCTTTTCAGAACCCCAGCAAAATCGCAGACTTTTGTTGCAAGTAAAAGACTTAGATGTGCCATGTGGTGCCAATCAGAGACAGGTCGGGACAGCCGGGGGCGCAAAAGCGAGCTTGTCTGGTAATACTGGTAACACTTTGAGGTGCCCTAGTAATTCAACGATCCATAGTTTGCAGGCTGTCTCGCCAGGACGATAATCAGTGCAATCAGTACGAGCACCATCGCGCCACTCAAACAGACGATTGCAACATCCCGACTGTCAAAAGAAGTCTGCTCGACCTCGATTTGCTTTTCCGCTGGTTTTGGCATTGCCGGGTAGCAGATCGTTCCTATGCTCATGTTTCACACCCTCTTGCCTGATGCTATCATGTAGCGCACGAAACGTGTCAAGCCCCTGCAAATCCTAGATGTCTCCAAATTTTGTCTTCATCACGTCGCGCCATTGTGGAGGTAAATGTCCCTTGTCGTGTAGTTCCGTCAAGAGCCAAAAATACATTTCCGCGTAGACAGCGTAATCGTGAATCCGAGCACTCGTTCCGAGGTCTTTTGCTACCCGCATAATGAATTCCCGGTTCTCTTTGGCGAGTTCCACTGACTTCACGAAGAGCAATTCTCTACGTCTTGCCCGCCTCTCGATAGCCTGCCCAATCAAACCAAAGGCGCTCGCAATGACGGCGGAGATCACCGCCGAAGTCAAGATTGTGACTGTCAAGTTCATAGTAGATTTTCCCGATTGCTGGCTTTCTCCATAACCATGTGAGCCGATCCTTCTATTTTAGTGTCCGTCTCGAAGAATTGGGGCGCAATCTTCCACGCCTGTCATGGGAGAAAGGGCACCTCGCCACGTCTGGTGAGCGACTTGCCGACCGTGCCAGGGATTTTGAACTCCCAAATACCAAACGGTCCAAACGCCCGCGCTTGATCCAGCCTCACACCACGGTAGCTCCGTTGTATGACATCGACTAGCTCTATTCTTGGAGGGGAAACGTTGCTAGGACGCAGCAGACCGCCGTTGCGGACAAACGCCACGGCTCCTGTGAGCAGATCAGCCATCTGGATCAGGTTGCTGTCCTTGTCGTCCACTGTCTTGAGCACGCTATGCTGGAATTTATATTTGTCGATGCTCTTGTCTTCGGGCTGGAATTGTTTCAAATACCTACCTTCAACAGCCTTGCCCAGTGCAACTGCGTCGTGCCTCGTCGCGGGACGCCACTCGTAATCATCTATCGTGATGTCGAAGGGATAGCCACGCTGAGGCAGCATGATGCCGTCAGCAAGGTGCAACGTGTAAAACTTCAGGTATCCGATGAGCTTGTCGGTAGCGCCAATGGCTTTATTCTTCAACCGATAGTTGCTTGTGTCCACGACCATGCACTTGAACCGCAGATGGTTCTTAACTTGGGACGCCAGATATTCAACGCAGGCTTTGTAGCCTTTTAGTTTGAGGCTAGGCTTGGGCACATCCTGCCATTTGATGACGCTGATGCCGTGGTCCCGCTTGATGGCAGCTAACTCTGCTTCAAACTTCGCTATCTGGTTCTCGTAATCTTCCGTGTTCCACCAGAAGTACAAAGCGCCAAGGACAAAGAAGTGCTCGTCCTGACTGGACTCGTCGCTGAAGATCGCGCTTGTAAAGGGCTTGTCCCAGCGAGGCAATGACTTGTCGAAAAGGGCGGGCTGGAATTTCATGGGGAAAGTGGCGATCCCGGTGGACCTTTCATTCATCTATGGTACTGCTTTAGTTATGAAAGGCTGCCCAAGAATCCGGCTACTTCGTCCCGCCCGATTCACCCGGCTCCTCTTATGATTTGCCTTAGAATGCCATGACCAGTTACGGGAGTATGCGAATCCTCAGAAGAGCGCTGCGGCTTGTCGCTGGAGAGTTCGAGAGTTGACAGGCTCTTTGAACTGCTTCGCATAATTAATGCGCGACAGATAGCAGGTGAAAATCCCGCAGAGTTGGTAGGAGCTGACCTTGCCACCGCGCATAGGCACACTCCAGCAAGCGCGATAGAATAACCAGCATGGCCTCAGAAACAGCAATTTACTTGGCGGGACACGGCTCGTATTCAAGACCACGCCTGATAGAACTCCAGTACCGGCGAATCATGCGGTATCGCGAAGCCCTTGCGGGGCGGTACGAAAAAAGTCATGTAGCACCCACCGTATTCATGGATTTTCGGCTTCCCCAGTTTGGGATGGGGCAGGTCAATCTGAATGACGTACCGGGATTCAAGAGACTCCGAAACGCGGTGCGAAAGCATCTTTATTCGCTTGTCTACATTGATCTGGACGATAGCAAGGAAGGATTGACGCCGTACTACGAAACTGCATTTGCTCGCTCCTTGTTAGAGGGAGCAGGAGCGAAGGTTTTGAATGCGTTCAGTGATGATGAGGATGTTTTTAAGAGAGCACTAAGAATGCGCTGCGGTGCCCACGCCAGAGACTACGAAGTCACCGATAGCTCGGACATCGTCTGTTTCTTTCCGTCCTTGGCGAGCGATGTTGCGGTAGCAATCTTTCGCAAGGAACTCAATGGCGTTGATGATGGACAATTGCGCCGGATAAAGGATCGCATCGAAGCTCTCAAACGGCTGAGACCTTACGCTGGTGGAGGGCACCCTTTCATAGAAGACCGCTTGAGCGCGGAATGGCAGAAATTAGGAAAAGGCTGAAGAAAAAGGATCGCAGTAAATAATACACTTCATTTTCACCGCACCCGTGTCAACGCACTCGGTATGGTAACTTCCTGGAACTCATGTAAATGTCGTCCCCGTTTCCTCCTCAGTCGAGGAAACATGTTCAAAGGCATCAGCTTTGACGACGGCCTCGATAAATTCCGCGAACGCGTCCGCAAGATGTCGGATGAAGAACTGATTCACCAGGGTAAAGCCTGCCGTAACCTGCGCAGTGATAAATCGCCAGATCGCGTGTGGACCGAAACAGTTTCGTTGTCCATCGCTATCCTATCCCCATGCGAGCGCATTTTCGACCCTCGTATATTTACATAAAGAGGTAGTATTATGATGGCTACCTCCATGACTACTTACGACGACCTTTTGGTTGCTGACTTCAACCAGTGTTTTGAACAAATGCGCCATTATGAAGAAGGTTTCTTGAAGCGCCTAGAGTTTGGTTTTGGTGGAATGGTCGCCGTCATTGGTGCTATTGCCTTCCTCATCGAGCATTTCCATGCAACGGCGTTCACACTAGCTACATCGGGACTGCTACTTGCGGTAGCAAGTGGCGTGGGCAGTCTATTGGTCGTCGGCCTTGCCAGAAATCGCGTTTACTTTGCCTTCGTTGCTAGATATGTGAATGAGCTTCGCTCGCTATATCTATCAAAGCATCCGGAAGGGCTGGCAAACAAATCCGGCATGTACACGGACCACAGGTATCCCAAAATATTTGACCCCGGAAGCAGTCAGAGCATTGACATATATTTCTTGGCGTTGTGCGTTTCTGTGCTTGTAAGCGGAGCAGTGACCAGTTTCCGTCTATGGCACGGCGTCCAAAATGGAACAGGATTGCACATTGATTGGACCACGGCAGTCTGCACTCTGGTTGGGTCAACCCTGGTCCAAATACTGGCGGTCATACTGTATTGGCGTCGTAAGGAGCGCAGGAAGACTGCGCACGGCGCGGTGCACGGCAAGCCCAGTTGAAGAACGCGAAATGATCTACTTCTAAGAGTTGGGATGCTTGAAATAACTGTTTGGGATGTCGGCCACGGCAATGCCGCATACATCAGAACGCCCAACAACAGACATATAGCTGTGGACACTGCTGTCCGAATTAGCTGAAAACTGGTCGCCAACATCTTCAGAGTAGGGGCAAAATTCGCTGTCTGAGCCCTGAACGCGGGGCAGGTTGGCGGTGGCGAAGCGTTTCTTCC